>Ga0316627_100000104_pt1 | contig 17089 bp, 12 predicted proteins | sample OWC_Aug_M2_C1_D1_FD_207653 | JGI IMG/M metagenome (GOLD analysis project Ga0316627, IMG submission 207653) | Wetland soil microbial communities from Old Woman Creek delta, Ohio, United States - OWC_Aug_M2_C1_D1_C | ecosystem: Environmental > Terrestrial > Soil > Wetlands | place: USA: Ohio...
CATTCCGGATGCTTCTCGGACATACGCCGACATTCCCCTTGCGGTCAATGGTTTGCCCTTGGCATGCGCTGCTAAACGATCGGGGCGAAACCATCTCCTGACTCCATGCTTGGCTCTATACCACATCCAGGGACCCCTTACAAGGCGATAGCCAGTCAGCCTGATCCGAGCTGGACGTTGCCGGGTTCGCCGGCAGGCTGAAAACAACGATGATGACGGTCATGGACGGCTACAGGTTTCAGAAAAGCGCCATACTGCAGATCAACCAGGACGTGCGGTTCCTTTTCCAGACCGCCAAATCGATTCCCGGGCTGGCGGACTTCAGCTTCGGCGATTGGGAGAAGACGTGCGCGGCGATCCCCGGTCAGCTGACCGAGGAAACCATCCGGGTCGCCGTGGTCGGTCCCATCAAGTCCGGCAAGAGCACTTTCTTGAATGCTCTGCTCAGGGGCGATTATCTGAAACGCGGTGCCGGGGTGGTGACATCGATCGTGACCCGGATTCGCGCCGGCGAACGGTTGAAGGCCACGCTGTATTACAAATCCTGGACTGAGGTCAACGAGGACATGGAGTTGGCCTTGGTCTTATTTCCCTCGCTCAACTGGCGTTCGGCGGAGGATCGTTTCGACATCCGCCGGGAGCGGGAACGATCCGAGCTTCAGCAGGCCCTGAACGCCCTCAACGCTGATCTGCGCATTTCCGAGGACGGTCGCAACCACAATATGGTGCTGCTGTCCAGCTACCTGCAGGGATTTGAGACCGTCCGTCGGTTCCTGACCGACCAACAGGCCACCCAGCACTACGAGGCCGAACGTTTCATCGAGCACTGGAAGTATGCGGGCAACGAATCGCTGGCGGTCTACCTGAGGGATATCCAGCTGGACATCCATTCCGACGGGGTCGGCAGCAACATCGAAATCGCGGACTGCCAGGGCAGTGACTCTTCCAACCCCCTGCATCTGGCCATGATCCAAGACTACCTGCGTTTGGCCCATCTGCTCATCTACGTCATCAGCAGCCGCACCGGCCTGCGCCGAGCCGACATCAAGTTTCTCACCATGATCAAAAAGATGGGCATCCTCGACAACATTCTGTTTGTGCTCAATTGCGATTTCAGCGAACATCCGTCCATCGAAGACCTGAAAGCCCTCGCGGGGCGGGTTTCCGAAGAACTGGCGCTCATCAAGTCCCGGCCGGACGTCTATGCCTTCTCGGCGTTGTTCAACCTCTTCGAATCGTTGGACGGCAGACTCGCGGAAAAAGACCGGCGGCGTCTGGAGCATTGGAGAAGCGAAAGTGAGCTCGTGAATTTCTCGAACCAGGAAACCCGCCGGTTCATTTCGGTCTTCAACGAGATCCTGGGCCGCCAGCGCTATATGCTTCTATTTCAGAACCACATCGAGCGGCTCAGCGCCATTGCCGTCGGAATGTCGAATTGGGTCGGCGTCAACCGCGACATACTTTCGCGCGATGCCGCCAGCGCCCGGGCGATCGCCGAACGCATCCGCCGCCATCAGCAGCGATTCGGGCAGATTCTCTCGGCCCTGCAGAGCTCGCTGTCCGGGGTGGTGCCCAAGGTCAAACAAGCGGTGGGCGCAGACGTCAATCGCTTCCTCGAACCGACTTCGGGGGAGATTATGAAGGCCATCCAAACCTTCATCTCCGGCTATCGACTGGTGCCGGAAAATTACCTGGAAAGCCTGCGCGGCTCCGGATTTTTCCAGACGCTTTACCAGGTGTTTCAGGCCTTCAAGCAGGCGCTGGACGGATTTATCACCGAGCACATTAATCCGGACATCATCCGCTTCATCGCCGCTGAGGAGCTCAAAATCCGGGATGCCCTGGAATCCATCGCTGAGCCTTACCAAGGTTTGATTGAAGATGCCTACAGGGAATTCTGCAGCCTCATGAACCAGTTGGGCATATCCATCGAATGCAGCGGCCCGGAGCGCACCGGGGTGCCGAGCGTCGAAACTCTGCTGCGCAGTTCGGGGCTCAGTCTGCCGTCACTGGCCACAACCATCGGCTATACCGCCAGAATCCGAACCGAAGCCATCCTGCGTCGGGAATTCTACCGGGTGGTGAGCGGTTTCAAAAAAATCATGAAAAAACCGGTGAAACCCGGTGAAGAGGATTTGCGAGCCATCCGGGAGGGTATGCAGCGGATCAAACGCGAAACCCGCAAGTCACTGGAGTTTCATCTGAAAGACTACCAGGAGAACCTTAAATTCAGGTACCTGTTCATACTATCCGAAACCGTCGCCCAGCGCCTCGCGGAGGCTGTCACCCAACAGCTCCAGGCCTATTCGGCCGATTTCGGAGTGCTGGCGGACCGCCTGAGCACCAAGCAGGGCGATAAGGAGCGCGCCGCCGCACTTTTGGCTGATATGGATGCACGCTGCCGGCGGATCGGCGAGGCTCTCGGACGATTGAAACAGGACCTTTCAGGAGACGCCCGGCTCCCGTCCTAACACCGTGTACCTTTATCGTTCCAGCTGGGACAGGCGCGTGCGGGCGAACTCGATGCGCGGATCCAGCCTCAAGGCCATCCGATAGTAATTTTTGGCTTTTGCCTCCTCCCCCAGCGCTTGATAGTTGACGCCGAGATTGGCGTAGTCGATGGCGGAGGTCGGATCCAGTTCGATTACCCGCTTAAAAGCCGCCACCGCTTCCTCGTGCTCACCGCGCTTGAAGTGACAGAATCCCATCAGGTTATGGATATCCGTGCGTTCCGGATCGAGTTCCAGTCCCTTGCGCAACACGGTGAGAGCCTCTTTGAAGCGCCCGCTGTCTTTTAACGCCACTCCCATGTAACTATAGATGCTGGGGGTCTCCAGCGGGTTGGGGTCTAATTCCAAAGCCCGCCGGAAAAAGGGCAGCGCCGATTCCGGCCGGTCGGCCTTTAGGTGGATCAGTCCGAAATAGAACTGCACGAAATATTTTCCCGGCAAGGCGGCATCGATGGTTTCAAGCGTCGTGATCGCTTCCGCCGGGGCGAGCGTTTCGGCAGCGTGCTTGGCCGCAAACATGAGTACGCTGGTGCTTCGCGATCTTTCTCGGAAATGAGCCCCGGGGACGATGGTGTAGTAGGCCGGAATCTGAATTTCGGGGTGAGTCGTCTCGACGAGCAGCACTTCGAGCCCGCGCTGGGCCAGAGTTTGCACGCAGCTTTCGATTTCCGTGCGGATGTTGACGTGGGACAGATCCGGCAGACTGGACAGATCGACAGCAATGCCGGGATCGGTCACATAGCGTGCATCCTGCAGACGGCTGAACTTGGGAAGGCCGCTGGCGACATAGGTGGCGGCCGTATCAAAGTCGCCGGCCAGTTGCGCCACCTCGGTGAGCGCCCGGCTTAAGGCCTTTTCGGGGCTAGGCGTGGTGCCTGCGGTCCAGACGATTTCACTGGCTTGCGGATGGGTCTGGGGGTCGTACGCCAGCACGCCCACGGTGGGAATTCCCGTGTCGAGAGTGAAATCGGAGAGGAACAGACGGATCCCGCATTTCCGGTATTTGGCGAGCATGTCGACGACCAGAGGGTCTCGGGCAGATTCGGGGCGGATCGACGTCACGCGCCGCTGTTCATGGCTGATGATGGACGACACGTGGCGCTCGACGATTTCGCAGATGCCCTGCAAAATGGCCTCCTCCTTGCAGTTGCCGGCCGAGGGGCCATTGAACTCGTTAATGGCAAAAAACCAGTCGAACGGGATCATGACGGCATGCCCCCGCGTCAGATTAAAGGCCCAGGTCCATTGAAATGACAACGTTTCGAAGATTCGTCGACTGATGGGCAGGTCCTCGGAGGCATCGTGAACCGAACGGGCGATCATCTCGAAAGGGAGGGCATGTTCCCGGACGCCGGCAAAGGGGCTTTGGAAGAAATGAGACGGATTGCGGATAAAGCTGAAAAAACTGAAGCGCTCAGCTAGTTCCATCACGGCGCTTGCCTCGGCCTGCTCCGGTGTGGCACCTTTTCCCATCTGTTTCTGGGTGCCGATGACCCGTTGGGCATCCTCCCCGCAGCGGCTCAGATAGACGGGAATGCCGAGGCGGCCGTTGTCGATGCGAACGGTCTCCTGCAGGATGTCCAGACGAATCCGCTTGAGTCTTTCTCGAAAGCGTCGGACGGTCTCATCGGGTGGAAGGGCTTTGTCCTGGTCCAGCGTGAAGGTCTTGAACACGTCCTCCAGAACGAGCCTGTGCATCCTTTACTCCTTTCGTCTAGCGGCCGCTGGGGTCGAGAACTCTCAGCTGCGAACCGCCGGCAGCGTCCCCATGGTCGTTCAAAGGGCGTAGCGGCAGCCGGGAAGAATCGTTATTTTGGTTGACCGCTCAGAAATAATTTGTTAAAAAGAAATTTTGTGTGGGGATGTAGCTCAGCTGGGAGAGCGCGGCGTTCGCAACGCCGAGGCCAGGGGTTCGATCCCCCTCATCTCCACTTTTTCAATGAACATCCTGTGCGGCAGGATATCCAAGGGTCTATTGCATAGCATAAGGCTATGAAAATAGAAAGAGGATTTGCAGGCTGCGCGACCAGCATCGAGGGTTCCCATGGCATTGCGGGTGGTCTTTCCAGGACCGCCCGAATTTTTTTAGCGGCCAACGTCCGGCCGACGCCGGGCGGCCGAACTGAAAACCCGTGAAAAGGCATCGAAAGGATATGAACCGAAAAGCCGAGTTGGAGCGCAGAACCCGGGAAACGACCATCCGCGTGCGCCTCGATCTGGAAGGGGAAGGGCCACCGGATGTGGCCACCGGGATCCCTTTCTTCGACCATATGCTGACCCTGCTCGGGGTACACGGTTTCGTGGAAATGACCATCCACGCTCAAGGCGACATTGACGTCGATTCTCATCACACCGTCGAGGATGTCGGAATTGTCTTGGGTGACGCTTTTGAGAAAGCCCTGGGGGACCGGAAAGGAATCCGAAGATACGGGTTCGCCGTTACTCCCATGGATGACGCCCTGGCCACGGTGGCCATCGACCTGTCGCGGCGTCCCTACCTGGTGTTTAACGTCCCGTCCTGCGAGGCGGCGGAACGGTCCTTTAATCGGACTCTAGCCAAAGAGTTTTTTAAAGCGCTATCCCATCATGCCGGGATGAACCTTCACATCACTGTGCCTTACGGAGAAAACGAACATCACATCCTGGAGGCGGTTTTCAAGTCCTTCGGCCGAGCCTTTCGTCAGGCGGTGAGCCTTGACGATCGAATTGCCGGCGTGCGTTCATCCAAAGGCGTGCTTTAAGTCGATTTCCCATCCCAATTTTTAACAGACGGTGATGACGCCGCGATGATGATTATCCCCGCCATCGATCTTAAACAGGGCAGATGCGTTCGCTTGATCCAGGGCCGCATGCAGGAGGAGACCGTGTACTCGGACGACCCGGAAGCCATGGCCCGTCGCTGGGCAGATTCCGGGGCTCAGATGCTGCACGTGGTCGATTTAGATGCTGCGGTTCATGGAAGTCCCTGCAACCGCGCGAGTATCGCCGGTATCATCCGGGCGGCCGCTATTCCGGTTCAGGTGGGAGGGGGGATACGCGATATGCCGGCGGTGGCCGCGAACCTGGAATCAGGTGCGCAGCGCGTGATCATTGGGACGGCCGCCGTACAGAACCCTGCCTTTGTCCGGGAAGCCTGCCGGAAATATCCGGGCCGAATCGCGGCGGGCATTGACGCGCGCCAGGGGCGGGTGGCGATTCAGGGCTGGACCCGCACCACCGAGACTCAAGTGGTTGATCTCGCCCGGCAGCTGGAAGATGCCGGGGTGGGGTCACTTATCTTTACGGACATCCAGCGGGATGGGATGCAGACCGGCCCGAACATCGATGAGACCCGAAAACTGGCCGAGTCCGTTCGCATCCCGGTCATTGCCTCCGGCGGTGTCGGTACTCTGGCGCACATTCAGACCCTGATGACGCTGGAAACCGTGGGGGTGATCGGCGTCATTATCGGCAAAGCCATCTACAGCGGGGCGATTCGGTTTGAGGAGGCGCTTGCTCTGACCCGGCAAACCGTTGCCGCATCGGAATCGCCCTCTTTCCGAAGCTGAAAAGGTAGGTTTTTCGTTGGCCATTCATATCCCCGAAGACAAGATTGCTGAAATTCGCCGCGCGGTGGATATTGTGGAGGTCATTGCAGAGTCTGTTCTCCTGAAAAAGGGCGGGAAAAACCTTGTCGGCCTCTGCCCCTTTCATTCGGAAAAAACACCGTCGTTTACGGTGAGCCCCGACAAACAAATTTTTCATTGTTTCGGGTGTGGCGAAGGCGGGAACGTCTTTAGCTTCGTGATGAAAAGGGACGGGATTGGCTTCGCGGAAGCCGCGCGAAGTTTGGCGCGGCGCGGCGGGGTGGACATTCCGGAAAAACCACTGCCGCCCCACGAAAAGAGGCAGGCCAGCGAACAGACGACCCTTTTTGAACTCAATCGAGTGGCCGCGGATTTTTTTCGCCAGGCTCTCCTGCGGCAAGCTGCAGGCCAGGCGGCGCTCGACTATCTGGCCCGAAGGGGGTTGGCACGTCAGACGCTTGAGAAGTTCGGTCTCGGGTACGCTCCGAAAGGATGGGACCATCTGCTCGGATATATGACGCGGAAGAAATTCGCCGCGGAGCTGCTCGAAAGAGCGGGCCTGGTGGTCCCCCGCAAGGACGGAACCGGTTTTTACGATCGCTTTCGGGATCGCATCATCTTTCCCATTCATGACGAAAATTCCCGCGTGGTGGGCTTTGGGGGCCGAGTGTTGGATGATTCCACCCCAAAGTATCTGAATTCTCCTGAGACTCCCGTTTACACCAAGCGCCGCGTGCTTTATGGTTTGAATTGGGCCAAAGACATTTGCCGGACGACGGGTTCGGTGTTCATCGTGGAGGGATATCTGGATCTCATCGCACTGCACCAGCACGGAATCACCAACGCCGTCGCCACGCTCGGTACCGCATTGACGCCGGAGCATATCCGGCTGCTGACGCGCTACACCGGCCAAATGGTGCTGGTGTACGACTCCGATGATGCCGGGATTCGTTCGGCCCAGCGCTGCATCGACATCTTCTGGAAGGAGCATGTGGATTTCCGGCGGGGGGATGTTTTTCGTGAGGAACAGGCCGACACCCGCATCCTGGTGCTGCCCGCAGGGCATGACCCCGACTCTTTCGTGGGGGAGCAGGGGGCCACGGAGTTCCGACGCCTGGCCCAGAGCGCTCCGGGGATTATGACGTTCTTGATGGAGCGGGCCGTCATCCAGCATGGATTGAGCACCGAAGGCAAAATTCGGATCGTGTCGGAACTGCAAGCACCCCTAGCGGCCATCAACGACAGCGTCGCGCGCGCGCTTTACGTCAAGCAGCTTGCCGAACGCATCCAGCTGGGCGAAGCGGTTATTTTGGAGCGGCTGAAAGCTTACGCCGCTCAGTCTGCTTCCCATGAATCGGGCGTGCGGTCCACCGGCCCCTCACGAGCCGACACGCCCGAGACCGCGGAGCGGTTCGAACGGCGAATTATTGCCATGATGTTGCAGTTTCCGGAAATCATTCCGGAGATCGTCCAAGGCGGGATCCTGGAGTTTTTTTCGCATTCAGTCTTAAAATCCGCCGGGGAGACGATCCTCCGCCATCGATTCCAATCCCCGGATCAGCTTCCGGAATTACTGGCCACGCTGGAGGAGGGCCCGCTGAAAAAGATGGTTGTATCTCTGGCCATGGGCGACGAGTCTTGGACCCGGAAAGGGTGTAAAGCCCTTTTGAGCCGGTTTAGGGAAAGCCGGCAGCGGCAGGCGAGCGGGCTTTCGATGCAGGTGGCCATTGAAGCCGCCGAACGGGAGCATAACGAGGCTGAGGTGACGCGTCTTTTGAGCGAAAAGCAGAAGATGGCCGTTCGGCGCGAGAAACAGAAAATGTCGGCGCTGCGTGATAAATAGTGCGGTAGCGATTTCGGAGGATTCGGGGAGGCACAACTACATGGCCAAGAAAGCTGGGACTCAAAAGGACACCGCCCGGAAAACCCCTAAAAGCATCGCCGCTCCAAAAGGGGCTGGGCCGGTTAAGAGTGTCAAGGTTTCGAAGCTCCCAAAAGGTGCGGACAAGGCCAATGACAGCTCAAAACCGTCTGAGAACAAAGTCAGCCGGAAAGCGATTCAGGAGCTGCTGGCCAAGGGCAAAAAGCAGGGCTTCCTGACCTACGATGAAATCAACGAATTGCTTCCGGAAGATATGCTCTCCCCCGAACAGCTTGACGATACCTTGATGCTGTTCGACGACAACGGCATTGAGGTGGTGGATGAGAAACATAATAAAAAAGTCGTGAAAATTAAAAGCGCTGCGGAAAGCAAAGTCCTCAGCGAGGAGGTTGATACCGGCGATTACGGAGCCGTGACCGACCCGGTGAAGATGTACCTGCGCGAGATGGGAATGGTCACGCTGCTCAGCCGCGAGGGGGAAGTGGAAATCGCCAAGAAAATCGAGGCGGGAGAGCAGGAAGTGTTGCGCGCCTTGCTGGAGTCGATCATCGGGGTGGAGGCCATCATCGAGCTCGGCGAAAAAATCGAAAGCGGGGTCTTGAGGCCCAAACATGTGCTCAGGGACATCGATGAAGGCGACACTTACAACGATGAGCTCGTTCAGACTGAAAAATTCCTCGAAACCATCCGTCAGATCAAGGCCCTCCATCAGCAGAGCCGAGAACAACGCCAGAAAGGGTTTGCGGCCGACGGCGACCCGGAAGAACTGCGCAAGGCCAAGCGCAACCTGCAGCGGTTGATATCGGAGATTTTCGACCTTCTCAAGGACTGGCGTTTGGAAGCCAGTGTGATCGAGGAGATCGAAGGCAAGATCCAGAAAGAGATCGAGTGGTCCGAGTCCATGGCCAAGAAGGTTCCCAAATACGCAGACAAGTTCGATGCATCGGTCAAGGAGCTTCGGGAACATCTGACCAGCAAGACCGCATTTCTGAGATGGGCCGCCGGCCGCAGCAACGCCACCAAAGAAGAAATGGCCGGCATCTATGCCGACATCCGCCACGTGATCGAAAGGCATTCGGCGCGGGAGGTCGAAATCTGCGCCAACAGCCGGGGGTTGAAGCGCATCATGACCAGCGTCGAGGAGGGGCGCCTGAAAGCCAAGCTGGCCAAGAGCGAGCTGACCCGGGCCAACCTGCGGTTGGTGGTCAGCATCGCCAAGAAATACACCAACCGCGGGCTGCAGTTTTTAGATTTGATTCAGGAAGGCAACATCGGCCTCATGAAGGCCGTGGACAAGTTCGAGTATCGGCGCGGCTACAAATTCAGCACTTACGCTACCTGGTGGATCCGGCAAGCCATCACGCGCGCCATCGCCGATCAGGCCCGGACCATCCGCATACCGGTGCACATGATCGAGACCATCAACAAACTCATCCGCACCTCGCGCTACCTCGTTCAGGAGCAGGGGCGGGAGCCCACCCCCGAGGAGATTGCCGAAAAAATGGAAATCCCTCTGGAAAAAGTCCGCAAGGTGCTCAAGATCGCGCGTGAACCGATTTCCCTGGAAACCCCTATCGGCGAGGAAGAAGACAGCCACTTGGGGGACTTCATCGAGGACAAGAAATTCATGCTGCCGTCCGAGGCCGCCGTCAGCATGAACCTTGCGGAGCAGACCCGGAAAGTGCTGGCCACGCTAACGCCGCGTGAGGAAAAAGTCCTGCGGATGCGGTTCGGCATCGGCGAGAAGGCCGACCACACGCTGGAAGAAGTGGGCCAGGATTTCGCGGTGACCCGCGAGCGCATTCGGCAGATCGAAGCCAAGGCTCTCCGAAAACTGCGGCACCCCACACGCAGCCGTAAGCTGAAGCATTTCATCGAGACCTAAACCCCGTCGATCCGATTCAGCATCGACCGGTCTGCCGGCTCATGTCCTTTGGTCCGGTGATGGGTTGACCGGCAGGCCAGGGGATTTTAAGACGGCTCGTGACCTTGACAAACGTACCGCCAGCCGATAGAAAGTCTGCGGCGGCAGGCTGTGTGGGCCCATAGCTCAGCTGGCAGAGCCACCGGCTCATAACCGGTCGGTCCCTGGTTCGATCCCAGGTGGGCCCATCGACGCCTCTTTAGCGAACCGAGCTGCTGTTTTGAACCCGCCTGGAGACAAGGTGTGGGGGACGGAATCCACGCCTTTTTTTGCCCCTGGGGAATCGAGGGGCGTCCGATCCCTCAAAACCCGCGGTCCGAAACCGCTGCCATGGATCTGCTGCTCGCGGACATCATCCAACTGTTGGAGGACATCGCCCCGCCCTCACTGGCGGAGGAGTGGGACAATGCCGGTCTTCAGATCGGAGATCTCCGAAGCCGCGTAGAGAAGGTGTGGGTGGCGCTCGACCCCGGCCCGGAGGTCGTAGCCGCGGCGTGCCGTTCGCGGGTCAATCTGCTCGTCACGCATCATCCCCTTTTTTTCCGACCGGTGAAACGAATCGAAATCCAGACTCCTTTGGGGGCCATCGTCGCGCAGGCGGTGCGCCATCGCTTGGCGGTCTACACTCTGCACACCAACTTGGATGCCGCCGCCGATGGGCTCAACGATCTGCTCGCCCGCCGACTGGGGCTGCAACGGCGGCGCCCTCTCGTGCAACAGCGTGTCGTTGCGGACGGTCGCCGTCACGGCATGGGGCGGATCGGGGCGCTCCAGCGTACCAGGAGTCTGTCCGATCTAGCCCGGGAGGTGAAGCAGCGGCTGGGAGCGGAGGCGGTTCGGATGGCAGGGGATCCGGAGCTGCGGGTGAAACGCGTGGCGCTTTCGACCGGCAGCGGCGGCAGTCTGGTGGCCGAATTTTTGAGAACGGAAGCCGACGTATTCATCAGCGGTGACTTACGGTACCATGAGGTGCGGGACATTGAATATGCCCGGCGCGGTGCGATCGATGTCGGCCACTTCCATTCCGAGCACCTGATGACGACCGCCATCACGCATCGGTTGCGGCGTGCTTTCTGCCGGCGCCACCCCCGGCTCCGGGTGGAGGCCTTTCCGCATGAAAAAGATCCGTTCACGGTGTTGTGATGATGCCGCCGGAGCCCCGGAAGCCAAGGCGGCGTCAGGCGAGATAATACGTGGAACCGCGAAGGATGGCGCCCATGGCGAATGACGTTCGACAGCAGATTTCGATGCTGGTCAAGCTCCAGGATCTTGAGTTGGAAATCGGTAGAATCCAGCAGGCCTTGAGTCAGGTGAACCGGCGTACGGCTGAACTGGATGCCCAGCTTGAGGGATTTGTTTCCGCCGTTGAATCCGGAAAGATTCGCATCCAGGAGTTGACCAAAAGCATCCGCGCGCTCGAATCCGATCTACAGCTGAACCAGGGCCGGATCGTGAAGAGCCATGAGAAGCTGCGGGCGGTCAAAACCAACAAGGAATATCAATCCGGCCTGAAAGAGATCGAAGACCTCGGCGCCATTGGAAGCAAAATCGAAGATGAGATCCTGGCCGCCATGGAACAGGTGGAGGCGGCGACCGCTGCCTTGAAGGAACATCAGGCTCAGATGGATATGCAGGCGGGTGTGATTCGCGCAGAAAAGGAGAGCGTGCTGCAAGAAGCCCAGCAGGACGGGGTTCGGCTGGAGCGCATGGAAGCGGAGGCGGCTGCCGTGGCCGGCCGCATCGCCGCGGAAGTCCTGCTTCTTTACCGTCGCGTGAAGGCCAAAAAAGCCAATGGTATCGCGATCTGTTCCGTCTGCGCCTCGGTCTGCCGCGGTTGCCACGTGAACATCCCGCCTCAAATGTACAACGAACTTCAGCGGGTTGACCGCTTGAAGAATTGCCCCAACTGTGAGAGGATCATTTACTGGGATGACGACCAGAGCCGGTCGGAGTAAGTCAGACGATCGCCGGTCGCAGTAGATCGGAGGAAAGTCCGAACACCGCAGGGCAGGGTGCTCCATAACATGGAGTCGTGGCGACACGAAGGAAAGTGCAACAGAAAGCACACCGCCGTCGAAGGCCAGCCTTCAGGGGCGGGTCTGCGACGGTAAGGGTGAAACGGTGCGGTAAGAGCGCACCAGTTCCCCGGGTGACCGGGGAAGCTCGGCAAACCCCACCCGGTGCAAGACCAAATAGAGGGGCGTTTGAGGGTGGCCCGCCCAAGCCCCCGGGTAGGTCGCACGAGGTGCCGGGCAACCGGCATCCGCAGATGAATGATCGTCGCCCGCTGAGGGGGAACCCGATGCGGGAACAGAATTCGGCTTACGACTTGCTCCGGCCGGCACCGGCTCATCGCATTCACCTCCGCCGAAAGTCGTTCCGGCGATTTTGGACGTTCGTAAACGGTCATCCTTAATGAAACCAGAGCCAATGGACCTGCACCCGCGACCCAGCGATGAAGAGCCCGTATCTTCCCGCCAGTCTAAATTTTCGGAAAAAATCAGCATTTTTTCGCAAGACTTCCTGAAATGTTCACTTTTTCTCGCCGGCACGGCCCAGGCGGAAGCGCATTTCACTCAAAAGTTCTATTCTACCCTGGCCTCGTCCTCAACACTGCTGGAAGATTTCCTGGATTACCACGGCGCTAAAAACAACAAGAATTGGTATTTGTTTCGGGAATTGACCGCCGCCGTGCGGCACATTGGCTTAGCCTCCAATTTTCAGAAGCATATCTCCAATCGCCTGCGGTACTACGATCTGCCGGACAGTACCGATTTCGAAAGCGAAGGCGAGACCAGCCTGCGCTTTCTCAAAAACTGCCTGCAGAAGATGGCGCCCGTGGTGCTGAGCGAGGCCCAGCGGTTGGGCATCCGCTTCCCGGAGGACCGATTTCAGGCCGCTGATTTCCCCAGCATCCAGACCACCGATCTGCTGGAATACGACATCGACGACGAAAACAAGGCCCAGCAGAAACAACACATCGTCAAAATTGCCAGCGAGTTCCTCAACCTTGTAAAAAGCTTCGACCAGATCAAGTTCTATGAGCGGTACAGCTTCCAGGAGATATTGGCCATTGTTCCTGACAAAGTGAACGAGGTCGAAGTCCGCCGTTACGAGATGCTGGTTCACAGCCTGCAGTCATCCTTTGACACTTACGTGATTCACGGTGGGTTTCGCTTTGGAAACCGAAAACTGAAGCAGTTCCGCGGATTCTTCTCCGTGGTGTTTCGTTTGCTGCAGATGGTCGGCCGGCTATTGCATTTTTATGAGCGACACCTTCACGAGGCGGGGTACAAAAACACCTACAAGCGCGTCCAGGACCAGTTGGCGGCGATGGTGAACCCCGAGCAGCTTCTCGACTGCACCATCAACTACGGCCTTTTCCATGTGTGCCATTTCCTCGCTCTGGGCAGAGAGCACGCCCGGATGATTCTCAATGAGAATATCGAACGCAGCTTCATTCGTGTGGGGGTGCCGCAGAAGCTGGGCTTCCACGCTCGGCCCAGCCTGCTGGTGGCCAAAATTGTCCAGCACTACGGGGGGCAGGTCGAACTGGTGGTCGGTGAGGATCGTTTCGACGCCAGCAGCGTGCTGGACATCCAATGGGCCGGCGGAAAGATCCAGAAGGAGAACTTGAAGGAAGTGGTGTTCGAAGGAGATGCCCGCACGCTCAAGGATATCGAGATCCTCTCCGCGGTCAACTACGGTGAAGATCTGATGGGCAAAGGGATCCCTCTGCCCAAAGAGCTCAAATATTTGAGGTAAAGACCGTTCGCCCGTCTACCCGGTCTCAGAGACGAGTATCGACTACCAGGCGGTGATCCGGCAATTCCGGCGCAAATATGGTTTACGCTCTTATCGTCGCGGGGGGCAAAGGGACCCGCTTTACCAGCCACACCCTCAAACAGTACCTTCCGCTGGCCGGGGTGCCGATTCTCACCCGCACCCTGCGCGTCTTTGATGACTGCGAGGTCATCGACCAACTCGTCGCGGTGGTGCCGCAACCGGACATCGTCTTTGTGCGCGATGCGATCCTTGGCCCCGCCGCCCTGCACAAAAGCGTTCGGATCGTCGCCGGCGGGCTGCGGCGACAGGATTCGGTTTTCAACGGTCTGGCGGCCATCGACACGGATGAATCGTTGGTGGTGATCCATGACGCCGTCAGACCCTTGGTGAGCTGCGAATCCATTACGGCTTGCGTGACCACCGCGCAGCGCCACGGAGCGTGCATCGTGGCGCTGCCGGTGTGGGACACTCTCAAACGCACCACCGTCTCCGGTATCATCGAAACCACTCTGCCGCGGGAGCGCGTGTGGCTGGCTCAGACCCCCCAGGCCTTTCGCACCCGCCTCATTCGGCTGGCCCACGAATGCGCTCGCCGGGAAGCATTTTTAGGGACCGACGATGCCGGCCTGGTCGAGCGGATGGGGATTACCGTGCACATCTGCCGCGGCAGCCGCCGCAACATCAAAATCACGACGGCCGAGGATCTCTCCCTGGCCGAGGCGCTGCTGAACAGCTATGAAACCGAAGACCGTGGCCGGTGCTAACAACGACCGCGGTTGACATATGACTGCGGCGTTTTTACATTAACCCCCTCAAATCATATGTTCCTCGGGGGGGCAGCATCGACACCCTCGGATGGAAGGAGATTGCGACATGCCAGGTGTGAAGGCCCCGGACCACCCGGAAAGAGACATGGCCAGCGAGGCTTATTTGCGACAGCTCCGCAAAACGTTTGAGGAGCTACCCAACGACATCCCCCTGCTGTTATTCGTCGAAAAGGGAGCTGACACCATTTTTGCCCAGGCCACCCGTCAAGTGATCCGAGCATTTCGCGAATTGAGCCCGCGGATCACGCTGAAGGAATACGATCTTACCCACGAGTTGGCGCGTCGATACCAAATAACGAGTTCCCCGACCCTGCTCATTGCTCCCGGAAAATACGCCATCCGCTGGCTGGGGGCTCCGATGGGCGAGGAGGCGCGGACTTTTCTCGAAACGCTGATCTTGATCGGTCAGGGACAGAGCAACCTCAGCGACCCGTCCCGCAAGGTGATCCAACGCATCGACGCGCCGCGCCATGTCAAGATATTCGTCAGCCCCACTTGCCCCTACTGTCCGCAGCAGGCGGTCAACGCCGTCAAAGCCGCCATCGAACGGCCCGAATGGGTCTCTCTGGAAATCATCGACATTCAATGCGAGCCCGAGCTGGCCAACCAGTATTCCGCACAGAGCGTCCCGCAGGCCTTTGCCAACGACATTCTGATCGGTCATGGCGCGCAGCCGGAGGAAGTGTTCGCCCTGTCGCTGCAGAAACTGGAGCCGCAGACCCTTTTCATTCCGGAAAGTGATGCGGAGCAGGTGGAGACCGATTTGCTCATTGTCGGCGGCGGTCCGGCCGGACTCACCGCCGGGATCTACGCCGTGCGCAGCGGTTTGAAGACCGCCATCGTCGAACGCCAGGCCCTGGGAGGACAGGTGGCTACCACGCCGGTCGTCGAGAACTATCCGGGCTTCACGTCGGTGGGCGGCAAGACGTTGGTGGACATCATGGTGAGCCACGCACTTCAGTATGTGCAGATTTTCCCGGGGGAGGGAGTGCTGGACATCCAGTACGGCCAGCCCATCCGGGTTCAGACCAGCCGCCGCAAATTCCTGACCAAAACCGTTCTGCTGGCCACCGGGGCCAGCCACCGCCATCTCAACGTGCCCGGCGAAACCCGGCTGGCCGGCCGCGGGGTCAGTTACTGCAGTACCTGTGACGGTCCGCTTTTCAAGGGCAAACGCGTGGTGATGGTGGGCGGCGGCAACAGTGCCGTGACCGAGGCGTTGCACCTCTTTCACATGGGGGTCAACGTCACCTTAATTCACCGCCGCGACACGCTCCGGGCCCAGGAGTTTCTTGCCCGGCAGCTTGCCGACAACCAGATTCCCGTGCTCTGGAACACGGAGATCCAAGAGATCCGCGGCGAGGACCGCGTGCGTGAGGTGCTGCTTCTCGACAACGTCAAACAGCAGACATCAACCTTTCCGACCGACGGCGTCTTCATCGCCGTCGGCTACGAACCGGCGGTGGAACTGGCCCGCAAGATCGGGCTCGAACTCACCGAGGACGGTTACCTTAAACGGGACAGTCGCCATCGCACCAGCCAGCCGGGCATATACTCGGCGGGGGATGTCGAAGGCGGCTACAAGCAGATCGTGACCGCCTCCGGCCAAGGTGCGGAAGCCGCGATGACGATTTTTGAGGACTTGATCAATCCTTACTGGCTGCGTTGAACCGGAACGCGGCAGCCGCGGGTGGCTAAACCGGCTTCGGAAAGCGCGTGAATTGGCTTTCAGGGCTGCCGCGGCGGATTCAAACCCAGATCGCCCCACGGACATGGCGGTGGGCGGCCTTCTGACCCCTTGAAGACGGTGGATTCAAGCAGCGTGACCGGCGCGAACCATTATCCGGACCGGCCGCGGGTGGCGGTTGGCGCGATCGTTTTCAACGACCAGTGCGTTCTGCTGGTTCGGCGGGGGAAGCCGCCCGCCGAAGGCTACTGGGCCATTCCCGGCGGGAGCCTTGAGATCGGGGAAACCCTCCAGCAGGCCGTCGAGCGCGAAATTCTTGAGGAAACCGGCTTGATCATCCGCGCGCGCGATCCGGTATTCACGTTTGAGGTTATTGAGAGAGACTCGGTCGGGGGTGTCCGGTTTCATTACGTGATTGTGGATCTGCTGGCCGATTTTGTGGAGGGAACCCTTCGTCCGGCAGGTGACGCCGCCGACGCGCGCTGGGTTTCCAGCACGGAATTGGCACAGCTGAAGGTCAGTCGCAGCACACTGGATCTCCTCAGGGACAGGTTCCATTTCGGCGGTTGAGGCAACCGAAAGGATGAGGCAGCGGGCCTTGTTATGGGGCGGGTTCAATTTCGACCCGCCGGTTCTGCTGTCGGCCTTCGGGGGTGTCGTTGGGGGCGAAGGGGTTTTTGGGACCTAGTCCCACGGCGATGAGATGGGAGGCGTTGACGCCTTTTCCGGCCAGATAGCTCTTAATCGAGTTGGCTCTAAACTGGGACACGCTTAGGTTATAGGTGATGGAGCCCACCGAATCCGTGTAACCGTTGATGTTGACCTTCATATCCCGGTGCGATTTTAGGTAGAGCGCGATCTGATCCAGAGCCGCAAGGGCCTCACGGGAGAGTTCGTTGGAATTGTA
>Ga0316627_100000106_pt1 | contig 17038 bp, 12 predicted proteins | sample OWC_Aug_M2_C1_D1_FD_207653 | JGI IMG/M metagenome (GOLD analysis project Ga0316627, IMG submission 207653) | Wetland soil microbial communities from Old Woman Creek delta, Ohio, United States - OWC_Aug_M2_C1_D1_C | ecosystem: Environmental > Terrestrial > Soil > Wetlands | place: USA: Ohio...
TGGGGATCCCGAGGATTCCCTCGGTGGTGAAATACATGTGCGAAACAATTCGCTCAATCGAATAGCCACGGTGAGCGAGAAAGCCGGGGAAGTAAGCCCCGAAGTATGCGTATACGAGGAAGCTGCTGGCGACGATCGTGATCGGCAAGCCGACTACACGTCGCGCTGCCTCCAGGGTGAGAAGCGTGCCGCACACGCCGACGATCATATCGAACTTTGTGTAGTCCCCGGCGGTCTCCATGAGCCGAACGTAGTTGAATGTCAAGTACAGCCCGACAAAAACCGTGAAGGCAGCGAAAAGGTAGTCGTGCCAGCGAAGTCGGTTCAGGGCGGTCTTGGTTCGGAAGGGATAAAGGAGGAAGACGAGCACAAAGGCGAACGACAAATGGATGGAGCGCTGAATTTGCGCCGGGTAGGCCCCCATCAGGCCCGTATAGAGCTGGAAGGCGGAGAATGCGACGGCGATCCAGTATATGATGCGATATTGGTAACCAGACAGCTTGCGAAAGGTGGATTCTTTGTCCACCTTGGCGAGGAGTTGAGTCAGCTCCTCTTCGGTGACATCCGACTTGATATCGGACATACGGGCTACTTTGGGTTGCCCCTTCGGTTGGTCCTTATCGCTCATCGGATGCACCTTTCTTTCCAGACTGCATACCTAGAACGTTGATGAATCTGCATGGAGAGGGGAGATCCGGGCTCGGCCAGGTCTTTCAGCGGGACGGAACGACCCTTCAGGTGTAGCGTGTGCTCAGCTACCCGTCCGACGCGGACAATCACCTCGGGAACGGGACGGTTGGTCGTCCACTCCAGCCAGCCATCCTCTGCGACCCTGAGCGTGCCTTCCTCTGTGGAGGACTCCGGCATGCCGGCGCCGAAGGCATCGAACCGGGATTTGACGATGACCAGATGGTCCCTCGCCGCACGCAGGGTATCATAAACCGGGCGCTTGTTCACCGAATGGACGAAAGAAAGGACAAATTCCTCCCCCTCCGCCATGTCGGCGCACAGCACCATCTGCCCGGTGTTGATATTCACTATCTCCAGGACTAGATGCCGGGGATAAAATAACACGGCAGCGAGCGCTGCCGCGAAGACGCAAACAGTCCCGAACCAGTAGCGCATCGCCAGAACAGAACACGGCCGGGTAGAGAGTCCTACCCGGCCGTGGATCGCCTTGACCTACTTGATGACGCCTTTTTCCTTGTAGTACTTCACCGCGCCCGGGTGGAGGGGAATGGAGATACCCGTGGCTGCATCCTGGAGGCTCAACACCTTGCCCTTGGCATGGGCGGCCCCCAATTCGGCCTGATTCTCGAACAACGCCTTGGTAAGGCTGTAGACCACATCACTGCTAAGCTTCGGATGGGCGATCAGCACGGCGTTGACGGCTGCGGTCTTCACGTCCTTTGTCACGCCTTTGTACGCGTTGGCAGGGATCACGGCGGCTGAGAGGAACGGGTACTTGTTCGTCAGGATTGAGAGCATCGTGTCCGGGATGGCGAGGATCTTGATGCTCCGCTGGGTCGCCACGTCCATGATCGCCGAGGTCGGCACGCCGCCAGTGACCATGAACGCGTCAATGCGGTTGTCCTTGAACTGATCCGCGCTCTCCGCGAACGACAGGTATTGCGCGCTGACGTCGTCCTTGCTCATCTTGTGGATATCGAGGAGCTGGCGGTAATTGGCCTCAGTCCCGCTACCGGGCGCGCCCACGCCGATCTTCTTCCCACGCAGGCCGGAAAACGAATCGATGTCGAGGTCGCCGCGAACGACGATGTGGATCAGCTCGGGGTACAGCACGGCAACCCCAGCCATCTTCGTCAGCTTCTCCTTGAACGTCTCTTGGGCTTTGAACGCGAAGTCGATGGTATCGCTCTGGACCAGCGCCAGCTCGACCTCATCCTTGTTCATGAGGCGGACGTTCTCGACGGATGCCCCGGTCGCCTGTGCGGTGACGTTCATGCCGGGGATCTTGGAATTCCAGATCTTGGACATGGCCCCGCCATACGGGTAGTAGGTGCCCGCCGTCCCGCCGGTGGCCAGGATCAACTTCTCACCGGCCATCGCCACCGAGGCCAGGCCGATCATCGCGACGCACAACGCCAGAACCACCACTGTCTTCTTCATACGTACCTCCTCGCGTGAGTTTGAAGAATGAGGGAGAGATGGAGAGCCCGCAACTTGACCAGGTTTTCGTACCCTCGATGCTTAACGTGAACCGCTATGGGATTCGTTAGACACGGACACCCATACCGAGCGCTCACGGGGGCCTCGTGCCGCTGAACGCCGAGGGCCGCGCGACCCCATCCGAATCCCCGGAACAACATCAGCAGGATTGCCCGAATCCGCTTTAGTGTCAAGGGAAAACCCCTGATCGTCCACGGCGTTCGTCCGGGGAAAAACGGACTGGACCGGTTGTTTTTCAAATCAGTCGGCGCCGCCTTCACGCGTTAGACGATTTCTCACGCCGCGAAAATTCATTTCAGGGGCCATGATTGTCTCGCAGGTAACCTTACGGTGTCCATGGTTCCGGGGCCGGGCAGTTGACATTGGTCACCACGTCCACCACGGCGGGACGCTCGGCCGTCAAGGCCGTGCGCAAGGCCAGGGTGATCTCGTCCGGCCGCTCGACTCGAATGCCGAGGCACCCCAGGTCCTCGGCGATGCGCGCGAAGTTCACCTCACTGAAGCCGCACATCTCGTCGGGGCGTCCGGATCGGCCGCCGTACATCGTGCGGATCGGGCCGACGCATTGACCGAGCGCGGCGTTGTTGTTCACGACGGTAACGGTGTTGATCCCGCACCGGCGGGCCGTTTCCAATTCGCTGAGGTGATACCAGAAGCCGCCGTCCCCGGTGAAGCACACGACCGGCCGATCGGGCGCCCCGCACTTGGCCCCCAGGGAGCCTGGGAAGCCCCAGCCGAGGGAGCCCGCGCAGCGAAGGTACCGCTGCTCGGCATGGGTCAGGTAGATCATTGTCCCCGACCAGATCGCCGCGTATCCGGTGTCCGCCACAAGGATCGCATTCGGCGGAAGGCACTCGGAGACTTCCTTGCACAACCTTTCCGGCCGGATCGGGACGGCGTCGGAGGTGCGCAGCGGCTCCAGCTCCTTGCGCCAGGCGGCCACGTGTTCCCGCGCCCGCGCAGTCCAAGGTGACGCGCCCCTCGCCGGTAGCGCGGCAAGCAGCATCTGAAGAGCCGCCTTGGCATCACCGCAGAGGCTTACGATATTCGGATAGCTCCTTCCCAGCTCGGCGGGGTCGATGTCGATCTGGATCACCGGCGTGCCTGGTTTGGGCACGGCCCACCCGTTTGTCACGAGGTCACCCGTGTTGCTGCCGATGTAAAATACGAGGTCCGCGTCCGACACGATGCGGTTTGCGCACCAACGTGAGTACCGCCCGACGACGCCGACGTTCAACGGGTGTGTCTCCAGCAAGGTCCCTTTTCCGGTGAGCGACGTCGCGACCGGCATCTGCAGCCGCTCGGCCAGAGCGACGACGTCGGCGCCGGCCCCAGATGCCATGACGCCGCCCCCGGCCACTATCACGGGCCGCTCCGCACCGATGAGGGCGCGCGCCGCCTCACGGACGGCCTCGGGCTCCGGCGCCGGGCGGTGGGAGGGGATCCGGGCGAAGGTCGGTTCCGGGACGACCTCGAGATCGACCTCGGGACTCTCGATGGCCTGGCCCTGGTGCCCGAGCAGATCGAGGTGCGCCGGGCCGGGCACCCCCGTGGTGGCATCCCGGAAGGCCTGCCGCAGGAGACGGGGAAGCTGGTCGGGCGTGGTCACGGGGGCGCTGGACTTCGTCACGGCCGCGAACAGTGGAGCGTGCTGAACCTCCTGGTACGCGTTGCGCTGCTGGGCCACGAGGGCCGCCCGCCCGGTGAGCGCGACGACCGGGGCGTGCCCCAGGAATGGCTCTTGGAGGCCCGAAGCCAGGTTCGCCGCGCCGACGGATTGCGCCATACACACGCCGGGCCTCCTGGCCGCCCGGGCGTACCCGTCGGCCATGTAGGCGGCAGCCTTCTCCGAGTGGGTGAGGACCCTGCGAATACCAAGGCTCTCCATCTCCATCAGGCTTCGCCTAAGGATCGCTTCGACGAAGAAGACGTGGGTGACGCCGTACCCCTTGATCGATTCGGCGATGAAGCGTGCGCCGGTCATCCGGGGTGCCATCAGATTCTCCTTCCAGGGTTAGGCGGACGGGACGTCGCCCGGGCGTTTCCGCCGCAAGGCCGAGACGATCGGGGGCGCGAGGACTACCAGGAGCCCGGCGGTCAAGAGCGCCGCGCAGATCGGCCGGGTCACAAACACCGCCAGATCGCCCCGGCTGATCATCATGCTCTCGCGAAAGCTGCGTTCCATCATGGGGCCGAGCACGAGCGCCAGGACCAGCGGCGCCGAGTCGTACTTCAGCTTGCGCATGGCATAGCCCAGGACGCCGAAGCCGATCATGAGCCAGACGTCCAGCAGGGCGTTGTTGATGGAGTAGACCCCCACCAGGCAGAGGAGTAGGACGATGGGCATCAGGATGAAGAGCGGCGTCTTGATGATATTGGCGAAGACGCCGACCAGGGGGAGGTTGAACACGAGCAGCATGAAGTTCCCAATATACATGCTCGCGATCACGCCCCAGAAGAGGTCGGGCTTGTCGCTCATCAGGGTGGGACCGGGGCTGATCCCATGAATGAGCAGCACCGCCATGACCACTGCCATGGCCGGGGTGAAAGGGATTCCGAGCGCCATGAGCGGCACGTAGGCGCCGCCCACGGCGGCGTTATTCGCCGCCTCGGGTCCCGCCACGCCGGCGATCGCGCCCTTGCCGAATTCCCCGGTCTTGTCCAACCGGCGCTCGGTGGAATAGGACAGCATGGTGGCGATGACAGGGGAGGGCCCCGGAATCAGGCCGGTGAAAAAGCCGATGACGGAGCCCCGGATCATCGGCCAGAAGGATCGCCGCCATTCGTCCAACGTGGGCCACAACTCCCAGAACCGGACCTTTTGCAACGAGACGTTTTCCTCGGGCTGCTCCGCGGTCATCAGGACCTCGGAGATACCGAAAAGCCCCATGGCAACCGGCAGGAAGTCAATCCCCTGGGCAAGGGCGGGCTGCTTGAAGGTGTACCGCATGTAGCCCGCCACCGTCTCCATCCCGACCGTCCCCAGGGCGAGGCCGATTGCCATCATCATCAAGGCTTTGAGCAGGTTCCCCCCGGTGAGCCGCGACATGATCATCAGGCCCACCAACGCCACGGTGAAGTATTCCGGGGGGCCGAACCTCAACGCGGCCATGGCTAGGCTCGGGGCCATGAAGCTAAGCGCCAGAATGCCGATCGAGCCCGCGACGAACGAGCCGACGGCGGAGACGGCCAGCGCCGCTCCGGCCCGTCCCCGCCTGGCCATCTTGTAGCCTTCAAGCACGGTAACGACCGAGGCCGCCTCGCCCGGAATGTTGAGCAGGATCGACGTCGTGGAGCCGCCGTACATGGCGCCGAAGTAGATGCCGGCGAACATGATCATGCCCGCCGTTGGGTCGAAGCCGTAGGTGAGCGAGAGCAGGAGGGCCATCGTCCCGAGCGGGCCGAGGCCCGGAAGGATTCCGATGATGGTGCCGATGACTGCCCCGAGGAAGCCGAAGAGCAGGTTCATCGGGGAGACGGCGACCGAGAAACCGTGCATCAATCCGCCGAAGGCGTCCATTGCCGTCGCCTCTCCTAGTCCAAGAGATCGCCGACGACCCCGAGAGGCAGCGGCACCTTCAGCCAGGTGACGAACGTCACGTACGACACGACCGTCAACCCTAGCGCCAACAGAATAATTATGGTCCACCTCCGGTAGCCGAACACACGGATGGCAGCCAAAAGGAAGAGGCAGATGGCAATCGGGAACCCAAGGGGTGTGAGGAGAAAGCCATAGCCCAAGAGCAGCCCGAGGAGCGCGACCGTCTTTCCGACCATCGGGCGTGGCACGGCGTCTCCCGCCGACTTGACCGGTCGGACAGAACGGCGCGCCAACAGGGCCTGGATCAGGCAGCCGAGGGACGTCGCAATGAGGAACATCCCCACGAGCTTGGGGTAATAGCCGGGGCCCGGGAACTTCAGGCTGCCTTGCGGCATCCACAAGGCCATGGCCTCATACCCGATCGCCACCACCAGGACGAATCCGGAAAAAGCCAGGTCGGTCGATCTCACGAGGTCTCCCCAGGAAAACGCGACCCGGGACCGCACGCGCACGGCCCCGGGTTGGTCGTTCTACCAGCTACTTTCCCATGGCGCTCTTTCCGTACTTCTCCCAAAGTGGCCGATACACGCCCTCCAGCGTTTTAAGGTAGGCCGCGTATTGTTCCGGATTCTGATAGTCGGAGGGAAAGGCCGTCTTCTCCGCGTTCGACTTGAACTCGGCGCTGTCCATGACCTCCTTCACGGTCGAGGCGAAAACGGTCACGATCTCCTTCGGCGTGCCCTTCGGCATGGAGAAGCCGCGGGCAGAGCCGCTGGTGAAGTCGTAACCTAGCTCCTTGAAGGTCGGGACATCCGGCAGGAACGGCGTCCGCTTGTCCGCCATGAGGGCCAGGGCGCGGAGCTTGCCCGCCTTGACCTGGGAGTAGACGATGCTCAGGTTGTTGGCTGAGGCATCCGTGTGCCCCGCCAGCGCCGCCTGCCACGAGGGGCCGTCGCCGGAGAACGGGACGATGTTCGTCTCGACCTTGGCCGCGGCATTCAGCATCAACATGGCGAACCAGTCGTCGCCGGGGGCCGAGGAGGCGCCAACAGTCAGCTTTCCGGGCTGCTCCTTGGCCGCCTTGAGGAAATCTGCCAATGTCTTTAACGGGCCGTCGGCGCGCACCACCAGGATGCCCGGGTCGGTCACCACGTTGGCAACGGGGATGAGATCCGACATTTTCCACTGAGTCTCGCGCACGATGGGATTGATGGGGACCTGCGGCGTGGTGGTGATGCCGACGGTGTAGCCGTCCGGTTTGGACATCGCCAATTCGGTAAAGGCAATGTCGGCACCCGAGCCGGGCTTGTAGACCGGGACCATCGTGGTCTTGAAGAGCTTCTCCAGATGCGGGCGCACCATCGACAGCATCACGTCGCTGCCCCCACCCGGGGCGAATCCGATGAGGACGTTGATGGGCTTCCGCGGGTATTCCGCGGCCTGCGCCCCTGCGGCCGCCAGCAACGCGACGACGACGGTGGTCAGGACGAAGAGCTTTAACCTGTTATGCATGTCTGTACCCTCCTGTCTCGAGTAGGTTAGCCGTTGTCAAAGAATAAGTTGAGCGGAGACATTCCGAAACGGCATAAGGAGCCGTAACGAAATAGAAAGAGATGTATAGGTTATTTCGTAACGGCTCCTTATGTGTCGCGACTCACGGACGCAGCGCGACGCGAATGCACTCCGGATGGCCGGCCATGAAGAAACGGATGCCCTCTTCTCCCCGCTCCAGGGGCAGAATATGGGTGATCATCTTCTCGACGGCGAATCGCCGAGAGTTGACGATACGAGCGGCGTCCTCGCAGTTCCAGGCCTGCCCGAGCCCGCCCCGGATGGTGAGCTCCTTCAGGGTCCAACGGTCGGTCGCCATGGCCGCCGTCTTGCCGCCCCCCATCGAGCCCACCAGGACGCAGCGGCCCAGGGGGCGCAGAAGTTCGGGCGCGAGGGCGATGGAGGTGGCGGCGCCGGTGCACTCCACGACCAGATCCGCCATCTCGCCGTCGGTGGCACCCCGAACGGCGTCGATGGGCGGGGTGTCCTCGATCGTCGCGGCGTGCGTCGCGCCAAACTCCCGGGCCAGGTCCAGCCTCAACCTGTCGCGGCCGAGGCCGAGGACGATGATCCGGTGGGCGCCGGCCTCTCGCGCAGCGATCACGGTGGCGAGCCCTTGGGCGCCCGGCCCAAGGATCGCCACGGTTTCGCCGAATGCAAGCTCGCCACGCGTCTTGACCCAGCGGATGCCGTTCCCGATGACGGACAACAAGCAGGCAGCTTCCGCGGGCACACCCGGAGCGATCTTGTGCACCTTGGACCCTTCGGCGACGAACATGTACTCGGCGTTCCCGCCCCAGAGGTGGGGCGGCTGCGCGCACGACTTGCTGAAGCCGTAGGTGTGGCGGGTTACGCAGAGCTGATAATTCCCACTGCCACAGTAACGGCACCGACCGCAGGCGATGTACGGTTCCACGACCACGCGATCGCCGGGCTTGACGTCGTGGAGCTTGGCGGCCTCTGCGCCGACCCCTTCCAGGAAACCGACCATCTCGTGTCCGAGGATGAAGGGAAACGGCATGCCGCCCCATTCGACGGCCCACATGGCCGTTCCCTGGTACTTCTTGGGGTCGCTGCCACAGATGCTGACCATCTCGACCCGGAGCAGCATCTCGCGGGGCCCGATGGCCGGCACGGGATACTCCCGCATTTCCATTCGCTCCGGCGCGGTGACGACAAGACAGCGGGCTGTGTGCATGGACGGACACCCCTCCTTTCGAGAGGTCACACTTTACCGGGATGGGGAGCGCCATACAACACGAGACCCGAGGATGGTTCCAAAGGCCGACAAAGTGCCGAGGAGTCAGGTCAGCAGATAGCCACCGCTGACGTCGATGGTGACGCCGGTGACGTAGGCCGAAAGCGATGACGCCAGAAACAGGATGACGCCGGCCTGGTCCTCGGGCGTCGCCAGCCGCCCCAAGGGGATGCGCTCGGCGAGCACCCGATGCTTCTCCGGCGTCATCTGCCCGCGGATCCGCTCGGTGAGCGTCGTGCCCGGCGCGATGGCGTTCACGGTGATCCCGCGCGGGCCAAGCTCGCGCGCCAGGTGGCGGGTGAGGCCGATCACCGCCGCCTTCGCGCTGCTGTAATGAGCGCCTTGGAGGACGCTGCTGGCGACACCCGCCAGCGATGCGACGTTGACGATGCGCCCGCCCGTCGACATGCGCCGGGCAGCCTCACGGGCGCAGAAGAAACTGCTCTTCACATTGAAGGAGAACATCCGATCCCACTCGGCGTTGCCGATCGAGTCCAGCGCGGCTGGTTTACCGCCGCCGACGGCGTTGACCAGGATGTCCACGCGACCGTGCCGCTCCACTACGCCGGCGAAGAGCGCCGCCACCGCAGCCTCGTCGCAGACGTCCGCCGTGCAGGGCTCGAGTTGGCCGCCGGCCGCGGTCGCCTCTGCCACCACGCCGGCCAGCGCCTCGGCGTCGAGGTCTACCGCGGTCACGCAGGCGCCCCAGCGTGCGAGGAGAAGCGCCGCAGCCCGCCCGATGCCGCGGGCCCCCGCAGTGACGACGGCGATCTTGCCTACGATTCCGAGGTCCGGCTGGGTCGGCCGGTGTTCCTTGTGCGACATATGTCCTCTTGTCCTCCGAAATAGATTTCCTGTCCTATTCCGTGACGGAGGCCGAACCCACGTATATTCCCGCTCGTGGCGCGCGTCAAGCGAGAAGGGAGAGGGCAGAAGGGGATGGGCCGGCACCGAACTGTCCGGGAGCGGGGCGCTGCTTTGCCCTTAGACTCGGGGGAATCTCTGAGATCCGTCCAGGAATTGTGGCACATGTGAGTGCCTGGCGTGTATAATCCACGCATGGTCAAATACAAACACGCCCTGGCCCTGAATCCGTATTTCGGTGATTCCACCGCGATCATGGGGACCTTCCCCCCGACCGGTCTGGAGTACATCGCGGCCAGTATGAAGCGCCTGGTCGGGAAGGTGACGCTCCTCGATCTTCGGTATGAGAGGCCGTACCAGGATCCCCAGGTCCTGAGCGAATTCATCAGGAACGAGATCGACCTCCTGTGTGTCAGCATCCGATGGCAATCCCAGTTCAACGAGATTTGCGATTTTGTGGCTCAACTTCCCCCTGAGGTCACCACGGTCGTGGGAGGCTACCAAGCGACCCTCGAAGTTGAGCACCTGTTTGGTCAGTGTCCGAATGTCGACATGGTCGTCCGCGGGGAGGGCGAGGAGGTCATCCAGCAGATCGTGTCCGGGGTGCCGCACAGGGAGATCCGCGGGCTCTCCTATCGGGAGAACGGAGGGATCGTGCACAACGAAATCCATCCTCTGCCCGATGTTGCGAGCCTTCCGTGTCCGGATCGGTCCCTGAGAAGGCACGAGTACTACTTCACTCAGCACGGTGTGCGCCTTTCCAGGCACACCTTCGACACGGTGCTGACCACCAGGGGGTGTCCGTTCAAATGCAAGTTCTGCACGTTTAGCCTGAACCCGTTGGGGCAGAAAAGGAGCTATTCCGAACGGCCGGTCGAATCGGTCATCGAGGAATTGAAAACGGTGACCGCAGATGCGGTCCTCTTCAGCGATGACAACTTCTTCAACAACCCCCAGCGGTCCGAACGGCTTTGCGACCTGATCATCGAGAACAAAATCCAGAAGAGTTTCGTTGTCCAGGCGCGGATCGACATGGCGAAGTATCCCAGGCTCCTGGACAAGGCGCAGCAGGCGGGCTTCAAGGTCTTCCTGATCGGCATCGAGTCTCCGCACGACCGGATCTTGAAGCAGCTTCAGAAGGGTATCACCCAACAGCAGGTGCGGGACGCCTTTGCTGTCCTGTCGCGGTATGACTTCTATTTGCACGGGTACTTCATCTACGGCAACATCGGCGAGACGGAAGAGGAGATGCTCTACATCCCGAAATTTGCGAAGGAGATCAAGGTGGATTCCATCTCCTTCCAGAAACTCCGCGTCGAAAAGTTCTCGCCCCTGAAAGAAGTGGTTGAGCAGACCCCCGGCTACCACTACGAGCGTGTCGGCGGCCCCGTGTACTCGGACCGTTACGGGCTCAAAGAGCTTCGGCAGATCCGCAACCGGATCCGCTCGGAGTTCTACGATCTCCCACAGATCGTCCACATCATCAGGAAGGCGGGCCGCCTCGGGATCTTCCGTTGGCGCGACCTGGCGGATGCGCTGCCTCGTCTCCCGCTCCTCGCGTATCGCGCGGTCCGGCGAGAGTTGCGAAAGAGAGCCTAGCCAGTCCCCGCCCCGCCGTTGCCAGGTTTCCTCCCATGTCGGTCGATACGACGGCCGGCCGCGACTTGACGAGAGATCAATATCGAAGCGTGTATCGATGTGTTGCAGAAGCGGGCGGAGGGTCTCCGCGCAGATCGGGTCGCCCGGCGCGCCATGCCGTCGCCAAAACGCGCGGAGCGCCGTCGCGGAGTGTGCGCCAAGTCAGAATGTCGGTCCGATCCGATAGATGGAGAACTCGGTGTGGCCAAGGAGTTCGGCCTTCGTCAGCTTGCCTCCGGCCACGGCAAGGATCTCATCCAGGATCCGCTTCCCCGCCTGTTCGATCGTGAGCGTGCCCTCGATCACCCCGGACAGATCCAGATCGATATTGTCGGCCATGCGCTCGGCGGTGCGTCGGTTGGCCGTCGTCTTGATCACGGGCATGATCGGATTGCCGGTGGGCGTCCCGCGGCCGGTGGTGAAGACCGTGACCTGGACACCGCCCGCGGCGAGCCCCACCATGGACTCGACGTCCATCCCCGGGGTGTCCATGACGTAGAGCCCCGGGCCCGCCGGGACCTCGCCGTACTCCAACACGCCCTGGATGGGCGCCGAACCGGCCTTGTGGGTGCACCCGAGCGATTTCTCCTCGATCGTGGTGATGCCCCCCGAAATGTTGCCCGGCGTGGGCTGGCTGCCGCGCAAGTCCTCGCCCATCTGGAGCGCCCGCTCCTCGCATGCACGGACGATTTCGAGGAGCTTCCGACGCACCTGGTCATCGACGGCGCGGCGGGCCAGGACGTGCTCGGCGCCGATGCTTTCCGTGGTCTCGGAGAGGATGCAGGCACCACCGCCGGCGATCAAGAGATCCGAGGCCACACCGAGGGCGGGATTGGCCGCGAGCCCCGAAGTGGCGTCGGACCCGCCGCACTCCAGGCCCAGCAGCAGGGAGCAGGCCGGGACCTCTTCGCGCGGCTGTGTGCTCAGCGTTTCCGCCATGCGACCGGCCACGGCGACGCCCCGTCGGATCGTGTTGAGGGAGCCGCCTTCATCTTGGATGACGATCCCACGGGCGGCTTTGCCGAGGTTCTCGACGGCCTGCAGCAAGCTGAGGGGTTCTAACCCCTCGCAGCCCAAGCCGACCACGACGATGGCTCCCACATTGGGGTTGGCCGCCGTGTTCACGAGCGTGCGGAAGGTCAGCCGGGCGTCAGCCCCGACCTGGCAGCAGCCGTACGCATGGCACGCCGCCACGCAGCCCGGGACCTCTCTGGCGATGTCCGAGGCAACCCGCGCGGCACAGACGCTGGTGGGAAGGAGCAGCACGTGGTTCCGGATGCCCACCTTGCCATCGGAGCGTCGATATCCTTGGAAGGTCATCTCGACTCCCGTGCGGTGCGGCGCCTCCGCACGCGGCGGCCCCTGGCGGCCGGCGGCGCGGAAGCCGACTCTGAGTCGGAAGCCTATCGAAGGGTTACCGGCCTGTCAACACCGGTCTGCCGTTCGCGACCGCGCTCCTCCGCGGCGCCGGGTCACGAGACCGGCTCTTGCTTCGCACAGCCTTTTCTGTTGATGCGATCGACTTGCTCGGCGATACTAACTGACGGACTTTTCTGGGGGAGTGCATGGCGCGGCCCTTCACGGATCGAGAATCCTCTTCTCGCCGGTTCGACCGGACGAGGCGGCGGCTGTTGCTCTTGGCGGCCATGGCTGGGGCGGCCGCCTGTCTTCCTGGTCGAGCGCTGGCGCAATCTGCCGACATGTCGAAATTCGAGCGGACGATACGGTCGCTGAAGATCTGGTGGAATCACGTGACGCGGGAGCCGGACGAGGGCGACATCGAAGCGAAGGACCCCGCCAAGTTCGTCGCGACGGCGTCCCCCGACCCTCGTTCCTGGTCGGACGGCGGGATCACGCTGAGCTGGATCGGCCACTCGACCTTCCTCATCAACCTCGAAGGCACCACGATCCTGACGGACCCGGTTTTCAGCGAGAAAGTCGGCGTGGACCTCTTGCTGACAACCCTCGGTCCGACCCGGTTCGTGCCGCCCGCCCTGCGAGCGCAGGATTTGCCTCGCCTGGATTTACTCCTGGTCTCCCACGCTCACATGGACCACTATGACATCCCGTCGCTGAAAAGCCTTCCGCGGGATGTGCCGACGATCATGGCCCGCGATACGAGCGAATTCGTGGCTGGCCTCGGGTTCAACCGTTTGCAGGAGTTGGACTGGGGACAGAGCGCGGAAGTGGAGGGCGTCCGAATCGAGGCGGTGCCCGTGCGGCACTGGGGCCGCCGGTACCCCTGGGACCGGGACCGGGGCTACAACGGGCTCCTGCTCACGAAGCACAAGCGCAGCATTCTGTTCGCCGGGGACACCGCGTACTCCGGGGAATTGATCTCGGCCCTGAAGGGCCGCCGGCCCGACGTGGTCATGCTCCCCATCGGGGGATACAACCCATATATTTACAGTCATGCCAGTCCCGAGCAGGCGTGGGATATGTTTCACGACCTCCGCGCCCGCTACCTGATTCCCATGCACTGGCGCACGTTCCGCCTTTCCCATGAGCGTCCCTTCGAGCCGCACGAGCGGCTCACAACCGCGGTGAACGGCGCGGCCTCGAAGATCGCCCTCCACACCATCGGCGAGACGTGGAGTCTGCCTGCCTAACAGGCTGTTGAAAAAGGCCCATCTGCCGGGTACCCATTCTGATGGGTGCCCATCCTGTGGATGGGTACCCCGTTCGCTCGCGCGGCGCTGCGGCGTACGGATTCAGTACGCCTCGCGCCTGCACCCATCCGTCGGATGGGTACCCGGCAAACCGCCTTGCATCTGGACCTTTTTGAACAGCCTGGGTCAAAACGCGATTTTCAACATTCTGCTAGGCGCTCCTGCCGTGTTTCGAGGGGCGCGACCGGTTTGGATTTCCCTTGACACCCCAAACGCGTCCTGGCTATCTTTTTGAAACGTTTCACCTTGCAGGGCGGATTGGGACTCCCAGTCAGGCGGGGCGCGGCCGGGCGTTTCCAGCGAACAGGCCGAGGCAAAGGAGGCTGCGATGCGAATCCGATGGGCGGTGCTCGTGGCGGTGGTCCTGGCTCTGAGCGTGGCGGGCGGGGCGGCCGCCGGTGTCAAGATCAACGTCTGGACCGGACTCTCCGGGGACGACAAGGGCCGCTTCGAGGAAATGATCAAGGCGTTCAACGGCTCGCAAAGCGATGTCGAAGTCGTTCCGTCTTTCTACCAATGGGACCTGATGCACAGCAAGCTGGTAGCCTCGGTCCAGGCGGGCGGCACGCCCGAGGCGCTGCTGATGTGGGTCACGGTCATGCCTGAGATGGCGCAGTTCGGCGCCCTCCAGCCCATGGACGACCTGCTGGCGGAGGCGGGCGTGAAGGCCGCGGACTTCGTGCCCCGCGCCTGGAACCTGGGCGTCATCGCCGGGAAACGCTATGGCATCCCGCTGGACACTCACGTCCTGGGCCTTTACTACAACACCGAGCTGTTCCAGAAGGCCGGCTTGGACCCGAACAAGCCGCCGGTAACCATGGAGGAGTTCATCAACGCCGCCAAGAAGCTGACCACCGGTCCGAACCAGTGGGGCGTGGCGATTCCCAGCTCCACGGCCTGGCCCGTCCGCTACTGGATGGCCTTCCTGGCCCAGCAGGGCGGCAAGATGTTCACGGACGACCTGAAGAAGGCGGCCTTCAACGACGCCAAGGGGAAGGCCGCCTTCCAATTCATGTCCGACTTGATTCACGTCCACAAGGTGGCGCCGCCGGTCATGACCGACATCAACAAGGCGTTCCTGACCAAGCAGGCGGCCATGATCCTGATCGGCCCCTGGCTCATCAACAGCGCGCTTCGCCAGGAGGATTTGAAGTTCAACACCGCCGGCTTTCCGAGGATCTTCGGCCAGTACGCGTCGTGGGGCATGACGCACCAACTGGTGCTCGGCAAGCAGCCGGATCGCGCCAAGCAGCTCGCGGCCATGAAGTTTTTCCGCTACATGAGCGAGAACAGCATGACCTGGGTGAAGGGCGGCCAAGCGCCGGCGCGCCAGTCCATCCTCGCCGGCGCCGAGTTCAAGGCCATGCCGCTCTGGAACGCCTTCACGCCGGGGATCCAGCCGGAGAGCGGCTGGACGCTGAACCCGCCGATCAAGGCCCAGACCAAGGTCTTCACCCACGATCCGGCCAGCCCTCTCGTCGCGGCGTGGGAGGCCATCGTCCAGAAAAAGAAGACGGTGGACCAGGCCCTGGCGGACGCCGAGGTCGGGGTGAACCGGATCCTGGCGGAGCAGTAGCGCTCGGCGCGTGACGCGCGTCGCCGGACGAATGGAAGAGCTCGGCAAGAGCCCCGCGGTACCGTGGAGGGGGCGAGGCGTGAGGCGGAGCGTCGCCCCGTGGGCGTTCCTCGCGCCCTACCTCGCGGTGTTTTTCGTCTTCTTCCTGCTCCCCGCACTGTGGAGCGCGGTGATGAGCCTCACGGACTGGAAGATCGTGGGGACGCCGCGGCTCGTGGGCTTCAAGAATTATCTCCGCCTGCTCACCGACCCCCTCTTCTACACCGCGGTCAAGAACACCCTCGTCTACACGGCCGTCATCGTCCCCCTGATGGCCCTGGTCGGCCTGGGGCTGGCGCTGCTCCTGAACCAGCCGCTCCGCGGGCGGATCCTCACCCGAACCTGCGTCTTCGCCTCCTATGTGGTGATGGTCTCGGTGGTCGGGATCGTCTGGCGCTGGGTGCTGGACCCCACCGGCGCCGGCATCGTCAACTACTACCTGGGACGGCTCGGCTTGGGGCCCTACCCGTGGCTGGCGGCGCCCGAGACCGCCATGCTGTCTATCATCATTGCGACGGTGTGGTGGACTGCCGGCTACAACATGGTGATGTACCTGGCGGGGATCCAGGACATACCGGCCACGTTGCGCGAGGCCGTCCGGATCGACGGGGCGAGCCGGTGGCAGGAGTTCTGGCACCTGACGCTGCCCATGCTCCGGCCCGTGACCTTCTTCGTGGTCGTGATGTCCATCGCCAAGTCGTTCCAGGTCTTCGGGCAGGTTTACGTGATGACCCAGGGGGGACCGAGCAACAGCACGCTCACCATCGTGAACTACCTGTATGTGGTCGGCTTCACCTGGTTCGAGATGGGCTATGCGGCTGCCATCGCCTATGCGCTCTTCGCCCTCCTGCTCGTCATCACCCTCATCCAGTTCCGAATGGTGTCGCGCGAGGCCGGTGGCGGCGGGTTCATCCAGGCGCGCCTGCTCGTGCGGGCGGGGCTCTACCTGCTGATGGGGACGGTGCTGGTGCTCTGGGTGGGGCCGCTCCTCTGGCTCGTGTCCACCTCGCTGAAGCCGGAGGGGCAGATCCTCAGCCTGGTGCCTCGCTGGATTCCTCGGGTGTTCACCCTCGAGAACTACCGGGATGTGCTGGAGAAATATCAACTGATCCGCTGGGGAGCGAACAGCATGGTGGTGGCCGCGGGCGCCACCATCCTCGGCCTGGCCTTTTCCATCCCGGCGGCATACGCCTTCGCCCGGATGCGGTTCCGGGGGCAGCAGTGGATGTTCCTGCTGATCCTCTCGACGATCCTGGTCCCGGTGCACATCACCATCGTGCCGCTCTTCATCGGCCTCGCCAAGCTCAAGCTCACGGACACCTACTTCAGTCTGATCATGCCCACAGTGGCCAACGGTTTCGGCGTTTTCCTCCTCCGGCAGTTCTTCCAGAACATCCCGCAGGAACTGGAAGAGGCGGCCACCATCGACGGCGCCAGCCGCCTGGGTATTCTGGTCCGCGTCATCCTGCCGCTCTCGCGCCCGGCCATCACGGCAGTTGCCATCTTCATGTTCATCCTGTCCTGGAACGACTTCATGTGGCCGCTCATTGTCACCAACTCGGATGCAACGCGGACCCTGCCCGTGGGGCTCGCCGCCTCCCTGGGAGGGACGGTTGGCGGGCAGGCGATCTCCTACTACGGGATGAGCATGGCCGGGTCCGTGCTGGCCACCGTGCCGGCGCTCCTCATCTTCCTTCTCCTGCAGCGGTATT
>Ga0316627_100000108_pt1 | contig 17016 bp, 13 predicted proteins | sample OWC_Aug_M2_C1_D1_FD_207653 | JGI IMG/M metagenome (GOLD analysis project Ga0316627, IMG submission 207653) | Wetland soil microbial communities from Old Woman Creek delta, Ohio, United States - OWC_Aug_M2_C1_D1_C | ecosystem: Environmental > Terrestrial > Soil > Wetlands | place: USA: Ohio...
GCCTGACCCGGACAACGGTCGCACCCGAAGCGCGCGGATGTCCGTCATAATGGCAGCATGGCCCTTGTGCCGGTGAAGATCGGAGCCCATGCGGCAGTGCTGCTGATGCTGGTGCCTGCCGCCGTCCGCGCGCAGGACCTGCCGTCGAAGCCGCTGAGCTGGTTGGCGACGCTCCCGGTCCCTTCGCCTTCGCCGGTGGTGAGTCCGAGCGGCGAGGTGGGCCAGCGGCCGTTCCTGAAAGGCCGGTTCCTCGTCGGCGTCAACGTCACTCACGGCCTGACGCCGGAGGATGACGTCGGCTCGCGCTGGTCCATCTCGCCGTTCTTCCGCAACACGCCGCGGCGCGTCGGCTGGGGGCCGTCCTTCGGCTTGAACTGGTTCACCGGCGACATCGCGGTCTCGATCGACGGCAGGAAGACGACGGTGGGCGAGGTGAAGGTGCGCCCGGTCATGGCCGGCGTCGGCTACACGATCGGCAGCGGCCGGGCGCGCACGACCGTGAGCCTGGTGGGCGGCTACGCGTTTGCCGATGCGACGGTAACCGCCGCGCTGCCCGCGGGCACGACGGCGTCCATCGACATTGACGACTCGTGGGTGGTGCGGCCGAACGTCGGGGTGACGTTCGCCCTGACCCGCCGCCTCGCACTCGTCGGCTCGATCGGCTACATCTACACGAATCCGACCGTCACCGTGAACGTGACGCAGCTCGGTCGCGCCGCGACCAACGTCAGCGGCACCTATCGCAGCGACTACGTGAACATCACGGTCGGCACGGCGGTGTCGATCTTCTAGATAGCAGGCCGCGATTCGGGATCGTCAGGTCCTCGGGCGCGGGTCCTGTCCGAGGCGTTTCCTTCTGTCCTCGGGTGACCTTCGCCTGTCCTCCCTGCGGGCAGAAGGAAAGCGCCTCGGCCACCCACGCCCTGCGGGTCACGACTCAGAATCGCGGCCTGCTATTCAGAATCGCAGCCCGGCCGTCACGTGCGCGCGCGTGCCGCTGTCGAAGCCGTAAGCGACGTCTACCTCCAGCTGGAACAGCGGGACGCGCAGGTACCATCCTCCGCCGACGCCGCACTCGAACCGGGTATCGGCCAGCCTGACGCCATGGTCGTAGGCGGCGCCCGCGTCGCCGAACACCGTGAGGCCGGTCTGGCTCAGGCGCAGCGGGGAGTGAAACGGCACGCGCAGTTCGAGGGACGCCGTCGCCGCGTTGTCTCCCGTGAACGCGCCCGCCCTGAAACCGCGCAGCGACCCGAAACCGCCGACGAGAACCCGCTCATAGATCGGCAGGGGCCCGTCAGCCGTCTCCGTCCGCGCCCGCAGTGCCAGCACGGACGATCCGATGAAGCCTGCGTACACCCGCCCGTCGAGGGTGTAGCGGTTGATGGTGGACGCGGCGTTCGGCCTGAGCGCGTCCCACGCCGCGCTGGCGTAAACGGCGTTGCGCGGAAAAGCGGGATTCACACGCGTGTCAACCGAGACGCCGGCGCCCCAGGTGGTCACCTGGTCGTGAACGTCGCCGAAGGAGACGTCAGCCCACCCCGCTCGCGCGCTGGCGCTCATGACCCGGGCGAACGGGCGCGAGCCCTCGAGCCAGAAGTCGTTTCGCAGGTCGCGCGTGTCGTAGGCGGGGTTCTCGCGGCTGACGATCGCGTATCCGCCGTGGACGCGCCTGGCAGGACCGCGCTGAAGCACCTTGTCGACCTCCAGGCCCGCCTGGCGTGTCGATCCGATCGTGAGGGGCGCGACGACATGCCCGCCCTTGCCGAGGACGTTGACGAAGCTCACCCGCCCGCCGGCGATGAAGCCGTAGCCGTCCACGTACTCCAGCGACGGCGAGGCCATGAGCGCGTTGCGCACCCGCTTCATCGGGCCGGGCATCGCGCCGCCCTTCTCCACGCCAGGCCGCTCGGTCACCGCGATGATGATCGCGACCTGCGTCAGGTCGTCGAGCGACCGGTACCGCTTGCGGACGTCCACGGCGTCGAACCGCCCGCTGCGGCGCAACCGTTCGGCCGCCGCCTCGATCGCGCCCGCGTCGAGCGGGCTGCCGACCGCGATGCCCGCGATGCGCAGCACCTCGCCGTCGGGCGTGCGGTAGTTGCCGTGGATGCGGACCTCGGCGACGACCTCGGACGCGGCCGCCTGGGCCCGGGCAGGCGCGTGGGAGAGCGCCAGCAGGAACACGGCGGCGAGGACGGGCAGATGTCGTCGCGGCATCGCGTCAGGGCTCCTTCGGCACGTAGCCGCGGATCCTCGCGCTGACCTCGCCCTTGCGGTAGTCGAAGAACTCGCGGCCGTACCGGAAGGTGTAGGAGCCCGCGGCGAAGGTCACGCCGAAGTTGAAGGCGATCTCGCGCGGGAGCCAGACGTTGTCGAAGTAGCGGCCCATCGTCATGGTCGCCTTGGCCTGGTCGACGCGGACGATCGCCCGCCCCGGCAGGAACCCCCAGTCGGCGTTGTCGAAGGCGAATCTGACGATCTGGTACTCCAGCGGGTCGATCCACATGGTCACCATCGTCACCTTGTTGAGCGCCGCTTCGATCTCGTTCTCGAGGTCGTCGCCCTTGTCGCGCTTCGCCGGCTTCTTTGGCTGTTCCTTGCCGGTTGACTTCTCCCCGGCCGGCTCGACCCTGACCTCGCCGCCAGCCGTGACGCTGACCTCCTTCTTCTCGCGGTCCGGGTCGTCGCTGAACATGCGCGTGGGGTAGTACTCGACCTTGACCACCGCCCGGCCGTCGAGTGTCTCCCGCCCGGCCAGGTAGTAGTTGCCGGGCTCGAAGGGGAACTTCATGAAGTACGCCTCGGAGATGAAGCGGGGTTCGGTGCTCACCAGCGCGGAGACTTCCTTCTCCGCTCCGATCTCGATCGCGCGCAGTTCCTGCTCGAATTCGGATTCGGCAGCGCGGCTCGCCTTCTCCGGCTCAGCCCCCGCCGCGCCCTTCTCCTTCGCGGCCGCCTTCTCCTTCGCCCGCTGCTCCCGGTCCTTCTCCTTCTTCAGCCACTCGGCCTCGTACTTCCGGCGGTCCGCGTCGCCCAGCGCCGCGCCGTTGGCCTTGACCGGGCTGCGCACCAGGTAGCCATCCCGGATGAACCATTGGTACTCGCGGCGCTGGCCGGCCAGGGGAACGCCGGCCGGGCCCAGGATCTGAAACGTCTCGCGCTCGCTCAGGATGTAGTCGTGCAGGGTCCTCCAGTTCTCGTTCCGGCGCTCGAGGACGCGCGCCATGAAGGCATCCAGGTCGGTGAGCGGCGCCGCCGGCTTCGCCTGCCCGGCCGGCGCGGCTCCCTGGGCCTGAACGATCCAGCCGGCCGAGGCCAGCACGAGAACCGCGGCAAGTCTCCGTCGCGACACACACACCTCCCGGGGGGCCGCGTGGCGGCCAACCGTGTACTACGGAGGACGGAGCGGAGTTGTTCGACGCGCCCGGCGACGCTCACCCCTGGAGGTAGTCTTCGCCGAGGATGCCGTCGAGGCTCGAGACGAGACGATCGGCGTCGCCGGTCGTGAAGCACATGGGCGGCTTGATCTTCAGCACGTTGTGGAACGGGCCGTCGGTGCTGACGAGGATGCCCCTGTCGCGCAGGCGATTGGCGACGAGGCCCGCCTCGGTGCCGGCGGGTTCACGCGTGTCGCGGTCCCGCACGAGCTCGATGCCGGCGAACAGGCCGAGGCCGCGCACGTCGCCGACGAGCGCGTGGCGGGACATCAGCCCGCGGAGTCCACCCATCAGGTGCTCCCCGACGTCACGCGCGCGGTCCTGCAGGCGTTCGTCGCGGATGACGTCGAGCACGGCGAGGCCGATGGCGCAGGACACGGGGTTGCCGCCGTACGTGTTGAAGTACTCCATGCCGTTGGCGAACGCGCGGGCGATCTCCGGCGTCGTGACCACCGCGCCCAGCGGATGACCGTTGCCGATCGGCTTGCCCATCGTCACGATGTCGGGCACGACACCCTGGGTCTCGAAGGCCCAGAAATGGGAACCGACGCGCCCGAAGCCGACCTGGACCTCGTCTGCGACGCAAAGGCCTCCAGCCTCCCGAACGGCCTCGTACGCCGCGCGCAGGTAGCCCGGGGGCAGGACGATCTGCCCGGCGCAACTCAGCACCGACTCGGCGATGAACGCGCCGGTCCGGCGGCCATCCGCCGCGAGCCGGTCAGCCGCCGCGGCGACGTGCGCGGCGTACCGCGGGCCGGCGTCATCGTCCGCTCCCCGGTAGACGCCTCGGTACACGTCGGGTGTCGGGACGACGTGCACGTACGGAGGCGCGCCGGTCCCGCCCGGGCCGTCGAACTTGTACGCACTGATTTCGACGACGGCGTTCGTGTTGCCGTGGTACCCGACGCCGACCACGATGGTCTCACGGCTGCCTGTGAACGTTCGTGCGAGACGAAGCGCGAGCTCGTTGGCCTCGCTGCCGGAGTTCACGAAATAGCAGACGCGGAGCGGCTCGGGCAGGGTGGCACAAAGGCGATCGGCGTACTCGACGAGCTTCTCGTGCAGGTAGCGCGTGTTCGTGTTGAGCACGGCCATCTGTCGACGGCCGGCCTCGACGACCCGCGGGTGGCAGTGGCCGACGTGCGGGACGTTGTTGACGGCATCCAGATAGGCGCGGCCGTCGGCGTCGTACAAGTGCTGCATCCAGCCGCGCACGATGGTGAGCGGACGGCGGTAGGACACGCTGAGCGACGGCCCGATGTGCGCGCGCCGCGACTCGAGGATCTCGGCGCCGCCGAGGGGCGCGGGCGCCGTGACGCCGCCGGGAATCTGCGCAACCAGATTCGGATCTGGCGCGAGGCTTCGCCACACGCGGCGCTCCGCCGGGTCGGCCACGCCCGGGAAGTCGCCGTGCCTGTCGAGCAGGTCGGTGATCACCTGGAAGTGCAGATGGGGAGGCCAGCCGCCGTTTTCTTCCTGGGCGCCGATCCGGGCGACGAGGGTGCCGGCGTGGACGGGATCGCCGGCGCCGAGGGGGCCTGACGACCCTCTGGCCAGGTGCCCGTAGAGCGTGTAGAAATGCGGTCCGCCGGGGCCCGCCTCGTGTTCGAGCACGAGCGTCGGGCCGTAGTCGAGCGGACTGGCGTTGTCGGCGACACTGTGCACGATGCCGTCGAGCGGTGCGAACACCGGCGTGCCGGGCGGGGCGAACAGGTCCAGCCCCAGATGCACGGTGCGCGAAGACGGCCCGTCGTTGCCCGGCTTCGAAAAGGTCGGGCTCGTGTAAACGCCGCGGACCTCGTCGTAGCACCCGATGCCGATTGCCGCGCCGGCGTCTGCGATGCGGCGCTCGATCTTCCGGGCGCAGAGCCCGGCGTCCGACCACACGGCGGGCGTGCCCGAATTCAGGCTGCCGACACCCAGGTCGAACACCACGCGCGGCGCCGTCCGCTGATCGGGACCGATCAGCGGTCCGATGGGGCCGGCCGGCTCGCTGAGCCACGACACGACGGCCGGCGCCGATGGGCACGGCTCCAGTCCGCAGGCGCCGCGGAACGCGAAGTGCGCGAACCGGGGATGCACGGCGCCGAGCCGGTCGAGCAGCTCCCACGCCGGGCGTTCGCTGACGGTCAGGTACTCGTTGCCCGGATCGGCCTGCCGCTGGTACGCCGAGTTGACGACGCTCACGGCGAGGCGGCTGCAGATGAGCGGATAGACGGCCTCGATCTCCACCGGCGTCAGCGGGTGCGCGGCGTGGTAGCCCTCCATGACCGGCACGGCAGCGGCGAGCGGGTCGGGCTTGTCCAGCATCGCGTAGGCGCAGGCGACGGCCACCTCGTTCACGACCCAGGTGTGCAGCATGTCTCCGAAGTCCACCACCGACGTGACGCGCCGCGCATACGGGTCGCTGCCGTCCACGAGCACGTTGTAGTCGTTGGCGTCGTTGTAGATGACGCCCGTGCGCAGCCCCGGCGCCAGGCGGGCCAGTTCACGGTCCGCGCACGCGACGAGCCGCTCGACCAGGCTGCGCCGCGCCGGGTCCTCCACAAACCGCGTGTACTCGCGAATCCAGCCCGCCCTGCGCGGATCCCACTTCAGGTCGCGCGCCGCCGCCGGATGAGCGAACGTCGCGAGCGCGGCGTCCACGGCGCCGAGCAGCGCGCCGAGGCTGCGCAGCAGCGTCGGCGTGTGCGGCCGGACGGCGGCCAGGACGCGCCCGGGCACCCAGGTCAACAGCCTGGCGACATGCGGCGTGCCTGCCGCATCCGCCACCGTCACCACCGGCCGGCCGTCGGCCGTGTGCCGCACGCGCGGGAGTCGGATGTCGGGCACGAGCGTGGCGAGGTGCAGCAGCGCCGCGTTCTGCAGGTCGATGACCCGCGGGTCCTCGCCGGCATTCGAGATCTTCAGCACGTGCCGGTCGCCGCCGGCCGCCGTCAGCAGGAAGTTCTGGTCGCGCTCGCTGGGCAGCGGCGAGGCGGCGGCGTCGAGGCCATACTGCCGCAGGCCGATGACCTGGGCGTCGTCGGCGGTGAACACGGGCGCATCAAACCGGATCATGGGCATGGCCACTCCGCCCTCACGCCCCCGCCGCGTTGGACTCCGTGCGGACGATGCGCGCGAGCTCGGCCATCATCGCGTCGATTTCGTCCATCGTGTTGTAGAAGTGCGGCGACAGGCGGATGCCCACGCCGGGGCGGTAGTCCACGACGAAGTCCCGCGCGTTCAGGATCTTCGCCACGCGTGCGGCCTCCGGCACGTCGACGGCCACCGTGCCGGCCAGGCGCTCCGGGTCGCGCGAGGCGATGGATCGGAAGCCGGCCGCGTCCACGAGATCGAGCAGCCGCCGCGTCATCACCGTCGACGCGGCACGAATCCGATCGACGCCGACCTGCCCGATGATCTCGAGGCCGGGCAGCGCCGCGTAGTAGGCCGGGATGGCCGGCGTGCCGTTCATCATCGCCATCCCGTCGTCGCGGACATCGGTGGCGTCGATGTCGAACGCGAACGGGGCCGTGCGCGACAGCCAGCCCGTCAGCCGCGGGCGCGTCCGGGCCTTGACCCAGGGCGCCGTGTAGAGAAACGCGTTGCCAGGCCCTCCGCACAGCCACTTGAGGCAGCCGCCGACGAAAAAGTCCACGCCGAGCGCGGCGACGTCCACGGGAATGATCCCGGCCGACTGGTAGCCGTCGAGGACGACCGGGGCTCCCACGGCGTGCGCCTTCTCGACGATGGGCGCCGGGTCGACGATGTAGGAACTGCGGAACAGCACGTGGGACAGGCAAACCACCGCCGTGCGCTCGTCGATGGCCGCCGCGATCCGCTCGGCGGGCACGGACAGGTCCTCGAGCGCCGGCACGATCTCGAGGTCGAAGCCAAGCTCGCGCTGGCCCTTGTAGAGGTAGACCGCCGACGGGAAGTCCATCGCCGTGCAGACGATCGTGCGCGTCGCGCGCGCGGGCGCGACGCACGAGAGCGCCACCGCGTGGGCCGTCGTGACGTTCTCGTGCATGCTGACCGAGCCGGCAGGCGCGCCGATGATGGCCTCGATGCGCGCGCCCAACTCGCCGGCGAGCTCCCACCAGCGCTCCTCCCATGCCCGCACGCCCCGCGTCGCCCACGTGTCGGCGTACTCGGCAAGCGACCGCGCCGCTGCGCGGGGCATCGCGCCCAGCGAGTTGCTGATCATGTAGACGGAGCGCGCGAGGATCGGGAACTCGTCGCGCCAGCGGGCCAGATCGTCCATGGTGACGGCATTCTACTCCGGGGCCGCGTTCCCGCCGGGCCGCGCAGGCGGAGCCACGGGGCAAGGTGCCGGCCGGCGGCTGAGGTAGACTGAGAGGACACGATTCCGTCGAAGACGCCCCGAGGTCGAGCTGATGTTCACGCGCGCAGCCGCGGCGGGCGTCGCGGTGGTGGTCATCGCCGCACCCGCCGCCGCCCAGGAGAAGCCCTACAGCCTGACCGCAGGCGGAGCTCTCGTGGGCCCGCTGTCCGACAGCGCGGACCGGTTCGCCGCCGGGTTCGGGTTCACGGCCGGTGTCACGTGGCGCCTCAACGAACAGCTCGGCGTCACGGGCGACTACACGTGGTCGGCGCTCGGCGTGAAAGACGAGTGGAACGGCCTCGCCGCGTCCCGGCCTGTCGGCCTGACGCCCCGCATCCAGTTCGGCACGCTTGACGTGAGGTTCCAAGCGCCGCCCGCGAAGGTGCGCCTGCACGTACTCGCGGGCGTCGGGCTCTACCGCCGGTCCGTGGCGATGACGACGACCGGCTCCGGCGACATCACCGTCTGCGATCCGTGGTGGTTCGTGTGCACGCCGGGGCCTGTGCCGGTCGGCAGCGTCAACCGCACCCGCTCGAGCACGGACCCCGGCCTCAACGTGGGGGCCGGACTCGCCGCGGGACGGTTCTTCGCCGAGATCCGGTACCACTTCATGTGGGGACCGTCGTTCGACACGCCCGATGGCGCGCGGAACGCCACCGGGAAGTTCCTGCCGCTCACGGTCGGTGTGGTGTTCTAGTCCCATTCGTGCCTTCCGCGCCCCTGGAGCCTGTCCATGTCATCCACGACCCGAGGCGCCGCCGCGATCGCCTCCTCCATTCTCCTGACGCTCGGCGTGGTCCTGATCGTCCTCGGCGTCGTGCTGATGGATGCCCGGCAGAGCCTGCTGGTGCCGGACGGGCTGTCGAGGCGCGCGGGCGCCGCGCTGGCCGACCCGCGCGTGTCGGCCTACGTGGCGGACCGGGCGGCAGACGCGGTGCTCGCGGCCCAGCCCGACCTGACGGCCTTCAGGCCCGTCGTCGCGGCCGTCGCGACGGCGACCGTGTCCTCGCAGCCCTTTCAGCGCGCGATCCAGGCGAGCATCCGGTCCACCATGGCCACGGTTCTGACGGAGGGGAGCAGCAGGATCGCGCTGTCGCTCCCGGACCTGGGCGTCCTGCTTCGCAGCGCGCTCACGCAGGCGAACCCGGCCCTGGCCGAGAAGATCCCGTCCCGCGTCCGCGGCGCGATCAGCATCCTCGAAGAGGGGAAAGCGGCGCGCGCCGTCGTCGACGCGATCAGGCTGTCGCGGCGTCTCGCCGGGTTCCTGGTGATCCTCTTCGGAGCAGGAGCGGCCTGCCTGGCGGGCGGCTTCGCCCTGGCGCGCGACCGCCGCCGCGCCCTGCTGAACCTCGGCGTCCACCTGGCTGCCTCGGGCGTCGTCCTGCTCGTGCTGAGGGCCGCCGGCGGGTGGTTCCTGCAGTCCGGCGGCCGAGATGCGCTGGGCCGCGACGCGCTGGCCGGGGTCTGGACCGCGTTCACGGCAGGCATCAGGGGTTGGGCGCTGACCCTGTCGTTCGTAGGGCTGATCATGGCCGCATCCGCGCAGTCCGTCCTGGATCGCATCTCGCTGAGCGGCGCACACGCGCGGTTCCGGCGTGTCGTGCAGGACCCCCCGGGAGGCGCCTGGGGCCGGCTTGGCCGGAGCGTGCTCTTCGTCGCCGTGGGCGCGGCGGCACTCGTCCACCCGCGCGCGGTCGTGGAGTGGCTGACGCTGGCCGCAGGCGGAGTGCTGGCCTTCATCGGCGTCCGGGAGGCCCTGGCACTGCTGCAGGATTGGGGAGCCGGCGCCGAGGCCCCTTCGGTGCACGCGGCCAGGGGGCGCGGCATCCGCCGCGTGACGATCGTTGGCGCGGCCACGGTGGCGCTCGCCCTGGGCGCCATCGTGCTGCTGCGGCCGGCACCGCCCGCCGTCGTTCTGGCCGCAGGTGCGTGCAACGGTTCCGGCGCCCTGTGTGACAGGCCGCTGGACCAGGTCACGTTCCCCGGCGCGCACAACGCGATGTCGGCGGCCGACGTGCCCGGCTGGATGTTCCCCCAGCACGAGCGCGGTGTGGCGTCGCAGTTGACCGACGGCATCCGCGCGTTCCTGATCGACGTGCATTACGGGCGCCCGGCGCCAAGCGCCGTGGTGACGGACCTCGATGCCGAAACCACGTCGCGGGCGAAGATCGAAGACGCGGTCGGGCCGGAGGGCGTGGAGGCGGCGCTGCGCATCCGCAACCGCTTCGCCGGAGGGGATCTTGGCAAGAGAGGGTTGTATCTCTGTCACGGGTTCTGCGAGCTCGGCGCCCAGCCGCTCGGCCCGTGGCTGGCGACCCTGGCGGACTTCCTCGTGCAGCACCCGGACGAAGTCGTGCTGCTCGTGATCGAGGACTACGTCGTGCCCGAAGACCTCGCCGCGGAGATCGACAAGGCGGGACTTGCCAGCCTCGTCTACCGGGGAACGGGCCGCGCGCCGTGGCCGACGCTGCGCACCCTGATCGACACGCGCCAGCGCGTCGTCGTGATGACCGAGTCGGGACGCCCCGGCGTGCCCTGGATCCTGCCGGCCTTCGACGTCATGCAGGAGACCCCGTACAAGTTCCGCAACCCGGCCGAGATGAGCTGCGCGCCGAACCGCGGCGGCCCGCAGGGCTCGCTGTTCCAGATCAACAACTGGATCGACACCACGCCCGCGCCGAAGCCGAGCAATGCGGAGATCGTCAACGCGCACGACGCGCTGCTGGCCCGGGCGCGGCGCTGCCAGGAGGAGCGCGGCGTGAAGCCGACCATCCTCGCGGTCGACTTCTACCGCACGGGGGATGTCGTGGGCGTGGTCCGCGTGCTCAATCAGCAGTAGCGAGACGCGCGCCGCGTCCGGCCTGGTGGCCGGTCTCCATCGGACGTACAGGACGACGGCCCGGTCGACCGGCGGGCCGTCGTCATGGGCGCGCGCTCCGGCCGCCCGCTACTTCTTCACGATGTCGAATTCGAGCAGCAGCGCTTCGGTCCAGGTGAGATCGACTTTGTCGCCGACCTTGACCTGGTCCAGCACCTTCTTGTCCTCGATTCGGGCGCTGTAGGTCCACTTGTTCGGGCCGCTGAGGGTGATCGACGGCACCTTGGGGTCGAGGGCGGTGATCGTCGCGGTGATCGTCCGCTGCTTGGCCGCCGTTCCGGCGGGCTTCGCGCCGCTGCCCGGGGTGACGCCTTCGGCAGCCGTGTCGACGTCCTTCTCGCCCGGCAGCTTCTTCCGGATCACCAGGTTCTCATAGTAGCGGGCGGTCAACGTGTCGCCCACCTTGATCTCCGGGAACCTCTTCACCGTCTCCGGGACGACGATGTCCACGAAGTTGCCCTTCGGACCCTTCATCGTCAGCGTGCGCGTGGTCACGTTGATGGCTTCGACGGTGGCCGAGATGGTCTGGGTCTCACCCGTCAGGGACTTCATCTGGGCGAGCGCGGTGCCGGCGATGCCCAGCACGGCGAACGCGATCACGACGGCGACAACGACGATTCGGTTCATGTCTGCTCCTTGTCTTCTCTGACCATGGTAGCACCCGCCGAGCCGGCGGCGTCCTACCAGTTGAAGAGCCGGCCGATGGCGATATACGTGGCCCACCGCCCGTCGAACCCGACGGTGCCGCCGAGCATCACCGGTCCGATCAGCGTGTCCGCCATCAGGCCCACGCCGGCTTGCGTCCGGAACGTGGCCTTGTTCCAGTCGTCGAAGGCATCGCCGTTCTCCAGCCAGCCGCCTGCGAAGACCGGCCCGCCGAGGAAGTCCGGCAGGCGCCCGAGCTGGTGGAGGTACCCGAAGGTGCCGACGTAGTAGTGATCACCCTTCAACTCGCCGAGATCGTACGCGCCGAGCCGGAACGGCTGGCCCAGGAGGAACTGATTCACCGCCAGCGGGCTCTTGTCGAACGAGGTGCCCAACCCCCAGGCGGCAAAGACCCGGTTGTCGGAGCCGACGGTGTGGAAACTCGTTCCGATGGTCTGGAACTGGGCCAGGTTCACGCTGGAGCGGGCGGTCGCCAGCGGCGGGTCGATGACGGGGCCGTCGAAGATGTAGAGCATGCGCGCCGACATGGCCATGCCTCGAGACGGAATAGCCGGGCTGTCCTGCCCGTTGTACCGCCACGTCAGGTCCGCTGCCGTTTCCTTGCCTTTGAGAGAGGGAAGCCCGGGATCGCCGACTTCGACGTCCGCATCCAGCCTGCCGATGTACGCGCCGATCCGGACGTCGCTGAACGCGCCGAGATTCACGCCGACGTTGACGCCGGCCTTCAGGAAGACCTGGTCGTAGCGGGCGACGACGGACTCGTCCTCGACGAAGTTGTACGTGCGCTTCGCGACGCCGCCGTACGGTGCGAAGAAGAGCGGTGTCCTCCCGAGGGGCTGGTACCACTCCATGCCGATGAACGGGTCCGACCCGACCGTCCCGTCGATGCGGAGTTCGGCCCCGTCGAACGGGAGGTCGAAGTTCAGGTACCGGGCCGAGAGCGAGACGCCGAAACTGTCGGACGTCGTGTTCTCCAGCGTGGCGCCGAGCATCAGGAACGGCGGCGCGTTGGGCTTCTGACGGGCCCGTATGAGCAGCCCGACCTCGCCGGCCTCGCCGGAGACCAACCGCCAGCCGACCGTCTCGTACCGGTCGAGGCCCGAGAGTTCGGTCAGATCGAGTTCGAGGCCCGGGATGTCGAGCGGGCGGCCGACGTGCCTGCCCAGCGTCGCCTCCATCCGCTGCTCGTCCGACTCGACGACGCCTTCGAACCGGACGAAGGACGGGGCCGGAATCCCGGCGCGGCGGGCACCGTCCCGGCGCGCCTTCCACCGCGCGTACTCGTCCTCGCTGACCGCGTACTTCAGCAACGTGTCCTTCTTCGCCTCGGCCGCCTGGTAGCCGACCTCGATCATCTCCTGGCCCTTGCGCCAGTCGAGCGACTTGTAGCCTCTCTCGACGAGCGGCACGTCCAGCACGACGTCCGCCGTGGCGAGCCCCGCCTTGGTGGACGCCCGCATCATGGCGCTGAGGGTGCCGCCGGCGAGCCCGAACAGCGTCTGGCTGACTTCCTTGGGATCGGAGAGGTCGCCGACGTTGATGGCAATCACGACGTCGGCTCCCATCGCGCGGGCGACGTCGGCGGGCACGTTGTTCATGGCGCCGCCGTCGACGAGGATCTTGCCGTCCATCTCGACCGGCGGGAAGATGAGCGGGAGCGACATCGTGGCCCGCATCGCGGACGCGAGCGAGCCGCGGTCGAGAATGACCTGCGTCGCGGACAGGAGATCGACGGCGACCGCACGGAACGGCGTGGGCAGCTCGTCGAACGTTTTTATGCCGTAGTAGGGCGCCGTGACGCGCGCGAGCAGCATGTCCACCTGCTCCCCGGTGTTGAGGGAGGTTGGCGGCGAGATCTTCCTCTTCAAGCCGAACTCGAGCCGAGACGGATACGCGCGCGCGTCCGTCTTGCGCCGGATGTTCTTGAAGGCGAAGTTCGACGCCCCGAACAGCTCGTCCCAGTTCATCGTCGAGAGCAGGTGATCGAGTTCCGCCGACGACATGCCGGTCGCGTAGCAGCCGCCAATGAGGCCGCCCATGCTGGTGCCCGCAGCCACGTCGATCGGGATGCGGTGCTCCTCGAACCACCGGATCACCCCGACGTGCGCAATGCCCTTCGCGCTGCCGCCGCCGAAGGCGACGCCGATCTTCTGCCGCTCCTGGGCGGACGTCCCGAGCGCGACGCCGAGGACGAAGACGACCGTCAGGACAACGCGTGCCAACCGTCGAAACATGGAACTACCTCGCAGGAATGATGCCACAGACCGCCTGTGGTGGGTACCCGTCGGGCCCTCCGGTCCGAGGGGACATGGTCCGGCCGCAGGCCACGCTATGATGGGAGATTAACCAGGAGTTGCACCGTGAAGAAGATCGTCCTGCTGTGGATCCTGACCTGCCTGCCGGTGCCGGCCTTCTCCCAGGCGCCCGCGGCGCCACCCGTCGCCCCGCCGCCGCCTCCGAAGCAGGAAGGCACGGCGGAATTCGCCTTCGTCGGCACGACCGGAAACGCCTCGACCCAGACCATCGGCCTGAACGGGGAGTTCATCGTGCGGCCTGAGCAGTGGGTGGTCACGAACAAGGCCTCCTTCATCCGCAACGAATCCGAATCGGAGCTGACCGCCCAGTCGTTCGGCTACCTCTTCCGCGCTGCGCGGACGTTCTCACCGCGCCTGTCGGGCTTCGGCGAGTACGCGTACTTCCGCGACGAGTTCGCCGGCGTGGCCCACAGGAACTCGCTCGTCGGCGGCATCTCGTACAAGCTGGTCGACCTGCCGAAGCACGTGTTCTTCACCGATGCCGGCCTCGGGTACATGAACGAGCAGCGCCTCGCGGGCGATGACGTGTCGAGTGCCACGTGGTCGCTCGGCGCCGGTTACAGGTGGAAGATCTCGGAGACCGCCGAGTTCACCGAGGATCTCCGCATGACGGGCCTGTTCGCCGACGCGGACGACTGGCGCGTCCTGCAGATGGCGGCTATCACCGCCCGCCTCACGCAGCTGTTCTCGCTGAAGGTCTCGAACACGGTCCGCTACAGCCACGCGCCCGTGCCCGGGTTCAAGAACACCGACACCAACACGTCGGTCGCGCTCGTCGCGAAGTTCTGACGCACCTGCCGAAGGACCGTCGCATGGAAGGCTGGCGCGGCTGGGACGACTACGCGCGCTTCTACGACTGGGAGAACGCCCGGACGATGGGGCGCCGCGACGTGACGTTCTGGCAGCGCCTTGCCTCGCAAACTGCAGGCCCCGTCCTCGAGCTCGGGTGTGGCACCGGCCGCGTGGCGGTCCCGGTGGCCCGGGCGGGCGCGCACGTCGTCGGCATCGACCGTTCAGCCTCGATGCTGGATCGCGCCCGGCGGCGCAGGCGGCGGGCGAGGCTGGACGGCTCGCTGCGCCTGGTGCGCGGCGACGTGCGGCATCTGCCGTTTCCCGGCGCCTGCTTCGGCCTCGTCGCCGCGCCGTACGGCATCCTCCAGTCGCTCCTCGACGATGCCACGCTCGACGCCGCCCTGGCCTCGGCGCACCGCGTGCTCCGGAAGGGCGGCACGCTCGGCATCGACCTCGTGTCGGACCTCGTCGCCTGGGGGGAATACGACCGCCGGGTGAAACTGGAGGGCCGCGCCGGGCGGGGGGAGACCCGCATCACGCTCATCGAGTCGGTGCGGCAGGACCGCCCCCGCGGCCTGACGCTGTTCGACCAGGAGTTCGTGGAGCGCCGGGGCCGCGTGTCGACGTCCCACCGGTTCTCGCTGGCCTTTCGCACCGTGTCCGTCGAGGGCATGGCCGCGAGACTGGAGCGGCATGGGTTCCGGGTGTCGGCCGTCCTCGGCGACTACGAGGGCGGCCCCTGGGACCCGCGCGCCGACGTCTGGCTCATCCTCGCCGCCCGCCCCTGACACGGCCGCCTGCCCCGAATGGTGCCAGGCACCTTTTCCGGCCGGTCGTGTCCGCGGCAGGTGACAGCCGGCAGGGGCAACCTCCGCAATCAGGGAGACTCCAACGAGTGACTGCTGGCGCTGGTCTTGCAGCACCGCACGCAGAGGAGCACTCATGGAGACGGCAGCACACATCCGGCTGACGACGGCGGCGGTGGCTGGCGCGGTGCTCTGCGGCATGGCCCAGCCGTCGGCGGCGCAGAGCCCGGTCATCGCGCTGCGAACCAGCGCGTCCATCGTGCGGCCGGGGGACTGCCTTCGAGTCGAGGCCCTCGCCCTGGACGATGTCGCCGGTCCCCTCTCCGTACAGGTGACCTACAGGTATTCCGCGCCCCTCGTGGTCAAGCAGGAGGACGGCAAGGAGACGACCACCACCCGCCCGGCCGAGGTTCAGCGCCCGCCCGGCCCGGTGATGGACGCGCTGAGCCGATCGCAACTCCACCTCCTCGACGACACGTTCTGCGTCGGCCACGGGGCGGCGCCCGGTCCCTACACCGTCGACGTGGCGCTTCGCCCGAGCGCGTCCGGCGCGCCCTTCGCCAGGCTCAGCGCGTGCGTGATGTTCGAGGACCCGGATGCGCCGGCCGTCGTCGGCGGGCCCGCCTGCGGGTTCCTCGTCCGCGGCCTCAAGCGGGCCGAAACAGAAGAGGTCCTCGTGTTCGACGCCGACCTGCCCTCGGGCGCGTTCTACCGGGGCGCGATCGTGCGAGGCGGCACCGTCGAGGCGGTGCTGGACGGCGGAATCAGCCAGACCGGCCCGCACGAACTGACCGTCCTCGTGCCGGCCAGCTGCGCCGGAGGCGGCATGGTGGACCTCGTGCTCGTGGACCAGTTCGGCCGGGCCTCCTCGACCGTGCCGCGCCTGTCGGTGCCTCCGGTCCGGTAACTGGCCGTCCCGGCCCGCCCCTCGCCAGACGCGCCTGAAGCTTGGCGCCGACTGTACGCGCATGCTAGGATCTTCACGCACTTTTCCGCCGGATTTTCTCCTGACATACCTGGAGTTCCAACATGTCTGGCCATTCCAAGTGGCACACCATCAAACACAAGAAGGGCGCTGCCGACGCCAAGCGCGGCCGTGTCTTCACCCGGATCATCAAGGAGTTGACGGTGGCGGCGCGCGCCGGGGGCGGCGACCCCGACACCAATCCCCGCCTGCGCACGATCGTCGCCGAGGCGAAGGCCGTGAACATGCCCGCCGAGAACATCAAGCGGGCCATCCGGCGGGGCACGGGTGAAGAACCCGGCGTCCAGTACGAGGAGATCACCTACGAGGGATACGGGCCTGGAGGCGTAGCCCTGATCATCGAGGCGATGACCGACAACAAGAACCGGACGGTCGGCGAGATCCGCCACCTGCTCACGAAATACGGCGGCGACCTCGGCCAGTCGAACTCGGTCTCCTGGATGTTCGAGAAGAAGGGCTACATCGTCATCGAGAAGGCCAAGGCCTCCGAGGACGCGCTGTTGAGCGCCGCCCTCGACGCAGGCGCCGACGACCTGCGCGACGACGGCGACAACTGGGAAGTCGTGAGCGCGCCCGACGCCTTCCCCGCCGTCAAGGAGGCCGTCGAGAAGCTCGGCATTCAGACGGAATCGGCGCAGGTGGCGATGCTGCCGAAGAACTACGTCTCCCTCGAGGGCAGGGCCGCGCAGAGCATGCTGAAGCTGCTCGACCTGCTCGAGGACCACGACGACGTGCAGCACGTGTGGTCGAACATGGACGTCGACGAGAAGGAGCTCGAGGCGTTCGCGTGAGGGTGTTCGGCGTCGA
>Ga0316627_100000109_pt1 | contig 16994 bp, 13 predicted proteins | sample OWC_Aug_M2_C1_D1_FD_207653 | JGI IMG/M metagenome (GOLD analysis project Ga0316627, IMG submission 207653) | Wetland soil microbial communities from Old Woman Creek delta, Ohio, United States - OWC_Aug_M2_C1_D1_C | ecosystem: Environmental > Terrestrial > Soil > Wetlands | place: USA: Ohio...
AGCCTGCTTCCTGTTCGGGAAGCAGTACCGTCTTTTCAGGCGAAAGGATTGAAGCGCTCTCGGCCATGAAATGGACACCACAGAAGACGATCATGTCACAGTCTCGCGTTGCGGCAATCCGCGAAAGTTCAAGGGAGTCACCCACAAAGTCCGCTATCTCCTGTACTTCGTCACGCTGATAGTTATGGGAGAGAATGAGCGCACGCTTCTCCTCCTTGAACCTCAGAATCTGATCCCGGAGGGCAGCGAGGGCTGGACTCATCTATAACCTGGTCTTACTGTTCTTTTCGAGTGTCGCGTTCGTAAAAAGGATCGTTCCGTCATCCAGCACGATCTTGTAGATTGGCGAGTATTGTTTCTGCGGAGAACTGCTCATGTCGGAGAATACATAGTTTTTTTTGCCATTATAGAGGGAAAAGACCTTCTTCACATATTGACGGGTCTCGGAGATAGGGGGTACAGCACCGTACTTCTCGACCGTCTTCGGTCCCGAATTATATGCAGCCAAGGCCAGAGTAAGATTGCCATCGAACCGCTCGAGCAGCTGTTTCAGGTACCTGGTCCCCCCTTCAATATTCTCTTCGGGATTGAAAGGATTGATTACATTCAGATCGTTCGCCGTAGAAGGCATGAGTTGCATGAGCCCTTTTGCGCCCTTCCGGGATACAGCACGGTGATTGCCATTCGATTCTGTAGCTATAACTGCCTTGATCAGCTCCGGCTCCAGGTCATACTTGGCAGCAGCCTGATGTACATAACTGCTGAAATCAGGGCGGGTCAGCACGTCGGCCTTCTCTCTCTTCGGTGAAACCTTATCCTCTTCTATCCGCTGAGACTTCTTGCCAAAAGGTGCATCGGTATAACAGACGACACCATCCTCGTCGACATATTTGTATATCTCAGCTGATGCAACCGACACTGCCAGCGCAAGAGAACAGAACAAAATCCATGCTTTTAGCATACCTAATAATACCACGGATGCCTGTCAGAGTCAATATTCCTTTTATTTTAGTAAGTTACGGATGCTTTCGAGGCTTTTACTTTAAGTTTTATGGTAATATTGCCTCATCAATGAAGAGAATCCACATACAGGGACATCGGCAGATTGCGAAATGAAAAAAAAGATACTTATTGCAGACAGTGTCAGAAACGCCATCGAGCGCGAACAGTCAATACTCAACAGGGTAAGCTTTGAGATATATACAACGCTGTCCGGCAGGGAAGCTCTTGCTCTGCACAGAGCTTACGCGATGGACCTTATCATCATCTCTCTGGAACTGTCGGATATCAGTGGCGACAGGCTCTGTTCCATGATACGTCAGGACAATGAGCTGAAAAATGTATCAATACTGATCACCTGCGCTAACAATCTGCCCTGTATTGATCGTGCGACCCATTGTGGCGCGAATGCCTATATCACGAAGCCCTTCCATTCGGAGCAGCTTGCCGAAAAGGTCACGGTTCTGCTATCGATTCCGCGACGACAGAGATACCGCGTTCTCCTGAAGGCATCGGTCAAGGGGCAGCAACCGGGCAGATTTTTCTATTGCTCTACCCGCGATATCAGCACATCCGGCATCATGATCGAAGCGGAACAATCCATGGATGAGGGTGACGTCCTTTCCATCTCCTTTGTCCTGCCGGGCTTCGGTCATGTCTCTGCAGAAGGAGAGATACGGCGAATCGAAAAAAAAGGCGCGGTTTCCGGTTATGGCATCCACTTCCGGGATCTTTCGCACAAGGACCGGCAGTCCATCGAAGCTTTTATTCTGTCACGCTCGGAACTGAAAACCTGACATGATGCAACAGGAAGAGTCTTTTGAGGTCGTCGATCCGAACGGAAAGGTTATTGGGACAGCGCGTCGCGCTGAACTGCACAGGAATCCCTCTCTCGTCCACCGTGTCGTGCATGTGCTGGTATTCAACCTTCAGGACTTACTTCTGCTCCAGAAGCGTTCACGAAACAAGGATACCGCCCCCGGCACATGGGATACCTCCGTAGGCGGCCACGTCGATATCGGTGAAGACATTCGCTCGGCAGCATTGAGAGAGCTGCGGGAAGAACTTGCCATTGAAGGATGTACGGTCAATTTTCTCTATGAATATCTTTTCAGTAATCAGCAGGAGACCGAATTGGTCAGCACATTCACCTGCGCTCATAACGGCCCGTTCCGGTTCAACCCGGAAGAGATTGATGATGTCCGTTTCTGGAGCATCGGCGAAATCAGAGTTCAGCTTGACAGCGGCAAGTTCAGCGACCATTTCGTGGAGGAGTTCAGGCGCTATGGAAAATTCCGCGGTCGCCGTTAAGCCGCCCTCCCCCTTTTGCATGAGCAGACATGAAGAACATTCTCCCTTTAGCCTTTCAAGAGTTCAGGGTCGGTGTGCGGAATAAAAAGAGCCCCCTGGAGGGCATTCAGCAAATCAGGGTCTTCGCTCATCTGACGGTATGTTATCAGTGCGCGAATATGCCTCACGTCATCAAGAAGAGAACTGTTCAGCAGCAGCATGGAAGCCCCTCTCAGCGATGAATTGCCGATCGGCACCATTTTCTCCTGTTTTATGTCAGGGAGCATGCCGATGGTTACGGCACTTTCAAGGTTGATGCCGCACCCCAGTGCACCGGCCACATAGATCTTGTCGATATCACTGATCCTCATATCGACAGATTTGAGAAAAACAAACAGGAAGGCAAACATTGCAGCCTTAGATCGCAAAAAATTCTGAAGCTCATGCTCGGTTAAGAGCAGCTCTTTTCCGGGAGATCGGAAGACCTGATATGATGCGACCCCGTCCTTCAGCACGACCCCTTTTCTGCTCAGATTGAACCTTCCGGCACGATCAATGAAGCCCTTGGCGAAAAGCTCCGAAACAAGATCTATCAGGCCCGATCCGCAGATCCCCTTCGGTTCGTCTCCGGATATCACGGTCAGGCATGTCTCTCCTGTCTGGCTGTCGATCGCGACACGGCTTATCGTTCCCGGTTCCGCCCGTCTTCCGATGCCGGCGATACCTCCCTCGAGAGCCGGTCCGGCTGCGCCGGCACCTACCATGATCCATTCTTTGCATCCGAGCGTGATCTCGACATTCGTTCCTACATCCAGAAAAAGAACGGGGGCCGGCTGCTCTAGGATCCCTATGGCAATCATACCGCTGATAATATCGCCACCGACATAACTGCCGGCGTTCGGAAACACATAGACAAGAGCCTTGGGGTGCAAGGAGATGTCGACATCCCGTGATGAGCAGAATACCGCATGTCCCACTGCCGGTGTATTTGGCGCGATCGGTATGTTGCTTACCTCAAGTCCCAGAAAAAAATGCGACATGATCGTATTGCCGGCCACCGTCAGAGCATACACATTCTGCAAGTCAACACAACATTTATTACACACCGCACGAATCAAGCGATTAATGCCTTCGCGGAGCACCTGGACAAGATCATCACCCTCCCCTCCCATCGCCATCTGAGCACGGGCCAGGACATCTGCACCATACCCTGCCTGCGGATTAGCGGCCTCAAGCGCAGCAATCTTTTTCTTTGCATTGAGGTCAAAAAGGGCGCACTCGATCGTCGTGGTACCAATATCCAGGGCAATACCATATACCGGATTTGAGCTGTTGATATCAAGCACAACATATCCCACGTCTGTACAGCCCATAACCAGGTCAAGCGTAAAATCATTCTTTCTCATTTCATGTGGCAGCCTCTGTATGATATCAAGTGGCACATGGAGCGGATGAAAACCGTGTTTTTCGAGTTCCGCGGTGAGGCGGTCGGCATCAGCACCTCTGTCCTGCAGTGTAGGTCTGGGAAGAACCACGGTAAGACCAAAGACAAGGGATCTATGACGCATAGATGGTCTTTCCCATATCCGTGATGTCGTAACCGCCGAGAGCGGTCACCAAGTTTCTGAACTCCGTACTGCTTCGGATAATGCCGAGAAGAGCGGTAATATGCGGTAACTCAGCAAACGCCGTCGGTACGAGAAGGTCATACCGTTCCTTTGCAACAGGAATAAATTCAAGATCGAGTGCCTGGGCTGCAGCAAGAATGCCCATACCGGTATCAGCAACGCCGCTCAGCACAGCAGATGCCACACCCATGTGGGTATATTCTTCACGCTCATAGCCGTTAACCTGCTGAGGGGATATATTCAGCTCTCTGAGGTGCTTGTCCGTTAGCAGCCGGGTGCCGGAACCTCCCTGCCGGTTGATAAAACAGACATCACGTCGCAGCAGATCTCCGAATCCTCTGATATTTTTGGGGTTTCCTTTCAGCACCATGAATCCCTGCTCACGATAGACCAGATTGACCAGAAGCATCTTCTTATCGCCAAGCATTTTCTTGATATAGGGAACGTTGTATTCCCCGGTTGCCTCATCAAGCAGATGCGTACCTGCAATATGAGCCTCTCCCTTCCTGATTGCAACGAGCCCCCCCATGGACCCTACGTGAGCAGAAGATAGTGAGAACCTCGGATGTAACCGCTTCAGCAGGTTGGCAAGAAGGTCGAGTGCGTTATCATGGCTGCCAATGCATACAACGGTGTTCTCGATCTCTTCCTTCGCCCTCAGCATCTCGACCTGAACCTCCGTGCCAGCCCCATACCCCTCAGACATGGCAGGTATCCGGACAAGGCCATCAGCCCGAACAAGAGACATGAGGATACCGGCACCTCGGCTGACCGGTGTAGCAACCAGGTTTTCTCCTACCCTGCCGAGTTTTACCCTGAGAAATTCTTCTTGTCCGAGTGACGATGCAACCTGCCGTGAAAGCCGCGCACTCATTTTTTCCGTCTCAGGAGGCTCGACTCCCTGCAATGTATGGACAAGTCTCTTCCCGAAGAGATGAAAGGTAATAAAGGCAGAGACCGGGTATCCCGGTATCCCGAGCACGGGTTTTCCCATTACCAGACCGAGTATCACGGGTTTGCCGGGCTTGATATCGACGCCATGAAGGATGATCTCACCCAAATCGTTTATCACCGCAGCAGTATAATCTTCTGATCCCGCTGACGATCCGGCATTGATGACGACGACATCATAAAGCTCACATGCTTTTTTCAGCGTTTCCTGCAACAGTTCAGGATCATCAGGAACCGGGCTGAACCGCACCGGCCGGCCTCCCCATTCTGCAACCAGAGACGCAAGGATTCCTGAATTGAACTCAATGATTGTTCCTTTCCTCAATGGCTCGCCGGGTTCAATGAGTTCTGTACCCGTAGGTATGATCGCAACCCTCGGACTTCTTCTCACCCCTATCTCGGTATGTCCACCGGAAAGGAGTGCGCCAATATCGACCGGCCTGACCCGGTGATTCTCCGGGATGATCATTTCGGAACTTACGATGTCCTCTCCTATCACCCTTACATGCTGCCAGGGCGTCACCGGTGCCAGGATTTCGATGTGGTCGCCATCACCGCATTTCACAAGGTTCACGTCTTCAATCATAATCACGGCATTGAATCCGTCAGGGATAGGGTCTCCGGTGTCTACCGGGCGGGCTTGATGAGGAATCTTCAGGGTTTTGGGGGATGACTCAGAGGCGCCAAACGTTTCCGGAAACTTGACTGCGTAGCCGTCCATGGCGGAAGAATGATAAAAGGGCGATGAAACACGTGCAAAAACCGGTTCAGCAGTTACTCTTCCCAGGGCTTCAGACACCTTAATCGTCTCTGCCGGCATCAGGGTGATATTGCTCCTCTCCAGAGCTTCCTGCCACACCTGCAGTGCTTTATCCAATGGCGTATTCTCTTGATAAATCCCTTTTTTCATAGATCAGTCTTCTGACATCTTGCAACCGTCTTCAAAATATTATCAGAATAATGCATGGAGAAGCCAGCGCTGGGGATCATAGGCATAGGGATCTTTTATTATTCTGCATATTCGAGTTCAGCTGCCTCAGCAGTTACGGTGCGGTTCCTGCCGAGGTCCTTAGCACGATAGAGCGCAAAGTCGGCACATTTGATCAATTTTTCGTCACTTTCAGCCTTCTCATCCGGCATGCCGGAAATGCCGACACTCATGGTTATGTTTCGGTCGAGCCTGCTGAAGGAGTGCTGTGCGATCATCATCCTCGTGCGCTCAGCAACGATCAGCGCGTGATCTTTTCCCGTATTCGGCAGAATAACCATGAACTCCTCACCTCCATACCGTGAGGCTGTATCGATCTCCCTGATATTACGCTGAAGAATCTCCGCTACCTCCTTGAGAACACTATCGCCAATTGAATGTCCGAAGGTATCATTGATCCTTTTGAAGTGATCGATATCCAGCATGACAAGTGAAAAGGGTGTTTTGTAGCGTCTGGCCCGCTCATATTCACTGATAAGCACATCATGAAAATGCCTCCGATTGTAGAGGCCGGTCAGTGCATCAGTAATCGCCATATAGTTCACTTTATGGAGCAGTTCTTCAAGCTGTCTGTTCTTCTGTCTCAGTTCGTCCTGCAGGGCCTTCGTCCTGAGCAGCGCGTAAATTCTCGCGTTCAGCTCAAGTTCATTATACGGTTTCGGCAGATAATCGTCGGCACCGATGTGAAAGCCCGATATCTTGTCAGAAAGCTCTTTCTTTATGGTCAGCATAATCACCGGTATGGTTTTTGTGGTTTCTTCAAGTTTCAGCCATCGGCATACCTCATGGCCGTCCATGCCCGGCAAAATGACGTCGAGCAGAATGATATCCGGCCTTTCGGCCTTGACCGCCTTGATCGCATTGATGCCGTCCTCTGTCCACTGGACCTCATAACCAGCCTTCGTAAGAGCCTCTTTCGTAGCCGAAGCCTGAACAGGATCATCCTCTACAAGCAATACCTTGGACTTTACCACTTATTCCCTCCTATATTTTTGCTCAGGGTAACAGTATAAATCATGATATTCAATCTCTCATATCACCCTCACGGAGTGTATCAGCATCTTCAAAGACTGCTGGCAACGATCCTCGAGGTATCTTCAGAAACAAGATGACAGATGATATGCGTATGTTTCCTGCTGACCCGGGACTCCACCTTGGCCTTCGCTGCATTACAGATCTTCCTCAGCATATCGAACTTTCTGCCGTAGTAGAGCCAGGGGAAAAGATCGTCGACATCAGACGTCCTGAACGGTGCCAGTTCAGCATCAGATGCGCCATATTTCTTAAGAAGGTTCATGACATCGAAGACAGGAGGCTGAGACGGCATCCAGAGTGCGATCATAAGCAGATGCTTCCAGTCCGCGGCGATATGCATCTTATCTACGCCCTGCCCTGCCAAACCCAGAATGGATTCAAGAATATCATTTCCGGCCATGATATAGCGGCTTTCATCGAATGAAAAAAGCTCCTGGTGGACTTTCTTTGATATCTCGTGCTGCACGAGCACGAACTCGCGGTAGGCCTCTGCAGGCTTTTCCGTTCTCTTTCTCAGTGGGTGCATCTTCTCATACCCCCGTCCGGTGGCTCTGCCGCTCATCGTAACTGTAAAAAAACAAGCGCCTCTATATGAAAGGTATTCGGGAAAAAATCGACCATCTGAACCGACACAAGCTCATATTTTTCCTTTAATTTCTTCACATCCCGTGCGAGCGTTGACGGATTGCATGATAGGTAGACTATCCTGTCGGGGTTGCTCTCAAGCACTTTCTTTCCTACCTCAGCTGTCATCCCGGAACGCGGAGGGTCAAGTATGAGAAGATCTATCTTCCTCGATATCTTATATTTCTCTGCAGCGGACCTCACAAAACGACAATTCCTGAGCCGATTGAGCTTCAGGTTTCTCGTTCCGTCCTCAACAGCACGGGGATTTTCCTCGACACAGATGATCTCCTGGGCATATTCTGCCAGCGGCAGGGAGAAGTTCCCTGCGCCGGCATAGAGATCCAGGACTGTGCAATTCGTCAGCGGGGCTGCCGCCTGTGCAATTCTCTCCGCGACCTTTGCATTCAGAGACCAATGGGCCTGAAAGAATGTCCAGGGAGAAACCGTATACTTCAGCCCGAGAAGGTCGAAGGCAATATAACCGGAGCCCTCGGTCAGATCATCATTGCAGGCGATACATGAAATGCCTGCTGCCCGGAAACGCTCCGGAGCGCACACCTGCGCGTCATCGCATCTCAGCAGGACCGCTGCTGCATCACTGACGCAAAGGTGAACTTCCTTCAACCCATGCGCAAGTGCCTGCCGCTTTATGTTCTTGAGCAAGCCGTTGATTTCATCCTTCATCAGGGGACACGCATCAAACTCCACGACATCGCGCGATGACTCCCGAAAAAAACCTATGGTTCCCCCCCGTGATACCTTGAACTGTGCCCTATGCCGATAGTTCCATTGCACATCGCAAAGCACAGGTCCCAGATTCACATCTGTCTTCCCAATCCTTGCCAGGGAGTCGACCAGCACTTCCTCTTTCATGCTTAACTGACGATCATAGGAAATATACTGGAGATGGCAGCCGCCGCATACACCAAAAACCGGACACTGAGGCTCCACCCGGTGTTCGGAAGGCTCGACAATCTGTGTCACCACGGCAAGGGTATAGTCGCGTTTTTTCTCCTGTACCGTGACTTCAACAACCTCACCGGGGATAGCTCCCTTGACCAGGATGATCCTGTCATCGCGTGCTACCGTGTATCCGCCATATGCTGGCAGCAGAGGTTTTACAATCAATGCCCCTCTTCCTTTCCCGTGAGCTTCTTAATGGTCGCCTTCAGTTCGGTAAGATCTGACGACTTTACGATATACGCCTCTGAAGCCCAGACGGAAAAGTCATCGCGGTAATCATACGCGGTTGACATGATGATCGGAAGCCGCGGCCGCTTCTCTTTCATCTGTCTCAGCAGTTTAATGCCATCGATGTCGGGCAGGTGAATGTCAAGAGTGACGAGATCAGGCTGTTCCCTCTCGAACTTCTCCAGGCCTTCCCGGCCACTTGCTGCAGTAATAATGACATACCCTTCTTCTTCAAGCTCTTCCTGATAAAGCCTGAGGATACTCTGGTCATCATCAACGATAAGAATTTTCATGACATTTCCTCCTTTATAGGCAGATAAATTCTGAAAACCGTACCTTTGTCAAGTTCGCTCTCCACCTCAATCCTCCCGTTATGTTCCTGGATGATACGATGCGTGATCGCAAGTCCGAGCCCTGTGCCCGTTGATTTCGTTGTATAAAATGGATTGAAGATCGACGGCAGTTCCTCTTCGGGGATACCCTTGCCTGTGTCACGGATCTCGAGAACGACTTCATGCCCCCGTTCGAACGTTCTTATATCTATGACTCCAGCCCCCGAAAGGGACTGGACAGCGTTTGTGAGGATGTTCACGATCGCTTCCTTCACCCTGTTCGGGTCAACAAAGATCTCAGGGATAACCCGATATCCCTTCTTCAGAGTAACGCCGCGGTCTTCAATATCGGACTCCATCAGCCGGATAATATCCTCCAACAGCAGATTCAGGTCGACGGGTTCTTTTGCAAGACGTGCTTCCTTGACAAAACCGAGTATCTCCTTCAGGATGCCCTCGAGTCTCGACACCTCTTTAACGATGATTCCCGCATATTCCTGCAGATTACCGTCAAGCTTCTTCTCGAGCCTTTTGGCGAATCCGCCGACAGAAACAAGGGGGTTCCTGATCTCGTGTGCAACCTTTGCAGCAACCTCTCCCAGTGCTGCCATCTTCTCTGAAATCACGAGCTTCTTCTGCAGCTGTTTCAGTTCGGTGATATCCCTCACCACATGAACAGAGCCGATGAACTCACCGGAAGAATCAAAGATGGGTGAACTTGACGTAAGAAAGGTGCCGCCGAGATGACGGTCGTCCAGTTCCTCGATATATGCCTTTTTCGTACTTACGGTTTTGTGGTGAGGACATTTCGCGTACGGCTCCGAGGTGCCATGGAAGAGTTCATAGCATTTCCGGCCAAGGATCTGTTCCTCAGGAAGCTGCAACTTGTTCATGACCGCCTTATTAATTCTCTTGATGACATAATCACTGCTGTTGAAATACACCATATCCGACATCGACTCGAAGATATTCTCAAGCTGCTGCTCGGCCATGGTCATCTGTTCAAAAAGCCGGGCGCTTTCTATAGCAGAAGCAATCTGATTTGAAAAACTGGCCAGGAACTGCATATCCTCATCAGAGATCACCTTTCTGTTAAAGTAGTTGTCAACCCAAATAAGCCCTATCACCTTGTCACGCGAAACAAGGGGTACGACAGCATACGCCTGCGTGCCAAGCTGCTGAATGAGCAGTGTATCAGCAAGGCGTTCCTGTCTCACGTCATGGACATTGCAGGGCACTTTGTTCTTCACCGCCCGCGTGAGGATCGTTTCATCGTCAAGGGATATTTCTATGCCGATCGCGAGACGTTCAAGGAACGATTCCTCCTGAGCGGTCGCGTTCACAATATCCTGCATGATATCATCCAGTGACTTGTTTTTCAGAGACAGGTCTTCCCATATCTTCCAAGCCTCCTCCGGCGTGGCAGGTCCGACACCCATGACGCCCTTCAGCGCCTGTCTCTCTTCATTGAGCAGGAAGAGGATTGCGCGATTGAATCCCATACCATCACTCATGGTAACTGCAGTCAAAACCATTCTGAGCAGTTTGTTGAGCTCCAGCGTGCTCCTCATGGCAGAACTGATAAAAAAAAGCCTCGACATCTCCTGGCTGCGCCTGATCAGTTCCTTTTCAACACGTTTTTTCTCTGATATATCACGCGATATCCCACAGATGCCGATCACCTCTCCTGCAGCGTCTTTGATAGGGGACAGGGTAAGGCTGACCTCGATAATGGTCCCGTCCTTTTTCCTTCGCAAGGTCTCAATATCTTTCAGCACCTCACCCTGCTTCAGACGGGCAATATTCTCGTTCTCACCTTCACGGACGACGTCGGGAACGAATGGCAGAAACTTTCCCATAACCTCCTCTTCTGAAAACCCGAAGATCTTTTCTGCGCCCTCGTTCCATGATGTCACGATTCCATCAAGGTCGCTGGTGACGATGGCATCGGCTGAATTATTGATAATGCTTTCGAGGTACTCCTTGGTCTGGATGACTTCACGGTAAAGGCTCAGCGTTTCTTCCTGATAGAGTATCCGTTCGGTGATGTCCATAATGAAGACAACACATTCGGTCACTTCACCCTGTTCATTCCTTATCGGATAAGCGGTAAGTTCGGCATAATTCACGCCACGGGACTGGGTTATGGCATTGATATCACCGGTTTCAAAGGTAGGCTTGGATGCGCAATGGGGACAGATGCCGATCTTGTCATGAAAGATCTCCTGGCTGTCCTTTCCGATCAAGGCGCTGCCAGGAATTCCAACCCAGTCCTCTATATATTTATTGGCAGATGTGACGATAAAGTTCCGGTCGAGAGTTATGATGCCACCTTGCACGCTGTCAAACAGGATATTGAGCCTCTTCTTTTCCTCGACTGCCAGTCGCTGTCTGTTGACCTCTTCTTCATAGATCTTCGCTTTCTGGATCGCGATGGAAGAGATCGATGCAAAACCCGCAAGAGTGCTCAGATCTTCTGCAGCAAACGGTACCGGCCCACCCTTGCCGTCATGCTTATCATAGAGACTTACCGTTCCGATAACCGTATTACCCACCTTGAGCGGCACACAGATCGCGGTCTTGATATCAATTCCCGGGACCTTCATATTCGCGGCTATTTGGTCGGTATCCTCAACGAGCATCGGTTCACCGTGCTCTGCCACCCAGCCGGCGATTCCCTCACCACGCGCCAGCTGGAGAGACTGCTCGACATCCCTGCCAAGGCCGTAAGAGGATTTGATCCTCAGGGTATCTTCCTCAAGCAGTCTGATGATGCATCCGCGCGAAGAGACGAGCCGCGCTATCTCCTCGGCGATCTTCCTCAGCAGCGTGTCGAGATCAAGAAATGAGGTAACGGCCCTGCTCAGGTCAAAGAGTACCGTCATCTTTTCCGCATGCTGCTTTGCTGCCTGATAGAGTTTCGCATTGCGGATGACAGAGCTGACCGTATGTGAAATGATCTTTAAGATGTTTTTCTCATCCTCCGAGAATGTATATGCTGTCTGATTGCGAATGATCATCAGACCAATGCACGTGACATCACGAATAATGGGAACCACGATCCCGGACTCTTGCTGATCTGTCGTCAGCCCAAACCCCAGCATCACCTCCCGGAAATCCATGGCAATGAGCTGATCCGGTTTTTCGCACAACTGCATTGAGGGAAGAACGCCCAGTGATAGGTTCGGGCTGATCACAGCATCCCTCGGATCATTTGAAGCCTCCAGATGCAACGTGGGACTGTCTGAACCATGCATGTAGATGGCGCAACTGCCGTAATGCATCCTTGCCGCAACGGTTTCGACGATATATTGACACGCGTCCTTCAGCTCAAGGGTCGTACCCGCTACCTTTGCAATATCGAGAAGCAGTTCAGTCTCATCCAATTTGCTTTTCAGTTTGACGCTGGAAGACTCCAGCTCGGCCACCATGGCATTAAATCTGCGAGCCATCATGCCAAACTCATCGGCTCTGTCCATATCGATCCGATATGAAAAATCCCCCCCGCCAATCTTTCCGGTCGCCTTCAGGAGTTCGTTGAATGGGTCTGATATGGTTCTGCGGATACCGATGAAAAGAAGCAGTGACATGAGCGATATGAATAAGATCAGCGAGGCATGGTAGATGAGCATCCGTTTTTTTGTCTTTTCTGCGGACCGCGCAGCATTCGCTACCAACATGAGGGAATATTCCTGCACCTCGTCGATCCTCATTATGATATCGAGTGCCACAGCCTCCATATTCTTGATATGTTCCAGAACCTCCGGCGTCCCGGTTAGATCAGACCTGCTCAGGATCGTCCGGGAAATATCAAGTATTGTCTGGAACCTGCTGCTTATCACCTGAAGGTCGTCCCGGTGTTCGGATTTTACGCCGAGGGTTCCAAAGCTCTTATACACCTGGGCCAGTTTCTTGCCGTAGAGTTTCTTGTATTTGATATCGCCGGTGAGCCCCCATTCTCTGACCACCTCAACAAAGTCAGCAATGCCCCTGTCCAGTTCGTTCAGCATCTTTGTCTCTTCGCTGACCGTGGCGAGTGAACTCATATGCTTGATCAGCACATCAAAAATCAGGATTGTGCCTGTGGCAAGGATCGCAATAATCAATAAAAATACCGTCAGCAGCACGGAAAGCTTCCTGCGCAGGGTCATGGCGATACCTTTTTCGCCGCTTTCCCGTAGAGTGCGAGATACTGCGCTGCAGAACTTCTCCAGGAAAACTCCCTGCTCATACAGTGCTGGATAATGTTCGTTATGCTCCCACCATTCCTATAGACACATAACGCACGCTTTACCGCATCCTGGAGCGCTGCCGATGTAAAGTCTCGGAAAAGAATGCCGCTCCCCTTCTCCCTGAGATGGTCATAATCATCGATCGTATCTGCAAGCCCGCCCGTTTTTCTTGCAATGGGAACTGTCCCATATCTCATGGCAATAAGCTGTCCGATCCCGCAGGGTTCGTACTGGGACGGCATAAGGTAAAAATCGGCTGCGGCATAAATACGGTGTGCGACGGCCTCCTCAAACCCGATTGTGATCAGCACCTTGCCCTTGTGCTGCCGGGCCTTGCGGCCGAAAGCTGCGTGATACGCGTCATCCCCCTTGCCCAGGACAGCAATGCTGGCACCCAAGGCAATGAATTCATCAAATGAGCTAAGAACGAGATCAAGTCCTTTCTGGCTTGACAGCCTGCCTACCATACCGAGTAGTGGCGCTTTGCGGCTTGTGATGCGGGCATGCTGGCAGAACGTCTTCTTGCATTCCAGCTTGCCCCTCAGGTCCTGCCCACCGTAAACAGCCGGCAGCAGCGGATCGTTCATTGGGTTCCATTCAACGGGGTCGATCCCGTTAATGATTCCGTGCAGGTCATCCTGTCGCATGCGAAGAACACCGTCAAGACCGAATCCCTGCTCCGGGGTAAGTATCTCTTTTGCATAGGTAGGGCTGACCGTGTTAAGGATGTCTGCATAAAGAAGACCTGCTTTGAGAAAGTTCATCTGCCCATAGAACTCGAGCTTCTCAGGAACAAAAAATTCCCGGCCAAGACCCGTATATGCCATGGCGCCTGCATCAAAAATGCCCTGATACCCGAGGTTGTGCAAGGTGAGGAGTGAGACGGTCTTACTGAACTGTTTATGGCGGACGTAAAGCGTCCTCAGATATAACGGGATCAAACCGGTCTGCCAGTCATTACAGTGTATAATATCCGGCTCAATATCCAGAGCAAGACACGTCTCAAGGACCGCCCTCGAAAAGAAGATGTAGCGAACTGCATTATCCGTATAATCTGCTTCACCGGTCCCGTAAAGTTCGGGTCTGCCAAAAAAGGAATCGCATTCGATAAAGTATGCTTCGGGATACTTCCCTTCGTCCGAAGCCCAGATGACCCCTTCGATCTCAAAATTTCCCATCGGGACCTGTACGGTTTTTCCTGTCCTGACCAGTCTGAACCGCTCCCTGATGACCGAATACAGGGGGAGAATCAGCGAAACGTTCAGCTTGTCTTTGCGGAATTCCTTGAGCAGCGATCCGGTTACATCGGCGAGACCACCTGTCTTTGCATAAGGAACAGCCTCAGAACATGCGATAAGAAGGTTCAAATCCTGGCCTCGCGCATGAACTTCGCGGACTCTTCAGGGGTGGTCGGATTGATATAAAAGCCAGACCCCCATTCAAACCCTGCTATCCTCGTAAGTTTCGGCACGATTTCTATATGCCAGTGATAATAGTCATTGATCTCATCATAGAATGGTGACGTATGAATCACAAAATTGTACGGCGGCGTGTCAAGGATCCTGTCCATCTGCCGCAGGATCCGCTGGAAGATCTCTGCAAGCTCGGCAAAGTTCTTATCCGGGGGCCTGAACATTGAGTCGTGATGCTTCGGCAGTATCCACGTCTCGAATGGTTCGCGGGGTGCAAAAGGCGCAAGCGCAACATATTTGGCGTTCTCATAAATGACCCTTTTTCCGTCAGCAATCTCCTGATTGATAACATCGCAGAAGATGCATCGCTCCTTGAACTCAAAGTGCTGCCGTGCGGAGTCCAGTTCCTCCTTGACCAGCTTGGGAACAATAGGAAGAGCAATCAGTTGCGTATGGGTGTGCTCCAGTGTTGCACCTGCAACCTCGCCTTCGTTCTTGAATACCAGGCAGTATTTGAAGCGCTGGTCTTTTTTCAGGTCTGAAAGCCTCAGAAACGCTGCCCAGAGCACATCCTCCACAGCCTTCTGCTGCATGGTAGAAAGAGAGAGATTATGATCAGGCGTTTCGATGATGACCTCATGGGCACCAACCCCGTTCATCTTGTCAAAAATGCCTTCACCGGTCTTGTTCAGGTCACCGTAGATCTGAAGGGCCGGAAACTTGTTCGGCATTACCCTCAGGCTCCACCCCGGACCGTTGGCCAATGAACCTGCCGGCCTGAAGGCCATGATCTCGGGAGGCGTTGTATATTCATTTCCCGGACAGAACGGACAGAATCCCCCTTTTTTTCTCTGTGACGTCGAGAGAAAATCGGTCGGCCGTTTTCCCCGCTCGACCGATATAATCACCCATCGACCTACGATGGGGTCTTTTCTGAGCTCAGGCATAATACCTCCCTCTATCCACGCATGCGGGAGCAGCTGCTCCCTCTGCATGTTTTGTTCTGCTGTTTTTCGTTATTATATCACAGAACTTATTTGCGTAAATGAAGCCAGCATTTCATCATAAGCTTCTGAACGGCGTTTTCGGAGACCCCTGTTTACATGTGCGGATAATCAGGGAGCGGCGGTCGTTGCTCTTTGATCTCGGCGATATCCACACCCTTTCTCCTGTCTCGCTCAACCGAGTTACCGACGTTTTCATTACCCATACCCATATTGATCATTTCATGGGTTTTGACCCACTGCTCAGGACGTCGCTGAGAAGAACAGCCCCCCTCACACTGTATGGCCCGGCCGGAATCATTCGGAACGTCGAAGGGAGGCTGAGAGGATATTCCTGGAACCTTATCGAGGGATACCCCTTAGTGATCACCGTTATTGAATATGATGGCAGATTTCTCCGCAAGGCAGTGTTCCGTGCAGAGTCGCGGTTCATGAAACAGACATCGCGGCGCACCGTGTCCAGCGGTGTGCTGCTGGAAGATCCGTTGTTCACGGTCAGGGCAGCCGTGCTCGACCACGGAATTCCCTGTCTTGCTTTTTCACTTGAAGAACCATTCCGTATAAATATCGACAAGGACAGGCTGCTCAAGAAAAAACTCTCGCTTGGTCCCTGGCTCACCGAACTCAAGCGGAAAGTCAGGCAGGGCACTCCTGAAGGATCTCTTGTTATCGGGGGAAAACGATATCCCGTCAGAACGCTGCTCGATATCGTACGGACCGGGAGGGGACAGAAGATATGTTTTGCGACCGACCTCGGCATAAGCCGCACCAATGCCGAAAGACTGATCGCATTGGCCAACCATGCTGACATATTCTATTGTGAGGCGTATTTCATGGAAAAGAACAGGGATCTTGCAACTGAGCGCTTTCACCTGACTACACGGGAATGCGGCCGCATTGCACGCCTGGCCGGGGTGAGGAACCTCTATCCCATGCATTTCTCTCCGCGATACCATGGGCACGAAAAAGATCTGATCAGGGAGGTCAGGGAAGAATTCGGAAACAACGTCTCATGATAAGCGGATTATTATGCACGTTCTTCACGCCTCCGCCCGTGACGCTTTGATGCGGATCAAGAACACGAAAACAGGGTATTCTCTGTGCCGCCTTGTTGGGGGTTGTTCCAATCCCCACTAATGTATCACCCTTACGGCGTCCACACCTTCAAAGGGCGTTGTCCCAACGGTACCCGTGACAGTCACCGTGATCCTGAATGCCCCCGGGTTTACTGGAGGCTCTACAATTTAAGAGGATAGAGTCATGAACAAGACAACGAAGTATTCCCGGGAGGTCCGGGACCGGGCA
>Ga0316627_100000110_pt1 | contig 16985 bp, 17 predicted proteins | sample OWC_Aug_M2_C1_D1_FD_207653 | JGI IMG/M metagenome (GOLD analysis project Ga0316627, IMG submission 207653) | Wetland soil microbial communities from Old Woman Creek delta, Ohio, United States - OWC_Aug_M2_C1_D1_C | ecosystem: Environmental > Terrestrial > Soil > Wetlands | place: USA: Ohio...
ACCCCTGCGGCGTCTGGACGTATTTGTTGGTGGTCACGCGACTGACCGTGGACTCGTGCATACCGATATCCTCGGCCACCTCTTTGAGCGTCAATGGCTTGAGCGCCGTGATGCCCCGTTCCAGAAACTCTCGCTGGAACTTCACAAGGCTGGACGCGACCTTGAACAGCGTGCGCTGCCGTTGTTCGATGCTCCGAATCAACCAGAGGGCGGAGCGCATCCGCCCCTCGATGTATTCCCGGACGTCCTTGGCGCTTCCCGTCTTGTTCGCCAGGATGGTGCGGTAGTACGGGCTCACCCGCAGGCGCGGCAACCCTTCGTCGTTCAGCAGCACCAGGAACTCACCGTCCACCTTGACGATGTACACGTCGGGCGTGATGTAGCGCGGATCCTCGGTCCCGAAAGTCCGCCCGGGTTTCGGTTCGAGCGACGCGATCGACTCGACCGCTTCCTGCACCTCTTTGACGGGGACCTTGAGCGTCTCCGCCAGCCGCTCCCAGTTCCGCCGCTCCAGGTCCGCCAGGTGGGACCCGATCAGCTCCTTGGCGAGCGGGTGCAAGTCCGGACGGCTGTCCACCTGGAGCAGCAAGCACTCCCGAAGGTCGCGGGCGCCGACTCCGGTGGGCTCGAAGCTTTGGACCAGCCGCAGGGCCTCCTCCAGCCGAGACAGCGCGACCTCCGCGCCCGTCGCCAATCCCTCCAAGGGTTCCTTGAGGTACCCGGCCTCGTCCAAGTTCCCGATCACCACGGTTGCCAGCTGGAGTATTTCCGGGTCCGAGGTGCTGAGGTGGAGCTGAAACAGCAGATGGTCGATGAGCGAGCGGGGTCGCGTCAGATGGATCTCCGCGTCGAACCGCTCGAGTTCCTCCCGGGGGATCTGGGGCCGATAGTCGGAGGCATCTTGGAGGTAGTTGTCCCAGTCGAACTCGCCCAGCCGATCTGCCCCATCCGTGTCCGCCTCCGCGGTGACCTCGGGCTCGGGCGGCGCTTCCTGCTCTTGCGTGAGCTGCGGCTCCTCCACCTCTTCGAGGACCTCTTCCAGCACCGGGTTCTGCTCGATCTGCTGTCGCAACTCCTGGACCAACTCCAAACGCGACAACTGCAACAGGCCGATCGCCTGCTGCAGCATCGGCGTCATGATCATCCGCTGCGTCTGAAGCATCCGGAGTCTGGTGTCGAACGCCATGGAGGCCGGCGGTCCTTCCGTTACAGCGAGAAACGTTCTCCGAGGTAGATCTGGCGGGCGCGCTCGTCCGAGGCTAACTCGGTCGCCGTGCCGGACACCAGGATCTTCCCTTCGTGAATAATATAGGCTCGGTCCACGATCTGCAAGGTCTCACGCACGTTGTGATCGGTGATGAGCACGCCGATGCCGCGGTCCTTGAGTTGGCCGATGATGCCTTGGATGTCGTAGACCGCGATCGGATCGATCCCGGCAAATGGCTCGTCCAGCAAGATGAAGGCCGGGTCGGTCGCCAGCGTCCGGGTGATCTCGGCGCGCCGTCGCTCTCCGCCGGAAAGGGTGTAGGCGCGACTCTTAGCGAGGTGGGAGATGTTCAGGTCGCTAAGAAGCGTTTGCGCACGTTCCCGGCGCGCCGCCGCCGGCATGCCGCGCGCCTCCAGAATCGCCAGGACGTTCTCCTCCACGGTCAACTTGCGAAAAATGGAGGGCTCCTGCGGCAAGAACCCCATCCCCAGGCGGGCACGCTGATGCACGGGCAGAAAGGTGATATCGTTCCCGTTCAAGGCGACCCGCCCCGAGTCGGGCCGCGTGAGGCCCAAGATCATATAAAAGGCCGTGGTCTTGCCGGCGCCGTTGGGTCCCAGGAGTCCGACAACCTCTCCCGCGTCCAGGGCCAGACTCAGCCCGGCCACGACCACCCGCTTCTTGTAGGCCTTGACCAACGCCTCCGCACGAAGGTTGCGCCCCCGACCGTTGTCCGTCATTGCCATGGCGCGGCTCTCACCGACGCGGGCTTGCCGCCGGTGCTCCCTCCCCTCGCTTCGGATACAGGACGGCGTTCACCCGCTCCCCGTCGCACCCCTCCACCTGGCTCCGGTCTTCCCGGATCAGCAGCGTGATCCGGCATCCGGTGATGACATCATTTTGCTGCCACACCTTGGGATGCCCGATCAGGACCGCGCGGGATTCGTTGGGATAGTATTCGGCGCGTTCCGCCACGCCCCGGCGCTCGCCGTAGGAAATCCGGACGTTCCCCGTCGCCAACGCGCGCTCCAGTTCCTCCATCTTCTCGTCGAAGTAGAACTCGATCTGGTCCGCCAAGATGCTTACACCGCGAGACCGGTCGTTGGCCACCACGTTGCCGCGGTACACGGCCGAGCGGGTTTTCCGACTGACTTCCAGGGTGTCGGCCGCGATCGTGATCGCGGCCCGCTCTTCTGCCGCCCTCCCGATCCCAGGCGCTGCCAGTAACACCGCCAACACCAACATCCCCCAGCGACGTCCCGTCATCGCGAACGACTCCTTCCCGTCGGGATGCGCGCGGGCCCGACCTGGGACGTGATGTTTTTGAAGAGGCGGACACGCTCGAGGTCGGTCTCTGCCTCCATGCCCCGCCCCTGGCTTACCAACGTACCGCGCGTGATCGTGACGGCCTGGTCCGTATGCAGCCGCCGGGAGGTTGCCGTCCACGTCAACGCTTCCGTCCTGAGCTCCATCCCCTGTTCGGACCGCGCCCAGACGGCTCCTTGCAGGTGGACATCCTTCGTTTTCAGATCCAGCGTGGCACGATTTGCGACACACGTGACTTGGCCCTGATTGGAAAAGAACGCGATCTGGATCGGTTGGGTAACGCGGGTCAATACGGTGATGCCGTCGCGCTCGTTGACCTCCACTTGATCGGCCTGAAGCTCCCACAACTTGGCCCCTTCACGGGTCTCGATCATATGGACCTTTTGCAGGGCAATCTGAGGTGGGACGGCCGGCGGTCCTGTGGATTGCGCGGCCAGTAGCGTGCGAGAAATGCCCGACCCGAGGAGCATCGCGATCAGGGTGGCCGACAGCCATACCCAGCGACTCGTCCGTCTCGTTCCCCACATTTGTCGGATGCTATAACACACTGGCACGCAAAATGTAAAGCGAATCTCCGGGACGACCCGCAAGGAGACCCCGCCGACCCGTGTGGCCGCGCCCGCCGCGGCCCAGGTGACGAGCACTTACGGCGGAAGCCGAGTCCTCAGCCTGAGTGTCGTCGCGCCCTGGTGGGATCTCAGACCGCCGTCACCATATCCTCGATCGCCCGGCCAAGGTATATGGCCGTGGTCCGTTGTGGGAGGAGGAGGATCTCGTGACGCACGCGCCTGCTCCCTGTTCGGCAACGTCGACATCCGGAATATGCGGCGGCGGTCCAGTGGGGGCGCTTCCCTGAACTTCCGCCTACCCTCGCTTTCCGAAGGGATCGAGTGTTGCAGTCTTCCAGGCGGCGAATCCGTCGAGATTCTGCGCCGCAGCCTCCCGGCGGATCCGGCCCAGCTGTCGGAATCCAACCAGCGACGGTCGCGTCCCCGTTCCTCCGGCGGCAGCATTCACGTACACGTTGGCAGCCCGCAACCCGTCGACGGCCCGGAACGCCCTGGAAAGATCGCGCGTGTAGACCACCGCCGTCAGGTCGCGGCGAGCCGAGTTGGCCAATTCCACGGCCTCCTCCAGCCCCGGCACGGAGACGAGCACCATGGTCGGACCGCGAACTTCCTCCTGCGCGATCCGCATCTTGAGCGTCGCGTCGCCGAACAGCGTCGGCGCGTAGAAGAATCCCCGCTTGCAGTCGCCCTCCTTCACGATTTCTCCGCCGGCGAGCAGCTTGGCGCCTTCGCGTTGGCCTACACGGGTGTAACCGTGAACCCGCTTGAGCTGAGTCTCGTTGATGACCGGCCCCATGTCGGTGGTCTCGACCAGCCCGTCCCCCAGACGCACGGCTTGCAGCCGGCTCACGACTCGCTCGGCGAACTCCTTGGCGATCTTGCGATGGACAAAGATGCGCGCCGCGCGCCGCCATCGCTGGCCCGCCATGGCAAAGCCTCCCCAGACCGTTCCCTCCACGGCCAGTTCGAGGTCGGCATCGTCCAGAATCAGGATCGCGAGTTGTTCTCCCAATTCCAGAGACACCTGCTTTTGCTCCGCCGCGCACGCGATGGCCACTTCCCGGCCGACCTCGGGCGATCCGACGAAGGACACCAGCGCCACGTCCGGGTGCCGAATCAGTGGGGCGCCGGCCTCTTCGCCCTGCCCGTGCACCAAACCGATGACCCCAGGCGACACACCCGCCTCCAGCCAAATTTCGACCAGGCGACCGGCAGTCAGGGGCGCATCCTCCGCCGGCTTGAATACCACCGTGTTGCCCGCCGCGAGCGCCCCCGCCAGCTTCCACACCGACGCAGCCACCGGGAAGGACCAATGTGTAACCAGTGCCACGACTCCTGCGGGAAGTCGCATCGTAACGCCCAGCGGGCCCGACTGCCCAAGGGCAGCAACCCCGTCCTCGGCGTAGACGCCCTCGCCCGCCATGGCGTACAAGAGGGCCGTGGCCTCCGCGATCTCCAGCCGCGCCTCGGCGAGGACCTTGCCTGTCTCCCGCGTCAGCAACGTCGCAAGCTCTTCCCCGCGCTGGTGGAGCGTCTCGGCAACCGCCCACAGGACCTCGCTGCGGCGTCGAGCGGGTACCCGACACCACGTCGACAAATGGCTGCGTGCCGCCTCGACCGCGCGGTCTACGTCTCGATGATCGGACCGAGGGAAACTCCCCAGCATGTCGGTCTTGTTGATCGGGCTGACATCATCGAAGGTGGAACCGCTGGCCGAATCCACCCATTTGCCATCGATCAGATTCCTGAAACGCTCCCCCATGGGATCCTTCCTCCACTCTCGGCCGCCGCGAGACGTCGCATGCGCCCCCGGCGTCCTGCCTCAGATGAACGGGCACCACCCGCAAGACAGTTCTTCTGAGAGCTGTTGCAAGAGGAAAAGCCCACGGTCGGCACCATGGGCGATACGGAAGATTCCAAGGATTCCGACAGGTCGAACGGTAGGGCACTACCACCCGCAGCGCGTAGCCATCAAACGTCCAGCGAGAAAAAATCCCGTTTTCCCCGCCAGAGTATTTCGTCAAGCATTACGTTTTATCATAAGGTTAGTTTCGTAAACACACGAAACGAATGATAAAATTATTTATTTATATTCTGCCCTTGACGAATCGATATGATATAAAATAGTGTATGAGTCCCGCTGGGGGGTGCCGCCCCCAGCGTAATCACTTGACTGTAACCTTACTTCTTTTTCTTCGGGGCAGCCTTCTTGGCGGCCGGCTTCTTCTTCGTCGCCACAGCAATCACCTCCTTCCCACGGGAAGCGTTGAGTCAAAACGAGCCGGGTCGTCTTACTTCTTCTTCGCGGGCTTCTTCGCGGTCTTCTTCGCGGCGGGCTTCTTGGTGGCCATCAGCTTCACCTCCTTTCTTTCACAGCTCCCCACGACGCTGCTAGAGCAACGTCAACTGAGGATTTCTCGTCCGCGTCCACTCGACCGTACGCTCGATGAACTGCTGGGCGTCCTTGATCGCGCCCTCCACCTCATACCGTGACACCGGTTGACCGACCTCCTCCACGATGACCTGCCACCGCCGGCGCATCCGATCAAAGGCATTCACCAGGGGTCGCGCGTTCTCGCCGAGGATCGCATCGACCAACATCACCACCGTTCGCTGCTGGTCCCGACCCCGCGGGCGCAAACCTTCAGCCGAAATCATACCCTTGGCGGCCCGAAGCATTCCCTGATACGCGATCGCGTACGCCCATTCCCGGTCGATACTGGCATTGGCTCGTGCCGTCGCCACGTCTTTGTGTGCCCGCACGATAAGGGCGCTCACCGTCGAGAAGTTCGGTTTGACATCGTCCACCAACCCCTTCTCGCGCAACTCCTCATACGCCATCGTCGCGCCCGATGAGCAGAACGTTCCGGCCGCCAAACACCTCGGTCAAAAACGGGTCCGCCTCCGCTCGCCGCCGCTGGAATTCCGTCTCGTCAAACACCGTGTAATTGATCTCACGACCCAGTTTCCCCTCCAGTTGCGTGATCGCCTCGTTGAGGTCCGCGAGGTCGACCCGTCCGACGATGAGGACCAAGACCGGTCCCGACCCTTCGCCGGGCGGATGGGAATTCATGGAATACATCCAAGCATGGCGCAGCCCGGTCAACCCACCGAGCGGCCCCGCGATCGCCCATTGCACGCCGACGGTCTTGGCAATGATGGCTTTGAGTTCTGGATAGATCGCGGCAGATTTGTTGGCGCTGTAATACCGAAGGTTGCCGAGTTTCTCGCTGGCGAGCAAGCCGGCCTTGTCCAGGTTGTCCAGCTCGCGCTTGATCCCGGAGATGTCCCGTGAGAGTTCCCGGGAAATCTGGCGGACATAGTACCGACTGTCGGGATTCGAAAAGAGGAGGCGCAGAATCTCGACACGTGTTTTGGAAGAGAATAATTTTTCGAGCATCATTAGTCACCATCCGTTGAGATTTATACATCGAGTGTTCCCTGCGTGTCAACACTTTTTTCTCAGAGTTTTCACAAGAGAAGTAATCGGGCGAGAGCAGGGGAAGCCGGACCTCTTCATTCCCAAGCGCACCAGATACGTCCCCCCCACCACTAGATGGGCTGATGTGAAAGCTAGGCGGAAGAGGTTTCTGGATAACTATCCGAGAAAATGAAGCTCTCTTGAGATCGAACCAGCGAGAGCCGGTTCAACGCGGCAGATGTGTTTACAGGAATGGGACCTCAGGCCGGAGCCGCCTCGGTGCGAGATGTTTCAGAGGCGAATCTCGATCGTCGTTCGCCACATAGGTTATTCACAAGCAGACGGATGAGAGGTCAACAACCGTTGGAGATGTCTCTTCAGATTCTCTTCGGCGCGATCTCCGAGTAGGGCGGGATCGCCTTGCTGCGCGCCCGGTTCATATTGCGGCATGTTCGAGAGAGCAAGAGTCAGATTGCCGTGCGGCCGCGTTTTTTGAACCGCGAGGAGGGTGGGTGGCGGATCAACCTGGCGGGCTTCGTGGGGATGGCGCCCTATTTCCGGCCCGAGTATCTGCCGGTTCGGGCCTCCCCGACCGCCCGCACCAGGCACCGGTAACTACGCCGGCCCTCGGGTGCGATCAGGCCTCTTCCTCGAGCGCGTCGCTGCGCCGGCCCGGCGAGAGCATCAGCGCAAGCACGCCGGCAATTCCTGGTAGCGCCAAGAGGATCCAGACACTGGCCTCGATCCCTAAGGCGTCCGCCAACACGCCCGACAGTCCGACCCCGACCCCGCCCGCCCCGAACGCCAACCCCAGCGTCAGCCCGGACGCCAGTCCCAGATGGTGCGGGAGGAGGTCCTGCGCAAAGACCACTGTCACGGAGAAGGACGCCAGCAAGGTCACACCGGCGCTGGCGAGGAAGAACAGCTGAAACGGTCCCGAGACGACGAGCGCGATCGCCATCAGGACGGGGAAGGCGAGAAGAGATACGGAAATCACCTGATGCCGTCCGACCCGATCCGACAGGTGCCCGCCGGCCAATCCGCCGAGTGCGCCGAAGAACAGAAAGGCGAACAACAGGCGTCCCGTTTCCTGCAGCGACACGCCCTGTGTATGGAGCAGCAACGGAATGAAGGTGATCAGCCCGGAGTAGCCCCAGGACCTCAACGTAATCAGCACGCACAGGGTTCCGAGCCGGCCCCAGGGGATGCGGTCGTCTCCCGACGGTGCGCGCGGGTCCCGAACCGCGGGTCGGGTGGCGAATTCGTCGCGCCAGAGATACATCACGCCAGCCATGGCCACCCCGGGGACGGCCACCGCCACCGTGCCGGACAGATCGAACCCGGCCACCAGCCAGGCGGCCAAGACCGGACCGATGGCAAAACCCAGGTTCCCGCCCGCCGAGAAGAGAGACATCCCGAGCCCCCGCCTGGTCCCCGAAGCGAGCGCGACGGACATGGATGCGACCGGATGGAACGCCGCCGTGCCCACCCCGGTCAGGACGATCACCAATAGAAGCGCGGGATAGTTCGGGACCAGCCCGACCAGGCACATCAGCACCCCGGTCCAGGCAACGCCAACCGGCATGAACCAGCGGGTGGGCCGGCGATCGGACACCCAGCCGAATAGCGGCTGAATGAGCGACGACGAGATGTTCAGAAGCGCCGCAGCCAATCCGGCCTGAGAGTAGCTGAGCTGGAACCGCGCCACCAGGAGCGGGAGGACCACGGGCAGGATGTTTTGCGAGGCGTCGACGACCGTGTGGGCCAGGACGAGAAGCGCGACGGGAAGCCTACGCACCGTTCACCACCCCGGGGACAAGCGGAAGGTTTTGCGCGCCACCACCGCGACCGACGCCCGCACGCGATTCGCGATCCGGAGCCGTTTGACGTCCAGCGCCATGCACATGCATCGGATGACCAGCATCAGCAGTCCGTCCGCGGTGATCGGATCGCCCAGCACGTCGGGCCGCAGCAGGACCGTCAGTGCAGCTCCCGACGGCATCAACGCCCCTAGAAGCGCCGCAGGGTCACGTCGAAGCGCACGCCGATGCCTTGTGACGCGCGCCGACGATCGTCATCGGCTCCACGCACGAGAGAGAGCGCTCGGTCCGCGGCGTACGCGATTCGACTGCCCGAGGCCCCGCCGATCCCGGCGCCGATGTGGACACCCACCGCATCGACGATGGCCCTGCACACGCCCGCGCCTCCCGCACGGCCCCTCAACCAACAAAAAAACGACGGGGCCAAGAATGCCCGGGCATCCCCGACCCCGTCAAGGAGAAAGCGCGGATTGGATCTAGCTCAGCACCGGCTCCTTGTTCGGATTGATCTTCTTAAACTTGGCCAGCAGGGCATCCTTGCCCTCTTTCCGAGCGGGATCGGGGACGATGCTATCGGTCGGACAGACACTCGTGCACTGCGGCTCGGCAAAGAAGCCGACACATTCCGTGCACAGGTCGGGGTTGATCATGTAATGATCCGTTCCCTCGGCGATGGCCGTGTTCGGGCACTCCGCCTCGCAGGCACCGCAACTGCTGCACTCATCATTGATCATCAACGCCATGGACCCTCTCCTCCTGCTGCGCGCGTCTGCCGCGCGGGGTTAATGGAAACCGCGAAACGCCGGGGTCACTATAGGCAAGTATCTCCCGGACGGAAAGTGAAAAACGCCGCCGAGGACCGCAACCCCGGAAAGGCGTGTTCTTTCGGACAATCTCGAATGCCGTCGTGATCCTGCCCGCCCCTCGCAGGTCGTCGGTGCGCCCCGCGGCCTGAACCACGCCCCGGGAGCCTGCCCTGCCAGAGCGCCTCCGGAGCCGGACCGTCCCTCGGGCCGATATCCTTATCGCCACGTCCAGGGGTTCAGATAGTACCGACGGACGAAACCGGTCGTGAGGTCCGGACGCATCCCCAACCGGTTTCCGAGCAGATCCACGATCGACACCGCCAGCAGTCCCGGGAGCAACAGGACGGACAAGAGCAGCCTCCCCACCGGGATTTCGCTCCGCGCCAAGCTCTGGAGGACCGGAAGGCCGCACCAGCGGGCCAGGTAGTACCATGCGCCATACAGCATGGTCAGCGGGAGGGATGCACAGAGCGTGAAGACTTCGAAGGCGCGATCCCACCCGGGCGAGAGAGAAAACCGATCGCGCGCCGTACCCGCCCCCCGGTACGTATTGACGACGCCGGGTCGCAGCCCTTCGATTCCCCACTTCACCATCAGATAGGAGATCACGTAGACGGAGATGGCGGCGACGTCCGGGACGGACCGGAAGTGGGTTGGGTGTCCGGGCGGGTACAGCGCCTTGATGGGGAGGGATCGGATCGCCCGTCCCGAGTCCCCCGCCTTGAGCAGGATCTCGGTCTCGGTCACATACCGCTCCCGGTGGAGGGAGAGCGCCTCGAGCGCCGAGAGGGGATACAGGCGGAACCCGCATTGGGTATCTTCGATGAACTGATTGGCGGCCAGGGAGATGAAGAAGCGCGCCACCACCATCGAATTGCGCCGGTGGCGCGGGATGCGGTCCGGAGCCCCCATCCGCGACCCGGTGAGGATCGCGTCGGGGTGGTCGCGGTGAACTCCGAGAAAGGCGGGAATGTCGTCCGGGTCGTGCTGGCCGTCGGCATCGAGCGCGATCACCGCAGACAGTCCGCGTCTCCGGGCCTCGGCGAAGAGGACTCGAAGCGCGTTGCCCTTCCCGCGATTCGCCGACAACACGATCACCTCGGCGCCCGCCTCCTTGGCGACCTGCGCCGTCCCGTCCGTCGAGCCGTCGTCCGCAACGATCACGGTCCGCACATGACGAAAGGCTCCCGTGATGACCTCGGCGATCCGTTCCCGGGCGTTGTAGGCGGCGATGACTGCGGCGACCGAGTTGCTTCGACTCACGCGCCGGCCTCGATGATCCTGGCGGCAACCCGCATCCCGGCGTAGGCGGCGGCCAGGACGCCGCCGCCGGCTTCCGCCCAGTGCCCAGCCAGATGCAAATTGTCGATCCCATGGCGGACCCGGAACGGGTGCGGGGTTTGGTCCCAACCATACGCGGCACCCCCCGCATTCCGGGTGTACCGCTCCAGTGTCGAGGGGGTAGCAGCGTCACGGGAGACCACCCGTTCCGTCAATCCCGGCAGAACCCGCTCGGCCTTGCGGAGCACGTGGTCCAGGCGGGCACTCTTCGCTCGGGTCCAATCACACGGGTAGCCGTTGGGGATGAGTTCGTGGACCACCACGACATCGTGTCCCGGGGGGGCCAGACTGGGGTCCTCCACTGTGGGGATGGTCACGCCGAGCGCATCCGCGTCCGAGAAGGGCATATACCGGTCCAGAAACGCATCCAGATCGAAGTCTCCGAAGGATCCGATGCTCGAGGCGCCGTGCCGCCCGGTATCCTTGCGGACTCCCGCATACGCAACAAAGAACGACGGCGAGAGCGGTCGCTCGCGAGCACCCGCGAGGACGGCTCCGCCCACGGCCCCCCCGATCAGACGTCCGAAGGTTTCCCGGAAGTCGGCGTTCGACACGACGTGCCTGGCGGGAAACTCCGCACCGTCGTCGGCCAGGACGCGGGTACACCGCCCGCCTTCCAGGAGGATCCGCCTGGCGGGGCGCCCAAGCCAGACCTCGCATCCGGCGCGCCGGATGCCCTCCACCAGGAGGTCGGGAAGCCGCTGATGGCCACCCGCCGGCCGGTAGGCGCCGGACCGGAAATAGCTCATCACCAGGGCGATCATCCGGGTCGCAGACACGCGGACCGGGGGTGAGCCGAGAAAGGGGCAGCGATCGGACAGGATGGCGGAGAGCTGGGCGTCTCGGATATCGTGACGCAGCAAGTCCCCGTAGGTCAGGTGGCCGTAGCGCAGCAGCGCCGCGGGAAACGCATCGGCGTGCGCTCTCCCCGTTTTGACCGAGTTCATCATGGCTTCCACCCCGTCATAGATCTCCCCGGCGCGCCGGAAGAACGCCGCGATGCCGTGTCGCTCGGAGGGGAAGCGGCAGGACAATCGGTCGATGTAGGCCGGCAAGCTCGCATCCACCGGGATGGTCACACCGGGAAATCTGCTCACCCGGATGGGGTCCAGACGGATTCGGGTCAAGCGGCCGTCCACCCCCAACGCGCGCAGGAGCCACGTCAGTAAGCCGTCCGGATCGAGGCCGGCAATGCAGTCCACCGCGGTGTCGAAAGTGAAGCCGCCTCGACGAAAGGAGGTCAGGTAGCCACCGGGAGCCGTCGCCTGCTCCAGTACGGCCACCTTGGCGCCCTGCGCCGCCAGCATGCCGGCACAGGCCAGCCCGCCGATTCCGGACCCGACGACCACGGCATCCCACTTCACGGCCGAATGCCCGTCTTCCCGAAGCGCCCCATCAGGGGAGGCAGGAGCAGCAGCGTGGTCGCCAGGCAGAACAGCGTGCCCAGGCACAGGACCGCCCCGATGGACGCGAGGCCCCGATAGTGCGTGGTGATCAGGCTCCCGCAGCTTGCCAGCGTCGTGACGGCGCACAGGATCACACCCCCTCCGACCGATCGCACCGCGTCGGCGCCGCACGCGGAGTTCGCTTCCACGTGCGCTTGCATCAGGTAGATCCCGTAGTCCACGCCGAATCCGAAGATCAGGGCGATGCCTGCCACGTTGAAGAAATTGAACCGCATCCCCAACACCCCCATGCTCCCCACCGTCAGAATCGCCCCGACCGTGACCGGGACCATGACCAGCCACACACGGCGCCAGTTCTGGAAGTGGAACCGGACGATGCACAGGTTCGCAGCAAAGGAGAGCACCACCGCCAGTCCTGCCTCCCACAGGATCGTCGCCCGGATCTGCTCCAAGAAAACGGCCGGGCCGACCAGGCGAAACCCTGCTCCGAGCAGGCGCACGTCCGCTTCGAGTGCCGAGAGTGTGGCCCGGTCCCAGCCCGAACCCGGCGGCGTCAGGTGTGCCGCCAGGGCCCGTCGGTCGTGATGGTAGTAATAGGCGGCACGGGGGTCCTGCGTCCGGGCGAGTTCCGCCAGGCCGACCACCTCGCCGGCGGATAGCGCCCGGACGATTCCCGCCGCGTAGCCATCGAGGGCGGCGTCCGCGACCATACCCTGCCGGCCCATCTCAGTCCGGACGAGCTTGGCCAGTCCAGGTCCGTCGAACCGCCCCGGGAGCCCCTCGGCGGCCAGGCGCGCCAGGGTCTGCCGCTGTCGAGACGGCGGCGGCAACAGCAGCCCCGCCGACGCGAAACCGCCGATCGTGCCCTGGGCGCGCCAGCGTGCGCCCTGCCGGTCCAGCGCATCGAAATCCCGTGCGATCTGCCCATCGTCGGCGCCTCGCACGACGACAAAGAGCGGCTCGCCGCTCCGGCCGAGCACTCGCTGGAGCGTCTCCTCCACCGCCTGTACCGCGCTGTCTCGCAGCCCGAGTGATTCGAGGCTCGCATCGAACCGAACCAGCGTCGCGCCCCAGACGGCGATCGCCACCAGCAGCACGAACCCGATGGTGAGCGCCCCCCCACGCCGAGCGACGAGGCGTGCCGCCCAGCCCGCCCCGAGATCGACCGGCCGGCCCGCCAGGAGCCGCGTCGGCCGGCTCTGAGCAAGCCAGGTGAGGAGCGCAGTCATGAACACGAGAGTCGCCAGCAGACACACGAGCACCCCACACCCCGCCACGACCCCCAATTCGTGCATCCCGCGAAAGCTGGTAACGACCACAGAAAAAAAGGACAACGCCGTGGTGAGCGCCCCGCTGAGAATCGCCTTCCCTGTTCCGGTGAGCGTCGTCTCCAGGGCCTGCGCCGTCCTCCCGTTCGCCCGGAAGGACTCCCGGAACCGCTGGTAGACGTGGATATTGTAGTCCACGAATAACCCGACCAGCATGGCCGCCACGATGCTGGTCACGATATTGAGGGTACCGTACAGCAGGTACGCCAACCACAGGGTCCAGGCGAGCGCCGCGAACAGCGTCGCGACGAAAACCCCGATCACGATGATTGACGGACGGAACGCCGCCCACAGGAGAAAGACCACCAGGACCAGCGACACGCCGAAGGAGAGCAGCATGTCCTGCCAGATCACCGCCACCGCCTCGGCGGCGCGGGCATACCCCCCTGCCAAGCCGACCCGGATCGTCCGCGGATCGCCTTCCGCCGCAATCACCTCCGCCGCGATGCGGCGCACCTCCTCCTCTAAGCTCCGGACGAAGGATAGATCTCGGGTCGAACCGCGGGGCCGCACCATCAACAGCGCCAAACGGTGGGAGCGATCGAGGTAATAGCCCGTGGACAGGTCGAGCGCCCCGGTGGAGACCCGCGTCACGAGGCTGTCCCGCACCAAGGCCCGGATGTCCAGCGGATCTTTCCCGATCGCCTCGGCCTCGAAGGGAAACGCCACGGGAGACAACAATGCCTCCCGGTTCCGCGTGATCTGGGCCTGAATTCCCCCCGGGGTCAGCCGGCGCGAAAGCCGGGCAACCGCCCCGTCGTCCAGGTACACAGGAAAATGCTCGGCGACAAACCGGAAACCGGACCGCAACGCGTTGTAGTCCACCGACGCCACCGCCGCGGAGGCGGACAATCGCTCGCCCAGCGACTCAACCACGGCCAGGAGCGTCTCGGCCGACGTTTCTTGGGTTTCCACCACGATGACCAGCCCATTCAGGACCCCGAAGTCCCGCAGGAAATCCGTGAACGCCACGATCGCGGGGGCCCGGCCCGGCATGACATCCAGCAGTTCGGTCGTGACGGGAATCCGTACGACAACGGCGGCGGCCAGGAGAGCCGCGAGCAGGCAGGCGATGGCGATGCGACGCGGGTTGGCGTCTATGGTTCGGGCCAATCGGCGGAGCCAGGATTCCAGCATCAGTTTGATGGTTTCCGGGCGATCGTGGTCTTGCTCACCCCCGGCAGGAGCACCGCGCCTCGCGTCAGCCTGTGGAGCGTTGCGGCCAGCGCCCCGAAACACGCCGCGGCGGCGCGGGCCCTCGGCCGGGATGGGACGGTCGGCCGTCCCGGGAACGTCCGGATATCATCAAACCCCGCGCGCGCGACCATCTCCCGGAGGACCGTCGGAGAAAAATCGTACAGGTGAAACGGCGGATCGTAGAGCGATCCGCCCGCGCCGAAGGGCGCCAGCAGGCGGACGATGGGCGTGGTGTGCGGGACCCGAAGCAACAGGATTCCCCCGGGTCCAAGCAGGCTCCAGGCTGTGCGGAGCGCCCCCATGGGATCGGGGAGGTGTTCGAGCACATAGAACATCGTGATGGCATCATATTTCCCGCGTTCACCCTGGAGTGCGTCCAGGGTCCCCAGACGGACCGGACGCTCCATCGCCCTGGCGGCCGCCACTGCCGTCGGAGAAGGATCCAACCCCTCGACGTCCCACCCCCGGCGCCGCATCGCGGCGACGAACCCACCGAACCCGCATCCCACATCCAGAAGACGCTGCGGTCCCGGGCCGCGGACCGACGCGCAGAGTAGATCCTCCGCCTCGCGGAAGATCCGATTCATCAAACGATCCCAGACCGTCTCGTTCTGGCCGAACCGGGCATGGTAGTCCACGTACAAGGCCAGCAAGACATCGGGCGTCGGCCGTGGATTCAGATAGACCAGTCCGCAGGTGCGGCATCGCACCATCGCGAATGCCCCGCCCACCACCGGGGCGGCGTCCGCTGTCCCGCACAGATTGCAGGCCACAGTCTCGCTGCCCAGAACGGCGGTCGTGCCGCGCCAACTCGACGCGTTGCCAAGCGTGGCGGTAGCGCACCCCTCGCGCGTCTCGCGAACGGTCACGGCCGGTCCCCCGCGTTCGCCCTCACGACCGCCAGCACGATCTCCGCCTCCGCGGCCGGAGTGCCGTTGACCAAGGCCGCGACCTCGAAGCGGTGCAGATCGCTCAGGCCGCCGCGGCGGACGGCTTCAATCCGAAGCTGATCGCCGGGAATCACCGGCGCGCGAAAACGCGCCTCCTTGATCTGCGCCAGAAAGGCGGAGGAGCCTTCCGGCAGGAGCAGTCCGGCGGTCTGCGCCATGGACTCCACCAAGAGCACGCCCGGCATGAGCGGATGTCCGGGGAAATGATCCTGCAGATGCGGATCGTTCGCGGTCACATTCTTCAGCGCGACGACCCGCTCTCCCGGAACGAGTTCCAGGACCCGATCGACGAACCGGAACGAGAGGCCCTGAGGAAGAAACGAGGTGGGATCTCGGACCATACGCTCAACCCTTTCCCTGTGACTGAATATGCTCCGCGATCGTCCGGATGGAGGCCAGGACCGTGACGGCCGTCGCCCGATCCTCCACGACGACCCCGAATTCCTTCTCCAGGCCCAAAACCAACTCCAGCGCATCGATCGAGTCGAGCCCAAGACCGGTCGGGCCGAAGAGCGGCGTATCGTCGGTGATCCCCGCGACCGCCGTCGCCAATTTGAGTCGCGTCGAAAGCAATGCCCTGACCCGCTGCACAATCTCATTCATACGCCAGACACTCCGATGGGACAACGCGGTGGAAGGCGACACGCGACCGTATGAGGTGGCCGCACACCTCTTCGCGCGAGGCACTCGGCTCGGCTGCGCCCCCTGCGTGGCGCCGCATGACGGGTGAGAATACCAAGGCCCGAGCAGACCGTCAAAGTTGTTTTGCAGGGGAAATGTTGCTGCGGCGCATCCGTCGCCCGGCGTGTGCAGGTGCGCGCCCGTTCGCGCGGGACGTGTGCGCGATCGGGTCAGATTCCACCGGTCACCGGAAGGACTTGTCCCGTGATGTAAGATGCGGCATCGGAGGCAAGGAATCTGACCACGGCGGCAACCTCCTCCGGGGTCGCCATTCGACCCATCGGAATGCCGGCCATCAACCGCGCACGCTCAGCGGCAGGAATCCTCGCCGTCATCTCGCCGTCCACCAGACCGGGGGCGACGGCATTCACGCGAACCCCGAACCGCCCCATTTCCTGCGCCAGGGACCGCGTCAAGGCGTTCACGCCCCCCTTGGCGGCGGCGTAGTTGGTTTGCCCCGGTAAACCGATGATCCCGCTCAGCGAGGACACGTTCACGATCGCGCCGCGCCGTTGCGTCATCAGGACGCGCCCGGCGACCTTACAGCAGTGGAACACGCCTTTCAAATTGAGATCGAGGACCGTATCCCAATCCTGAGGGTCCATCATGGCAAGGAGGCCGTCCCGGTTGACCCCCGCGTTGTTGACCAGGACGTCGATCCCGCCGCAGCGGGCAGCCAACGCGCCGACCATCGAGCGGACTTGACTTAGATCGGTGACATCCGCCTGCAACGTCATCCCGTCGGCACCCCGACGCCGGACCTCTGCCAGAGCCTCCGCGGCGGCGTCCGCCTCACGCCGGTAATTGATACCGACGAACGCGCCGGGGTCGGCGAAGGCCAACACAACGCTGCGCCCGATCCCGCGGCTTCCGCCGGTGACCAGCACTACCTGCCCCATCTCCCCGCCTGCCTTTCCCTGACGGGCTCCCGTC
>Ga0316627_100000111_pt1 | contig 16972 bp, 20 predicted proteins | sample OWC_Aug_M2_C1_D1_FD_207653 | JGI IMG/M metagenome (GOLD analysis project Ga0316627, IMG submission 207653) | Wetland soil microbial communities from Old Woman Creek delta, Ohio, United States - OWC_Aug_M2_C1_D1_C | ecosystem: Environmental > Terrestrial > Soil > Wetlands | place: USA: Ohio...
CAGACGGGATTGCGCTGAGCCCTGTCGTGCCATCTGCTGACCAAGTAAGATATGGAATCCCACTTGTTGAGATTCTCAAGATGAAACATCGTTGGCTACTTGGACTGTCCCAGCGGGATACCAACATATTTTCAGTTGCTGGAGTCCAGTCGGTCAGATTGACACGAACCACGATCTCAAGATCGCCTGTCACCTGAAACGCCGACTCCACCACATACGTCGAAGTCGCGTCAGGAGCAACAGCCCACGCCACACCAACTGTCAACTGGGTCGCCGTATTCGCCGTAATAATCCCAGACTGGCCGACACCCGTCCCACCAGTAATCCGCACCTGACGGCCCACAAACAGACTTGAAGTCCACGCCTTCGCAGTATCCGTCAACGTCGTGGTCGTACCCGACGTTGCCGTCCCCGTATCGGCAGACACATACGGGCTAGACGCATACTGACCTGCCACACCCGAGGTTTGCAGATACGCACCCTCAGGGTCGGCAGAAACCTCCATGAAGTCGTCCGTGCCGAACAACAGTATCGGCCGCACCACCGCAACGCTCTTGCGGCCCGATGTGGCCCGGTTGATCGTGACCGTGGCAGCGTTCGCCGACGACTCAGTAAACGTGGTCTGGCCGCCGCTGGTGATGCCGGTGGTGAAGTCGGCATCAAACACAGTGGTGCCGCCGATGCCGTTGCGGACGATGGCCCGGTAGAACTTTCCAGTCGCCATACCAGCGGAACCGTTATTGAATGCTCCGACCTCTAGGGCTGCGGTCGATGACGCAAACAGTGACGTAACACCGGCAGTAACCACATTTGCGCCCCACTGTGTCCACACAGTCGGTTCAGTTGCAGAATCATCCGCATAGTAGTAGCGAGCAGTCGAACCAGCAGCCCCGTTATCAACGTCAAGAGTGGCTTTCAACCAATAGGTAGTACCATCAACGAACGCAGGCCCGCCAGACGGGATTGCGCTGAGCCCTGTCGTGCCATCTGCTGACCAAGTAAGATATGGAATCCCACTTGTTGAGATTCTCAAGATGAAACATCGTTGGCTACTTGGACTGTCCCAGCGGGATACCAACATTTTTTCAGTTGCTGGAGTCCAGTCAGTCAAAGCAACACGGCACACAATCTCAATGTCGCCCGTAATGTTCAGCGCAGGATCGGCAGCCCTAGAGGCATAGTTGGCGGCAACACCCGGCAGGTACAGGTGGTTGGTGCCGGTGTGCGTCAGCAGCGCCGGGTCGAACGAGTCGGTGCCCGTGCTGTTGCCGAACACTGCGTTCAGCGCCGAGCCGCCCGTACCCAGATTTGTGAGCGCGCCCGACGACACCGACGACCGGCCGGCATCAATCCAGAACACGGCGTCGTTCAGCACATCCTCGCCCGAGGCGACAATCCCGACGGTGCTAGGCACTGAGGTCTCCAACCAGCAGGAACGTGTTGGTGCCGGTCACGATTAGCGACGCCGCCGAATACTGCGCCCGCAGCTTGAGACCGGGCGTCGCGTTCACAGTGGTGCCCGACGCTGCCACCGTCACCTGGCCTGCACCCAACTGGGCAAGGTCGATGCGCTGGCCGGTAGCAAGACCAAGGCCAGACGGCACAGTCAGCGTAATGGCCGAACCGTTCGTGAGCGTCACCAACTTGCCCGCATCGGAAGCAAGCAGCGAGTACGACGTGCCGGTCTGTGCGTTGAGCGTTTGCGCTGTGTCCCACTGGCCTTGTGCGCCGGTGATCTGGCCGTCCACAGCGATTGAGGTGGCAGCGACCGTTGCGGACGACGACGACGTGCCTCCCCAACCGGCCGCCATCACTGACAAAGCACCAGCGATCAGCGAACGAGTCGCGCCAGCCTTCGTAAACTGCACATAGAACTGATACGTCGCCGCACCCAACGTCGTCGTCTGCGCATCCGTCAATGACAACACCAGCACGCCATCTGATGGCGTCGAAGTCGTCCAGTTCGTGGCAACCAGCGTGCCACCCGATGAGATGCCAGTGGTGATCGTGACGCCAGTCCACGAGTAGTCGGCACCATTCTCGGTGATGCCAAGCGTGACGGTCAGGTCATCGCCGACCACGCCGACGAGGTTCAGCGTTGCGGGTGCTTGAGTGATTACGGGCATCAGATGCTCCTCGGCTTCGTGACGTAGTCTTCGATCAGGACGATGCGGTCGGCCAGATGGTCGTGCCGGTCATGCAACTTGTCGACCTTGAACTCGAGGCGGTCGACGGCATCACGCAACGACGACCCGCCGTTCGGGCGGAACTGTTCGGCGGCCGCCTTTGATTGCTTGCGGGCCTGCATCGCCTGCCACACCTGCACCGCCTGCACCACCAGCACCGGCACGACAGCAGCCAGCACCGTCGCCTCGGCGGTGCCGAGCGCCGTCACGGCCACACCGCCTGCACATCGATCACCACATGGGTCTGTACCGTTGCCGACACCGTGATACAGCCGTTCACGACGGGAACCACCACAGCGTTGGCAATGGTGGTGCCGGTCGTGAAGTTGACAGAGCTGGCGGTCGGCTTCGCACCAGCGCCCCATGCCACCAGATAGCCGTTGCCGCCAGGTGCCACCGCAATCACATTGACCATTGCGGCCCGACACGCCGCACCCAACGGAATCAGACGCTGCTCGTTTGCTGCAAGCGGCTGCGACTGGCGAGAGTCGTAGGCACGGCGAGGCGGGTTCTCAATGATCATGTCATCCTCCACGGTGACGGGCAGGTTTACCGCTGCCACGTCGGCGCGGAAACGATCCATGTTCCATGATGCTTTGCCGATAGCCCACGGCGACGGGCCTGCCGGGTCAATCTTGCGGCCCGGTGCCCATTCCCAATGGGCGCGCACGTGACGGTTCGGAATGTCGTAGGCGGCGCACAGGGCGGCGCACAGCCGCACGTAGGCGTCGGTCTGCATCTTCGGCCACGATTCGCCGATGCCGTCGTTGGCGGCTTCGATGGCGATGCTGTAGCCGTTCATGGCGTTGTCCGGTACGCCACCATTCCACGGCGTCGAGGAGCCTTTGCCGTTGGTGCACGCCACGCCGGCAGCGACCAGCCAGACGACTCCGGTGCGATCTAGGTAGATGTTGCCGATGGGCGACAGTGGCGAGTTGAGGATGTAGTTCAGGTCGTTCGCTGGCGTTGTCTTGCTGGCCGTGTGATGCACCATCACATGGGTCGGGCGTTGCTGATAGCCGCCGAACTTGGGATAGGCGCGTGTTTCCCAACCGGGCACGGTCATCACTCGCAGCCCTGCCGCCTTCAATGCGTCGGCCATGTCGGTCAGGTACAGGTTCACGGCGACATCATCCAGCCTTGAAAGAGGGATGTCACGTTGACTGCCGAACCGCCACCGTGCGAGACACGCAACTGAATCTGATCGGATGCCGCAAGAGCAATGATCACCGACACGGCGCAGCTCGTCATTTGTGATGCAGCGCCGACGGCCTGCCGATAAATGTTGCCAGTCGTCACGTTGTAAATCTCAATGCTGCTGTTGGTGCCAGGTGCCGTGGCCCAACTGACAGTTCCTGTCATCGCATAGATGCCGCCGAGCCCTGCTGGAACAGTGATCGTGTCTGCCGTGACAGCAATGAATCCATCAGTGTCGGTTAGTTCCGTATCAAACGAGATTGCTGTAAACGTCGTTGCGCCGCCGCTGATTGATTGCGAGGCGACTCGGCCCAGATTGAATCCGGTGCGGCCGCTGCTGCTGTAGTTGCCGACACGTACCCATGCGCTACCAGAATAGGCCATGAGCCGATCAGAGTCGGATTCGGTGATCAGTCGGCCTTCTACGCCGGTCGGTCGAGTGCCCGACGTGACCTGCGCAACCACCTGCTGGCGCACATAGGTGTCATGAAACGAAGATGTGTAGACGCTGCCGTCACTGATTCCTGAATCGGGCATGGCTTGCTCCTAGTAAGGCACCTTGTTTGCAGCAGTCGCCCCTATCTTGCCATAGGTGGCGTCGCCCATAGTCAGATAGGGCGCTTCGGAATAGGACGAGAGAATCGGCGAGAGGTACAGCGTTGTGGTCCAGTTGTCTGCGGCGATGTTGTGATGAATGCCCTGCACGGTGCACGACAGCGAGAACGATCCGCTGCCACCGGTCGGACGGCGATTCACCACGACACGTTCACCCAACTCAAGGCCGAGCAGCGTTGGCAGATAAGTGCTGGTCGCTTTGCGAGGCTTGATGCGGATCATCGGGATGCGGGTCGCCACATCTTTACGGGCACGCAACCGGAACGCCCCCAACTGGCGAGCCACATAGCCGCCCCATGTCGGCAGAAAGTTCGCCGACACCGAGTCGCTTTGTTCGCCGTAGGCAGCGACCGAGGTGGCATCCTTGACGACGACAGCACCTGCCGAATAGCTCACGGTGACAACGTTGCGCAGATAGTCGAGATGGTTGCCGTCAATCTGAATGTCGGCGTAGCCGGTTTCGCCAGTGGAGTCGCCGAACGTTGTCTGCGCCGTGGTGGCCGCCGAGTTCGTCCACTGCCATTGGCGATCCCGCAACACGACGTTGCCTGCGCCGTCGATAAAGAACAGGCCCTGTTCCACGTCGGCTACTTGCTGGCAGGCTTGCAGCGTGTTGGAGCCGTTCGTGAACGTGCCAAGAACGGTGGAGCCGGTGGACAGCGCCCGGTCGCCTGCGGGCCAGCCGACGGCATCCAAGATGCGCCCGATGCGAGTACCTGCACGGTCGCCTGTCGGATGGCCCCATCCGGTCAAACCGGCCTGGTAGTGGTCGCTGGCTTGCGTCGAGGTCAGTGAACCGGAGTAGACGGCCAGACCGTACAGACCGGGGCTGATGGTGGAGCCCGCCCGAGGCTGCACCACGGCCTGCACCGACGGCGGCGGCAACGCCGCAAACGTATTAGTAGACGTGCCGACCGACAGTGCGCCCTGCCACACTTGCAGCCCGTTCAAATACAGCGTCAGGTTCGTCGTGTCGGCGGCAAGCACGATGTGCGCCGACGGCTGCACAATCACAAAGCCGGTTGAGGCATAGGTGAAGTAGCGGTTGTCGGCAGAGTTGGAGTAGCCAACCGACACGGTGCCATCAAGATCGCCGATAGCGACCCGAATCCAGTTCGTGGAATCCAACGCTGCCCGAGCAATGTTCGTACCGGCATAGATGCCTTGGTACAGGTTCCACCACCAGCCCTCAATGCTCTTCGGTGCAGCAGTCGGAAAGTTCTCCACCACCCAACCAGCGTTGGCGATGGTGGATTCCACGCCGGCCGGTCGCGTGATCGTCAAATCGGCAGGATCAAAGAACGACGGGTCGCCACGGTTGAAGTTGCGTGCGTCAAAGTTGCCTGCGGTGGCCGGCGAGAAACCGCCCTCATCAATCAAATCAAGCCGCCAATATCCGGCGGGCGTGTCGCCCAGCACCTCGGCTTCATAGGCGGTGTGCGGTGGCTCCATCTGCGTCAAAGGCCGGAACGCATCAACAGCCGTGAGCGTCACGATTGAGTCCTTCATGCCGGGATACTCAATCGGCCAGCCCAACACGTGGCCGGTGAAGATCGTGGCTGTCGTCGCGCCCGATGTTGCTTTCACTCGCAGCTTGCGCATCGGCAACAGGTTCCCGAGGTAGGGCGCGCTGTTGCCACTGTTGGACGGGTCGTAGCGTCGGGTGCGGTTGTCCACTTGCAGATTGCATGAACCTGGCGAATAGGTGCCGAGTTCGCTATCCCGGCCACGACGGATGGCGATGCTGCGCACGTCGTCGGTGATGTCAGTCCACGTGCACGATGCGTTAGCGGTCAGTGGTGCGTCACCGAACGCCACCTCTACCGTGATCGTGGCCCCATCAAACAGTGCGCTCATGCGACTCGCTGCCCGCCAGACCGGTAGTAGTCGTTCAATGCGTCGGCGACCTGTCGGCCCGCCTCGATCATGTTCGCTCCGACTGGTGCGTTGACGACGACGGTGATGCCGCCGCCACCGGACAGCATCTGCCGGGTTTGTGCAGCGGTGGACACCATCGCCCCAGCGGGCAGATTCACCATCTCAGGACCGTACTCGCCGACCAGTGTCAGGCCGCCACGACTGCGGCCACCGCTGGCTCTGCGTTCGTAGCCAACATCGCCTTGCCCTGTTGTGCCTGCGAACAGTCGGCGAGTCTCACGATCCGTTTCAAACCTCAACTGGATCGCATGAGTGTCGGCATAGTTCTGGATCGCGTTGATCGTCGCAGCCGGTGCAGCAGGATCAAACGCCGCCAACAACTCAACCTTCTTTTCCTCCGAGATGGAGTCCAGCTCGGCAACGTAGTCGGCCACTGCGCCCTGCGACTCCAGCGCCGCGTCTGCCACCCCGAGGTAATAGTCCTCGGCACTGATCTTGCCCGACTCGTATTCAGTCTTGAGGTCGGCGATCTTGGTGGCGTTGTCACGAAGCTGCTGTTGAAGATTGATGAACGACTTGCGGCCGTCGATCTGATCTTGCAACAGTTTCAGTTGCTCCCTAGCAAGCCGTGCGCCGCCACTGAGGTCTGTGGCGGCGTCGGCCGACTCACGAGTGTTCTGCGCCAACAGTCCAAGGTAACGCTGCGATGCCGCTGCCGCATCACCAAACCCGGCCGTCTCTTTCAGCGCCTCAGCGGCGTACTGCTGATAACTGGCGATGGACTTTGTTATGTCGTCAATCGTGTATTTGCCATCCTCAAGATCCATGAAGATCTGATCAAACGACGTGATGTTGTTTTCGACTGCGACTTGCGTAGTGAAGAACGCCTGGCCCATGTCTCGTGCGGCCTGCGCAGCATCGCGCATTGGCTGCTGGCCGAAAGGGTCGCCCTCGTTGAATGGCGTCAAAGCTTGCCACGCATTTTTTGACTGCCGAACCAAGAATGCCAGTGCATCCGCTGCGGTGCCGATGGCCGGCCCGAACTCCTTGCCAATCGTGATGACGATTTCCTCAAAGGCATCGTTGAGGTTGTCCATCGCTGCTCGATAGTCCCGAGACTGACGCACCTCGGCTTGATCAAACACCTTCTCGTCGCCGACGGCTTTCAGGTTGGTACGAATGTCGTCGGCCGACATATTGATCAGTTCGGCGACTTCGGTCCAGCCCTTGCCCAGCAACTTGGATGCCGCTTGTGCGCGCTCTGCCGGGTCGGTCATGCCGTTCAGTCGGTCAATGACGTTGAGGAACGTTTCGGAGGCGTCCACGTTGCCTGCGCTGGTGCGCGCAATCTCCACGCCAAGTTCCTTGAACACTTTGGGATCAATGGACTTGTTGAGTTTGTTGAAGACCCCAGTCAAAGAATCGCCACTGATTCCGATATCCCCTGCCACCTCAAGCCAGCGGCTGGCCGTGGTTGTTGCAACTCCTGTCGCATCACTGAACTTGCCGACCTGCACGCCCATCTGGGAGAACTTGTTGGCGGCCATGATCGCCACAGCGCCTGCCGCAGCAACGCCACCCGCAAACACGGCAGGCGACTTAGCAGCGGTCATCAACTCGGCCTTCAGACCTTGCATAGCCGACTGGAACTTGCCGACACCACCCGACGCCCCATGCGTCGACTTCGTGACCGCACCATCAAGCTTCTTGAACTCGGTGATGGCCTGCGAAGCGTCGCCCTTGACAATGGCAAGGAACGTGCTGCGCGCCTCAGTCCCGATAGCCATGTCGCCTCCTAGTCGTACGAATGTGTCAACAGCCGCAGGTCACGCAACGACTGACGCTTCGTCACGTCGGGCGGCCATTGAAACATTCTCGCAGCCCACACGATCAGATTGTCGCCGGTTCGGTAGCCGCTGCTTTTGGGTCGGGAATGCCGTCCTGGTATTCGGCGGGCAGATTGTCGGCAGGCTGGAACACGATCACGTCCAACATTTGGCGTAGCGACAAGGCCGGCAGTTCGATGCCGAGTTCGGCGGCGGCCTGCTCGGCAACTGCTGACGCAACTTTGGCGTCGCCGAGAACGTTCGCACCAAGAACCTCGTGCCACTGGCGGCCGGTCTGCTCTTGGATCGTCACCCAGCGGGCCAGCGGAAGATCCTCAAGGTCGATTTGTTTGCCTGAATGCTTGAAGTAGAACGGCATGGGCTGGCCTTTCGTTAGACGAATGCTTTGATGAGTTGCTTTGCTTCGTCGGCGGCGATGGCGTCGGCGACAGGTTGCGCACTTTGGCGCATTGAGCGTTCCCACGGACTGCCAATCGGACGATGGCCAGGATGATGCACAAACTGGCGTGGCCCATACGGTGTGCGCACCGGGCGCACGTCGGCAAACGACTTGCCTTGCTCAATGCGTCGGGAGACGGTTCGGGCTCCGATGCTGGTGCGCACCTTGCCAGACTTGGTGGTGCGTGCGTTGCGCAACTGTCGAGACACGATGATGTGATCACCGGAGCCCTGTTCTACGATGGCCCAGAATCCTTCGGGAATGCCGAATACTGCGCCACGCACCACAGCGCCTTGTGACGATTTGAAGCCTCGCACGTCCTTCTTGGCGGTTAGCCGCACCTTGTCGCCACGTCGGCCACGGATGTGATATGCCGCACCATTGACGGTGACGTAGCGGTGCAGGACGTTTGTGCCCGCTTCCACGCCGGACACGATGCCACGCTGAGCAGCTTCCCCCATCTTGGTGAATGTCGGGCCGAGCGCGCTGAGCGGCTTGGTGCCCGCAGGCATCAGCCGACCTTTGCAACCACCGAGGCAGCGGCAAGGTCACCCGACACCTGAACTGCGCCACCCACGTCGGCCGACACGGAGAAGTCAAAGAATGCGGTGCCAAACCAGTACTTGCCGGTCGACGTGTTGTCCGGGTACAGGTAGAACTTGCGGGCCACGCCATCGGTCGCAGCCGTGTAGGTCTGTGCGGTGGCGTCGTCGTAGAACCCGGCGAACGAACCGGAGACGTCAGGCAGCGACGAGACGTAGGTCTTGTGGCTGTCGCCAAATGCGGTTACCTCGATGTTGTCGGTCGTGAACGACAGCGACCAGTTGTTGAGGAATGCGATCGGTTCGGCGGTGCCGCCGCTGGTGATGTTGGCGTACAGGCGACCGTTGCGCCCTGCGATGCGTGCCATTGATTCAGTGTCCTCTCAGCGTGGAACTTTGCCGACGCCCTCAATGATACGCAACAGCCTGGCAGCCGTGTTGCCAAAGGTGCGGTGCGAGATGGCGGCCTGCGCACGAATGGCGGCATCGGTGCGGGCAGCATCATGAGCCAACCACCACCGCAACAGCTCCGAGAACTCGCCCGGTTCGGTGAACGTTGGCAGCATCGGAAACAACTCGTCGCCTTCGCCACGAGGATTGCGCAGAAAAAACGCACCGCAGGCGGCCAGTTCCACTTCCCTCGGCCCCATCGCCCAGCCGTCAGCGGTGCCGCCCTCGGACGTTTCCTGTCGGTACAGGTTGGCGTTGATCGTGGCCGAGTTGTACAGCCGTACGGCGTCGGCGTTCTCGATGCAGTGTTCACGCTGGTGCAGCAGCATCGGGGCCAGCGGTGAGCCGTCGGTGAGTTGTTGCCAGTTGCCGGCCAGATTGGCGGTGATGCCCGACCAGTCAACTTGCTCAAGGAACTCGATCCGTGACGGAAAGCCGGTGCCGACAAATGCGAAGTCGCACGCCAGTTTCGGATCGGCGGGCAGCGGTCGGTGCACGTCGGGATCGTATGAGTGCGGGAAGAAGTAGGTGCGTTCGTTCACGTCGTCACGGAACGATTCAAGATGCACTGGGTCGTTCAATACCACCGTGTCGGCATAGCGGGCCGGTTGTGCCTGGCGGTCGTCTTCGTACGGGGATTCGGTGCACCACAGGACGACGTGATGCGGTCGGCGGGCCAGCACTCCCCACACTTCGGGCGTGATGAAGAAACCGCTGACGATGATCACCACATCGGGCCACCACTCGTACAGCACCGACTCAAGACCCTTGATCGCCATTGCGTTTGCAGCTTCGGGAGCGAATGCGCGCACGTAGCCGTCATGCCGAAGAATGCAAGCCTCGTTGTAGAAGTTGAGGCGGTCGTGCAGATTGAACTCTCGGGCATCTACGCCTTGCTGACGTAGCCCTTTCAGCAGACCGTTGTGGACATCTGCCACCGAGAAATGTGGGCCGGGATGGACGACGAGAACTTTCAAGCGAGAACGTCCACCTCGATCACGCAGCCGAGCGCCACGGTCTGGCCGTTGGAGTTCTCGACTAGTCCGAAGTCTCGGATGCTGCGCACCGTGTAGCCGGTGGAGATGTCTTCAATGGCAACGATGACGGAGCCGGTGCCCGAGGTGGACAGGTACGACTCAAGTGCATCTTCGGCGGCACGATTGCTGGCGTAGCCGACGTAGACCGAGACCGGGATCACCATGCGTGCCGTGTCGCCGAACGTGTCGTTCGGGACGTATTCGGTTGGCATACCGACGATGGCGCACGGCGGGTTGAGGTTGGCAGGGAAGTGGTCGTAGCAGCGTAGCGGAACGTCGGTGATGGCTTCCTGCAACGCTGTGCGGATGGTGGAGATGGATGCCATCAGCCGAGCATGAACCTTGCATCGTTCGCCGACAGACGGCGATAGGGCTGCAACAGGTCACGCACCAGCAGGTTCCGGCGAATCTGCGTGAAACCGCCATCGGTGGTGAACGTGTCAAAGCCGCCCGACTTTGCACGGTACTGCTCGGCGGCCAGCATGAGAGCGGCCATGCGGATGTCACCGGGTAGCACCTGCCAGCCCCATTTGCCGGTGACCTTGACGGCAGGCCGGCTTGTCAGCGGGAACGTGTACGACTCGACTGCCGCCAGTTTCGTGTACGGCCAGCCGGTGGTGCCGTCCACGCCGACACCGTTCGGCGGGTCAGGGTAGTAGTCGGCAGTTGTCCACGTGGTTGACCATGTGGCGTTGTCGGCGTCATCTGTTGCCACGGCGGTGATCTGCCAGCAGTCGTCAATGTGGCAGGTGATTTCGTCCAGCGGACGAAAATAGCGGGCGGTTGCCGACTGGGCAGTGTCCACAACGAACGACCTGCCGCAGTACCGGGCGATCATGTCGGACACGGATGCGACGATGAAGCCGATGCGCTGGTCGTCCACGAAGTCGGCAATCTCAAGCCACTCTTTGGCTTGCGCCTCGGTCACGATGTTCGTCACTGCTTCCTCCCAAGGAAACGGGTATCTCCGGGCCAGCCTTCTTCGCCCCATTCTCGCATGACGCCTGCTGCTGCTGCTACAGCCTCCACCTCTTCCAGTGTCACGTTTCGATACCACTCGCCGGGATGTGGTCCGCCTGGCGAGCCGTCGGCGGCGTGCGGCTTGCGTCCACGACCTGCGCAGGTGAGAACGAGGTAGCCGCCTGACACGATTCGGTCGCACATGACGGTCAGCAAGTGCGCCCATTCCGGTGCGTGTTCAAGCACTTCGGTGGACACCATCACATCGCACTGCGGATGCTGAAGCAGCAGCTCGGCGGCGTCGCCGACATGATCAACGCCCGGGCCCGCCACAAGGTCGAAGCCGACCCATTTGCGCCAGCCTTGCGGCACGATGTCACGGGCCTGTCCGTTCACATCCAGCGCACCAACTTCGTACACGCTCGCGCCGAGCCACGGCACCTCTTGGCATTGCTGCAAGAACTGGACGACTTCACTGTGCATGATCCCTCATTCTGCGATTGAACAACGCCCGATCCTGTTCCGTCGTGGATTGGCCGAGCGCATAGACCGAATCCTTGCTTGCGGAACCGTAAATGTGGTGCAGGTGCTTGATGACGCACTTCGGTGAGTGCGCCCAAAGGCCACGCTGCTTGGCGACGGTCACAATCTCGTCGTCCACAAAGTTGTGCCGGTAGCCCTCGTGGGCGACAATGCCAGGGCCGTCCCACGATGCGCCGAGCCCGTCCACATAGCTGCGCCGAATAAACGGGTGACACGTGTGCTGGCCGCGCACCACTCGCCGGTTGGCTTCATCGTTGGAGCCTACGACGGCGGCACGAGTTGCCGAGGCGGTGTCCAGCGCAGCATCCAACCAGCCGTCGGTGAAGCGTGCGTCGTCGCCGACCAGCAGCAGCCACGGCGATTGGCCGACCCGATAGCCGACGTTCACCTTCTCGGCGAACGTGTGCGCCGATTCTTCAATGTGAACGAATGCGCCGGCCAAGATCCATTCGGCGACGGTTTCCAAGTCGTCGGGCTCTGCCACCACGATCACTCGGGCCTGCGGTTCTCGCACGGACTCCATGAACGGTCGGGCCTGCCACGGCCGGTGCAGCACTGGCACGATGATGTCCACCGCCAACGGCGGCACCTCAACCGCTGTAATGCTCATTCGATAACCAGATCGGCTTCAGATGGGTGGTGGTGATGCCGGTGTGCACGTGGATCGGAATGTCCAGTGCGCCCATCCGAAGGCACAGTGCGAGGTCTTCGCTGATGGTGCTGGTTGCGCCGAGCGATTTGGCCGGGATCGTGTCATACCAGGTTTCGCCGTACTTGTCGGCAACTGCCTGCAATGCCGAACGGTGAATGAGCAGACAGGCCGAGCCGGTACCTGAGCAAGGGAGCAGCGTGTCGGAAGGGAACTGGCGGGCAGCATTGAAACCCGACTTGCCGCCTTCCTCGGATGCGAAGTAGTAGATCGTCGGGACGGGTGCGGTGCGGAAGCCGCCCATGCCGTCCGGTTCCACTTCACGGTTGGCGAAACAGAGCCCGCCAACTACGGGCCGTTCCACCGGGTCGGCAACGGCCATCAGTCGATCCACGGTGTCGGGCGCAAAGCCCATGTCGGTGTCGATCCACCACAGCCAGTCCGCTCGGGTGTCGGCAAGGAAGCGGCGGGCAACCATGTTGCGTGCTTCCACAATGCCGCCAGTGCCGTAGCGGACACCCATGAAGCCGCCACGAATGATGCGCTGATGGTTCGCCAGGTCGTGTTGGATAAGCCCGAGAAATGAGGCGTGCCACGAATAGGCCACCTCGATGTCGTGGACGTATGCGGCGGTGACTGCCGCCGGTAGCGGGCGGCGCTTGCTCACGACTTGGGGCGCTTCTCGCCGGGAGCGGCAGATGCCTGCTCCACCGGACGACGCCCATACACGACGGCGGGACGATCTCGGAACAGTTCCGGTCGGGCCTTCACAAACGGGTCGTCGGCCCACCACGGATCGCCTTCGATCAGACGGACGACAATGCCGCCGTGATTGACCGAAGTCGTCGTGGCGGCGTACTTGAACTGTGGATAGTTGGGTGCCATTGCGGCCTCCTTGGGGCTGGATGGGCTGGGATGGGCTGGTGCCCCGACCTGCCAGCCCGGTCAGGTCGGGGCGAACGGAGGTGACGGCGACGAGGGAAGGGGGAGCCTCGCCGCCGTCAGGCCGTCACTGGTTCTGGAGCAGTCGGAAGCCGAGGTCGTTGATCGAGTCGGCACCGACACGAGCCCATGCGTACCAGCCGCGCTGGCCGCTGGGGCGACGGTTCGAACCGAGCAGGTGCGGCACCAGCTCGATGTTCATGCCGGCACGCTGGGCGACCAGGTAGTTGCTGAAGTCGCCGACGACGAGCAGGTTGCTTGCTCCGGTGGTGCCAGTGAACGTCGGAGCCGAGTCCGAGAGCAGGACCGGCTTGCCGTTCAGCAGGCTGATGCCCTCACGGGTCTGATCGACGGTGAAGCGGGAGGTGGCGGTGCCCGAGCCGAAGGCACGGATTTCGTTCTCCACGTCCACGTTCATCAACCAGACGGCGTTGCGGCGATACCGCTCGGGCAGGGCAGCCCACACCTTGTCGATGTCCACGGCACCGAATGCGCCGTCGGTGGTCACCACGACCTCGACGTTGGTGTTGGCATCGAGGGCGGTGAAGATACCGAACGGGGCGCTGGAGCCCGAGCCGGTGATCGTCGCCGACGCCATGAGGTCGATGTAGCCCTGGTCGAGCAGGCGGCTCATCTCGGCAGCGAAGTTCGGGTAGTCCTGGCCCACCTCGATGCTGTACGGGATGAACGCCTGAGCCTTGTGCGCCACGACGTTCGGCTGCGCCAGCGTGGTCATGTCGTCGCTGACTTCACCGGCTTCGCCGTCCCACGACCATGCGGCAGCGGCGGACGAAACGCCCTTCCACTCGTCGTTGGTGATGGTTTCGATGCGGGCGACACGCAGCACCGGCACGTCGGCTGCACCCGAGGTGATGAGGATGGTCGGGTCGATCAGCACCGGAACGCCGAAGCCGCCAGCCGAGTCGGTGCCGATGGAGGCGGCACGGAACTCGGAGAGGGCACGGGCCTCCTCGGAGGTGAACGCCGGCTGCGCCTGCGTGACGCCCTTGGCGAACGCCGAACGGTAGTGCTCGTTCTCGGTGAGCAGGATGCGGCGGGCGATGGCGTCGCCGTCGGCGTTGATGGTGCGGCTGCGAACCATCGTCTCCAGATGGCCCTTGTTGGCGTCCGACACGAGGTCGCCGTCTGCACCGTCAAGGATGCGCATGGCGGCGTCACGGGCCTCGGTGCGGGTGAGGCTGCGCACCTCGGTCGGAGCGGGCTGCTCGGCCTTGCGAACGAACGTCGGGGCCACACCGGGCGTGAACTGGGCCTTGCTGCGGATCTCGGCGATGGCGACGTTGCGGGCCTCAAGGCGGTCACGCTCGGCCACGTCGCTGCGCTGGTCGTCCAGCAGACCGCCAAGGGCGGCGTCCTGCTCTTCGGTGATGTTGTCCATGTTGGCCAGGGTGTCGATCTCGGCCTGACGGGCCTCGATCCGTGCCTGGAGTTCGGTGAGCTTGTCGCTCATGGCTTGCTCCTCTGCGGGATTGTGCTGGCAAGTGCCAGTCGTTGGTTCTTGGTGCGCACCGAGTGGCTCGTAGCCGGGTCGGGCAAGCCGGGTCCGTCAACAGTGCCGAGTTCGGCGGGTGTTTCGGGAGTGGCGAGAATGAGGCCGGTGGCGCGCTCAAGGCTGCGCAACGCAACCGAGGTATCGCCGTAGGCCGGGTGGACGACAGGGCCAAGTTCGTACAGCCGCACCTCTTTGAGGGTGCGCACACGGTCGCCCTGTTCGGTTTTCGTCCATGAGTCTTTGACGACGGAGAACCGGAAACTCATGCCGTCGATGGCTTGTTCACGGATGGCGTCACGGAGCGGTTCGGTCAGCCAGTTGTCAAAGACTCGGGCCTCCACATACAGGCCACGCTCGTCCTCGGACAGTGAACGGATAGCAGCGATGGGCAGCGAACCGATGAGCGGATGCTGGCCGTGATCAAACTGCATGACCGGGCGCTGCGCTCGGATGGTGCGTCGGAACGCGCCAGGTGCGATCACTTCGGTGAACTCGCCACCCATTCCGGCGATGCGGGTCGGCGAGTTGAAGACTGCTGCATAGCCGGTGAGCGTGAGCCCGTCGTCATCTTCGTCGTCTTTGATGGCGCGCTCAATCACGAACGGCGCAATGAACGAACGGGTTTCGGTGTCGTCCAGCAGTTCGGGTTCGGCAACGTCAGTCATCGTGCTGCCAGTTTAGAACACGCCTCGGAACGTTTGTTCCATACTTGGTCGGTTTGTTCCGCTACAGCAGCAGTAGCAACGCCATAGCGATTTCTTCCAACTCGTCCTCAACGGTTGGCAACGGCTGCCGTTCGTACCGCATCCGTGGTCGAGCAGCACCACCGCCGGTCGGGGCCGGGGTGCCCGAGTCGCCCGATGCCGTGGCGGTGTCGTTGGCGTTCGTTGCGGCGATGGTGCCGCTGGTGCTGATGGTGCCCGACGCCGATGCCGTGTCGTTTGCATTGGTGGTGGCGATGGTGCCGGCCGTGGACACGACGCCTGAGGCGGTTGCCGTGTCGTCGGCGTTTGTGGTGGCGATGGTGCCCGAGATGCCCGAGGGTGCGGCACCGCCAGTGAAGAGCAGTAGCAGCGACATGGGCTAGCGCCTTCTCAGCGGATACACGTTGGGCCAGTTGAAGATCGGCCTGGTCGGTGGCTCTGACGTTGCCACCGTTGCACCGTTCACAGTCGCCGTCGCCATGTCGTTGACCACTGTCGTTCCGTGCGAGAACCGATAGACGGACGGGTCGCGCAGATCAAAGTACCGAACGTCGCAAGCCGTGTACGGATAGTCACGTTTGGCAATGCCCCGCCACAACGGATAAACCCACTGATCATGCACAATCTGGGCTTCACCGTTTGAGATTGCTCCAGCAACAGCAATCGGCAGGACCGACACGATGGACGTGTTTGATGAAACGAACGTCGCCCAACCGATGTCGCCTTGAAATGCGAGGGTGCCGGTGCCTTTGTTGCCGAGATAAGCGTTGGCGTTGCCGGTAAAGTTCCCTGACGGTGTGGTGGCGACCGTGACGGTTTGCTCGACCGGAGCGGATTCGGCGTCACCGATCCAGCATCGCCACGCAGCAGCAGCACCAGTGTTGTTGTTTGAGTTCAGAAACGCGAGATACCACCATTTGCCGGTGGTGATCGCCGTCCCCGATGTTGTCCACTGGCCGTTCGTGGTGCCGTTCTGCGTGCGGAACCGAATCTGTGATGTCGTGCTGTCAACCTCAGCGCCGAACGTGTTGCCACCACTCCAGTAGCCTCGGGTCGATGTGAGGGTCGTCGGATACCACCAGCCAGCGACGAACGTATTGACGTTCGTTGCCCCAAGTTGCAGCACCGTTGTGGTTGTGATGTCGTCGCTGGTGGCGGCACCGAACGTGTACGACATGATCAGTACCGTTCGAGATAGACGATCAGCTGTAGATCAGTAGCGGCCCCGAAGAACGTGTGGCTGGAACGGGTGATGAGCGCCGCACCTAGGCTGGTGCCACCGGAGCAAACGTATGGCATCGCTAGGTTGACCGCTTGGGCGAATCGGTTGTTGCCGATGTCAAATGATGACAACTGCGCAATGCCGACCGTTTCCAGTGCATCGGTGTCCGAGATGGCGAATGCGGCGTTGTCGCTCGCGAGCGTGACGCTCGTGTTGTCAAAGAAGACGACATCGTATGGGCCGGTGAT
>Ga0316627_100000112_pt1 | contig 16945 bp, 18 predicted proteins | sample OWC_Aug_M2_C1_D1_FD_207653 | JGI IMG/M metagenome (GOLD analysis project Ga0316627, IMG submission 207653) | Wetland soil microbial communities from Old Woman Creek delta, Ohio, United States - OWC_Aug_M2_C1_D1_C | ecosystem: Environmental > Terrestrial > Soil > Wetlands | place: USA: Ohio...
ACTTCAGAACATCCTTGGCGAAATCAATGAAGGCTTCCCGTGCTGTTTTCGTGCCATCAATGAAATCCATCATCGCGTCCGTCATTCCACCGGAAAGCACATCAACAATCTCCGTGCCGATCTGCTGCCACATCTGGCCGAACTCTTGGATATTCTCCTGCGCTATCTTAAGGCCGTACTCGAAATTCTCCCATCCGTTCTTTGTCGCCGATATAGTTCGGGAGTTCCATTCCTCATAACTAATAACGCCCTCTTCGTAGGCCAGTTTCAGCCTATCGACATATTGTTCCCTTGTAATCGCCCCCGTTCGGAAAGCGCCCTTCAGGTTCGAAAGTGTGTACTGTAATTGGTCGCCCTGCTCCTTCATGCTGGAAGCAATCTGCTTATCATGATCCGCATACAACTCTTTCCATGTTCCACGGATTGTCTCCTCCAACCGTTGCCACATCTCAAGATATTCCGGGAATTCCTTTTTGAGTTCTTCGAGTTGAGCAAGCGTCATCTCATGCACTTCGACACTCGTATTCCCGGTGAGAGTGAGAATGGCTTGATAGACTTCCAGAGCATCAACATTCGCAAGGATAGCGGCCTTCTGTTGGTTCCAATCCTCTTCTTTGCCTCCGGCGGCAAGTAAATCACCATGCAGTTTGTCTAGGTTAATACCCGCTACCTTGCTGACAGCTTCCTCCAACAAGGGAGACATTTCGTTGATTTTGGATAAACGCCCCTTTAAGAAATTGTCCCACGTTCTCCCGTAGTTGCCGAGAGCTTCAAGATTCAAGTCCATCCAAGCGGCGAACTTCTTGCTCTCCTCGGCAGACTTTTCGAGAGCAGCGTCATGTTCGGCCCAATACGTCTTGAAATCCATCTTTGGCGTTGCATCGAATCTTCTAAGAACCTCTGCCGTCGATTCTATCTGAGTAGTTGTATCGGCAAACTGTTTAGAAAATTTGTTCATCGCGGGCAACAATATCGGAGATCCAAGGTAGCTCATCACCTTATCGTGATAGATTTTAGCCGCCGCACTCGGTCCCTGTGCCTTGAAAGCATTTGGTCCTTGGAAGTAAGCCGTGATCGCTTCATCAAGTGTCAAATTGTAATCCTTGATGAGCTTCGCTAAATACTTCGCTCCGCCCATGATATTCTCACGGGCATCCATGACATTCTTCACGCCCATCTCTGCTGCGGTAGAATCAAGCAGTTGCATGATTCCTTTGGCGGTGCTTGTCTTGCTTCTCGCCTCAGGATCGAAGCCGCTCTCTGTCATGGCAATCGCCCGAAGCACATCGGCTGACACCTTGTAGGTCTTTGCCGCTTCCGCAAACGCCTCTTCTATTTCATCGGATGCTTTCCTGATGTTGCCGGAGGTCACATCTGCCCATTCCTCGGCAGGCTTTTTGAAGATGTCCGGCCAGACCCAATCTTCCGCCTTGAAAGCGTTTTTGGTGATAGCCTGTGCTTCCCTTTGAACCGCCAATGGAAGATCGCGCATCCTGATGAGCTTCAACCCGGCCTGATAGATCGCAAAAAGGCGGTCAGCCATGTCTTTCGATAATTCACCAACATCAATATCAAACTGTGCTTTTGCCCACTCTTTGAACGGGAGCTTGCCAGCCACTTTTGGCATTAAATCTTCTGGCCTGAAAATGCGGTATTCTCCGGATTTGCGCCATTTGTCTATTTCATCCGAATACTTCTGAAGATGCTCGCGTAAAATCTGAATCCGTTTTTCCCCTTTCTGCTCCTCCGTCCAATTAAAATCCTTGGCATCCTTTTCCATCTGGTCGATCTGCTTTTTAGCCGCCATCGCGTTTTCCATCAACATGACATTGTTGAAATTTGCGAAAGCAGTCTCGGCCCCGGCAGCGCCCTTCTGAATCATTTGGAAATACTTCGTCCATTCCGGTCCCAAGGATCGGAGGAATTCCATTTGTTTCTCGATGCGCTCAAACGGGAGCAGTTGTTCATAATCAACAGCAGGAAAAGTTTTCGCTATAAACGGCAAGTCTTTCCAGTTGGCCTTGACGACCCTGGCTAAATCAATGGCTTGTTGAGCGGTGAGTTTTAGTTGAGTCCGAAGCGTCTCCGCAACTTTCTCTATGGCTGTTTCCCTCGTGAATCCGATAGACTCTACTTGCAGAGCCAAGGAAATGCTCTCCGCTTGCTTTTTGATGTCAGCGGCGTTTTCTTTCAGCTTATCCCTAACTTCCTTGGTCATCTCCAGACTTTCAAACCAAGCTGAAAGATCAATGTCTCCTATTATTTTCCCAACAGGAGTGGCTTTGTAAACAGCCTCCACATCCTTTTTGGCCGCTCTTGCTCCCTCTATAACCTCGTTGAAAAATCCCGCCAGAGGAGTTGCCTTGAAGATCGCGGCGAAATCCTCAAGCATGTCATCGCCGAGTTCGCTCATGGCCTTTGATAACTGAGGGATAAGCTGTTTCGATCCTTCCCACATCCGCCTGAAGATCGTGTCAACCCACGTTGTTCGTTCGGTGAGCTTCTGAAGTTTTTCAATCTGTTCTGCTTGATTCTTTATGTCCTTCCAAACCATCAATGCCTGATGCTTTTTGATCTCTTCGTTTACCTTTTCCCAGTTTTTCCCGGCTTTCTCTATTTGCTCGTTCAACTCCGGGAAGTCAGTCACAAGCCGCTGGATAATTCCTTCCAGTTCAACATTGTTGTCCTTCGCCTTGACAACTTTTTCAGAATAAGTATCGAGTGACTTGCGTTGCTTTCCGATAACAATGGCTTCCTCTTCTAGTTTCTGAATCTCCCGCCGCAAAGAGTCATGCCAACTTTTTGCAACAATCAGAAGCGATCCAATCGCAGCGGCAATCGCGGCAATAGGATGCGACAACACAACCCCCCATAAAGATTTCAGCCTAAGAGCGAGATGAAAGAAAACACCGCCGATTTCCGTTCCTGTTTTCTGAAGAGTCTTTATATCTGTGATCGTTTTGTTTGGAACTAAAGCTGCCAGAGCAACCACGCGAAGAAAACGTAAAGCCTGATACAAACCGAAAACAGCAGCAGTCAAACTTACAACTGCTATGGTTACTTGTCCTACCGTGCTTTTCGCAAAATCGGACATTAGCTCGACTACTGGCTTCATCGCCTTGTAAAGAAGGCTGAAAGCCGTGGACAATCCACCTTCCCCAACTTCGATAGCCAAGCGTTTAAGGCCGTTCGCCAAATTCGCCGCTTGAGCCATAAGCCCTTGCATTTGCTTGTCGGCCATCTTTTGTGCCGAGCCGACCTGATACAGCTTCGTGGTGAACTCTTCAAGCCCTTCCCGGCCAGCCGTGACAAAGGCGGCAACAGCCGGGGCTGCTCTGACTCCAAACAGTTCGAACGCCCTTGAAGCCGTCGGAACGACCTTGGACAACTCATCAAAAATCTCTGACAGTTTTGCAGTCTTTGGATTCAGCTTGGTGAAATCAGCCCCCGCCGCTGTGAAGGCTGCCCGGAGGTCTGCCGTGGGAGCCACGAGCCTTTGGAGAACTTGCCGGAAAGAAGTGCCGATGGTCGATCCTTTCAGGCCAGCGTTGGACAGGATCTCCATGGCTGCAACGGTTTCCTCAAGTGACAACCCGGCCATGTGAGCAACCGGAGCGATGTAATTGAACGATGTCCTCAACTTCTCGACGGTTAGTTTGGACTCGTTGATTGCCGTTGCCATAATATCGGCGACACGCGCCGATTCGCTTGCCTGCATATTGAAAGAAGCAAGGGTGGTCGTCAAAAGGTCGGCGGTGTTTTCCATCTTCTCAAGTGTGCCTGTCGCAAGGAGAGCAACCGAGCGTATAGCATCAACTGATTCACCTGCCGTCAATCCAGCTTGACCAAGAACGATCATGGCATCTGCCACTTCAGTCGTGCTGTACTTTGTCTCGCTGGAAACCTTTTTGATTGTTTCGCCCATCAGCCGCAATTCGGCATCGGTCGCATTGGTGATTGCCGATAGGTTTGCCAATCCCTGACTGAACTCGAATATGGCGTTTTTCGCATCCGTAGCCGCCTTCCCGATTGCGTACAGAGTCCCACCAGCAATCGCATAAGACGCTGTAACCTTGAAGGCAGCGGCAAGCCGTTCGATTCCCCCGCGCACCCGTCCGATCTGTTTCCCGACCCAATCTGAACTCCCCCCAAGCTCCCTCAGTTTCGCCGCAAACTTTGGAGTATAAACCCCTCCAAGTTGCAGGCTCTCTAAGAACTCTTTGCCTTGAAAATTCGCAGCAGCGAACCTATTACCAAGAACTTGGACATCGCCTTGCAGCATCCTTGTTGCTATCGCGGCCTTTGGTAATCCAGCGTACCAAGATGCACCACCTTTACCCGCCGCAATCATCGTAGCGCCCATTTGTCCGGCTGCCTTTTCCACACTTACCAACGCTTGTTGCGCTTTCGCAAAGATCGCCGGACTACTTCTGTACTGATTCAACCACCTTTCATTTTGGGTTAAAACGGAGCCTTGAGCCTTTTGTTGAGCTTGAAGGCTTTGAGTATATTTTTTGGATACTGCATCTTGCTGTTGAACTGTCCGAAGGAATTGTCTACCCGCCTCATCATTCGCTACAAAGCGGCCTCTGCTGTATTCCAAATGACCGCCCATGATCTGCGCTTCTATCCCGGCCTCGCGCAACCGTTGGGAAAGGAACCTTCCAGAGCCGGAAGCGACCTTATTCATTTCCTTGGCGACAAGACCGATATTGCCTTCCAGCGCCTTCATCTGAGCAGCAATCTTGTTCTGCTGAATAGGGCTGACAATCCCCTCCAAAGACCTTCTCAGTTGGGCTTGGAAAACATTGGACTCACCAGCAAACTGCCCCATGAGCCGTTGAATATTTGTCAACGTCCCTTCGGTATCAGATTGGAACCTTCTTACGGTTGATCTGGATACCCTCTCTGCCCGGTTCTGTTCGCTGGCGAGTCCCTGTAAGACACTCCGCAACCGATTGATGGCTCGGTTGAAGTCCTGGTCAACTCGACCAGTAAAAACGGTTCCAAGACTTAGTTCTTGATCCGCCATGTTAGCCTCCGGCTATGCCTTTTTTGTCCAATGTTGGTTCCCGGCCCAACCCTTCATTTGCGTCATCAGAGTTTCAGTCATCTTCTGCCTGACCTCCATTGGAAGGTGCTTGTATTCTTCCGGATCTTTGAATATCGGTCCCCCGGAATCCATTGGAGACTTTTCGGCTTGAATCCCTTTGATCTGCTTTTCCATGTTGATACCGTGACACGCCGCTAAAAGTTTCAAATCATCCCATCGCTCTCTTTCTGAATGGTCGTAGAGCGTTCTGATTTGTCCGAGAGTGAGTCCTCCCCGTCTGAAACTTCTTCGGTAGAAATGCTCAAGTCTATATTGGGGGTATCTCCGAAGAATCCCGGTGACGACCTCCTCATACTCGATGGGAGATGCTTGAGGAGGCCCGTCACTTTTTTTTGCAGACTTGCGTAGTTGACCTCATAAATGATTTCGGCAATCTCAGCGATTTGGTTATTCGTCAGATCGCTGAGAACGTCATCCCCCACATCTTTTGGCTCCGTAACCAAGCGTATGATCCTGTCAAGGTTATCTCGGATCAAACCAAGTGACTCCTTGACAAAATCCACGTTGCTCATGTTCTGACCAAGTGACAGGAAGTGTTTTAAGCCTCCTGCCACAAGGTCAGACAATTCGAACTGGTCTTTTGCGGAAAGAGGATAAATCTTGATCTTCCGCAAACGCCGAACTCCGATTTTGATTTCCTTGATGTCAGGATTCAATCTTTCGGTGTCTGGATTCATTTGAGTCTCCTATCAGGTTGAAAAGGTGAAAAGGTTTAGGTAAAGATGACCCGTCCGAGCGGTTTGTTGTCCCAAACAGCATTTCCCGCTTCGCCGGACAGTTCCGAGTCTGCTCTCTTCGCCTCAAACGTGATCGGCACATTCACATTGTCTTCCGCTTGCATGTCCATCTCGACTGAACTGATGACCTGGCATCTCGGAAAGATGATGTTCATGTGATTGGTCCCGTTCGGGAAGGTGTAATCTGCCTCCATCCTGAGGAAGATCGGCGCAACGAGATTCCCGAGGGAAACCTCGCCGGAGTGAGTCAGAACCTCACCCGACCATTCCTTGCCAATCGCAAGGGCCAGATTCGCAGGGGTCAGTTCCTTGAAAGAACACTCAAGGGTCGCCTTTGTCCGGAGAGGAATCGCGGTATCCTCCATGAGGGGGAATCCAGACTCCAGCCTCCAGAACTCGGTTTCTCCTGCAAACCGGGTATTCGCCAACGCGCCAATCGAGTTAGATGATGTCAAAACGGGAGCGATATTGGCGATATTCGCTGCCGCCGCCCCTACGCGCACTTGGGCAAGCCCCAATGCAACGGTAGAGACATCCTTTGTCAACGGTCCTTGTCTAGCCATAAATGTCCCTCCTATCTGAATTTTTCGGTCGCATCCAGACAACAAACTCTTTCAGGATTTCTGATTGCAAAACGATTCAGCAAGGGCTGATTGAATGGCTATCCTCACCGGAGATCACTTCTTCCGGCATGAAACTCGGAAAATAATGCAAATAGTTCCAATGCCCGCAGGTTCTCCGCAGACATCTCATCCTTAAAGATCCTTGGACGTAAATCTCTACCGGGGGCGGCCCCTCGATTCCGTCTTTGTCGAACCGTTTACCGAAGAGAAAGTACCAGAGGCCGTTCGATTTCCTTTCGATCAGCTTCTTGCCACACTTCTCACAAGTGATGAAGGTTCTGTTTTCATTCATATTATTGCCGCCCATTTGAACCTAGCTGGAACAATCTTGAACTTTGTTTCGTCAGATGTCACCAGAATACCCGATTCCGTTTCCTGGTAAACGATCAACGACCCAACCTGCGTCCAGGCCGGGGTTTTATAGAGTGGAATTCTTCTCAGGCCATCCGTTGCACTCGAATCAGTCAAATACCCCACAACTTTGTCCCTGATCTGAGCCAATTTGAACCCCTCTGGATCTCTACGCGAACAACAGTAGACTTCTACGAGGCTGTCCGATACATGACCCATGTTCATGTCTCCAAACGCAACAGCGACCCATTTATCGACTTCCACGCCCTGAATCTGTGGAGTCACGAGTGATCGGTCAAACAGCAGGGGGAGTCCTTCGATCCGGTTGATATTGTCCACGAAGAACTTTTTTATGCTGTCGATGAAATTTGCCTGTCGAGCAGTCGGATCAAGTGCCACGTTTCAAGTCCTCCACAACCTTGTCAATGAGGGTAAAGAAATTGCCGATGGCCTCTTTCGCTTGGTATTCAGCCATGTTTTTCCCGTCAAACTTGATCTCCGAAAGGCTGATCCCATCCCTGATCTTCTCTAATTCCTCAAGACTGAATTCGATATTCACATAAATCCCCTTTGGTTTCACGCTGATAACGTCCATTTAGTCGCGCCACCTCCATGCGGAACGTCTGAGGTATCGTTTCCCAAGTGTTTTCCTCCTCGACGATCTTGCGAAAGCCTGCTTCGCCGGACTGAAGACTTGGCGCTTCGGCATCCCTCCAAGCCCGAATTCATGCAAGCGGGCATAAACCGATATTTCCCTCAATCTTCTGGTAGCTGGCTGATTGTCCAGATCGTAAAGCCATGACGACCCGCGAGATTCAAGGACTCCATTTGGGACACCACCCATCCACCCGCTAAAATCTCCCTGTCCTACGCGGAAGTAGGAGATATTCGTCAAAAGATCGTCTTTCAATCTGAGCAGTCCACGGCTCAACAACCCTTGATCTCTCTTCCAGCTTTCATAACGCTCATTGTAGAGAATGGGGCCGGTAACTTGACCATTCGAAATCCTCGTCCTAACGTCATTCGAATACTCGCTGGCATACACCCTCTGCAATTCATCGCAGCCCCAAATCCTGTAATCAGTAGGCAAATTGTTCAATACAATCATATACTTTCTGAAACTGCGCGGCTCAAAGTAAACCCTGACAGAAGCAAGAGTGCTACGGATTACGCCGTCAATATGTTCCATGATCGCCGCGCTAAACATTCTCAGTCACCCACCCGTCTAAGACAACTTCGTGATTCAGACCGTCCCAAGAGGCCGCATTGATGCAGGCATCATCCAGCGATACCCCCCGCTTGAAGATTCTCGGAATCTTGAAAAACCGCAGCTTGTCATCATCCCAAATCTTCTTCCACAGAATCAGAACATCATACCCGTAGGCCAAGAAAACGGGGAGCGCGTCAACAAGTTCCTGTTCCAGCTTTTCAGCCGTATAAAACACGGCAAAGTAATCCGTTTCGACATTGATTTTGGAGAATCCCCCGTTATCCCATTTCTTGACATCGACCAGATAATCCACACTTCTGAAGCAGTCCAAGAGCGCTTCCTGTGAAGGATGGTCCGGGCTTTCAATGCAAATCAAAGTCAGCTTACCTGATGAGGACATAAAATCCGTTCCCCTTGTCAAACATCGCCCAATTATCCTTGATCCCCGGAACCCTGAAATCGTACCATGCCACTTTCCATCCGGCCTTGGCAAAAGTCTCAAGCCACCAAATCTCGTCTTCCTTGATCCGGTGAGTAACGTCTTTTTCGTAGGCCGGAACACGATACTTGCCGTTCTCCCCCAATGGAATGATCGCAAGCAACTTCTTGCCCCTCTCCCTCAAAACGCTCAACCAATCGTGAAGCTGCTCTTTCTCGATGTGTTCCAAAACATCCTTGGCAATCAGATACTCGAATCCATCGTGTCGCACCAGAGAATGAATCGGCCCACAAAACGCCTTCACCTCCGGGTCAACCTTGCCAATCGCATAATCGCTGCAATCCACACCCCAGGCATCCCGATAAAGCATCCGTAACGCCTTCACCAAAAACCCCTTGGCACAGCCGAAGTCCAAAACCGTGGCTCCCCTTTCGATTTTAAGGAGGTCGATAATCGTCATCGCCATGGGGATGGTAAGCTCCGGAATCCAACGGTAGTTCTCGTAACAGGACTTACCCGTTGCAATCCCTCGCTCGAAATAGTCCTCGTCATATTCGCTCATACGAAGTTTTCCATCCCGCCAGAGTACGACAGATCAATCAGCATTTTGTTTTGGCCTGTGAACACACAATGATCGCAATTCACCGTGTCAAAGGATTTCACCTTCTTTGCATACAAGGATGGGAAATCCTCTATTTTGCACCAACGATACTTTTCGTGGAAATAGCGGCCTGAATCAGAATTGAGAACCACCGATGAACATGGGTAAACGTAGCCATCGTGCAGAACAAACGGTTTGAAGTAGCCCCAGTAACATTTGTCCGGCCTCTCAAACTCCTTCGGCTGATAGAAATACGGCGGCCCCCACTTCTGAACCAGCTTGGAAAGAGTCGCATTGTTTTTGTTCTGTTGTTCGGCTGTGCATTGACAGTTCGGCACGACCCGCACATATTTCGGGGTGTACCTCATGACATGAGTTTCCAGCCGGTTTAGCGTATGCTCATCCGTCATCGTGTTGTGAACATAGCTGAATCCGAGAGTGCAGCTTTCCGGGATTTCAGGAAGTTCAACACGATCAACGTAATCAAGGCTGTTCATTGAAACCCGTATCCACTTCAGATATTTCAAAGCCTTTGCCGTGACGTTCTCTTTAAGGAGTATCCCGTTGGTGATGAATCCCTGCTCAAGTCCCAACGAATGACAAAATTCGATCAGCCTGTTGATCGGAGGGTACATGGTGGGATCACCCCCGCCAGTCCACTCAATCGTCTTGAGGCCGTACTCGCGGAGCTTCTTGACGAGAAGGTAGATTCGGCTTGCTTGAAGTTGCTCATGCTTCTCTCGATTGGTGTTACTGCAAAATTTACATCTGAGATTACAAACGCTCGTCGGGGCCATTTGAAGACTGATCGGACTCCCGATACCTTTCTTGAATTTCTCAACCGCCTTTGGATGATGAAGCAACTTTATCCCGGTTGAAGTGTATGTCTGTAGCTTGTTCACAACCCCTCCTTCTGCAATAGCTCACGGTAATGAGCTTCCTTGGGATGCTCGCCGAGCGTATGCCCAAACTCCTTGTCCTCCATGTGCAGTTTGGCACACAGCTTCCCGATAAAATCCCGTTTGGATTGAATAGCCCTGTGAAAGTGGTTGATCTTCGGATTGGTCGTCTTGTTGAATACCCCCGTGTAGTTTCGGATCATTTCGTGGAGTTTCCGATAATACTCGACCCCTGAACTGAGGCGAGACATTCTGGCCTGATAATCCGGCTGAGAGTGAAAGTCATTCGCCGCCTTCGTCATTTCGAAATCAAACCAATCAATCCGTGGCAGCGCGATAATGTCAAATTTGGTATCCAAATAATCCCTCAAAAATCTCCAATGATGAAAGTCGCTTTCAAGCACCGTCTCGTCAGCGTCGAAGTAAGCCAGCCAATGCACTCCGGGGAAATGCATCCTTGCGAGATTCCTGAGTTGGTTTCTCGCTGCGCCGTATCCCTCTCTCTGGATAATGTCGTCTATGATGACTGTAGCTCCGCGCTTCTTGGCGTAATCCAATGTCCCGTCAGTCGATCCGGTGTCAACGATCAAAATACCATCGGCAATCTTTTCCACCCAGTCGAACCATCTAGGCAGTTGCTCGATCTCGTTCAGCATATTGCTCGCAATTATCATGCTGTTCATTTTGCTCTCCTTCGATTTCCTCGATTTTTTCAAGAATGACTTTGGGATCGTGCATCCCCGTACAAGGATGCGGGCAATCCCTCACGCTTCCAGAACAAGGCCCAAGGCCGGGACAATATCTGATGTAGTCAGGACTCAAGCAAATCAGTTTCCCGCCCAACTGTTCCGGTTTGACTACGAAATGGTTTCCACTCCCAAATAGGCAAACCTGTGACACGCCTAACGCTCCGGCCAAATGAGAGATGAAAGAATCTACCGTGACGGCAATCTTCGCTTTGCTCATAACCCACGCCGATTCCCTGAAGCTCAGTATTCCACGGAGATCAAGGTCTGCATCTGCTGGGTAATCAATCTTCCCGCCCAACTGAACGGTGTAATAACCTTTCTCCTTCAGTCCTTTGGCAACCACTCCCATGTATTGATATGTCCTGTATTTCGGATCGCCTCCGGTGGTGTGAAGAATCGCTATCGGTTTATTCATGTGCTTACTGGTTGAGGCAAGCGGAGTTCTGGCAATCAACCCTGCTGGCGGCGCAACCCTTTCAATGAAAAAATCGTCTCTATCGACTTCCAGAATCTTCCAGTAGAAATCGCTGAGAAGGGAATTGGAGTTTCGCCCCCAATGCCCCGGCATGATTCTTTCTCCATGAGGATTGTAAACGACAGCGTAATCGCCCATATCGGCAAAGCTGTAATCAATGATCCTGTCGATGTGCGGGTTCCCGATCAGAATGTCGTGGTACTTCATTTGAGTCATGTAAACCAATGGCATCCCAGGATGTCGCTTCTTTAGCCCGGCCAATGCCTTGGTCGTCATAAACACATCTCCGGCAGCGGAGTGCTGAATGAACAGGACTTCCTTTTTGACCACCCGACTTTCAATCGAAAGGAACTTCGCATTGAAATCACTAACGCCTGCAATCCACGCTTGTCCGGCCTTGAGACTTTCCTCGGCAAACTTTTCCCGTTGATCTTTATTCCGGGCCATGGTGACAATCGCATTGACCATCGCATCCAGCTTGCAGGCATTTGTCTCGACCCACGATGAACCGCTCCGCGTGATAACGGGTAAATATGCAAGTTCCTTGCATGGCACAAGTATCCCGCCGCCCCCCTCAAGCAATTCCGTATGAGAGGTGCTGTCACTTGCGATCACCGGGACTCCGCAAAGTTGGGCCTCTACAACAGTCCAAGACAATCCCTCGTTCATGGTGCAGTTGATGAGGCAATCAAACGAATTATAAAGACCGACCATCTTATCCGTGTCGAAAAACGCTCCGGGATGAACTACGAAGTCTCCCGTTTGACCGCCGTAATCGTTCATGATCTGTTCCAGATTGAAGACACCCCTCGGCTCCACATGGAGGTAGAGCGTCATCTTCGGGTATTGCTTTTTAGCAAGCATGAACGCTTTTATCAGGCGTTGCGGATCTTTTCTGAATTGGTTTTTCCCGACAAATCCGAATATCACCACATCTTCGGGAATCGTTGGGAAATACGTCCGTCTGCAACGGAGCTTGTCCTCTTTGGAGAACTGTTTGAATTTTTCGGACTCGAATAACGCTGGCCGATAATAGTCAACCTTGGGGAGACGTTGCCTGAGCAATTTGTACCCAAACCTGCTGTAGATCATCGGGTGATCGAAGAAGTTGATCCAACTTGTCCAATCTGCCCTGAGATAAGGTAGGTCATACGGAAGTATCGCACCGAGTTTGAATCTGTTTTTTATCCTGATCTGGTTTATCTGGTCAAAGATTGGAACGTATCGCCAAACGTCGATCGCGACAAAAACAACGAGATCAAGAGTCAGGGTGGATAAAGTGTTCAAAAGTCTCCGGCTTCCCCATGAATCGTACTTTGTGACGGCTCCTGTCGGATCGTCCATTTCCAGATCCATACCGTCAATGATTTGAACCTTTGGGTTCATTTGCCAAAGTTTGACGTTTCGAAACATTCCGGCGGCGAACACCGCAACATTGTGCTTCGACGTATCGATTTGGCGCACAGTAGCAGCCATCATGTGAGAGTTCCCCGATACACCTTGAGGATGCTCCCCAACGAGCAGAATATTCATTTTTTCACTCCTGATTGTTTTATCGTGTGTCTTTTGCTAACTCAGCAACGTACACGGCGGGGAAACGGCGGGTTTTTAAGGTTTCAACTTTGTAAGGAAATTCTCCTGAATATGGAATATACCGATCAAGAAGCCTCATGCCGACTTCTTTTGGCAAGTAAAGCTCGTGATTCTCAAGACCAAGCTGACCAAGTTCCTCATCGGTTTCGAGATCGTGGCCGTACAAGGCTTCTGTCATCAATCCATACGCATTTGTTCTAACGGGGAGCCAAGCTGGATTCATTTGATAATTTGTATCCCAAGTCTCCCCCGAAACCCGCTGCAATTCGCCCGATACGTTGCATTTGTAAAGAACCGCGTGGTACTGAATAATCTCATTCTCAAAAGTCTGAGGAGTCTTATTCATTACCATATAGGTGTCGCTTGTCACATCGAAACGCAAAACTTCTCCGGCGGCTACCGTAGTGTCATAAGGCAGAAAAGCCTCTAAAAAAAATTCCCGAATGAACGGCTTTGTCACCTGCCGATTCAAGTTGTATTGCATGTAGCCACCGGGAATCTCCACGTTGCCCCCTATTATCATCGTGAAGGCAACTCCGATGTCTTCATACAATTCCTTGATGTCACAACCTAATAGATTGTCGCAATTTACCGTCATTCTTCGGTACTTACTTCGGTGCTGCTCGGAGAAACCGCAACTAAGTTGTCATCGCTGTACGTCGTGTCTTCGCCAAACTCATTGTAACCAAATCCCGCATCGACCTTGTGGCCGAAGATTTGGGTAGGATCTATGTCAGCCCACCACAACTCATTCGTAAGGGCCACTTCGAAGGCTTTATCCTCTTCTTGGATGAGCTTCCAGAAATGGTCGAAACGCATTTGCAGATTGATCTGCTCAAATTTGAACTTGTAGGCGCTCTCCGTCAACATCATGTAAAACAGATGCCTCTTCGTCCTCCTCTTCGTCCACAGGATCAGGGTTGCATTGGTGATGGGAAACGCCGCTCCGGTTTCCCTCAACGCATCGTCAATCGCCTGCTCGTAATGTCCCGCTTCGAACTTACAAGCCAAGCTCTTGAGTTCCTTCTCTACCGCTTCCTGTAGCTCAGATCGTGTCATTGGACTCTCCTGCGACCAGACTGACTTCGAGGACTTCCAAAGCCTTTTCTACAAGTTTGTCCCGCGTGTCATCGGACGCAAACTCTACGCCCGCCCCCGCGAGATAGGCCATCAATTCGGGCTTCTTGGCGGATTTCACTTCCGTCTTTGTTTTGAAGATTATGCGGTCTACGGTCGGCTCCGGCGGTTTTACAGGTTCCTTCTTTCTTTCAGGTTCCGGAGCCAACCGAACTAGACCAGTTCCAAGATCAAATTCTTTTATGAGTTCTTTGGGCAGGGTGTCACCTTGAGCCTCGCTCAAAATTAACCCTGCCCTCCAGATTTTGCCATCGGAAGTTTTAACGGTTTTAAGCATTTCGAGTTTCATCTCGATTGTCCTTTCTTTGACTCCCGATTAGACATCAGGCATGATTTCGACAACAACACACGCATTTGCCATCTCGGTTGTCGGAGATGCTGTCCTCGTCATGGTCAAACCGACCGTGATAATATCCCCCGCAGAAAACTGATTTGCGGAGCTATTGACGACAGCTTGGGTTATTCCAGTATCCCCTGTGCTGACTGTGGATTTTTGGGCGCTTGCTTCTCCAGACACATGGGCAATCGCCGGGGGCGTGGTCAAACAGCTTACTCCATTGATATACGCGTTCGCTGCCATAGACAGCGGATTCGTGTCGTCTTTACCACTTCCCTCGACGGTAATCCAAACGTCTGAAATGTGTCCCGCAAATCTGGCCGCACCAATGGGATAGCCTCCCTTGTCAGCCGTGATCTCGCCGGAAAAACACGCAATCATAGGCGACATATTCACCGACTCGATCTGACTAGCAAAACTGGGATTCTCAAATGGGCCAGTATAAGGTTTCATTGGCAATCACCTCCTTACTTTACAGTCAGGACGTAGATGCCATCCGATTGATAAAGCACGGGCAATCCCTTGTTCTGTACCCGGATGAAAACTCCAGACGGGTCCCACTCCTCATGATCGTCAACCTTCATGCCGTACTTGCGATCCAAGCCGTAAGGCGCGTTCGCAAATTCGGCAATCTTCTGGCCTTCGACCGTGCTGGCAAACATGCAGAACTTTGTCTCTGGAATGAACTTCTTTGTGATCGTGACAAAATCCTCGCCAGCCTTGAATGAAGCGGTGGGCGCTGTCGAAACCGTGACATAGCCGGATTCGGGGACAAGAGCAGAAACCGTCTCTTCCTCCCAAGTCCTCGCTGACGTATCGTTGAAACGCAGGGTGTCCCCCACCTCGATGTCAGCCGTGTCGTCCAGATAGATATTGGTCGTCGAGCTACCTGTCACAGCAGCCGTCAGCCAATACCTGAGTTGGAACTGCTCGTCATAAAGCACCATATTGGAAATGTCGAGCAGACTTCCAAGGACTCTGACGGGGTTGGCAAACAGGTCGCCTTGCCCGTAGTTGTGTTTCGTCAGCAGGGTTTGAATACCCGTGTCCATAATCATGAGCTTCAAGATTTCGCTCGTGAAAAGAGCGTAATCAATCGTGGCCCCGCAAGCGTTCTTGAGAGCCAGCTTCGCGTCCATGATGTCTTCCAGAATGTTCCTACTGTTCCCGCTATCCCACTTGCGGTCTGCCGCGAGCGTGACGATTTGAGCAGACGGAACATCATAGTTGACATAGTTGTACGCTTCGCTCATCACTTTGTAGGTGAAGCTCCCTGCGGTCAGCATCTTGGCGAACATCCACTCTTTCCGTCGATCACACCGTCCACGAAGCATTTGCATGTCTCTGGCAAGCCTTCTTTGGGCGGTAAGATAGGTGTCGGTTGTTCCCTCTTTCCGCAGATTGTTGAGGAAAGCCTCATCGTAGTAAATTTTCTCTTTCCAGAACGCGGCTGCGGCACTATGCTTTGCAACCCCTACGGGCGCAGTCATAGGCGCGGGTGCGCCCGGAGCTACGAAAGGAGTCATCCCCCTGTTCCCAACTTGGCTCTCCCATTCGATGTTGTCAGAAGGCCAAGTCTCCTGTCCGAAAAGATTCATCAGCATCAGGTTGGGAGGGGTCATAAACCTTTCAATCAATTTCTGAAGCACGGTAAGCCTCAGATCAGGAATATTGCTCAATCCTTGTGGCATGTCTTTTCACCTCCCTTCCTTAAAAGATAAAGTACTGACCATCTTCGCGGCCAGTTGTCAGATCGGCTAGAGAATGAGCATCGTAGCCGGTAAGCATGGCCTTGTAGACCATGGCGTTTCCAATCACGAGCGAGGCATCAGCACCTTTCGCGTTCTCCCCGGTTCCGGTGTCCACGGCTCCAAAAAGGAACCCGACAGCCTTTGTGTAAGGAGAAGCAGTATTGGTCTGAATGAATATCCCGCCATTTTTTGCCACTTCAATTCCGGTAGTTACATTGTTTGTCCAAGTCAGCAACGCCATGTGAGGATAGGTCGTCACATCAATGGAAACCAGCGCCCCAAGGTCAACCGGGGAACCATCGCTATCCACCGCGCCACCATGATCGCCAACGGCGAACTTGTAGGCATCCTCTTTCACGATGTACGCGAGGGTATCAGCCGCGCCCTCCGTCACCAACGGCGTGAAACCGGGATAACTGACACCGGCCACAACACCTTCCGTGACGTAAGGCACATACTGGCCGAGTCTGGAAGTTGATTCCGTAATCCGACCCATCATCGTGCCAGCCGCAAGAACACCGTATCCCGCCGGGATGTGGATGGTCTTCATGAAGGCTTGATTTGGGTTGCTATAGAACAGACGCTTGTAATCGGTCTGCCCGCCTCTAAGAATGTAAGGGGTATCTCCAACAGGCATCTCTTTTCACCTCCTTTCGTTAGCTTTTTTTGATGGGCTGCCCCGCCATGGCGAGAAGCGCATCAACGCGATCTTCTTCTTCCTTCTCTGCCAGCTTGGTGCTGCCTTCGGGGGCTGTTTCTTTGCTGAGTCCTCCCCCACCGATGATTTTGGTTTTCACAACGCCTTTGCCGACCCAATCGGCCACTTCAGCGTCAACCGCCTTGGAGAAGTTCTCAACATCAAGAATTTCATCCTTGACGAACCGGGTGTATCCCACTTGGGACTTTACCTTGGCATACAGGTGTTCCGGG
>Ga0316627_100000114_pt1 | contig 16934 bp, 15 predicted proteins | sample OWC_Aug_M2_C1_D1_FD_207653 | JGI IMG/M metagenome (GOLD analysis project Ga0316627, IMG submission 207653) | Wetland soil microbial communities from Old Woman Creek delta, Ohio, United States - OWC_Aug_M2_C1_D1_C | ecosystem: Environmental > Terrestrial > Soil > Wetlands | place: USA: Ohio...
GAAGATCTTTGCAAACTCCTCTGCTTCGGTCTCTGCGGTTCCCGTCATGCCGGCGAGTTTGCTGTACATCCTGAAGTAGTTCTGGAAGGTTATTGTCGCGAGCGTCTGGTTCTCGTTCTCGATCTTTACGCCTTCCTTTGCCTCTACAGCCTGATGGAGGCCGTCAGACCAGCGCCTGCCGGGCATGAGCCTGCCGGTAAACTCATCGACAATAATGACTTCTCCGTCTTTTACCACATAGTCAACATCCCGCCTGAAAAGGTTATAGGCCTTGAGCCCCTGCAGAATATGATGGACAAGATCTATATTGGAAGGGTCATAGAGGTTCCCCGCGCCGAGAAGTTTTTCAGCCTTAATATTGCCGTCTTCGGTAAGAATGACGGTTCTGGCTTTCTCGTCAACCGTATAATCTTCGCCGGCTTTGAGCCGTGGGATAATCTTGTCGATTTTGTAATACTTGTCTGTTGACTCTTCTGATGGTCCGGATATGATAAGCGGAGTCCTTGCTTCATCGACCAGGATGCTGTCAACTTCGTCAACGATTGCATAATTAAGTTCTCTCTGGGCAAACTGGGCGCTGTCGTACTTCATATTGTCCCTGAGATAATCGAAGCCGAATTCGTTGTTGGTACCGTAGGTAATGTCCGCATTATACGATTCCTGCCGCTGCTCATCGGTCAGGCCATGGACGATAATCCCGACACTCAGACCAAGGAACTGATACAGCGGGCTCATCCATTGAGCATCCCGTCGTGCCAGATAATCATTGACCGTCACAATATGGACGCCCTTTCCCTCAAGCGCATTAAGATAGACGGGGAGGGTGGCCACAAGGGTTTTACCCTCACCCGTCTTCATTTCAGCTATTCTGCCCTCATGAAGGACTACACCGCCGAGGAGCTGAACATCAAAGTGGCGCATCTTCAGAATGCGTTTTGAAGCCTCTCTGCATACAGCAAAGGCCTCAGGAAGCAGGTCATCAAGGGTCTCGCCGTCAGCAATGCGGGACCTGAATTCATCTGTCTTTGCATGGAGATCGGTATCTGTCAGTGACGTGATTGCGGGCTCCAGGGCATTGATCTGTTCCACAACCGAAGATATCCTCTTAATCTCCCGCTCGTTTTTTGTTCCTATGATCTTTTTCAGTATGTTTATCATACGTACATATTAAATGAACACGGCGTGATATTTCAAGGAATGCATTCAGTAAATCATTGAAAATCAAGGAAATTTGATGAAAAGCACATTCCCATGGTAGATTTAATGATGAGTAAATCTTTTTTTATTTATACCTATGGATGTCAGATGAATGTCCATGACTCGGAGAAGATGCTTGGCACGCTCGAACAGGCGGGCTACGCAGCTGCAGAATGTCCTGATCATGCTGATCTCATCATATTTAACACGTGTGCCATCCGCGCAAAGGCTGAGCAGAAATTTTTCAGCCAGCTTGGCAGGACAAAGCTTCTGAAAAGTAAAAATCCCCACATAAAGATCGCCATTGCCGGATGTGTTGCTCAGGAGTCCAAGGAAAAGATTAGAAAAAGGGCACCCTATGTTGACGTTGTCCTTGGTCCACAGAACATCCATGAGGTGAAAAATCTCTTTCGCTCTCCCCAACAGATGTTCATTGAAGAGAATCCTAGTATCGCCTTGCAGGAGTATGAAATGCACAGACAGTCTTTGTCTCGTGCATGGGTATCGATCATGTATGGATGCGACAACTACTGTAGCTATTGCATCGTCCCGTACACCAGGGGCAGGGAAATATCACGTCCCAGTAAAAGCATTCTCTCCGAAATCAGGGACCTCTATGCAAGAGGGTATCGCGAGGTCACGCTTCTGGGGCAAAATGTAAACTCATATCGGAGTGATATGGACTTTGTTCAGCTCCTTTACGAGATCGGCGGGCTAGGGCTGGACAGGGTACGCTTTGTAACGTCCCATCCGAGAGACCTCTCCCCCGCTCTTATACAGGCGATTGCTGAAATCCCAAGTATTTGCGAGCATCTCCACCTGCCGCTCCAGTCAGGCGCGGATCGGGTTCTTGATGTGATGAACAGAAAGTATACGTATGCATCATACCGTGAAAAAGTTCTCAAGATCAGGGAACGTGTTCCGAATATCGCAATCACGACAGATATTATTGTAGGGTTTCCGGGAGAGACCGATCGTGATTACGAGGCAACCATACGAGCACTGGAAGAACTCAGGTTCGATGGCATGTTCGGGTTCAAATATTCAAAGAGAAAGGGGACCCGGGCTTTTGTCATGGATGACCAGGTGCCTGAGAATATCAAGACTGAGCGAATAAACAGACTGCTCAAGACACAGGAACTTATCACGCTGCAGTGCAATAAGTCCCTCGAAGGATCAGTCCAGGAAATCCTAATAGAAGGACCGTCCGACACGAATCCTGAGATGTTAATGGGCAGGACGAGGACGAATAAGATCGTCACGGTCTGCAATTCAGGCGAAAAGGAAGGAACAATACTGTCTGTAAAAATCCACAAGGCCAGACACCACTCTCTTGACGGCGAGTTTATACAGGGCTGATCTTGCGAAACACGGGCGTAAGAGTTGCAGTCCTGACGCTGGGATGCAGGGTTAATCAGTCGGAGAGTTCTGTCATCGAAGGTACCCTCAGACATCACGGCATCTCTATTGTTACCCTTGATGAGAATCCCTGCTATTGCGTCATTAATACCTGTACGGTAACCGGCAAAAGCGATACGCAATCCCGTCAGTTCATAAGGAGAGCCTCTAAGACCGGTGCCAGAATTATTGTTACCGGATGTTATTCTCAACGTAAAAAAGATGAAGTAATGCAAATGGACGGCGTCTTTCAGGTAGTCCCGTCAGAAGACAAGGAAAAGATCGTAAGCATTATTCTTGGCCAAGAGACAGAGCCGCTTTATCACTTTCATGATAGAGCCCGGCCAAACCTGAAGGTGCAGGACGGATGTAACTTTTCATGTTCATACTGTGCAGTACCGCTTGCACGGGGAAGATCCCGCAGTCTGCCCCTTGCAACAGCAGAAGAAAGAGTCAGGATGATTGAAGCTCAGGGATATCATGAGATTGTTCTCACCGGCATACATCTCGGCAGCTATGGAAAGGACCTTCCAAGAAAGACGTCCTTGGCGAAGCTCATAAAGCGCATTATTACCCATACAGACATCAGAAGAATTCGACTCAGTTCCCTCGAGATAAATGAGGTAGATGACGAACTGCTCGAAGTTTTAGGTGATGCTAGAGTTTGCAGACATCTTCACCTGCCGTTGCAAAGCGGAAGCGATGAAATTCTCAGACGTATGAACAGAAATTATTCCGTATGTGCTTACAGTGATAAAATATCAAAAATATTATCTACGCATAGTGATATTGCCATAGGAACTGACGTCATCGTTGGTTTTCCGGGTGAGCGTGATGAAGACTTCGAAGAGTCTTACCGCTTTATTACAGACACCCCGTTTGCATATCTGCACGTCTTCCCTTTTTCGCCCAGAACACATACAAGCGCTTCAGAAATGCTGCCAAAAGTATCGAATAATGTCATCGCAGATCGTGCTGCAACTCTCAAGAATGTGGGCATCCTGAAAAAAGAACATTATGCGTTAAGTCAGCTCAATAAAATCCTTGATGTCATCATTGAGGAGAAGGACGGGCTTTGCCATATGTCCGGGACAGCCGGCAATTACACGAAGATTAGGGTAAGTGCACAGAACCTCCATCGAGGAACCCTCGTATTTATCAGGTCTGCAGGGATAGAAGGAACGATACTCAAGGGATTTGTTATCGCTTAGTTACAACTCCTTGAAATACTTAATAAAACAGCCTGCCTAATACATAGTCATCATTGATGCAAGTCGTTATAGTCTCGTAAGGGCAATTTTCTTAACCGGGATATGAACAGGATACCAACAGCCTCCGTGCATATCTAATGTCTGATAAGATATATTATGTAAAGTAACTGATAGTTGTGAGTAAAGCTAAATGCATGATCTTAAATGGTTCTGATGACTTTTATGACCTTTACGGGGACAGCAAAACCCGAGGAAATTCACGATTATGCCTCTCTCTGGGAGTGGCTGAAGCCCCACGGGTGATCATTGAGCCGGACAATAAGCGTAACCCATCGGATGATCTTCCGGTCGCCCCCCTTGCCTGCTCGCTTCCCTTTAAGTTCAACTTTGCGTCTGCAGAAAGAGTCAATATCAGTCTGGGCGTTGAACACCTTCGTATGAAGGGTTATCGCGTCGCACTGCCGGTGTACCTCCGTGATTGGGAAATGCCTGTTGCTCGATATATTTATATGCAGTTCTTTGGTTTATTTCCTGTGTCGTTTGCGGTGCGTACTGCAACATTGCATCGGAATCACCTAAAAGGCAGCGGTGCAAAAAAACATTATATATCTTCTTAAAGTAATATTGTTAAAGATATTTCATGATTATCAAGAAATGATCATGAAATACTTTATTAACAACTCTTAATCATTTGATTTTATGTAATTAATCATCATGTATTATCAGAATGGAATCAGCCTTATCATGTTCTTGTTAAGAAGTTCCTGTAATTGTTATTAGCAAAGTATAAAGTACTGGTTTTATAAGGAGCGCTTTTATTTATCGCCATCCTGGCAGAATTTATGAAGCGTCTGTTTTTATGGTTTCCCCGAACGTTGTCTTGACATTTCCGAACATTCTGATTTATAAATGACTAATCGCGGGCGTAACTCAGTGGTAGAGTGTTAGCTTCCCAAGCTGAAGGTCGTGGGTTCGAATCCCATCGCCCGCTCCATTTTTTGACTCACTAGGACAATTATCAGAAAGTCATCATGCTAGAAAAAGGCTTAGTGCATATTTACACTGGTGAAGGGAAAGGCAAAACAACTTCGGCGATTGGTCTGGCAATCCGGGCAAGAGGTCGAGGGAAAAAAATACTCTTTGCTCAATTCTTCAAGGAAAAAGATTCTCCGGGCGAACTTGCACTTCTTGAGCATTTGGGAATTCGTACCCTTGTTTTTGATACAATTAAGTCGCCTTTTTTTTACCCTGATATAAACAGGGATTATCTCAAAGAAGAGGTACGTAAAGCACTCCGGCAGATACAACATCTTTTTTCAGAACAACAACCTGATCTTGTGATTCTGGACGAGTTTATTTGTCTCGTGTCCGAACACGTTCTTGCAGAACATGAGGCAGTATCCTTTATCGCAGAAAGGCCGGAAAACATAGAGATTGTTCTCACGGGACGAGGAGCCACAGAGCAGATCATCAGTCTTGCAGATTATGTAACCAATATGCAGAACATCAAGCATCCTTTTGATAAAGGTATTTCTGCACGAACAGGGATAGAGATCTAATCATTTCTCCTTTGGAGCTCTCTCCGTGTATGAAGGATTCTCTGTATGACGGTTATATGTGTCAGGGCGCTCAGTATCCAAAGGACGGGAATCATATATCCCGTTATTGCCCCGATCGCAAGAAGAACGATCCTTTCCGGTCTCTCCAGAAGGCCATGACCGCATGAGACGCCAAGCCCTTCTGCCCTCGCCCTTGCATAGCTGGTAAGAAAAGATCCTACAAGGGAGACGAGTGACAAGAGCATTCCGACAGTGTTATCCTGAGTGACCATATTCCAGAGGACTGCAAGAAGCATAGCAGCGTCGGCATACCTGTCAAGGACGGAATCCAGAAAAGCCCCGAATGAAGTGACCATCCCTTTGGCACGCGCTACAGATCCGTCCATCATGTCGAAAAAACCCGACAAAAGTATTAGGATTCCGCCAATTTCAAGGTTAAACGATAGTACTATGCATGCGACAATGGTTAAGCCGAATCCGGCAAGGGTAACTGTATTCGGCGTGAATGGCACAAACAAGGCAAGGCGAGAAAGCGGGCGTTCAAGACTCCGGCCAAGCTTTTTGCTCAGCATGGCGGGATACGCTACCGGCTTCTCTTTGCCTTGATGAAATCTTCCACCATCTGCCTCGCTGTTTCATCAGGGAACTGCTTCGGCGGGTGTTTCATGAAATACGCTGAGGGAGATATGAGTGTGCCGCCTATCTTTCTATCTCTTGCGATCTTGCAGCAACGGATGGCATCTATCACAACCCCGGCACTGTTTGGCGAATCTTCGACAGAGAGTCTCATCTCAAGATGCAAAGGGATATTTCCAAAGCCCTTCCCTTCAATCCTGAGGAAGCAAACTTTATTGTCATGAAGCCAGGGAATATAATCGGAAGGACCGATATGCATATGATCATATGAAAGCGGGGTGCTCATCTGGGATTGAACGGCTTCAGTCTTGGATATTTTTTTTAGGGTGAGGCGTTTCCTATTGAGCATGTTCAAAAAATCGGTATTTCCCCCGACATTCAGCTGATAGGCATGGTCTATCGTAACTCCCCTATCTTCAAAAAGCTTCGTCAGGCAACGGTGAATGATTGTCGCTCCAATCTGGCTTTTAATGTCATCACCGATAACCGGAATACCCTCATCGTTGAATCTTTCAGCCCAAGATTTTCTTGAAGCGATAAATACCGGAACGCAGTTTATGAGGCTTACACCTGCCTTGAGGCATGCTTCTGCATAAAAAGCAACAGCCTTTTCAGAGCCCACCGGAAGATAGTTCAGCAGTATTTCAGCTCCCGTCTCTTTAAGAACTTGTACCACATTACATGGCTTCCTGTGAGCAATCACAAATCTGTTTTCTTCAGGAAAACTCTCCATGTGTTTTGATACTCCATCAAGCACGTTTCCCATGCTAACGGGTGCAGACACCTTCCTTGACACGGCGTAAAAAACTTTTGTGCAGTTTGGCTTGCTGAATATTGCCTGATACAGCGGCTTTCCGACTTTTCTTTTATCGATATCGAATGCCGCCACAACCTTAATATCCGCCGGACCATAACCACCAAGTTGATAATGCATGAGGCCTGGAACAGGCAGATTCTTCCGAGTTCGCAATTTTCCGTAAAATTCCAGGCCCTGTATCAATGAGCTTGCGCAATTCCCCACGCCGGCGATGGCGATGCGAATCTCTTTCATGCTTTGTTGCACTCCTCTTTGCAGTTGATGTTATTGATTGCAACGTTTTATATATCAAACTTTATTGTTAAGTCAAGGTTATTTATCCACGTTTTCTTCTTGCCATTCCTATTTTTTATCAACTATAATACGCTTCCCATGAACAAAAAAATATCGGTTATCGGAGCGGGAAATGTAGGTGCAACAACCGCTGAGCTCATAGCGCGGGACGGTTTTGCGGATGTGGTGCTGTTCGATGTTCATGAGGGCATTGCAAAAGGAAAAGCCCTTGATATCATGGAGGCTTGCCCGCTCTGGAGTTCTCCCGTTTCTGTTGCCGGCACGGCGTCATTTGTCGACACGGCGGGTTCTGACATTATCATTATCACAGCAGGTTTCCCGAGAAAACCGGGAATGAGCAGGGATGACCTTTTGCATGCAAATGCAGGTGTTATCAGGGAAGTAACCGAAGGGACTGTAAGACATTCTCCGGACAGCATTATTATTGTAGTGACAAATCCTATGGATATCATGGCATACACCGCATTTCAGGTGTCCCGCTTTGACCACAGAAGGATTATCGGCATGGGCGGTGTCCTCGATTCTGCGAGATTCAGGACATTTGTTGCTCTGGAACTTGGTGTTTCTTCTCAGGACATTGAGGCGCTGGTGCTTGGAGGACATGGAGATCAGATGGTACCCATGCCGCGCTTCACGACAGTTAAAGGTATCCCCATTACAGAGCTGCTCGCTGCGAATGATATTAACCGCATCATAGAAAGGACCAGAAACGGGGGAGCCGAGATTGTAAGCCTTCTGAAGACCGGCAGCGCATTTTATGCCCCTGCTGCTGCTACAGTACAAATGGTGAGGTCTATCCTGTTCGATGAAAAGAGATTGTTGCCATGCTCGGCATATCTTGAAGGTGAATATGGAATTGCGGGTATTTTTGTTGGTGTGCCTGTTGTCCTTGGAGGGAAGGGCATAGAAAAGATTGTCGCTCTTGAGCTCACGAAAGAAGAGAAGTCAATGTTCGATCGATCAGTATCTGCTGTTAGAACGATGATCGATACGCTGAAATCGACATAACAGTTCTCCATTACCTCTGACTGGAACACCGAGACAATTTGCAGGCTTCATATCGTTCATACAGAAAATATAAACACGTCTTTAAAATGACTGACAGGAGATTATATGGATCGCGATAAAGAATTTGAGCAGACACTTGTACTCATAAAGCCAGATGCTTTGAAGAATTCGCTGACAGGATACGTGCTTTCGCTACTTTCTGAGTTCCACACGGGACTCCGCTTTGCGGGAGCAAAAATAGTCTACGTCGGCCGGATGCTCGCCGAGGAGCACTATGCGGAACATCAGGGAAAGATTTTCTTTCCTTCGTTGCTGGAATATATCATGGGAAAGCTTCATTATTCTGATGAGCCCTGGAAGAGAAGAGTAATAGCGCTCGTTTACCAGGGCTCGGATGCAGTTAAAAAGATTCGGGATATCTGCGGACCGACAAACCCTCTGGTAGCTCGTGACAAGAGTCCAGGATGCATCCGCGCTTTGGGAACCCTTGTGCCGCTCAAGGACACTGATGGCAAAATCATCGGTGAGCGGATGGACAATCTTATTCATGCATCCGCCACGAATGCGGATGCTGAGCGGGAGATTAAATTGTGGTTTAAGCCTACAGATATTCCTCCCTTTATGCGTGCGTATGCAACAGAAATAAATCAGGCTCATTATTATTTCAAAGCTGGCGGTCTTTATCTGACACACGAACCGGGAAGCACCTGTCTTCTTTCCCCTGGAGATATCGTATGGAAGACAGATATTGATACGCTTCGTTTACTGGAAAAAAGATTGCAGACGGCGGTCTCCCTTGGATCAGTTGCAGCAAAATATCTTATAAACACAGAGAGAGAAATCGAGTAAAAGAACTATTTGTCATCATTCTTTTCCTTCCCGAGTTTCTCTACGTGATCGAGTCAAACCGGCAGGCATATCGCCTTGATTTCCTGCTATTTATCATTCTTTCGCGTTGGTTATATCTTTGATGCTCCGGCACTCTGGAGATTCATACGGGCCCTTTCTTATCATTACCTAACTCATTGCAAAAAAAGCATTTATTGACATTCTTGCCTGAACAAAGTAATATGTATATAAGTAGTAACGGGTCTTACCAAGGAGTTAAGAATGTTTGAAAAATTTACGGAACGCGGTAGAAAAGTAATCATATTTGCCAAAGAAGAAGCTGAAAAACGTCAGAATGACTACCTTGGAACTGAACACCTGCTTCTTGCTATTCTTAGAGAAGAAGATGGGTTGCCTGTAGCCATTTTGAAAAAAATGGGTTTGACAATTGAAGAACTCAGGATGGAAATTGAGCGCAATCTCCCTGCTGGAATGAATCTGCTCACATTTGGTGATATTCCCTTTACCCCTCGTGCCAAGAAAGTCCTTGAGCTAGCGGTAGAAGAAGCTCGTCTTCTTGGTCACAATTATATTGGCAGTGAGCACCTTCTGCTCGGTCTTATCCGTGAAGATGAAGGAATTGCCGGAAAGATACTCCGGAATCTTGGTGCCAATCTCCTCGGCGCACGCCAGCTTACCATTAATCTCTCCATGAAATCGTACGTCCAGGCACGTGAGAAAAAAAGCAGCACCCCTGCTCTTGATGAGTTTGGTCGTGACCTTACTATGCTTGCCAAGGAGAACAGGCTTGATCCGGTGATCGGCAGGGAGGACGAGATCGAAAGAGTATTGCAGGTTTTAGGAAGAAGGATCAAGAACAATCCTGTTATCATCGGCGAACCCGGAGTTGGCAAAACCGCCATCGTTGAAGGGTTGTGTCAGCGCATTATTACCGGAGATATCCCGGAGACGCTCATAGGCAAAAGGATCATTTCGCTGGATCTCGGAGCGCTCATTGCCGGAACAAAGTACCGTGGTCAGTTTGAGGAACGTTTAAAGATTGTCATGAAGGAGATCGTGCAGACCGACAATGTAATCTTGTTTATCGATGAACTTCATACGCTCATCGGTGCAGGCGCCGCAGAAGGATCTATTGATGCTTCAAGCATGTTGAAGCCTGCTCTCTCGAGGGGCGAGATTCAATGTATCGGAGCAACGACGCCCGATGAATACCGAAAGTATATTCAAAAGGATCGAGCTTTGGAGAGACGATTCCAGCCGATCCACGTGCAGCCGCCGAATATTAGTACCTCAATAGAGATCCTGAACGGGCTGAAGTCCCGCTATGAATCGCATCACAAGGTAAAGATTACGCCTGAGGCACTGACGGCATCAGCAAAACTTTCAGAGCGCTACATTCAGGACAGGTTCCTGCCTGACAAGGCCATTGATGTCCTCGACGAGACGGGATCGCGTATCAAGCTCAAAAGACTGACTCCTCCGTCCGAGCTTAAGGACTTAGAGTTCAGGCTCCAGAGAATCGCAAAAGAAAAGAACCTTTATATCAAACTTCACGATCTTGAAAAAGCATCTTCTGTCAGAATAGAAGAGGAAAAACTGAGGATCATGCATGAACAGGCGCAAAAATCGTGGAAGGAAAGTCTGAACAGGGAAATACCGATTATGAATGAAGACGATGTTGCTTATACCGTCTCCAAAATGACCGGCATTCCGATCTTCAAAATAGAAGAGAAAGAGTCTGAAAAGCTGATCAGGATGGAAGACGAACTTCATCAGAGAATCATTGCCCAGGAAGAGGCTATTCGTGCTGTATCTCGTGCTATCCGCCGTTCACGAGCGGGATTGAAAAGCTCAAAACGACCCATTGGCTCATTCTTTTTTCTTGGTCCGACAGGAGTCGGGAAAACAGAACTAGCCAAAGCCCTTGCTGAATTTCTCTTTAATGATGAAAATGCATTGATCAAGATCGACATGTCTGAATATATGGAGCGATTCAACGTCTCCAAACTTACCGGGGCCCCTCCTGGATATGTCGGGTATGAAGAAGGAGGAATGCTTACAGAAAAAGTCAGGAAAAAACCGTATTCCGTCATCTTGTTTGATGAAATAGAAAAAGCTCATCCGGACGTGTTTAATCTGCTTCTTCAGGTTCTTGATGAGGGTGTTCTGACGGATAATTTCAGCAGAAAAGTGGATTTCAGGAATGCGGTCATTATCATGACGTCCAATCTGGGAGCCCGCATAATTGAAAAGGCTACTCCTCTTGGTTTCCAGCGCAGTGAAGTCGGGGAGATTTATGAAAACATAAAAGATAATGTTCTGAATGAATTGCGTAAGACATTTAATCCTGAATTCTTGAACCGCGTAGATGAGATGGTCGTCTTTCATCCTCTGGCAAAAGACCACCTCATGGCCATTATCGACCTTCTTGTCGAAGAGCTGAACAAGGAGCTCATTGAGCAGGAGCTTATCGTAGAACTTTCTCAGGATGTTAAGGAATGGCTTCTTGATCAATATTATAAGCCCGCATATGGTGCGCGACCCATGAGGAGATCCCTACAGAAGGAGATCGAAGACCCCCTTTCAGAGGAAATTCTGAAGGGCAATTTCAAGGGCTCGCATAAGATCAGAGTGTTGCTTGAAGCAAATACCCCTGTTTTTGTCGTTGCTGACGAGTCGCCGGTGCTTTCAGGTATTAATTAAATATGCGCTTTTTTTGGATTGGCCCTCGTCGGGTGTCGACGATACTAGCATTCCTCAGTGTAACTGTTATGATTTTTTTCTTGAATTCGTGCAAAAGCCCCCATACTGAAGTATCGGAAGGTCTGCAGGCGCCGGAACTGGAAATACGGGATACCGTTACCGGCCAAAAAGTGAACATCGAACAGTATAAAGGCAAAGTTCTTTTTGTGAACTTCTGGGCGACGTGGTGTCCACCCTGTCGTGAGGAGATACCATCCATTGAAACGCTGCACAAGGAGCTCTTTGGTGACAGACGTTTCGCATTGATCACCATTCTGTACAAGGATACATCGAAAGCTGCATATGACTACATGAAAGCGAATGGCTATACTTTCCCTGTGTATGCTGATCACGATGGCACCACTTCCAGTCGATATAAGGTGACCGGCGTTCCGGAAACCTATCTGGTAGATAAGAAAGGTATTCTAAGAAAGAAAATTATCGGCGCTCTTGACTGGAACGCTACTGATGCAAGAGCATTCATCAATACACTGCTTATTGAATAATGGGAACGCCCCACCCGCCTGAACCGTCCCTTCTGTTCATTTCCCTGCTATTTTCCCAACGTGAAATATTTAATTCTGTTTTTGTTTTTTTGCTGAATCGCTATGGCGAAATCTTCCTTGACAGCGATGCATGCCTGTGGAACCATACCCATTACTACGATGACGAGCTTGGCTCGCCGATATTCAGAAAACTTCTCTTTTTCCGCAGGCAGTTTGACCCCCTCAGTCTTCCCGATGTCAAGCTTGAAACTAATCATCTGGAGGCTGCATATGTCATTGAGGGCAAGCGAAAAATCAATATAGATCCCGGCTACCTGATGCGCTCCAGAGTTGTCCTTGCATCTGCGAAGGATTACTCCCACAGAATCTATCTTGGAAAAGGAATCTACGGAGAAGTTGCGTTGTATTACCAGGGAAATCATTATAATCCTCTTCCCTACACATATTTCGATTATCGTGATCCCCTGACCATTGAGTTGTTTGAAAAGGCAAGGAAAGAACTGAGACACGGGGAAAGAAATCAGTTCGTCAGATGATCACAAGATTGTCCCTGTGGATTGCTTCATCGGAGTACTTATACCCGAGTATATTTTCTATCTCTCCGGTCTTTCTCCCCTGTATCTTACGAAGGTCTTCTGAACCATAATTGACCAGTCCTTTTGCAATGCGCTTCCCATTGGCCATGATACAGTACACCGCGTCTCCGATCTCAAAAGGACCATCTACCGAAATAATTCCTGAAGGAAGCAAGCTCTTTCCACCTGTAACAATCGCTCTTACTGCACCATCATCGAGAGTTAATGACCCCTTTGCTCTGCTACTGTGGGCAATCCACCCTTTTCGCTGCGGTATCCTTTCTTCGCATGGTTTAAAAAATGTACCGTAGTGCTCCCCCTGAACGGCGGACATGAGCAATCCCGTTTTTTTCCCGTTGATGATATCCACCGCAATGCCATGTAAAGCAGCTTTTTGGGCAGCCTTCAGCTTTGAATACATGCCACCGGTACCTACCAGACTGCCTGAGGAGCCTGCCATCCGTTCGACGTCAGGTGTTACGGTATCAACGTAGGAAATAAGGACAGCATGCTGATTTTTCCTCGGATCGTCTTCAAAGAGACCGTCCACGTCGGAAAGGATGAATAAATTGTCCGCCTCTATACTGATGGCAACAAGAGCAGCCAGGTTATCATTGTCACCAAATCTTATCTCATCCGTGGCCACGGTGTCATTCTCATTTATCACCGGAATAATGCCATATGATAGTAGGGTCATCATAGTATTTCTGGCATTGATATATCTTTTTCGATCAGCAAAATCCTCTCTGGTTAGCAGGACCTGCGCCACTTTTTTCCCAAACCCGGAAAAGGAACGCTCATATGCCCACATGAGGTTGCTTTGGCCAACTGCAGCAGCAGCCTGCTTGAGTCTGATCTCGCTAGGGCGGCTTTTCAAGCCAAGCTTCTTCATACCCGCGGCTACCGCTCCTGATGAAACGATCACCACCTCGTTGCCTTGAGAGGTAATACCAGAAATATCACCGGCAATGCAATTGATCGTGGCAAGATCAAGGCCATCATCTGTACCGGCAATAATGTTGCTGCCGATCTTAATGACGATCCGTTTCATTTCTTACCTTGCTAAGAATTTGAGCGAGATATTGAACCATCGCCATAATGCCGGAACCTGTGACCGCAGAGATTGCACAAAAATCAATATAGTTAGTTTTGCAGTATTCTTTGAGCAAGTCAAGCCTCTTTCTGTCCGTAGCTGCATCAATTTTAGTGGCTACAACTGCGTGATGTTTTTTTGCAATGTCCTTGCCGTATATCTCTAGTTCCCTCGTGATCATCTTGTATTGCGACGCGGGATCCTCATGCGCTGCATCGGAAACATCAACAAGATGAAGAAATATCCGTGTGCGTTCAATATGCTGGAGAAACTGGAACCCCAGTCCTATCCCCTGATGGGCGCCTTCTATGAGCCCTGGGATATCAGCTACGACAAAACTATCATAATCACCTATTTTTACGACACCAAGATTGGGTACCAAAGTTGTGAACGGGTAATCGGCTATCTTCGGGCGGGCTGAAGACAGTGCAGAGATCAACGTTGACTTGCCAGCATTAGGAAGCCCTACAAGCCCGACATCGGCAAGGAGTTTCAATTCGAGAATATAGCGACGGCATTCACCTTCTTCTCCCGGCTGTGCAAAGCGGGGAACTTGCCGCGTTGGTGTTGCGAAATGCTGGTTACCCTGACCGCCACGACCGCCCCGGACCGCGATAAACTCCTGCCCCTCCTGAACAAGGTCAGCAGCGAGCAGGTTACTCTCTGCATCTCGGACAGCTGTACCCACGGGTACAAGAATAATAAGGTCGATACCGTCTTTACCGTGCATTTTCTTTCCCATGCCGTGCTCGCCTTTTTGCGCCTGATACTCCCTCTTGTATCGAAAATCAAGAAGGGTGTTCAGTTCACGCGTTGCCTTGAAGATCACATGACCACCCCGACCGCCATCACCACCGTCAGGCCCTCCCCTCGGGACATACTTTTCCCTCCGGAAGCTAACACATCCGTTGCCGCCATTTCCGGCTCTTACTGTGACTTCAGCATTATCGATGAATTGCATATGAAAATAAAAAAGGCAGATCACGGTCTGCCTTTTGATCCTTTTTTTATGAAACAACTACTGTTGTTGCATGGTTGGGTAGACGCTTACCTTCAGCCTGGTCTTGTCTTTTCTCTCAAACGCGACAATACCATCAACAAGAGAGAACAGGGTGTCATCAGATCCTTTTTGCACATTCGTGCCGGGATGAAACTTCGTGCCTCTCTGCCTTACCAGAATATTCCCAGCCTTAACAAATTGCCCTCCAAACCGCTTTATTCCGAGTCGTTGTGACTGACTATCACGACCGTTTCTTGAACTTCCTACGCCTTTTTTGTGTGCCATGCTATCCTCCGACTACGATGTCTTTTACCGTAACGAGCGAATACTGTTGCCGATGACCAATTGTTTTTTTGTGTCCCTTTCGGGGTTTCTTCTTAAAGATAATGACTTTTTTCCCTTTTTCGTCATCCAGGAGTTCCGCCTTAACCGAAGCATTTTTGACATAGGGACTGCCAATCAGAATTCGATCGTCGTTTGACACAAGTAGTACATTTTCGAATATAACCGATGTACCGGCAGCGGAAGCTATTTTCTGCACCCGGACAGTATCGCCAAGCGCAACCTTCTGCTGAAAACCTCCCGTATCAATTATTGCATACATAACTCATTCACCTCCAGTCTTTTATTAAATACGATAATCCAAAAAATGTCAACTGCCCGAAGTACATGTTTTGCTGACATCGAATGAGCATCAGTTACAGAAGGTATTCTGCCAGGTTGATACTGTACTTATTGGGATCAAGCGTCTTCCGGATAGATCTTATATGCTGATCCTTTTCATTTTTTTCTGTTAGATCAACAATTGTTCCTTTAATCCTGCTACCGGTTTCATTTACAATGATCATCACCCGTGGACGGTTCGGAAACAGCTGGTTACTTTCACAGACAAGTCCAAGTTCCCTTGTATCGAGCATTACAAGAGTACCAATCGGATAGACGCCAACCATATTGGTAAAAAACTTGAACACGAGGGGATCCAACTGCGTACCCGCCCGTTCCATCATAATGCTCAGCGCCTTATCTGGTGAGAGGGGCGTCCTCGAATAAACACGTGCTGAGGTCATTGCATCATACTGGTCAGCGACACTTACAATGCGGCTGTAGAGGTCGATATTTATTTTCTTCCTTGCCTTGGGATAGCCGGTCAGATCAAAGTTCATATGGTGTTCAAAAGCAACGATTGCTGACTTGATCGTAAGATCATCAAACCGCTTGAGCTTTAAAATAGCCTTGAGACCCCAAACTGGATGTTTCCTGATGATATTCCACTCATCATCGGTAAAATTTGAAGGTTTATTCAGCACCTCGTTGGGTATTTCCATCTTTCCAATGTCATGGAAAAGAGAGACCATGCCGAGATCGGTGAGCATGCGTCTGCTCATCCCGAGGCGCTGACCAAGTGCGATAGTAAGAATACTAACGTTTACGGAATGATGATAGGTGTATTCGTCATAATCCTTAATAGCGGTCATACCCAAAAGCAACTGTTCTTCTTCGAGAATCTGATCGACCATTGATTCAACGACTCTTTTCGCTTTCTTAATATTAACTTTTTCGCCGGACCTTATCTTGTTGATGACACCCTGCGTGAAAGAAACTGCATTAAAATAGGTCTTTTTTACCATTTTTCTTACATCCAGAGAATCATCTTCAACGACCTTTTTCAGGACGCCGACATCAATATTCCTGACGTTGGTCATCTCCTCCTGAATTGTGCTGAATGGCTCTTGAGAAAAAGAAGCGTCAACGAAAGCTTTAATGAATCGCTTGATATCGTCAGACCGTATCTGTCCTTTGAACGTGACATTCCCGAGTTCGCGTTTCTTGAACTCGCGTACCATGAAATCAAAGTTGAGCAGATATTCAAGTGAATACCGGATCCGGTATTCATTAATGTAGAAAAACTCACCTCTCAGTTCAAGTGCGAGAATGTTTTCTTGTGAAACCAGTGAATTGATCATCGCTACAAGCCGGCTGATCGATGAAGCAAGGGCAACATTGTTAGTATCATGGATCTGTGATGTGCGAAGTACCACAGAGATTTGG
>Ga0316627_100000116_pt1 | contig 16825 bp, 14 predicted proteins | sample OWC_Aug_M2_C1_D1_FD_207653 | JGI IMG/M metagenome (GOLD analysis project Ga0316627, IMG submission 207653) | Wetland soil microbial communities from Old Woman Creek delta, Ohio, United States - OWC_Aug_M2_C1_D1_C | ecosystem: Environmental > Terrestrial > Soil > Wetlands | place: USA: Ohio...
TCTTGGGGTTCCAGAAGCGCGTCTGGTGTCCGAAATGGACACCGGCTTCCAGCATCTCACGCATGGATACGGTCATGTTTACTCCGAAGGTTGGGTCTTGAACTCCAGCCAGAACCACCCTCGTCGAGGGCGGCACCGTTCGGCGGCCGGGTTCGCGGCGTCGTCTGTTTGAGGCGTTGCATGCTGCGACAATCGTCGCGATGAACCTCTCAGCAAACCGTCGAATTCTAGCACGCGAGACTGCCGCCGATCTCCAATCGGCAGCGGCCGCAGTGGCAGCCGGGCGGCTCAACGCCGCCGAGGACATCGAGCGCGCCATCGTTGCCGCCGACGCGCCGGCCTGCCGCCATGCCTTCGTGCGCCGTTTCGATGCCATGGCACGGGCCACGGCCGTGGCCGTGGATGCGGCGCGCGCCGCGGGCGCGCCAGTGCCGTCGCTGGCCGGGCTGGCCGTGTCGGTGAAGGACCTGTTCGACGTGGCCGGCGTGCCGACCACGGCAGCATCGAAGTCTCTGTCCGACGCACCGCCGGCCACGGCCGACAGCCCGGTGGTGACACGCCTGCGCGCCGCCGGTGCGGCGCTGATCGGCCACACCAACCTGACCGAGTTCGCGTTCTCCGGCATTGGCATCAATCCGCACCACGGCACGCCGGCCAACGCCGGCACGCTGGCGCTGGACGCCACGCCGCGCATACCGGGCGGCTCCACGTCCGGCGGCGCGGTGACCGTGGCGGCCGGCGCCGCCTGGGCGGCACTGGGCTCGGACACACGCGGCTCGATCCGAGTGCCAGCGGCCCTGCACGGGCTGGTGGGCTTCAAGAACACCCAGTCGCTGACGCCCAATGACGGCTGCCTGCCGCTGTCCTTCACGCTGGACACCGCCTGCGCCATCACCCGTAGCGTGGGTGACGCGGTGCTGCTGCACGCGGTGCTGGCCGCACGACGCGTGGCCCTGCGCGGCCGGCCGCTGCGCGTGCTGCGCCTGGCCCTGCCGCTCGGCGGCATGCTCGACGCCCTGGATGCCACCGTGGCGCGCGCCTTCGAACGCAGCCTGTCGCGCCTGCGTTCGGCCGGTGCGGAGATCGTCGAACTGGCGCTGCCGGCCGATGACGCGCCGCACGTCAGCTCCGGCCAGATCGGCGCCGCCGAGGCCTGGGCCTGGCACCGCGGCCGCATCGATGCGCGCCAGGCCGACTACGACCCGCGGGTGCTGGCCCGCATCCGCAGCGGCAGCGGCATTGCCGCAGCCGACTACATCGACCGCCTGCAGGCGCGGCGACGCTGGATCTCGCAGGTGGAAGCCTCGGCGCGTGGCATCGATGCCTTCATCTGCCCGACCGTGCCGATCGTCGCACCACCGTTGCAGCCGCTGATCGCCGACGACGAGGCCTTCTTCGCCACCAATGCGCTGCTGCTGCGCAACCCGTCGGTCGTCAATTACCTGGACGGCTGTGCGCTGTCGCTGCCCTGCCAGGCGCCGGACGAACTGCCGGTGGGCATGATGGTGTGGGCGCCCGCGCTGCAGGACGACACCGTGCTCGACGTATCACTGGCCATCGAGCGCGAGCTCGCCGGCCCAGGGCGCTAAGGACGTGCGCATCGCCATCATCGGCGCCGGCATCGTCGGCGTCACGAGTGCGCATGAACTGGCCGTCGACGGCCATGAAGTCACGGTCTACGAGCGCCACTCCAGCGTGGCCAGCGAGACCAGCTTCGCCAACGCCGGCGTGATCGCGCCCGGCTACGTCACGCCATGGGCGGCCCCTGGCATGCCGCTGAAGGTGCTGCGCCACATGTTCGGCCGGCATGCGCCGGTGCGCTTTGGCGGCGCCAACGTGCTGGCCCAGTTGCCGTGGATCTGGCGTTGGTGGCGCGCGTGCCACCCCGCGGTGTACCAGGCCAACCGCGGCCGCCTCTACCAGCTGGCGCAGTTCAGCAGCCAACGGCTGCACGCGCTGACGCTGGCCTTCAACCTGGAATACGAACAGGCCCGCGGCGTGCTGGTGCTGCTGCGCAATGCGCGCGACCTGGCGCAGGCCCAGGCCTCGCTGCGCATGCTGCGCGAGCTGCAGGTCGGTTTCGAACTTCTCGATGCGGCCCAGTGCCAGCAGTTGGAACCGGGGCTGAACTCCGCCATGCCGCTGCAGGCCGGCATCTCGTTGCCGAAGGACGAGGTCGGCAACTGCCGGCAGTTTGCCCATCTGCTCAAGGCGCAGGCGCAACGCCACGGTGCGCGCTTCCTGTTCCAGCACGAGGTGATGTCGCTGAGCGCAGGCACCAGCCCCAGGCTTCAGAGCCGCAACCTGGCCGGCCATGCCACCGCCGAAAGCGCCTTCGATGCGGTGCTGCTGTGCACCGGGCATCAGGCCCCGCGCTTGCTCGAGTCACTGGGGCTGATGCTGCCGATCGCGCCTGTGTACGGCTATTCGGTGACCGCACCGCTGAGCCAGAGCGAACTGCCCACGTCGCGGGGCCCGCGCGGCGCCGTCATGGACGAGAAGTTCAAGGTCGCCATTTCGCGGCTCGGGCAGCGCATCCGCGTGGCCGGCAGCGCCGAGCTGGGCGGCACGCCGGACCAGATGAATGCCGCCGCATTGCGCACGCTGTACAAGGTGCTGGACGACTGGTTCCCCGGCGCCGCCCGGCTGTCGCAGGCCAGCGCTTGGAAAGGCGCGCGGCCGATGCTGCCCGACGGACCGCCGGTGCTGGGCCCGAGCCGCTGCCCGGGCATCTGGCTGAACCTGGGCCACGGTTCCAGTGGCTGGGCCCTGGCCTGCGGCTCGGCACGGGTGGTGGCGGACCTGATGGCCGGGCGCGAGCCGGCGATCGACGTCAGCGGCCTCGGGCCGCAGCGGCTCAAGGCCTGATCGACCCTCCGCGAGCGCGCGGGCGCTGCCGCACAATCGGGCACCGCGACCGAAGATCCCCAATGTCCGCGCCCTCCTCCACGCGCCCGCGGCGCATCCTTCCCGGTGATGCGCCGGCGCCCCTGCACGATGTGCAGGCATCGCGTGCGATCGAGACCGCGGCCCTGGCGCAGCATGCGCCGCACGAACTGATGCAGCGCGCCGGCCTGGCCGTCGCGCGCCTGGCGCTGGCCGTGGCGCCCCACGCAAGGCGCGTCTGGGTGGCCTGCGGTCCAGGCAACAACGGTGGCGACGGGCTGGTGGCGGCCGCGCACCTGCACCGTGCCGGCCTCGAGGTCCAGGCCACGCTTCTTGGCGACGCGCCGAGCCTGCCCGAGGACGCCCGCAAGGCACTGGCCATGGCGCAAGAGGCCGGCGTGACGTTGTCCTCGGCTGCGCCCGTGCAAGACAGCGATCTGGTGATCGACGCGCTGCTCGGCCTGGGCGCATCGCGGCCGCCGCTGGGGGCGATGGCCGAGGCCATCGCTGCAATCAACCGTCAGTCCGCGGCGGTGCTGGCGGTGGACCTGCCCTCGGGTCTGCAGGCCGACACCGGCCAGCGCCTCGGCACGGCGGCGGTCGTGGCCACGCACACGCTGTCGTTGCTGACACTGAAGCCGGGGCTGTTCACCGCGCTCGGCAGAGACCACGCGGGGCAGATCTGGCTCGACACGCTGGGCGTGGCGACCGATGGCTTTGCCGCCACCGCGCATCTGTCCGGAGCCGATGCGCTGCTGGCGCTGGGGCCACGCGCCCATGCCAGCCACAAGGGCAGCCACGGCGATCTGGCCGTGGTCGGCGGCGCGCCGGGCATGACCGGCGCCGCCTTGCTGGCCGCACGTGCGGCCCTGGCCAGCGGCGTCGGCCGCGTGTTCGTCAGCCTGCTCGATGCTTCCGGCATGGCCTGCGATCCGCAGCAGCCCGAGATGATGTTCAGGCCGCGATGGTGGCGCGGCGACCCGGCCACGCTGGCGCGCAGCACGGTGGTCTGCGGCTGCGGCGGCGGTTCTCTGGTTCGCGACGCCCTGCCGGCGCTGCTGTCACGCTGCCCGCGGCTGCTGCTGGATGCCGACGCAATCAACGCCCTGGCTGGCGATGAAGGCTTGAAGCAGGCCCTGCATACCCGCGCCGGGCGCGGCCAGGTGACCGTGCTGACCCCGCACCCGCTGGAAGCCGCGCGCCTGCTGGGCAGCGACGTGGCCACGGTGCAGGCCGACCGGCTGCTCGCGGCATGCACATTGGCTCGGCGCCATCACAGCGTCGTCCTGCTCAAGGGTTCGGGCAGCGTCATCGCCTTTCCCGACGACGGTCTGGTCATCAACCCCACCGGCAATGGCCTGCTGGCCACGGGCGGCACGGGCGACGTGCTGGCCGGCTGGGCCGGCGGGTTCTGGGCCCAGCTGGCGGCGACGCAAGGTGATGCCGTGTCGGCACGCCAGGCGCTGATCGCCGCCGCCTGGTTGCACGGCCGCGCGGCCGACCTGCAAGCGGCCCAGACGCCCGACGGCCTCGCGCTGCGTGCCGGCGACTTGGCCGGGCTGATGCGCGCGGCGGTGGCCACGCGCGAGCCGCAAGCGTAGCCGCGGACTCAGCGGCGCGTGCGCGTCGGCGTCTTGCGCTCGCGTGTAGCGCGTGGCGGCTTGGAGACCCCCGCGCCCGAGGAGGCCGTGTTCTTGCCCGTCTTGCGACGCGCCGCAGCCTTGCCGGCACGGTCGGCTTCCTGCACCGAGAGCAGTTCCTCCACGGCACCCTGGGCACGGGTGCGCTCGCCGCGCGCGCGCGTGGCCGGCAGTCCCACCTCGGTGTCGCGCACCAGGCGGAAATCGATGCGCCGGCTGTCCAGGTCGACCCGGCTGACCTGCACGCGCACCCGCGTGCCCACCGCATAGCGCGCGCCGGAGCGCTCGCCGCGCAATTCCTGGTGCACCTCGTCGTAGCGGTAATACTCGCCGCCCAATTCGGTGATGTGCACCAAGCCTTCGACGTAGAGCGCATCCAGCGTGACGAACAGGCCGAAGCTGGTGATGGCACTGACCGTGCCCGAATACTCCTCGCCGAGATGCTCGCGCATGAAACGGCACTTCAGCCAGGCCTCGACGTCGCGCGATGCTTCGTCGGCGCGTCGCTCGTTGGCGCTGCAATGCGCGCCGGCCGCTTCCCAGGTCTCGAGCTCCTTGCTCATGGCCTTGGCCGGCTTGGCCGCACCCGGCTTGGCACCGCGACGCGGCGCCGCCGGCGGCATGCGCGCCACCAGCGCGGCGTCGAGCTGGTAGCGCTTCTCACCGAGGATGGCCTTGATGACCCGGTGCACCAGCAGGTCGGGGTAGCGCCGGATCGGGCTGGTGAAGTGCGCATAGGCGCCATAGGCCAGGCCGAAGTGGCCGGCGTTGGCGCTGGTGTAGACCGCCTGCTGCATCGAACGCAGCAGCATGGTGTGGATCTGCGTCACGTCGGGCCGGTCCTTGGTGGCCAGCGCGATGGTCTGGATCTCGCCCGGCGTCGGGTCGTCGCTCAGGTGCAGGCCGATGCCCAAGGCCCGCAGGTAGTTCTGCAGCGTCACGCGACGTTCGGGCGTCGGGCCTTCGTGCACGCGGAACAGCGCCGGGTGGTCCGCCGCCTCGATGAAGCCGGCCGCGCACTCGTTGGCGGCGAGCATGGCTTCTTCGATGAGCTTGTGCGCCTCGTTGCGCGTGCGCGGCACGATCTTCTCGATGCGGCCGTTCTCGTCGCAGACGATCTGCGTCTCGGTGGTCTCGAAGTCGACCGCGCCGCGCTTGGCGCGCTGCTTCAGCAGCGCGCGATAGACCTCGTGCAGGTGCAGAAGGTGCGGCACCAGGTCGGCGCGCTTCTGCGCCTCGGGGCCGCGGGTGTTGGCCAGCACCGCCGCCACCTCGGTATAGGTCAGCCGCGCATGCGAGTTGATCACCGCCGGGTAGAACTGGTAGGCGTCGATTCCGCCTTCGCCGTCGATGACCATGTCGCAGACCATCGCCAGCCGGTCCTGCTCGGGGTTGAGCGAGCACAGGCCATTGGACAGCTTCTCCGGCAGCATCGGGATCACGCGCCGCGGGAAGTACACCGAGGTGGCGCGCTCGTAGGCATCGTCGTCGATGGGCTCGCCGGGCTTCACGTAGTGGCTGACGTCGGCAATGGCGACGATCAGCCGCCAGCCCTTGAACAGGCTCTTGCCGCGGCCGCGAGTGAAGGGCTCGCAGTACACCGCGTCGTCGAAGTCGCGTGCGTCCTCGCCGTCGATCGTGACCAGCGGCACGTCGCTCAGGTCGATGCGGTGGCGGCGGTCGGCCGGACGCAGCTTGTCGGGCAAGGCCGCGGCCTGGGCCAGCGTCTCGGGCGAGAAGCGGTGCGGCACCTCGTACTTGCGCACCGCGATCTCGATTTCCATGCCGGGGTCGTCGATCTCGCCCAGCACCTCGATGACTCGGCCCATCGGCTGCGAGTACATCGACGGCGGTTCGGTCAGTTCGATCGACACCACCTGCCCGACCGCCGCGTCGGCGGTGGCGTTCTTCGGCACCATGATGTCCTGGCCATAGCGGCGGTCTTCGGGCGCGACCAGCCAGATGCCGGCTTCGTGCAGCAGCCGTCCGATGATCGGCGCCTTGCGTCGATCGATGATGTCGAGCACACGCCCTTCGGGGCGGCCCTTGCGGTCGTAGCGCACGATGCGCACACGCACGCGGTCGCGGTGCAGCACCGCGCGCATTTCCTGGGGCGACAGGTAGATCGCCGGCTGTCCGTCGTCGCGACGCACGAAGCCATGTCCGTCCTGGTGGCCTTCGACCTGGCCTTCGATTTCGCTGAGCAGGGCGGCTCCAGGGCTCGAATTCAGTGTTTCTTTGATGATATGATTTCCAGAGATAGTGCCCAGGTGGCGGAATTGGTAGACGCACTAGTTTCAGGTACTAGCGGGTAACTCCGTGGGGGTTCGAGTCCCTTCCTGGGCACCAAGTTGTTGAAGCGAAGATGGGGTCGGTCATGCCGGCCCCTTTTCCTTTTCCGGGTCAAACGACGAACTTCTGCGCCAGCCGTTCGGGTCGCATGTTGTCGTAATCCTCGAAAGGCTGGTGGATCCACGGGCTGCTGGGCAGGCGTTCGACGAAATAGTCGGGCGTGTAAGTCGACACCCCCTTGACCCAGATCACCGCCGAGCGCAGCTCGCTGATCGACGGCATGCCGCGCAAACGCTCCACCACCGCCTGCAGCGTCACGCCCGAGTCGGCCAGGTCATCGACCAGCAGAACGCGGCCCGCCAGTTCACCCTTGGGCAGCGTGATGTACTTGGCGATGTCCAGCCGGCCCTGAATGGTGCCGGCATCGGCACGGTACGAACTGGTCGACATGATCGCCAGCGGCTTGTCGAACACCCGCGACAGCACGTCGCCCGGGCGCATGCCACCGCGAGCCAGGCAAAGAATCTGGTCGAAAGCCCAGCCCGAGTTGTGCACCTTCAGTGCCAGCCGCTCGATGAGCATGTGGTACTCGTCCCAGGACACGTACAGGTGTTTGCCGTCGTCGGTGAGCATGTGAATCTTCCGCAGATGATGGGTGTTGGAATGGCAGCGTCTCAACCCTGGTACGGGTGCCGCAGCAGGATCGTGTGTTCGCGGTCCGGTCCGGTCGAGACCATGTCGATCGGCGTGCCGATCAGCGCCTGCACGCGCTCCAGGTAGCGCCGCGCGTTCAGCGGCAGTTGGTCCCATTCGGTCAGGCCGGCCGTCTTCTCGCTCCAGCCCGCAAAACTCTCGTAGATCGGCTCGCAGGCCGCCACCTCGTCGGCATCGAGCGGCAGCACGTCGATCGTGCGCGCGCCGATCTTGTAGCCGATGCAGGCCTTGATCTCGCTCAGGCCGTCGAGCACATCGAGCTTGGTGATGCACAACCCCGACAGGCCGTTGATGATGGTGGAACGCTTCAATGCGGCGACATCGAGCCAGCCGCAGCGCCGTGCCCGGCCGGTGACCGTGCCGCGCTCCTGGCCCACCGTCGACAAGTGGTGGCCGACGCTGCCCGGCACATCCATCGGCAGCTCGGTCGGGAACGGTCCACTGCCCACGCGCGTGGTGTAGGCCTTGGTGATGCCCAGCACGTAATGCAGCATGTCCGGGCCCACGCCCGAACCGGCCGCCGCGTTGCCGGCCACGCAGTTGCTGGAGGTGACGTAAGGATAGGTGCCGTGGTCGATGTCGAGCAGCGTGCCCTGCGCCCCCTCGAACAAGAGATTGGCGCCGCCCAGGTGGGCCCGGTGCAAAGCGTAGCCGACATCGGCCAGCAGTGGACGCAGATGTTCGCCGGCATGCATCGACTCGTCGAGCACCGCCTGGTAGTCCAGCGCCTTGGACTTGAGGTAGCCGCCGAGCGCGAAGTTGTGCATCTCGACCAGCTCGCGCAGCTTGCGCGCGAAGCGCTCTGGATGCTTGAGGTCCTGCGCACGCAACGCACGCCGCGCGACCTTGTCCTCGTAGGCCGGGCCGATGCCCTTGCCCGTGGTGCCGATCTTCCCGGCACCGCTGCTTTCGCGAAGACCCTCGCGCGCAAGGTCCAGCGCGACGTGGAAGGGCAGGATCAGCGGACACGATTCGCTGACGAACAGCCTCGAGCGCACATCGAGTCCGGCCGCCTCGAGCCGCCGCATCTCCTGCAGCAGGTGGCCCGGGTCGACGACCACGCCGTTGCCGATGTAGCAGCGCACGCCGTCGCGCATCACGCCCGAGGGAACCAGTTGCAGCGCCGTCTTGTGGCCGCGTATGACCAGCGTGTGGCCCGCGTTGTGGCCGCCCTGGAAACGCACCACGCCCTGGGCATGTTCGGTCAACCAGTCGACCATCTTGCCCTTGCCTTCGTCGCCCCATTGGGTGCCGACGACCACCACGTTGCGGCCGCGCGCCCTGACCTGGCCCTGCTGCATGTTCAAGTGCAATTCCTCCGGGTGCAAAGATGGCGCTGCGCCCGCGTCAGAGCGCGCGCAGCACCCATTGATCGTCGATGGATACGAGTTCGCGGTCGCAGTCGAACTCCTGGCCTTCGTTGTCGTGACCGGGCAACACGCAGACGACGGTTTCACCAAGTTCGCGCAGTCGCCGCACCGCTGCACGCAGCTTCAGGTCCTCGCCCCAGGGCGCGCGCACGGCACTGGAGCGCCGTGGGTTCGGTGCGTGCTCGGCCAGCACTTTCAGATCCAGGCTGAAACCCACCGCCGGGCGGCGCCGACCAAACACCGCACCGACCTCGTCGTAGCGGCCGCCACGCACCAACGCGTCGCTGGAGTCGCTGCCATAAACCGCGAAGCGCGTGCCGCTGTAGTAGGCGTAACCGCTCATGTCCGACAAATCGAAACCCAGCCGCACCTGCGGGTGGTCTCGCTGGAGGTGGCTGGCCAGCCAGTGCAGGTCGTCCAGCGCCGCATTGACCAGCGCGCGCTGCGGCAGCAGGCGGCGAGCCGCCTGCAGCACCTCTTCGCCGCCATACAGCGCCAGCAGTTCACGCAAGGCGCGCCGGGTCTCGACTGGGAAGCCATCGGACAGCGATTCGACCATCGCCGCATCCTTCTTCGACAGCGCCGCCACCACCTCCTGCAGCTGTACGGCGTCGATCGGCAGTCCAGACAGAACGCCGCGCACCAGCCGCGCATCGGCCAGGTCGATCAGCAGCCCGTCGATGCCGGCGGACTGCAGCGCGTCCAGCGCCAGTTCCTGCACCTCGAGGTCGGCCTCCAGGCCGGCGTGGCCGAAGATCTCGGCGCCGAACTGCAACGGCTCGCGCGAGCCCAGGCCGCTGGGCCGGGTGTGAAGCACCGGACCGCAGTAACACAGTCGCGTCACGCCGCGGCGGTTGAGCAGGTGTGCGTCGATGCGCGCGGCCTGCGGCGTGGTGTCGGCACGCAGCCCCAGCGTGCGGCCGCTGAGCTGGTCGACCAGCTTGAAGGTGCGCAGATCCAGTTCGTGGCCGGTGCCCGTGAGCAGCGAATCCAAGTGCTCCAGCAGCGGCGGCGCGATCAACTCGAAGCCATAGCCGCGCGCGCGGTCGAGCAGGCTGCGCCGGAGCTCTTCGATGCGACGGGCCTGCGCCGGCAAGACATCGGCGATGTGCTCCGGCAGCAGCCACGCAGACGACATGAATGAACCCGGGAATGGAAACGGGCATTGTACCGAGCGCGTTGCCGCGGACGGGCTCAGTTCCAGTAGATGAGCAGCAGCACCACGCCGATAAGCATGCTGCTCAAGCCGAAGAAGCGGATCTGGCCGTCGCTGAGGCGCGTGGCGCGCTCGAACATCGAGCGCCAGCGGGTTGGGCTGAGGAAGGGCAGCAGCCCTTCCAGCACCAGCATCAACGCGACAGCGCCAAGCAGCAGGTCCGACATGGGGCCGGCAGTCGTAGGCGATGCGGACTACTTGAGTTCAGCCGCCGAACTGCCGCGCATGGCGCGGAAGAACTCGCTGTTGGGGTCGACCACCATCACGTCCGAGCGCGTGCGGAAGCTCGCGCGATAGGCCTCGAGGCTGCGGTAGAACCTGGCGAACTGCGGGTCGCGGCCGAAGGATTCGGCATACAGGGCCGAGGCCTTGGCGTCGCCCTCGCCCTTGATCTTCTGCGAATCGCGGTAGGCCTCGGCGACGATCACCTCGCGCTGCCGGTCGGCATCGGCGCGGATCTTCTCGCCATCGGCCATCCCCTGCGAGCGCAGTTCGTTCGCGACGCGCTTGCGCTCGGACTCCATGCGCTTGAAGACCGAATCGGTGATGTCGGCGACGAAGTCGACACGCTTGATGCGCACGTCGATGACCTCGATGCCGAAGGCCTGGGCTTCGTCCGACAGACGCCTGAGCACGTCCTGCATGACCTTCTCGCGTTCGACCGACAGCACGCCGGACACATTGCGCCGGGTGACCTCTTCGTTGAACGCCGCCTGCACCACCGGGCCCAGGCGGTTTTCCAGGTTGCGGAAGTCGGTGCCGTTGTTGCGGATGAACTGACGCGGCTCCTTGATGCGCCACTTCACCAGCCAGTCCAGCACCAGGCTCTTCTTCTCGGCGGTGAAGATCGGGCGGTTCTCCGAGTTGTCCAGCGTCTGGATGCGCCGGTCCAGGAAGACCACATTCTGGAACGGCGGTGGCAGCTTGAACTTCAGCCCCGGTTCGGTGACGACCTCCTTGATCTCACCGAGCGCATAGACCACGGCGACCTGGCGCTGGTCGACGATGAACATCGTCGAGGCCGCGATCATCAGCACCACCAGGGCGGCGGCGGCGAACATTCCGATTCGATTCATGACAAGGGTCCCCGGTCTTCAGCGCACTTCGCGTTCGCGGCTGCGGGCGCCGTCACGCGAGCGGGAGTCGATCGTTGCCGCGGCCGGCGCCTCGGTCGGCATCGGCGCTGGCGCGGGCGCCGCCGCCGCACCGGCGGCCTGCTGCATCAGTTTGTCCAACGGCAGGTACAGCAGGTTCGAGCCGCTGCGGCTGTCGACCATGACCTTGCTGACGTTGGAGAACACCTGCTGCATCGTGTCGATGTACAGGCGGTCGCGCGTGACGCCCGGCGCCTTCTTGTACTCGTCCACCACCGAACGGAAGCGCTCGGCATCACCTTCGGCCATCGACACCACGCGGGCTCGGTAGCCTTCGGCCTCTTCGCGCAGCCGTGCCGCCGTGCCCTGCGCCCGCGGGATCACGTCGCTGGCATAGGCCTGGCCTTCATTCTTGAAGCGGTCGCGGTCGGCCGTGGCCTTGACGGCGTCGTTGAACGAGGCCTGCACCTGTTCGGGCACGGCCACCGACTGCACGTTCACGTTGACCACCTGGATGCCGGTGTTGAGCCGGTCGAGCTGCGCCTGCACCGAATTGAGCAGGTCGCTGGCCAGCACGTCGCGGGCCTGGTAGAGCACCGCATCGACGTTGCTGCGGCCGACGACCTCGCGCACCGCCGATTCGCTGGCCTGCACCACGGCTTCGTCGGGATTGCGGTTCTCGAACAGGAAGGCGCGCGCATCCTTCAGCCGGTATTGCACGGTGAAGCGTATGTCGATGATGTTCTCGTCCTGCGTCAGCATCGACGAATCGCGCAGCCCGGTGGCCGGGACAGGCGTGTTTCGTCCCATCTCGACCGAACGCAACTGCGTCACCGGAACGGTCTCGTGCGCCTGGAACGGGTACGGGAAGCGCCACTGGATGCCCGCGTCCACCGTGTACGCATAACGGCCGAAGGAGGTGACCACCGCCTGCTGGCCTTCCTGGACGATGAACACGCCGCTGCCCAGCCACACCAGCGCCACCACCCCGGCGATCAGCCCGGCACCGATGCCCGCGCTCTTCAGGTTCGGCTGGAACGAGGGCCCACCATCCGGCGGACGCTCCGGGTTGCGGTTGGGACGCTGCCCGCCGCCCTTGCCCCCGAACATGCCGCTGAGCTTGCGGTTGAAATCACGCCACAACTCGTCCAGGTCGGGCGGGCCGTCGTTGCGCCCGCCGTTGTTCAGCACCAGCGTATCGCCGCCAGGGGCCGATCGGCGCGGCAGGCGCAGCAGCGCCCGCAACAGCGCGATCGCCGCACCGGCAACTTCGCCAAGGCCGGGAGCGCGCCGCTCGGGTGGGTTGTCAGACATGTTGTGGGGGGTGGGGAGTTGAAGAGGGGCCCGCATTCACGGGAAGCGACCGCGGATCAGCGACGGAAGATGGGGGCGTCCCGGCGGCCTTCAAGCGCTCGGCCACCGCATCGGCCAGCACCTGGCGCAACGCGTCGATGCCCTCGCCCTGGCGGGCGCTGACAAAGACGCGCCGCACGCGCCGGCCGTTCGACCGCTCGAACCAGTCGACCGCCTGGCGTGGCCGGCGCGATGGCTCGAGCAGGTCGCATTTGTTGTAGACCACCACCTGCGGCAGCTCCGCCGCGCCAATTTCCTCGAGCACACGCTCGACCTCGGCACATTGCTCGACGCACATCGGGCTCGATGCATCGACCACGTGCAGCAGCAGGTCGGCATCGGCCGCTTCCTGCAGCGTGGCCTGGAAGGCCTCGACCAGCTTGTGCGGCAGGTCGCGGATGAAGCCCACCGTGTCGGACAGCGACGCCGAGCCCGTCTCGTCCGACAACCACAAGGCGCGCGTCGTCGTGTCCAGCGTGGCGAACAGTTGGTCGGCGGCCAGCGCGCGGGCCTTGACCAGGGCATTGAACAGCGTCGACTTGCCGGCATTGGTATAGCCGACCAGCGAGATGCGGAAGGTGCCGCGGCGCTCGCGCGCCTTGCGTTGCGTGCCGCGCTGGCGCTTGACCTTCTCCAGGCGCTGCTTCACCGCCTTGATGCGCTCGCCGATCATGCGTCGGTCGAGTTCGATCTGCGCCTCGCCCGGGCCGCCGCGCAGGCCGATGCCGCCGCTCTGCCGCTCCAGGTGCGACCAGCGCCGCACCAGCCGCGTGGCCACGTACTGCAGCCGCGCCAGTTCCACCTGCAGCTTGCCCTCGTGGCTTTGGGCACGGGCGGCAAAGATGTCGAGGATCACGCCGGTGCGGTCGGCCACCGGCACACCCAGGTGGCGCTCCAGGTTGCGCTGCTGCGCCGGGCTCAGCGCCTGGTCGAAGATCACGCCCTGCGCGCCCGTGGAAAGCACCAGCGACTTGATTTCGTCGGCCTTGCCCGAGCCGACAAACAGCGCCGCATCCGGAGCCTTGCGCCGCGCGACGACCCGGGCCACCGGCTCGTCGCCGGCGGACTGCGCCAGCAGCGCCAGTTCATCCAGCGTGGCGTCGAAACCCGGGTCCTTGCCAAAGTCCACCCCGACCAGCACGGCAGGCGTGGCCATGCCCGCCTGCAAGGCCAGCAAGGGAGCTTCCGAGTTCAAGACCGGGGGGGCCAACGCCGTGCCTGGCGGGCCGGCTTCAGGCCTGCTCGCCAGGTTCGCTGGCGTGGAAGTTGACGGCGCGCCCGGGAACGACCGTCGAGATGGCGTGCTTGTAGACCATCTGCGTGACCGTATTGCGCAGCAACACCACGTACTGGTCGAAGGATTCGATGTGTCCCTGCAGCTTGATGCCGTTGACCAGGTAGATGGACACCGGAACATGCTCCTTGCGCAGCAGGTTCAAGAACGGATCCTGCAGCAACTGCCCTTTATTGCTCACGATATGCTCCGTGATGAAAGTTCTTGGAACAGGGACCTTATCACAGGCCCGGCTTCACCGCTGTGCACTGCAGCATCGGCGTCATGACCCCCGCTCGACGAAGGGGTTTCTCGACGAACGCATTTCGACCCGCATCGGCGTGCCCACCAGCTTGAAGTGTTCGCGAAAGCACCCTTCCAGGTAGCGCTTGTAGGCGTCGGTCACGTGCTCCAGCGAATTGCCGTGGATGACGACGATCGGCGGGTTCATGCCGCCTTGGTGCGCATAGCGCAGCTTGGGGCGGAAGTTGCCCGCGCGCTTGGGTGCCTGATGCTGCACCGCCTCGAGCAGCAGCCGCGTCAGCACCGGCGTGGGCATCTTCTTGACCGCCGAGGCATGGGCGTCGGCGATGGCTTTCCACAGCGGACCCAGGCCCTGACGCTTCTTGGCCGAGATGCGCTGCACCGGCGCAAACTTCAGGAAGGCCAGGCGCTGCACGATCGAGCGCTCCAGCGTCTCGCGCTGGTAGGCATCCACCGCGTCCCACTTGTTGACGGCCAGCACCACCGCGCGACCGGATTCGAGGATGTAGCCGGCGATGTGCGCGTCCTGGTCGGTGACGCCCTGCGTCGCGTCCAGCAGCAGCAGCACCACGTGGGCGTCGGCTATGGCCTGCAGCGTCTTGACCACCGAGAACTTCTCGATCGTCTCGAACACCTTGCCCTTGCGGCGCAGCCCGGCCGTGTCGATCAGGTCGAAGCGCTTGCCGTGGTGCTCGAAGGGCACGTGAATCGCATCGCGGGTCGTGCCGGGCTGATCGAAGGCCACCAGCCGCTCCTCACCCAGCCAGGTGTTGATCAGCGTCGACTTGCCGACGTTCGGCCGCCCCGCCACCGCCAGGCGGATCGGCTTGTCGGCGCCCAGTTCCTCCAGCGACTCGGGTTCGGACTCGGGCTCACCCTCGAAGGCGGCCTCGATCAGGCTGCGGATGCCCTGCCCGTGCGCCGCCGAGATCGGGTGCGGCTCGCCGAGGCCGAGTTCGTGGAACTCGGCCAGCCGCGGCGAGTCGCTCATGCCTTCGGCCTTGTTCACCGCCAGCACGATGCGCCGGGCCGTGCTGCGCAGGTAGCGCGCGATCTCGTGGTCCTGCGCGCTGAGGCCGCTGCGCGCGTCGAGCACGAACACCACCACGTCGGCCTCGGCCACCGCCTGGCGCGTCTGCTTGGCCATCTCGCGCAGCATGCCGTCGGTGGTGTCGGGCTCGAAGCCGCCGGTGTCGACGACGATGAACTCGCGGCCATCGACCTTGGCGTCGCCGTAGTGGCGGTCACGCGTCAGGCCGGCGAAGTCGGCCACGATGGCGTCGCGGCTGTGCGTCAGCCGGTTGAACAGCGTGGACTTGCCGACGTTGGGCCGGCCGACGATGGCCAGGACCGGCTTCATTGCGGCCGGAACGCGAACAGCCCGCCGTTGCGCGTGACGACCAGCAGCGTGGTGCCCGACAGCACCGGCTTGCCCACCACCGGCGAGCCGTCGGTCGCCAGGCGCAGCAGCGTCTGACCGTCCTTGCGGTCGAGGAAATGCACGTAGCCCTCGAAGTCGCCAAAGGCCACCGTCGGGCCGACGCTGGCCGGCGCGCTCAAGCCGCGGAACAGCATGCGTTCGCTGGTCCAGGCGGTCTCGCCGCTGTCGGTCTTCCAGGCCACGATGCGGTCGGTGGCATCGGCGCCGAAGATCAACTCCTCGTCGCCGCCGATCGCATTGACGCCGCCGGTGTTGCGCGCCCACAGCAGGCGGCCGCCGTCGGTGTCGACGCAGCCCACCGCGGCCTGGAACGAACGTGCGCACAGCCGCGAGCCGAGGCGCACGGCCGGGCCGATCAGGTCGGCCAGGCGCTCGACCTCGTTGGTGCCGCGCGGCGAGCCCACCGGCACTTCCCAGCGCAGCGTGCCGCGTGTCGGGTCGATGCCGGCCAGGCGCGGGCCCTGGCCCGCGATCAGCGTGTCCTTGATGCCGGTGAGCACGCCGATGTGTTGCAGCGTCAGCGCCTCGCCGGGGCGCTGCAGCGTCCACAGCCGCTTGCCGTCCCGGGCGTCGTAGGCATGCACCGCACGGTCCACGCCCATCACGAAGACGCGCTCGCCGGCCACCAGCGGCGCCGTGCTGACACGCGACTTCAGCTGCTCGCGCCAGACCTCCTTGCTGCCTTCGAAGGTGACCAGCTTGTTGTCGGCCGTGACCACGGCATGAAAGCGGCCGTCGCTGCCGACGCCAGCGCTCAGCGCAGCACCGGCATTCGCGGTCCACAGCTGCCGGCCGCTTTCGGCGTCCAGGCCGAGCAGCGTGCCGCTGCTGGACGCGACAATGAAGTTGCCGTCGCGCACGGCCACCGCCAGCGGGAAGCGCACGCCGTCGACCTTGGCTGCCCACACCTGGCGCCCGGCGATCTTCGGCGTCACCGGCTCCAGCGCCTTGGCCTTGGGTTTGTCGGCTGCGCAGCCGCCCAGCATGGCCAGCGCGCACAACAAGGCGCCCCAGAGCATGGCGCTGCGGCCGGGCCTGAACATCACTTGCCGGCGCCCGAAGCGTTGGCCGCGACGGCTGCCGAGGCAGCGGCGGGCGGCGCACCCAGCGCGGTGAGCTTGGCATCGATCAGGCGCCGGTATTCCACCTTCGAATCCATCGCCTTCCACGCGGCCTGGTAGGCGCTGCGCGCCTCGGACGCCTTGCCCTGGGCCAGCAGCACGTCGCCGCGACGGTCGGCCACCAGTGCCTCGAAGGTCGGCGCCTTGGCGGCATCGAGTTG
>Ga0316627_100000117_pt1 | contig 16821 bp, 17 predicted proteins | sample OWC_Aug_M2_C1_D1_FD_207653 | JGI IMG/M metagenome (GOLD analysis project Ga0316627, IMG submission 207653) | Wetland soil microbial communities from Old Woman Creek delta, Ohio, United States - OWC_Aug_M2_C1_D1_C | ecosystem: Environmental > Terrestrial > Soil > Wetlands | place: USA: Ohio...
AAGCTTTTGGTTTCCTGGATCTGGGGCATCGCATTAAGCATTCTGGAGCCGTCGTAGGGTAATTGGTCATCCCGAAACTGGTTTGGCTGGAAGCTGAAAAGCCAGCGTGTATGTTCAATAACGTTGACCCGAGGACGGCTCTTTTATTCCGTGGAAAGCGGAGAGAGAATTCAGACTCAAACAAAGAGAACATACGGTGCCGGAATGAGCAAAGGGGCACGGGAAAAGTGCCCCTTTCTTGTGTATTACTTGTGGCAGCGCTGGCAGTCGCTGGAGCCGAACGCTGACTGGCCGTTGTGGCAGGTTGCGCAGAACTTGCCCTGATAAAGGTCATCCATCTTCATGCCGGACCCGCCTTTCTTGTATTTGAAGATAGTGGTATGGCAGCTGTTGCACTCGAACATGGCGGTATGCAGTTCGTGGCTGAAAATGACCGGCGACATGCCTGCTGACGTGTAGGTAAGCGCCTTCTTGAAGCCTGTCATCTTTGCATGGCATTTCATACAGGCAGAAGTCGAGAAGGCCTTTTTGCCGTTATGGCATGCCCCGCAGGAATTGCCTCTGTACATATCGTCCATGGCCAGTTTCGTGCTCCCTTTTTTCATCAGGAAGAGTCTGGGATGGCATTCGCTGCAATTGAATCTCCTGGCATGGCTCTGATGGGTGAAGTTCACCGGCATTCCTGATGTCTCAAGCGTGAATGAGGTCAGCTTATGGCAGGTATCGCAGGCAGCTTTATTCACGTTCGACTCTGTGTGGTCCTTGATAATATGGCAGGTGTTGCAGTGAACACCGAAGTTCTTATGCCTTGCATGGGAAAAGATACCGGGCTTGTTCTGTGCGTATTTCTCATATGCGTGACATTTGAAGCAAGGGAGGCCTGAATCCTTCAGTGACGCTATAACAGGAGACTGCGGCTCTTCATACTTCGTCTCGACATTCCCCTTGAACTTGCACGCAGAGAGTACAAGTACCAGTGATGCAACAACAATTATCCTTGTCAGTGTCATGCCCCCTCCTATCCCTTCTTCTCTTTCTTCGCTTCCTCAGGGAAGAGAAGTTCATATTCAAGAGGGTGATGATGTTTCAGCTTCTCAGTCGATATCTTGCCTGTTATCCATATCCAGCTCATCGGAAAAACTTCAGGCTTGAGATGCTCATTGTAGAAGTGCCAGAAGAGGATAAAGACTATGGCAAGGAGTGCCTCGTCGCTGTGCATGAGTCCCAGGAGTTCCCAGATCCAGCCCGTCGCGAAAGAAGGGATGATATAGGATACCTGCATCGGAAATGCCAAGGCGTATCCTGAAAAGCCGATAATGAACATACCCCAGAAGACGGCCCAGTAATCGAACTTCTGTGCATAGGAATATTTGCCGAATTTCGCCTTTTCTTTTGAAAGGCCGAAGAAATACATGAAATTCTTGATAACGTCGAAAATGTCCTTCGGGAGGGGGATGACCGTTGTCTTGGCATTGATAGTCATCTGTTTTGTTGCGAACAGATAGGTAAGGTAGATCACATGCCAGACAAAATCGATAAGCATGGTGACGCCTGCGACCCGGTGGATAAGGCCGGCAGTGTCAGGTCCTCCCCAGATACGGATCCAGATGCTTGAGAGGCCCTCAGGATCATGCGCATATTTCAAACCCCAGCCGGTAAAGCTCAGGATCAGGAATGTGGTAAACATAAGTACGTGCTGTATCCTGAAGATAATATTGAACCGTTCGATCTCCTCGGGAATCCCTGGGGTTGCGGCGGCTGTCTTGCTCATTATTTGCCCTCCTTTTTCCTGAAGACTGCGTCCCGTATATCAGCAAAGGCCTCGAGCAGAACATGGGAAATAATGAAAGCGAATGTGCCCATGGTAAGGAGGATCAGCAATTTTTCCCCATAATGTGGTATAGGGCCGGGACGCTTATGCGTGATCGCGGGAACGAACTTCTCATTTGCTCCCTTATGGCACTTTCCACAGGTCGAAAGCTTGTTCCTGCCGAACACCGGAGATAAGGCGTCGCTCTTCGAACGTATGTCATGTGCGTTATGACAACTCGCACAGACCGGAGCACGTGTGTGTCCGAGGAGAAGTTTTCGTCCATGGAAGCTTTCACTGAAGCTGTCCATGACGTTTTCCTCGAGCTTATATTTCTCGACGATATCCTGCTTGCCGTGGCATTTACCGCAGGTCCCTACCTGATACCCGCGGCTGACGGGAGACTTGCCATCCTTTGTCTTCGTGATATAATGCGGAGAGCCATGGCAGTCCACGCAGAGAGCGCCATCCGTCTGTTTTTTCTCGATGATGTTTTTCCCATGGACGCTGGAGAGGACCTTCTGATATACCTCTTCATGACACTTCGTGCAGGCCGCACCGGCAACGGGGTCTGATAAAAACTTTGCCGATATTTTAGAAGACAATGAAAGGATGTCTGAAGGAATTGCCGAGCCTGATGAAGCATGAGAGGCATCAGAGAACTTCAGATGACATTCGGTACAGGGAAGCATTGCATGAACAGATGCCTTGAACTTCTCTGCATCCAGATTCAGATCTACCATGTTCCCGCTCTGCGCCTTCATCGTTCCTTTCATAGCGTTATGGCAGGAAAGACAGGTTTCGGATTCCTGTGAGAAACCGGGGGAAGGGAGCAGAAGAAGGAGGAACAGTAAAGGTGCGACAGCAACTGCAAAGGTTTTTTGTGACATAAGCACCTCTTCCTTGTTTTAATAGCTATTGCATATGCATAGCCGAAAGCGCTTCTTTGATATGGCGCCCTGAAAAAGCACGCATTTCGCCGCTTGGTCCTCCCCTGAAATGAAACGTACAGTTGTTCCCTTGTTATATATAATAATTAAGAACAACGTTAAACTGAAAGCAGCACGGTATTTAAGCAGAACGAAACATTTGCTGTCAACCCCAAAAGCTGAAACTGCCGGAGCATTCGAACGAACACACAGCAAAGGATCGAGATCAGGAAGTATTCTTATCACTGATACCGACGATGGAGATGCCAGCATTGTCAGCTTCACCGGCAATCCTTGCCCTCTGAAGCAAGATGCTCTTTTGCGACTCAACCGCAAGCACGCGTGCCTGCACGGCGATCATTGATCTGAGCGTATCAGGACCGACAACAGGCACGTCGAAGCGCATATCCTGCTGCGGCTTGCTCACCTTAATGACAACAGCTCCGCTGCCTGCGAGCGTACCCCCTCTCCGGATTGCTTCGTCTGTTCCCTCTATGGCCTCTACTGCCATGACTGCCTGGTTCCTAATCACAACAGTCTGTCCGATATCGAGTCTCCCGATCTCCTTTGCGATCTTCCAGCCGAAGGCTATGTCCTTCCATTCATTTTCCGTAGGACATTCGGCAGTGATAACCCCTTCAGGGGTAAGGAGACTTGTGGTAAAGTCCGTGGTATTCAGAAGGGTGATACCGTCCTTCTTCAGCTCCTTAGCGATTGCAAGGAGGATAGAGTCATCGCTCTGATCCTTGAGGGTGAAGAGGAGTTTGATGGCACGCAGGTCAGGAGTTATCTTGCTCTTAAACAGCAGCGACTTGGGAACCTTGCCGGCCATCACGGCCTCTGATACCCCGGATTTTTTCAGATAGCCGATGATATCGCCGAGCTTGCCAACATTGATCCATCGCATGTTATCGACAGCAGAGGTCAGGGCCTTATCCGCCAGGGGTTCAAGCCCGATGGCAATGACCTCATAGCCTTTCGCTCGGGCCTCTTCGGCTACTGCGAGCGGCAGTTCGCCGTTGCCTGCGATAAGGCCAAGTTTCGGCATTAACGGCAGATCCCGCGCTTGTTTTTTTCAATAAAAGCAACGAGATGCCGTATTTCAGGTGAATCAGTAAAATCTTCCTGGACTTTTCTGATAGCGTCCTTGAGCGTCCTTTTTTCCCTGAAGAGGATCTTGTACGCCTTTTTTATGGTATTTATGGTCTCGTCAGAAAAACCATGCCGCTTTAGTCCGATCAAATTCGGGCCGAAGAGCTTGGCCCTGGCCCCGGAAGCCACCATAAAGGGAGGAATATCCTGACCGATGCCGCTGAAACCCCCGACCATCGCATATTGGCCGATCCTCGTAAACTGATGGATAGCAACAAGTCCTCCAATCACTGCAAAGTCCTCGATAAGGACATGCCCGGCGAGTGTTGCAGCATTTGCCATGATGATGTTACTGCCTATTTTACAATTGTGGGCCACATGGACATAGGCCATAAGAAAGTTACTGTTTCCCAGGGTCGTGGTTTCGTCCCCGCCTACCGATGCCCTGTGGACAGTAACATATTCCCGTATCGTGTTATGGCTGCCGATTATCAGCTTTGTAGGCTCACCCCGGTACTTCATATCCTGGGGCGGCAAACCGATGCATGCAAAGGGATGGAATGTACAGTTTTCACCGATCTCGGTATCCCCTTCAACGATGACATGAGAGACGAGCTTTGTGTTCCTGCCGATGCGTACACCTTTTTTTATAATGGAGTATGGACCAATCTCAACGCCGGCATCTATTTCAGCTTTCTGGTGGATAAGCGCTGTTTCATGAATCTTTGTCTTCATCATATCTCCCTGTCTGTTACCATGGCAGTGAAATCGGTCTCCGCGGCAACCTTATCGTCTACCCGTGCGGTACCTGAAAACCTCCAGACATTTCCTCTTTGTTGCATCACCTTTATCTCGAGCCTGAGCTGGTCCCCCGGGATTACCGGCTTTCTGAATTTTGCTTTTTCAATACTCATGAAAAAAACCGATTTTGCTTCAACGCCGCTGCTGAAGGCAAGGACGCCGGCAACTTGTGCCATAGCCTCTATCATCAGCACGCCGGGCATGATTGGCTGTCCGGGGAAATGCCCCTGGAAGTAAGGTTCATTAATGGTCACGTTCTTTATCCCGGTGATGCTGACATTGGGCTGAACGTCTATGATCCGATCTACAAGAAGGAACGGGTAGCGGTGCGGCAGTTTTTTCATGATATCAAGAATATTCATCATGATCTCTCTCCTTTTTCCAGTCTGCTTAGCTTTTCTTCGAGTGCTCGTATTTTCTTATTCATATCAGGCAGTTTGCCGAACAAGACCTGCGCCCTGAGCCAGGTGGCATGAGGAATTGCAGGGGAGCCTGCATATATGCCTTTTTCAATCTGGCCTTTCAGTCCTGACTGGGCAGCTACCATGGTGCCTGATGCGATGGTTGTATGATCAGCAATGCCTGCCTGTCCTCCGAGCACAACAAAATCGCCTATCTCCGTGCTGCCGGCTATCCCGACCTGGGAAATGATCAGCGACTTCTCGCCGATAGAGACATTGTGCGCGATCTGGGTCAGATTATCGATCTTTGTCCCCCTGCGGATGATGGTATTACCGATCGTTGCGCGGTCGATGGAGACATTCGATCCGATCTCCACGTCATCCTCGATGATCACTCCCCCCACCTGGGGGATCTTGTAATGATCCCCTTTTTCAAAGACATAGCCGAACCCGTCAGAGCCGATAACCGTCCCGGCATGAATGATTACCCTGTCACCGATTGAGACTCCTTCCCTGATGGTGACGTTCGGAAATATCAGGCACTCCTTACCGATCTTTGTACGCTCGCCGATAAAGGCTCCGGGCATGATGACCGTATCGTCACCTATGACGACGTCGTTCGCTATATAGGCAAAGGGATATATTGCCGCACGGTCCCCGATTGATGCACTATCGGCCACTGCGGCATGATTGCTGATCTCCGGCGGAGGTGCCGACCTCGGGTAAAAATGCTCGAGTGCCTTGGCAAAGGCAAACTGGGGGTTCTGCACCTTTATCTGCGGGACAGCGAGATCCGGGATAGGGTCCTTTACAATGACGCAGGATGCCTTTGTTCCGGCAAGATACCGTATGTACTGCGGAGAAGATATGAACGTTATATCTCCCTCTTCAGCCTCCCTGACGCCAGAGACTCCCGTGATGTTCCGCAGGGGGTCACCGATTACTTCACCGTTCATGAGTTCTGCAAATTCTTTGACATTCATCGTGTAGAGAGCGACATCAGACAAAAAGGCCTCCTGTAAGATGGAGGCCTTTTTGTCTGGTTCTTGATGCCGGCTTATTTCTTAGATTTTGCCTTTGACTCGTTGTATTTCTTCAAGACAATTTCCGTAAGGTCAGCTTCTTTCTTCGCGTAGAGAATCTGGCCTTCGGCGCTTTCGAGGATAAGCGTGTACCCTTCCTCTTCCCCTATCTTCTGGACTATGGCCCTGAGGTCCTTCAGGATGTCACCGGTGATTTCGCCTTCCTTCTTTTTTACCTCGTTCTGGGAGTCGGCGACCAGCCGCTGATAATCCCTGAGCAGCCGCTCCATCTCCTCTTCCTTTGCCTTCCTCGCATCCGGAGACAGTACAGACGACTGTTTTTCGAGGTCTGCCTTTGTTTTCTCAATGGCCTTGCCTTTTTCATCGATCGTTGTCTGCTTGGTTTTGATCAGGAATTCAAGGTCTGTTTTCGCTTTTTTCCCAGATTCAGACTCGTTCAGGGCCTTGACGAGGTCTACATATCCAATTCTTACCGTAACGACTTCTGCTGCCAATGCTGACGTACCGGTGAGCATAAGAAGAACGACTACCAGACATGCTACTTTTTTCATGCGCTCTCTCCTTAAATGAGGTATTAAAAAAAACTTCCGAAGGCGAACTCAAACTTGCTGGAACTTTCGCCCGGTTCTTTATCGATGTTATATCCCCAGTCAAGCCGGATTGGGCCGAAAGGTGATATCCAGCGGATGCCAAGGCCAGACGTGTACCTCAGGCTTCCAAACTCGTTGAAGCCTTCGTATGACTTTCCGGCATCAAAGAAGACTACGCCTTTCAGCTTCATTTCAGGGGAAATAGGGAAAATGAATTCCGTGTTGAAAATGAGTTCTGTTGTCCCGCCGATTGCTTCGTCGGTTACAGGATCGTGGGGTCCCGCATCGCCAAACCCGAGTCCCCTGACCGTACTCAGGCCACCCACATAGAAACGCTCATAAAGGGGTAATGTTTTGCCAAAAACCTCAGTGGCATATCCGAAGCGTCCTCTGAGCAAGAAGGTCGTCACTCCCCACGGAAAGTACCATCCGGAATCTATAAGACCTTTAAAATACCCATAGTCTCCACCCAGCCCTGTAATCGTCAGCGTGAGCGCATTCCGTGATCCGCGCGTCGGGTCAATATAATTGTCCCTGCTGTCACGGACAACGGAGGAGGTAATGCCACTGAGGGTATGTTTCCCTTCCTGGTCTTTGACAGTTATGGAAGCATCATTATCGATATTCGTGATATCCGCCTTCTCAAAATTGTATGTTATATCACCTCTCCAAAATTCCCGGAATGCCTTTCCAAAGCCAAAATAGAAGCCATAAGCATCTTTATCGTATTCGATGTAATCCTTCTGGTGCTTGTAGATGCCTGTAGAAAAGGAGTACGAAGTATCCAGGAAATAGGGATCGCGGAACGAGAACTCGTAGTAAGAACTCTCTCCACCAAACTCCCCTTTGAGCTTTATATACTGGCCTCTCCCGAAAAGATTTCCCTGCGTGACATCGGCGGTTGCAATAAACTTGTCCTGGGAGCTATACCCGCCACCAACGCTCAGGAAGCCCGTGGGTCGTTCCTTTACCTTGATATCGAGATCAACGGATTTATCTTCATATTTCGGCTTGGGTATCATCTCAACGGAATCAAAAAAGCCCAGATTGTTTATCCGCTCATAGCTCCGCTTCAGTTTGGAGCTGTCGAAGGTCTCGCCTTCATAGACACGGATTTCCCGGCGTATCACCTTGTCGCGGGTCTTAGTATTTCCTGATATCTCAATCCTCCCCATCTTATATTTGTCGCCCTCGGCAATCTGCAGGGAAACCCTGACGGTCCTGGTCTGCTCATCCGGCTGAAGGTCCGGCACAACCGAAGCGAGGGCATATCCATTATTGGAATAAAGCTCAGTAATGGAAAGCATGTCCCTCTCGAGCATGTTTTTCTTGAAGATGGTATTCGGCGCAAGGGATATTTTTTGCCTAACCGTATCATTATCGAACACGGTATTGCCGGAGAAGTCCACGGCTGCCACACTAAACTGGTCGCCTTCGGATATCCTGATCTTTATCGTCATGTTCTTCTTATCATTATCGACCATGACCTCTGGCTCTGCGATCATTACCTTTAAGAACCCGTTATTGTAGTAAAGGTTCCGGATCTTCTCAATGTCAGCCTCCATCTGCTCCTTTTTATAGTAGCCGGTCGACGTTATGAAAGAGAACAGCCACCATTCCTTCGTATTCATAACTTTTTTTATCTGGCGTGATGAAAGGTACTTATTCCCCTCGGTCACAATATGTTTGATGCTGACCTTTTGGCCCTCGTCAATCTGGTAAGTGAGACTTACTTCATCTTGAGAGATCCTCTTGACAACCGGGACAACATTGGTAAGCCAGAATCCTTCTTCCTCGTAAAACTTGCCGATCTTGGTCGCATTGTCCTGGATCAAAACCGTATCAGCGATCGAACCAGGCGTTACAGAAATTTTTTCTTTCAGTTTTGCATCTTCGATTTCCTTATTTCCCTGGAAATCGACCCGTATGATGGTGGGCTTTTCCTTGACAACATAGATAAGTTTTACGCCTCCCTCAAAGGCTTCGATCTCGGCCTGAACATCCTCAAAGTATCCCATGGTAAAAATATTCTTAATGTCCTCATTTGTTTTTTCCTGTGAGACAGGTTCCCCGAGTTTCTGTGATATCTTTGCCTTGACGGCCCCTTCTTCAATACGCTTGAGTCCCTTGACCTCGATGGCATTTATGCTGGGTTGGATCTGAGCAGAGAGGCTGGTGAAAGAAGCCATGAACAAGACAGCTACCGCTACCAGCAGAACGGTTTTACGCACGTATTCCTCCCGGAACTATGTAGTGTATATGCAAACAATGGCATATGAGAGCACGGTAAGAAGTATAGCACTGATAGCGGGGTTATTGTAAATAGGAAAATGCCTTATTCTGGAGGGCTTTTTTCGTTTTTTTAATCAGGGATTCAGGTCGGAGAGAATTAAATAAAGAATTATGATTTGTGGATTAATTTTTTTTATTTGACCATCTCGCAACAGGTATTTTAAGCTGTAAAGCCTGCACTTCCTGTTTTTTAGGCAATGAACAATCACCATAAAGGAGGATTCGATGAAGAAGTATGACACGCCGTTGATCGACGAGCTCGAAAAAGGACCATGGCCGAGCTTTGTCACAGAGATGAAGAAGGCCGCAAAGAACAATGAGATGGCAAATGATGCAGTAGGGCATCTCGAGAAATGCTTCAAAACCAAAGTTGGATACTGGAAGCATGGAGGTATCGTTGGCGTCCTCGGTTATGGAGGCGGAGTTATCGGAAGATACTCAGAGCTTGGTGACGAGTTCCCCGGCGTTGCCCACTTCCACACGGTCCGTATCAACCAGCCCTCTGGTTTTTTCTACAGCAGTGCAGCGCTGAGAGAGATCTGCGATATCTGGGACAGATACGGCAGCGGGCTTACAAACGTTCATGGTTCAACCGGCGACCTCGTTCTCCTAGGCACCAAGACCGATGCACTTGAGGCCATCTTCGCTGAGTATTCCTCCCGCGGCTGGGATCTTGGCGGTTCAGGTTCTGCACTCAGAACCCCGAGCTGCTGCGTAGGACCGGGCCGTTGCGAATGGACCAACTACGACACTCTCGATCTGAATTATGCGCTTACCCAGGAGTTCCAGGATGAGATCCACAGGCCGATGTTTGCATACAAATTCAAGATCAAGATGTCGGGCTGCGCCTGTGACTGCGTTGCATCCATTGCCCGTGCGGACATGTCCATCATCGGGACCTGGAAGGGCAAGATCGAGGTCAACCAGGACGAGGTGAAAAACTACGCGAAAAACGGCATGGACATCAATGCCGAGATCGTCAATATGTGCCCGACCCAGTGCATAAGCTATGACGGCAAGGAGCTCAAGATCAACAATGCGGAATGTTCCCGCTGCATGCACTGCATCACCCGGATGACCAAGGCCCTCAAACCGACCGGCGAACGGGGAGCGACTATCTGCATCGGATCAAAGGCACCAATCGTTGTCGGCTCACTCCTTTCATGGGTCATTGTACCGTTTATCAAGGTCGAGCCGCCCTACACAGAGGTCAAGGACCTTATCAGGAAGATCTGGGAGTGGTGGGATGAGAACGCAAAGCCGAGAGAGCGGATTGGCGAGGTCATCGAGATGAAAGGCATGCGGTCGTTCCTCGAGGGCATTGGTCAGACACCGATCCCGCAGCAGATCAAGGAGCCGAGAAAGGATCCGTTCATGTTCTACACCGAGGATGATATGGCTGCCTTCAAGGCGAAGGAAGTAGAAGAGAAGAAAAGCGGAAAATACAAATTCTAATTTATAGATAATTATCAAGGAGGAGATTGAACATGGCATTACCACAGAGAAAAACAGACATTGGACCGCCGCATTATAAACAGTTCTTGCCGCCGGTTATCCAGAAGAACTACGGCAAGTGGAAATATCATGAAGTCATTAATCCCGGACTTATGGTGCATGTCGGGGAGAGCGGAGACAAGCTCTGGACCGTCAGGGTTGCGTCACCGAGAATCCTTTCAACAGCCACAATCCGCGAGCATTGCGACATCGCAGAAAAGTACTGCGGGGGATTCTTCCGCTATACCACGAGGAATAATGTTGAATTTCTCGTATCTGATGAGAAGCAGGTCGAACCGCTCAGAAAAGACCTCACCGCAAGAGGGTTCAAGATGGGCGGCATAGGATCCGGCATCAGCAACGTTGTCCATACCCAGGGATGGGTGCATTGCCACAGTGCATGTACCGATGCATCAGGTCTTGTGAAGTCCATGATGGACGAACTTATGCCGTATTTTGAGTCCAAGAGGCTTCCCAATAAGGTCAGGCTGGCAGTCGCATGCTGCGTTAATATGTGCGGTGCTGTTCACTGTTCGGATATCGCAGTTGTTGCGGTCCATACCAAGGTCCCGACGATCGCCCATGAAAACTTCAAAAACATGTGCGAACTGCCGACCGTTATCGGTTCCTGCCCGACACGTGCTATCAGCCCTGACCCTGCGAACAAGAGTGTCAAGATCAATGCTGAAAAGTGCATGTACTGCGGTAACTGCTTCACGGTCTGCCCCCCGATCAGCATCAAGGACCCGGAGCGCGACGGTATTGCTATCTTGGTCGGCGGGAAGGTCAACAGCCTCAGATCTAACCCCAAATTTTCGAAACTGGTTATCCCGTATATCTCGAATGAGCCGCCGCGGTGGCCGAAAGCCGTTGCAGCCATCAAGCATATCGTTGAGGTCTATGCGAAGAACGCCCGGAAGCACGAAAGGGTCGGTGAGTGGATCGAGAGGATCGGATGGGAAAGGTTCTTCTCCCTTACGGGAATTGACTTCACCTTCCAGTGTATCGATGACTTTACCTTCATGCGCGATACCATGAGGACATCCTCGACATTCAAATGGTAGTAAGATAAAAGGGGAAGGGTAGCAGCCGTCGGGTTGCTGCCCTTTTTACGAAACATAAATTTATCACGGGGGTAAAGAACAGATGGAAATGTCAGAACTTCAGGATAAGATTTTCGCCTTCTGTGAAGCAGCAAAGGGCAAGAAGAAGCTTAAGGAAAAAGACATCCTTATTGGCGTGAGCGCTGAATTAAGCATTGAAAAGGATGAGGTCAAGAAGGCTCTTCGTGAGATGATCAATGTCGGCAGACTTATGTACTCGTACGGCGGTGGCGCAAGCTCGGTCGAGATCCCGAGCGAAGAGTATCTGAGGGAAAAAGGCCTTATTAAGTAAGGTCTGTCTTTGAATAGGATATGCCAGAGGGACGCATCGTCCCTCTTTTTTTCTCGCGCACTGTCCGTTATTCTTCCAGGAGCTGATAGTCAGCGAAGCCCTGTTTTTTGTTCTGCAGATTTTTGCCTTTGAGCCGAATGGATGTCTTATGCGGGTGGGTTTTCATGGTGATGTAGGCCCTCGCAATATTCGCGATCGTTGCTTCCTGAAAGATAAATTCAGCTCCGTCATGGAGCAGCAATCTGGCCCTCAGATGCTTGTGCCCTTCCGGCACTTCCAGAACTACTTCCCGTATCATCTCATTTGCAATATTCATGTCTGTTCTTCCTTGCGCCATTGTTCGAGTTTTTCGGTGATAAAATCGACTATTTTCTGGTGTTCCTCTGCTCCACGGTTCCGGATGGTCACGGGCTGACCGATGGCGAAGTGCACATTCTTTCGGGGGTCAATGGGACCGAAGTCCTTCGCGATTTTCCCGATACCCCATGCATCGGTCTTGAGCGCTATCGGCACCACAGGAACGTTTGCTTTCAGCGCGAGCTTGATGCCAAGGGTATTGAACTCTTCAGGTTTAAAGGTGAACGACCGAGTGCTCTGGGGGAAGATAATGACCGACTGTCCTGCCTGAAGTCTTTTTGTCCCGCCTTCAAGAACAGCCTTGAGGTCTTCTCTCGGGTTTGTCCTGCCGACAAGGATGGGATCGCGCGAACGCATGATCGGACCGAACACCGGCGTATCAACAAGGCTTTGCTTTACCACAAAGGTCACCGGCTTCACCGGCTGTATGATGCACGGGAGAACAAACGTTTCGAGTGTGCTCATATGATTGGCAATGAAGACCGCGGGACCGTCGAACTTCCTCAGGCTTGCCATGCCGGTTATCGTGATGCTCGTGCCGATGTTCTCAAGAGCGCGTAAGATTTCATAGCTGCTCTCCGCCCATTTTTCTGCGGTATACACACCTTTCAGGGCCTTGCGACTATTCTTCCATATGATCCAAAATGCCTGGAAATAGAAGGTGAATTTCGGCCGAAGGAATATCCGCGAAAGAATGCTTCGACGGCGGTGCAGGTCTGTGCTGTAGCTGTCTGTTCCCGCGGGGATCACTGCTTACGCAATACCCACGTTATTATCTCTTCGACCATTGCATCGATCGTCGCCTCTTTCGGCATGATATCAACCATGAGTCCGGCTTTTTCTATTGCCTTTGCCGTTACCGGGCCTATGACCGCTATCGCGACCTTCTTGAGAAGTTCATCAGCATCCTCACCCATGATCTCCCGGAAATTTGTGAAGGTAGCTGCGCTGGTAAACGTTGCGATCGTTATTCTCCCTTCCCTGAGAAAGCGCTTCAGCCGCTTACCGTGATAATCCGGTCTCATGGCACGGTAGGCAGCAGGGACATCGATAACGCCGCCAAGTTTCCGTACTTTCTCCGGGAACACCTCGCGGGCAACTTCTGCACGGGGAAGGAGGAACCGCATGCCTTTCAATGGTTCGATGTTCGAAGTTCCCTGTTCAACGTTAATAGTTGAACCCTGAACCTTGAACCTTGAACTTTCTTTTTTGAACGTCTCTATCAGGCCTTCGGCATTGAACTCCTCGGGCACCAAATCAACCCTCATGCCGAGCTGGTTTATCGCCGCCTCGGTCTTTGTGCCGATAGCGCAGATTTTCAGGCCTTTCAGCTGCCGGATATCGACTCTTTTTTCGAAGAGCCGGGAAAAGAAATATTTCACCCCATTCGTGCTGGTGAAGATGAGCCAGTCATAGGTGCTGATGTTCTCGATTGCGGCATCAAGCTCGCTCCATGTCTCCGGAGGCACAATCTCGATCGTAGAGAACTGGAGCACCTCTGCCCCGAGTTCTTCAAGAGCCTCAAAACCCCCTGCATGCTCGCGTGTCACGAGGATCCTCTGCCCGAACAGCGGCTTCTTCTCATACCAGCTCAATTCTTTCCGCAGGTTCACAACATCGCCGATGACCGTGACAGCAGGCGGCCTGATTTCTTTTTCTCTCACGAGGGCAGCGATATCCTTTAACGTGCCCACGAGCGTTTTCTGCTCCGGACGGGTCCCCCAGCGGATAACAGCTACAGGGGTGTCCGGAGAGAGGCCATGTTCTATGAGTTTCCGGGTCAGTTCGCTGATATTCTTTACCGCCATGAGAAAGACAAGCGTGCCAACTCCCGTGGCAAGCTTTGCCCAGTTGATAGCAGACTCTTCCTTTGTTGTGTCCTCGTACCCGGGTATGACAGCGAACGAGGAAGAGTAGAGTCTGTGTGTCAGGGGGATACCCGCATATGCCGGAGCAGCTACAGCAGAGCTGACGCCGGGAACTACCTCGAAGCGTAGTCCCTCCCTTGCCAGCTCCTGCGCCTCTTCGCCGCCCCTGCCGAAGACAAACGGGTCGCCGCCCTTGAGGCGGCATACGATCTTCCCTTCCGTTGCTTTTTCGACGATCGCCTGATTGATCTCATCCTGGGTCATGGTGTGGTGTCCGCCGCGTTTGCCCGCGTAGATAAGCTCTGCCTTATGGCTGATAGAGTTCAGGATCTGGGCATTCAGGTGAAAATCATAGATCACGACTTCGGCCTTCTGCAGACAGCGAAGACCCTTCACCGTGAGCAGACCGATGTCACCCGGGCCCGCTCCGACAAGATACACAATGCCTTTTTTCTTTTCCATACGGGATGTATTTTAGCACAAAGGTTATGGGGGGATGTGTTCGTAAGGTGGTTCCCAGTCTTGCTCTATACCGTCAGGAGTGCGCAGAAATCAGACCCGGCCGTCCAGCTCAAAGACATTCACTGCATTACACAGTTTCAGGTCATGAAACCTGCTCGGGGGGCTTTTCTGCTGGGCTCACTGTTTCCGTCAGCTCAAGCCCGTTCATGGCTTCCTCGATGATACCGACTGTTCTTTTACGGAGCCCATTCATTCGCCCTTCTCCGGCCGTCTCCTTCCCGAAGCATCTTCTCGACAGAAGGGTCCAGGGCTATGGAGATGATCACCTTGTCATCCTTGAGCCGGTAGTGCACGGAAAGGACATCGTCAAGCCCAAAGGCAAAGGAATGGTAGAGCGGCCGTATCTCATAGCCAAGGATGTCGCCAGAGGGGGCAACAATACTGCGCACCTGTGCGTTCCTGAACGATGAACTGCAGTGCGGGAAATTCCTTGCCTCTGCGAGAGCCTCGGTTGTTGTCAATCCCTTCTTTAACCTGTAGTTGAAGTCAGGCGCATACGGTTCAAAGGTATAGGGATCGCCGGCTTTGTCGAGGAATACGATGGTTTCCGGGTCATTGAAATAGTTGCAGCCGTAAAATATCACATCGTAGGTGCCGGTAATCTCGGCATCCTGAGTACTTTTCGTATTGAGTCGTGTTCCGGTCATGCAGGACGTGAGGACCAGCATTGCAAACAAGGCAGATGCGAAAAGAACATATTTTGTCTTCGTTTTCATGGCAGCCACCTCCCGAATTGTGCCTTATATATTATAGTCCAATCTTAAGCAACAGCATATCAATTTTCATCTAACTGTCAAGCCAAAATAGAAATGTCCTGTTTTTACCAAAGTAGAAATGTCCGGTATTCATGCTGCCTTTATCTTCAGCTTCTTAGGGACGAAGAAGAGTCCTCTCCAGGGGTGGTCCTTTGCTGGGGTCGATATCTTCCTTCGAGCCGGTCGTGGTGATTGTTTTGGTGGCTTCTCAGGCTTTGCCTTGATCTGCCTAAATTTCACCTTCTGTCCCCGGCACCAGATGGCCATTGAGCCATCAGGATATTCCTCTACCATCAGTTTCTTAGTCTTCACTGCCTCTTCAATCTGGTAGAGCTTCCGGTCATGGGCAATCGTAAAGTCATTTTTCGGCGTCCGCTCTGTCTTAATGCAGAGGATCCTGTGGAGATCCAGTCCCTTAGGGATAGGCCTATGGAGGTTTTCTGCTTGTGCTGCCTTCTTGGCAAACCGCCTGTTGTAGATCGGCAGATACTCTTTGAGAAACTCATTTGCCTCGGCAATGCTGCTTATGCCCCTGAGCCTCATCTCCTTGACCAGCCGGTCCTGAAGGGTATTAAACAGTCGCTCAACCCTTCCTTTTGCCTGCGGTGAGTGGGCATGGATCAGCTGCACCCCCAGTTCCTTCAGTGCCCTGCCAAATTGACTCATCGGCTCTGTACCGTTTAGCTCATCTTCTATGGTCGGCTTCCCCGAGGCTTTGTATGTGGTGTGCTTGTCCATGTAGAGGCTCATGGGTATGCCATGCTTCCTGATATATCTCCTGAAGCTGTCCATGGCCGGCAGGGTTCCCTCATATTCGTAAAATCTCCCCAAAACCTTCCCGGTGGCATCATCGATATACCCCATAAACACGCACTCAGCCCCTCTGCCTTCAAACCAATCGTGATGAGAACCGTCTGCCTGTATCATTTCCCCATATCGCTCTTTACGGGGCCGCCACTGACGGTGCTGTCTGCCCTTACGCTTCTTCTTCCAGAGCCCTGCCTCTATCAGCCATAACCGAAGGGTTTCATCGCTTATGCTGATACTATCTCTCTCAAAAAGCTTCTCCTGGGCCAACGTAGGCCCAAAGCCTTCGTAGTTCTGCCGGTACAGTTCAATCACCCGTGCTTTGAGCTCCTCCGGATACTTTCTGTTGGATTCTCTACCCCGAGACTGCTGTACTACTCCTTGAGGGCCTTCTTCCCTTACCCTCCCAACAATCCTTCCTGTCTGCCTGATGCTCAGCGATAGCATCTCCGCCGCCTCTGTCCGCCTGAGTGTCCCCTCAATCACTTTCTGCACAATATGCAGACGCTTCAGCTCTCTCTGGCTTGCCATGATAATGTCCTTTCCTGCCATCCATGCCTCCTTCTGTTCAGCATGGTAGCTTCTCAATTTCAGGACATTTCTACTTTGGCTATTTAGGACATTATCATTTTGGCGTTACACATTTCGTCACCTGTTGCGGTCAC
>Ga0316627_100000120_pt1 | contig 16691 bp, 8 predicted proteins | sample OWC_Aug_M2_C1_D1_FD_207653 | JGI IMG/M metagenome (GOLD analysis project Ga0316627, IMG submission 207653) | Wetland soil microbial communities from Old Woman Creek delta, Ohio, United States - OWC_Aug_M2_C1_D1_C | ecosystem: Environmental > Terrestrial > Soil > Wetlands | place: USA: Ohio...
CCGGCCTATCGAGATCGGCCTCGCGGGCGGCCAGGTCAGCGGCGACGTCACCCTCGACGCGCGACGCGACGTCATCGACGCAGCCGCGGACCTGCAAGCCAGTGGAGTCGAGCTGACGCGCCTGTTCCCGCGGATCAAGACGACAAGTGTCGGGCTCATCGGGGGCACGGCGACACTCGAAGGTCGTGGAAACTCGGTCGCGGAGATGCTCGCAACGGCCGACGGCGAGGTCGCCGGGGTGATGGGAGCCGGCCAGTTCAGCAACCTGCTGCTCGAACTTGCCGGGCTCGACATCGCCGAGTCCCTCAGGTCCCTGATCGGCAGGGACCGCTCGGTGCGATTGCGGTGCGCGTACGCCGATTTCGGGGTCGACGAAGGTGTCGCACGTACCCGCTCCCTGGCTTTCGACACGACCGACACGGTGATCCTCGGCAAGGGCTCGGTCAGCCTGCGCGACGAGCAGCTCGATCTCGTGCTTCGCCCCGACCAAAGGACATGAGCCTCATCAGCCTGCGCGTGCCGCTCGAAGTGCGCGGCACTTTCAAGGATCCGACACTGAGCCCCCAGCCAGGACCGCTCGTCGCACGTGCGGCGCTGGCAGCGGCGCTCTATGCGATTGCCCCGCCCGCGGCCCTGCTCGCCCTGATCGAGACCGGTCCGGGTGAGGACGTAGGTTGCCGCCAGCACACACAGGGCCACGCGTCGCGCGAAGACTCCTGCCGGACCTGTCAACGTGTGCGGGATGCGTCGAGCGTCCATACTGGCCCCGCGGCGACCCGCGCTCACGGTGCCGCCGGCAGTCCATGAGCACGATTGCCCGGCCACGCGGTTGAAATGCGGCTTCCCGCGGTGTAGGTATCTTTCCTCGTCCTGCGCGGCTCGCTGCATGCGGGCTGGCGCCAGGAGTATTCGCCGATGAGTTCGACAGTTGGCAGCCTCATCGCTCGACTCCGGCGCATCGCAGCCTGGCCGGGTCCGCGTGGCCAGGGTTTGGACTCTTCGCCCGCTGAACCACCCCTGAGGTCGGAGCTGTTCAGCGCCGACCAGATGGAGCAACACGGCCGTTATCTGGCGGAATCGCACGTGCTCGCGACGGGTACTGCGCCAGACAAGCTGCTGCCCCGCCTGGCAGCCAATGAGGAGGTTCTCCTGCGGGTGTTCGAGCAGCTGACCGAGGCCGTCACGGCAGGCCGCCGCGTGACGCCTGCCAGCGACTGGCTGCTCGACAATTTCTACCTGATCGAGGAGCAGATCCGTACCGCGAAGCGCCACCTCCCGAAGAACTACAGCCGCGAGCTTCCGCGCCTCGCAACAGGGCCCTCGGCCGGCTTCCCCAGGGTCTTTGACATCGCGCTCGAGACCATCGCGCATGGCGACGGGCGGGTCGACCTGATGGGCTTGACTCGAATCATTGCTGCGTACGAGAGCGTCACGCCACTCGATCTCGGGGAGCTCTGGGCGATCCCGATCATGCTGCGTCTTGCCCTGATCGAGAACCTCCGCCGGGTGGCACTGCGGATCGAGGCGGGGCGCATCGACCGGGACCTCGCGAGCGAATGGGCGCGCGCGATGATCACCACCGTCGAGCAGGATCCCAAGAGCCTGATCCTGGTCGTCGCGGACATGGCTCGATCCAGACCGCCGATGTCCGCACCGTTCGTCTCCGAGTTCGTGCGGGCGCTGCAGGGTCAGAGTCCAGCCCTGGTCCTGGCGCTGACCTGGGTGGAGCAACGATTGGCGGAGGATGGCCTGTCGACCGACCAGCTGGTGCAGTCGGGGAACCAGATCCAGGCCGCCGACCAGGTCACCATCGGCAACTCGATCGGCAGCCTGCGTTTCCTCGCCTCCGTCGACTGGCGCAGCTTCGTCGAATTCCTGAGCGTCGTGGACCAGGCACTGCGCGGCGCCCCCGGCGACTGCTATGCCCGGATGGACTTCGAAACCCGCGATCGCTACCGGCGGGTGATCGAGCGGATTGCCCGTCGCAGCGAGCAATCGGAGCGTGAGGTTGCAGAAGCCGCGCTCCGACTGGCCCACGAAGCGGCGGCCCGCACGGACGCGGATGAGGGGGAACGCACGCGGCGAGCGCACGTGGGCTACTACCTCGTCGGACGCGGGCTGGATGAGCTCCAGCGGGCCGCGCGGTACCGTCGCACTCCGACGGATTTCCTGCGGGATTCCGTTGGGCGCGTCCCGCTGGTGGCGTACCTCGGCCCGATCACGGTGGTCACCGCTGCGATCAGCGGGTGGCTGGGGTCGATCGCGTATGCCGACGGCGCCGCGGGGTGGCACCTCGCTCTCATCGTCGTCATCGCCGTGATTGCGACCAGCCAGCTCGCAGTTGCGCTGGTCAACTGGCTCGCGACCGTGCTCGTGACGCCGAGCGCGCTGCCGCGCATGGATTTCTCGAGCGGCATCCCGGCGTCATCGAGCGCCCTGGTGGTCATTCCCGCGATGATCTCCAGCACCGGCAACATCGACGAGCTCGTCGAGGCACTCGAAGTCCGCTTCCTCGCCAATCGCGACGCGAACCTGCGCTTCGGCCTGTTGACGGACTTCCACGATGCGGCCGCCGAATCGATGCCGCAGGACGGGCCGCTGCTCGAGCACGCGACGAGGCGGATCGACGCCTTGAATGCGTTCTACTGCTGCGATGCGTTCTACCTCTTCCATCGCCCTCGCCGGTGGAATCCGGGCGAGCGCGTCTGGATGGGCCTCGAGCGCAAGCGCGGCAAGCTCGCCGACCTCAACTGGCTGTTGCGTGAAGCCGACCCCGCGGACGCGTCCGAGCGTTTCTCGCTCGTGGTCGGCAACACGAAGCTGCTCGCCGGCACCCGGTACGTGATCACGCTCGACACCGATACGCAGCTGCCCCGCGATGCCGCGCGACAGTTCGTCGGCACGATGGCACACCCGCTCAACCGGCCGGCCTTCGACGACCGGCTGGGCCGGGTGCGGGCCGGCCACGGGATCCTGCAGCCGCGCGTGAGCCCGAGCCTTCCCGGCACGAACCGCTCCAGGTACGCACGCATGCACAGCGGCGAGCCTGGCATCGACCCGTACACGCGCACCGTTTCGGACGTCTACCAGGACCTCTTCGACGAGGGCTCCTTCATCGGCAAGGGCATCTACGACGTCGACGCGTTCGAGCGAGCGACGAACGGCAGGTTTCCCGACAACAGGATACTGAGTCACGATCTCCTCGAAGGGTGCTACGCGCGCTCGGGACTGGTGAGTGATCTCGAGCTGTTCGAGGACTACCCCGCGACGTACTCATCGGATGCCGCGCGCCGGCACCGCTGGATCCGCGGCGACTGGCAGGTCGCGAGCTGGCTCCTGCCGCGGGTGCCGGGCCCCGCCGGGCAGCGCTGCCGCAATCCCCTGTCTGCCCTGTCGCTGTGGAAAATTGCCGATAACCTGCGCCGCAGCCTGGTGCCGATCGCACTGCTGCTGCTGTTGCTGGCGGCATGGATCGCGCTGCCGTCCGTGCTTGCATGGACTCTCGTCGTGGTCGGAATTCTCCTCGTCCCGCCGTTGCTCAGCTCGATGCAGCAGTTGTTCCGCAAGCCACCGGAGGCACCGGTGCGCCAGCACCTGGACGCGACCTTGCGCTCGACCGCGGTGCGATGCGCGCACGCCGGCCTCACGCTGGCATGCCTTCCGTACGAAGCCTTCATCAGTGCGGATGCCGTGGTCCGCACCACCTGGCGGACGCTCGTCTCGCACAGGCTGCTGCTCGAATGGAATCCATACAGCGCGCAGGCGGCCACCGGCCCGCCGGGGTTGCTGTCGTCCATTCGATCGATGTGGATGGGGCCGGCGGTCGCGCTCGCAACCATCGGGTACCTGGCATTCGCGCGACCATTGGTGCTGGGTCTCGCGGCGCCGATCCTGTTGCTGTGGCTGGCCGCACCGGGCATCACCTGGTGGTTGAGCCGGCCGCTGGTCCGTCCGAAGCCCAGGCTGACCCACCCGCAGCAGGAGTTTCTCCAGGTCCTGGCGCGGCGGACCTGGGCGTTCTTCGAGACCTTCGTCGGCCCGGACGACAACTGGCTCCCACCGGACAACGTTCAGACGCAGCCGGGCCCGGTGGTGGCGCACCGTACCTCGCCGACCAACATGGGCCTTGCGTTGCTGGCCAACCTGGTTGCCCATGACTTCGGCTACCTTCCGACCGGACGGCTGCTCGAACGCACCGCCAAGGCCCTGCGGAGCATGGCGTCCCTGGAACGTCACAGAGGCCACCTCTACAACTGGTACGACACCCGGAGCCTGCAGCCGCTGCTGCCGATGTACGTGTCGACCGTCGACAGCGGGAATCTTGCCGCTCACCTGCTTACGCTTCGGGTGGGGCTGCTGGCCTTGCCAGACGAACCGATCCTGCCGCGACGGGTGTTCGCCGGTCTCGCCGACACGCTGGCCGTGCTCAGGCAATCGCAGGCCGGCGACGGCACGACTCCACACAAGGAATTGCGGCGCGAACTCGACCTCGCCATCGCGGCCGGAGTGACGACGCCCGGCGACGCCCGGCGACGCCTCGATCGACTGGTCGTGCTGGCGGGCGAGCTCGCAGCGACCGGCGGCAGCGCTGCGGTCGCGACGCCGGCCGACACCATTCCGCAGCAGGACTGGACCCGCGTGCTGCTCGACCAGTGCCAGGCCGCCCGCGATGAGCTTGCAGCGCGTGCTCGGTGGACGTCGCTGTCCAGCCCGCCGGCCGGGCTCGAGGCCCTGCTGCCGTATGCCCGGGTACCGACGCTGCGTGAAATCGCAGGGCTCGATCATCGCGTGCTGCCGATCATCGAGCGAGAACTCGCCGCGGACCACGACGCGTCGACGCACGCGTGGCTGCGCGAATTCCAGGCCGCAATTGCCGCAAGCAGCGCGTTCGCGCGGCAGGACATTGCCGCCATCGAGCACCTGGCCCGGCAGGCCGATGAGCTGGCGACCCCGGACTTCGACTTCCTGTACGACACCAGTCGCCGCCTCCTGACGATCGGTTACAGCGTGACTGAACGACGCCGCGACCCGAGCTACTACGACCTGCTGGCGTCGGAGGCGAGGCTCTGCAGCTTCCTCGCGATCGCTCAGGGACAACTGCCGCAGGAGAACTGGTTCGCGCTGGGCCGATTGCTGACGGTCGCCGGCGGCGACCCGGTCCTGGTCTCGTGGAGCGGCTCGATGTTCGAGTACCTGATGCCGCTGCTGGTATTGCCCGAATTCCCGAACACCCTTCTGGAGCAGACCAGCCGGTCGGCCGTCCGACGGCAGATCGAGTACGGCAACCAGCGCGGGGTTCCCTGGGGGATGTCCGAATCCGGCTACAACATGGTCGACGCGAACCGCAATTACCAGTACCGCGCGTTCGGCGTACCGGGACTGGGACTGCAGCGCGGGCTGGCCGACGACCTGGTCGTGGCCCCGTACGCGTCGGCCCTCGCGTTGATGATCGAGCCCGAGGCGGCATGCGAAAACCTGCAGCGACTCGCCGCCGACGGAATCCTCGGGCAGTTCGGGATGTACGAGGCCGTCGACTACACGCCATCGCGGATACCGCGCGGCCAGGCGATGGCGGTCGTGCGGTCCCACATGGCCCACCACCAGGGAATGAGCCTGCTGTCGATCGCGGACCTGTTGCTCGACCACCCACTGCAGAGGAGGTTCGCGTCGGACCCCCAGTGCCAGGCCACCTTGATGCTGCTGCACGAGCGGGTCCCGAGGGAGGCACCATTCCTTGCGCATCCTGCCGTGTCGCCGCTGACGCATGCGGCAGCCGAGACCGCTGCGCCGCAGATCCGGGTCATCAACAGGCCGGACACGCCCGTGCCGGAGGTGCAACTGTTGTCGAACGGCCGCTATCACGTGCTCGTGACGGCGGCCGGCGGCGGCTACAGCCGCTGGAATGACATGGCGGTCACGCGCTGGCAGGAGGACCCGACCCGCGACCACTGGGGCAGCTTCTGCTACATCCGCGATACGGCGACCGGCACATTCTGGTCGAACACCGCGCAACCGGCGCCGAAACGGCCCGACCGATACACTGCGGTATTCACCGAGGGACGAGCGGAGTTCCATCGACAGGACCGCGTCGAAGATTCCCTCATCGAGACCCGCACGGAGATCGTGGTCTCGCCCGAGGATGACATCGAGCTGCGCCGTATGCGGCTCATCAACCGGTCCGGCGAGCGCCGCACGTTGGAAGTCACGAGCTACGCCGAAGTCGTCCTGGCGCCGCCGGTGGCCGACGCGCTGCACCCTGCGTTCAGCAAGCTGTTCGTGCAGACCGAGATCGTGCGGGGCAAGCGAGCCGTGCTGTGCACGCGCCGGCCTCGGGCGCACGGCGAACAGTCGGGCTGGCTATTTCACCTGATGGCGGTAACGGGCGTCGCGACCGGCGAGATGTCCTTCGAAACCGATCGTGCGCGATTCGTCGGCCGCGGGCGGACGCTCGCCGACCCGCGCGCACTCGGCGTACGTGGCCAGCTCTCCGACAGCCAGGGCTCGGTACTCGACCCTGTCGCAGCCATCCGCCAGGTGGTCATCCTCGAGCCGGATGCGACGGCCACGATCGACCTGTTCACCGGCGCGGCCGCCGCGCGCGAGACGGCGGAACACCTGATCGATCGATACCAGGACCGCAATCTGGCCGACCGCGTCTTCGATCTCGCGTGGACGCACAACCAGATCGTGCTGCAGCAGTTCGGCATCTCAGAGGCCCAGGCGCAGGAATACGAGCGACTGGCAGGCTCGGTGATCTTCGCCAACGCGGCAATGCGAGCCGACGCCGGCGTCATCCTGAGGAATCGCCGCGGCCAGTCGGGACTCTGGGGGTATGCGATTTCCGGCGACCTTCCGATCGTGCTGCTGCAGATCGCAGACCTCGCGAACATCGCCCTCGTTCGCCAGCTCCTGCAGGCCCGCGCCTACTGGCGCCTGAAAGGGCTCGTCGTGGACCTCGTCATCTGGACCGAGGACCAGTCCGGCTATCGACAGCAACTCCACGATGCAATCATGGGCCTGATCGCGGCCGGCGTCGAAGCCAACGTTCTCGACCGCCCCGGCGGCATCTTCGTGCGGCACTCGGACCACATATCCCTGGAAGACCGGCTGCTGCTGCAGTCGGTCGCGCGAATCATCATCGTCGACAGCCGAGGCAGCCTCTCGGAGCAGCTCAAGCGACGGCGCGCGCCCGAGGTCGGGGTTCCCGACCTGCAGGCCGTCACGACGCGCCCACCTGTGTCGCGAGCGCCCACGATCACACCGCGCGCCGACCTGATCCTCACGAACGACATCGGCGGCTTCACGCGAGACGGGCGCGAATACGTCGTCACGCTCACGCCCGGGCGCACCACGCCGGCGCCCTGGGTCAACGTGATCGCAAATGCGCAATTCGGGACGGTGGTGTCCGAGAACGGCGGCGGCTACACGTGGAGCGAGAACGCACACGAGTTTCGCGTGACTCCGTGGCACGACGATCCTGTCACGGATGAGAGTGGCGAGGCGTTCTACCTGCGCGACGAGGAGACCGGGCGCTTTTGGTCGCCGACGCCCTTGCCGGCGCCCGGTGGAGGCCCGTACGTCAGCCGGCATGGCTTCGGCTACAGCGTCTTCGAGCACGACACCGCCGGCATCTACTCGGAAATGACGGTCCACGTCGCCACGGACGCGCCCGTCAAGTTCTCGGTGCTGAAGGTCCGAAACGACTCGGGGCGGGCGCGTCGACTGTCCGTGACCGGCTACCTCGAATGGGTCCTCGGCGACTTGCGTACCAAGTCCGCGATGCACGTGACGACGGAGATCGACGCCGCGACGGGAGCGATCTTCGCGCGCAACGCGTTCAACTCCGAGTTCCCCGATCGAGTCGCGTTCTTCGACGTCGATGAGGCCGGCCGAACGGTCACCGGCGATCGAGGGGAGTTCGTGGGCCGCAACGGATCTCTGCAGCGGCCTGCGGCGATGGCGCGCGCACGCCTGTCGGGCAAGCTCGGTGCGGCCCTCGATCCTTGCGCGGCGATCCAGGTCGGCTTCGACCTCGCGCCCGGCCAGGAGCGACAGTTCGTCTTTCGCTTGGGCGTCGGCGGGAACATCGACGACGCTCGTACGCTCGTGGCCCGCTTCCGCGGCGCCGCGGCCGCGCGGCAGGCGCTCGAGTCGGTGTGGGATTACTGGAGGCGCACGCTCGGCGCCGTGCGGGTGGAGACGCCCGACGAATCGATCAACGTGCTGGCCAACGGCTGGCTCGTCTACCAGACGCTGGCCTGCCGCTTGTGGGCGCGCAGCGGGTATTACCAGTCCGGCGGCGCATTCGGCTTCCGCGACCAGTTGCAGGACGTAATGGCGCTCGTGCACACCGAGCCACGCCTGGTCCGCGCACACCTGCTGCTGTGCGCCAGCCGGCAGTTCGTCGAGGGCGACGTCCAGCATTGGTGGCATCCGCCACTCGGTCGCGGCGTACGCACGCGCTGCTCGGACGATTACCTCTGGTTGCCGCTTGCGACCTGTCGCTACGTATTCGCGACGGGAGACACGGGGGTCCTCGACGAGGTCGCGCCCTTCCTCGAAGGGCGCGCGGTTAACCCGGAGGACGAGTCCTACTACGACCTGCCCGGCCGATCACGCGAATCCGCCTCGCTGTACGAGCACTGCGTGCGCGCCGTTCGCCACGGGTTCCGGTTTGGGGAGCACGGCCTGCCGCTGATCGGTTCAGGGGACTGGAACGACGGCATGAACCTGGTGGGTATCCACGGCAAGGGGGAGAGCGTCTGGCTCGCTTTCTTCCTCTGCGAAGTCCTGCGCCAATTCGCACGGCTCGCCCGGCAACGCGACGATGCGGCCTTCGCCGAGGAATGTGACGCCGTCGGACGGCAGTTGCGCGAGAGCATCGAGCAGCACGGGTGGGACGGCGCGTGGTATCGCCGCGCCTACTTCGACGACGGGACGCCGCTCGGATCCGCTTCGAATGCCGAGTGCCGGATCGATTCCATCGCCCAGAGCTGGTCAGTGCTTTCCGGAGCGGGCGACGCCGAACGATCGCGGCAGGCCATGGACGCGGTGGACGACCACCTCGTCAGGCGCCGCGACGGACTCGTGCAGCTGCTCGATCCACCGTTCGACAAGTCGAGTCTCGACGCCGGCTACATCCGCGGCTACGTGCCCGGCGTGCGGGAGAATGGCGGCCAGTACACCCACGCGGCAATCTGGGCCTCCATGGCGTTCGCTGCGCTGGGTGACTGCCGACGCGCCTGGGAACTGCTCACGTTGATCAATCCCGCGAACCACTCGCTGTCGGAAGACGCAGCGGAGAGGTACAAGGTCGAGCCCTACGTCGTCGCCGCCGACGTCTACGCCTCCTCGTCGCACGTGGGTCGTGGCGGCTGGACGTGGTACACGGGCTCGGCGGGCTGGATGTACCGCCTCATCCTCGAGTCGCTGCTCGGCCTGCGGCTCGACGTCGACAGGCTGCATTTCAAGCCGTGCCTGCCGCCGCACTGGCCATCCTTCACGATCCACTACCGCTACCGGGAGACGAATTACCGGATCGTCGTGACCCAGTCGCCGGCGATGGACGGGGCGCCGTCCGACGCGATGACTGTCGTGGTCGATGGCAGGGTACAACTCGACGCCGCGGTGCCACTGGTCGATGACGGACAGGCACACACCGTCGAGATAAGCGTCCCAGGCGGTACTCTCGCCAGTGGGGAAGGAGTTGCGCCGCACTGACTGGCTGCCTGTCGGAACGACCCGACCAGCAACGTGCCCACCCGCCCACCACCGGCTCGAGCCAGGACGCGCCGAGATACTTACCCCTTGGTCGCCGATACGGCGGACCACCCGGGATCGTCAGCGTCGAAGAGCGCGGACGACGAGGGGCGTGAAGAGGAACGCAAGCGGCCTCGCCGGAAGAATCCCACCTGAGCGACCGGCACGTACAGGGGCACCGACCCCATGCCGGAGTCGAGCCATCGGCAGGCGGAGTCCGGGCGCGTTGCCGGCCCGCCTGAAGTGCGAGTGACCGCTATCCGCGGCCTCCGTCGGGTGGTCACGCACCGCGTGACGGACACCGACGCAACAACGGGTAACCAAGGTCCAGTCAAGCACCTCGAAAGTCCTCCACCATCTGCGCCACGAACAGGAACCCCGTAGCGAACAGCGTTGCGATACCAAAGCCGACGCCGATTGAAATCAACATGAATGCTCCAGAAAGCCGATGTCGCCGGTGACCAGCGTGCGGGCCGACGGCGGAGGGTCCCGCCAGACTGCGCAGGACAGAAATGATCGAATACGGTCTAAACCCGTGCATCGCCCACCGAAGCGGTACGCACACGGTCGAGATTCAGGTAGCGGGCACTCGGACCCGATTTGGCGACGGCGCAGAGGAACTGCCAACCCGTCATTGCTGAACAGCGGGGAGCAGTATACGTGATCCCGATTGTTGATGCGGCACTGCAGCATCGCGGTCGCCCTGCAGTAACAATAGTCCGGCACCCGGCCGCTGCTTGTCGGCCAGCCCAGTCCGGGACCGCGGACTCCCGCTGGTCGTCCGCGGCGATTTGCCGAGCGGCCCTGGAATCGCGTACGTGTCGCTCATGCAACTGTCGTCGTGAGCGTTGCTGCCCGGGTTGGGGTTCATCCACGGGTTCTGCGGCAACGGCACCGCGTCGATCGGCTTCTCGACCGCCGCATTCCCGCTGAACAGCGGAACGGGAAGCGCGCCCTGCTGGTTCGGGATGGGGTAGGGATTCGGCAGGACCTGCTGGGTGATCGAACCGAGGCTCGTCGCGATGGGGGACGGATGCCAGCACGGCTGCCCCCGTCACTAGCCCGTTTTCCTACCTCCACCCGAGGACTGTTATCGCGTCCGGCGCAGCGCCGCCCGGACGCGGCTCTGCATTAGTGCCTAGCTGCGACTCCTCGTCCTCGCGACCTTGCGCTTGGCCTTGCGCACGGCGCGCTTGGCACTCTTGCGTGGCTTCCTACGCGCTACCGGCGCGAGTTCCACCGGCGGCGCCTTGGCGACGTCCTCGTAGGTGTCCGTCGCCACCGAGCGCACGCCCTTCCCGGCCCGCCTGAGGATCTCGATCACCCGCTTGATGTCCTTCGCGATGCGCTTGCGTGCCGCGCGCAATTCCTCGGCCTGACCACCCGCCACGTCCCGCACGCCCCGGGCTCGCGCGACCCGTTCGAGCTGCGCCGATGCATTGGTGAGCACCGACGTCACGACCTCGAGCTGCAGCTCGAGTAGGCTCTGCAGCGTCTCCTGCGAAAGACTCGTCAGTCGCACGCCCGACCGCGTCACGACGCGCGCCGGCCGCTGCAATGCCTTCACCCCCTGGGCTGACTTGGCCGCCGCCCGACGCACCAGCACCCCAGGTGCCTGCCGGAGGAGTGCCGCCTGCTCTCCCACGAATTCCGTCTGCTCCCTCAGCAGTTTCCTGGCCTTGTTCACCATGATGACCTCCATTGGTCGTTGAGACTCGGAATCGCGCGCGTCACTGGACCCATTGTGCACGGGATCAGGCTTCAGTTCTCGGCGTGACGTGCAACAGCTCGACGGTGACGTGCACCAGCTCTTCGTGCACGGCAAGCGCACGACGAACCGCGTGTGCATCGAGTGCCGCACCGGTCGACAGGCTGAGGATGCACGCGTACTTGCCCTTGCCGACCCGCCAGAGATGAAGGTCGCGCACCGTCGTCGGTTGCGGGAGCGTACGCACGACTTCCCTAACCTCCTCGACCACCGGGGCATCCATCTCTGCGTCGAGGAGGACCCGGCCCGTGTCGCGCAGCAGGCCCCACGCCCAGCGCCCGACCAGCACCGTGCCCACGAGTCCCATCACCGGATCGAGCCAGGACGCGCCAAGGTACTTTCCGCCGATCAATGCGGCGATCGCGAGGATGGACGTCACGGCATCGGCGACGACGTGCAGATAGGCGGAACGCAGGTTCAGATCGTGATGGTCGTGTCCGTGGTGGTGACCGTGGTCGTGGGTGGACCGATCGTGGTCATGGCCGCCATCCCCCGTAGACAACAGCCAGGCGGAAACCACGTTGACGGCGAGGCCCAGGACTGCCACGGGGATCGCCTCGTCGAAGCGGATGGCAGAAGGCGTCACGAGCCGCGAGATCGACTCGATCCCCATGTACGCCGCAACGCCCATCAGGAACACGGCGCTGGTGTAGCCGCCCAGCACCTCGATCTTCCAGGTGCCGAACGCGAAGCGGGGGTCGTTGGCCATGCGGCGGGCCAGCGCATAGGCCACGGCCGACACACCCAGAGCGAGCGCATGCGAACTCATGTGCCAGCCATCGGCCAGCAGCGCCATCGAATTGAAGATCGTGCCCGCCGCAATCTCGACGACCATCATCGCCGCGGTCAGCCACATCACCTGTCGGGTTCGTCGCTCCGCAATGGGATTGCTGAAGTCGAAGACGTGGCTGTGGGAGCTGTCGTCAGGTTCGTTCATCGGGCACCGCCGCGAACATGCTACACGAGGCTTGACTCTGGACTATGGTCCAGACTGCAGACTGGCGTCCCAGAGGAGATCGGGCATGCCCACGTACAGCATTGGCCAACTCGCGAAGCGCGCAGGCGTCGCCATCGACACCGTTCGTTATTACGAACGGAACCAGCTGCTGGCACCGGCCGGTCGGCTCGAATCGGGCTACCGCCGGTATGGCGACACGGAGCTCAAGCGACTGCGGTTCATCCGACGCGCGAAGGCGCTGGGTTTCACGCTTGCCGACATTCGTGAACTGCTGTCCTTGAGCGACGAACGCAGCGTTGCCAAGGTCAAGCGCGCCGCCGAGGCGAAGCTCGCCGACGTCGAGCAGCGGCTCGCCGAGCTGGAGCGCATCCGCGGTGGCCTCAGGTCCCTGGTTGCCGCCTGCCCAGGCCACGGCCGCGCGGAGGCCTGCCCGATCCTCAACGCACTCAACGAGGAGGACGCGCCATGAAGGACCATCACGAACACTCAGCACACGAATGCAGCCACGGACACGGCGAGAACTCGCATAAAGCCAAAGCGTCGGAGTTCGTCGACCCGGTCTGTGGCATGACGGTGAAAGCCGACTCACCACATCACGCGAGTCACGAAGGCCAGGATTACCGGTTCTGCTCGGCGGGGTGTCGCACGAAGTTCATGGCCGATCCCGCGCGCTACCTGCGGCCGGCCGGCATCGAGGCAATGGAGTCTCCTCCCGGAACGACCTACACCTGCCCCATGCACCCGGAGATCGTCCGCGACGAACCGGGCAATTGTCCGATCTGCGGCATGGCACTCGAGCCGATCATGCCGGGCCTGGACGACGGCGAGAATCCCGAACTGACGGACTTCAGACGCCGCTTCTGGTGGACGCTGCCGCTGTCGATCCTGGTGCTGGCCGTGGCGATGTTCGGGCATGGCGTAAGCGCCGTGTCACCCGCGGTTCGCACCTGGATCGAGCTCGCGCTGACCGCACCCGTGGTGCTGTGGGCCGGCTGGCCGTTCTTCCAGCGCTGGGGACAGTCGATCGTGAATCGCAGCCCCAACATGTGGACGCTGATCGGGACAGGAGTCGGTGCGGCCTTTCTCTACAGCGTCGTCGCCACCCTTGCGCCCGGCCTGTTTCCCGACTCGTTCCGGGACCACGGACGCGTGGCGGTCTACTTCGAGGCCGCCGCGATCATCGTCTCACTGACGCTGCTGGGGCAGATCCTCGAACTCAAGGCGCGCTCGCGCACATCCGCCGCGCTCAAGGCCTTGCTCGGCCTCGCGCCGAAGACGGCGCGGCGGCTGCGAGCCGACGGGACGGAAGAGGACATTCCGCTCACCCACGTCCACGTGGGTGATCGTCTCCGGGTGCGCCCGGGCGAGAAGGTACCCGTGGACGGCGAGGTGATCGACGGCCACTCCAGTGTCGACGAGTCGATGCTGACCGGCGAACCCATTCCGGTCGAGAAGGCGCTTGGCGCGAAGGTGATCGGCGCCACGATCAACGGCGTGGGCGCACTCGTTATCCGCGCCGACAAGGTGGGGTCGGATACCGTGCTCGCGCAGATCGTGCAACTCGTTGCCCAGGCACAGCGTTCCCGTGCGCCGATGCAGCGTCTTGCCGACAAGGTGAGCTTCTGGTTCGTCCTCGCAGTGCTGGCGACCGCACTGGCGACGTTCGTGGCCTGGGGCGTCTTCGGCCCGGAGCCCTCCTGGACCTACGCAGTGGTCAACGCGGTCGCGGTGCTGATCATCGCCTGTCCCTGTGCACTCGGCCTTGCGACCCCGATGTCGATCATGGTCGCCACGGGTCGTGCGGCGCAGGCGGGTGTCCTGTTCCGCGATGCGGAAGCCATCGAGCGGCTTCGCACCATCGATACGCTGATCGTCGACAAGACGGGCACACTCACGCAGGGACGACCGGCCTTCCGCCACGTCGTCGGCCATGGGAATTTCTCCGCCGACGAGGTGCTGCGACTCGCAGCACGCCTCGATCAGGGCAGCGAGCATCCGCTCGCCGACGCGATCGTTGCCGAAGCCCGGCGACGCAACCTGCCGCTGACCGCTGCCGACGGCTTCGAGTCCGTCACAGGCCTCGGCGTACGCGGGAGAGTCGACGGCCGTTCACTGGCGCTGGGCAACGTCCGGCTGATGGCGGAAGTCGGCGCAGACGTCAGCGTGCTCGTCCCCGAGGCCGAGCGGCTGCGGCTCGAGGGCGCCACCGCCATGTTCCTCGCAGTGGATGGTCACGCCGCGGGACTCATTGCCGTTGCGGATCCGATCAAGGACAGTACGACTGCCGCCGTGAAGGCCCTCCAGGCGGACGGTCTGCACATCGTGATGGCGACCGGTGACAGCCGAACGACGGCCGACGCCGTCGCACGCCAGCTGGGGCTCGATGAGGTGCACGGCGAGGTGCGCCCTCAGGACAAGGCCGCACTGGTGGCGCGACTGAAGGCAGAGGGCCGACACGTCGCAATGGCCGGCGACGGGATCAATGATGCCCCCGCGCTCGCCGCCGCCGACGTCGGCATCGCCATGGGCACCGGTACGGACGTGGCCATGTCGAGCGCCCAGGTCACCCTGGTGAAGGGCGATCTCCGCGGCATCGCGCGGGCCCGGGAGATCTCGCGGGCCACGGTCACGAACATGAAGCAGAACCTGGGGTTCGCGTTCCTCTACAACGCGCTCGGCGTGCCGGTGGCCGCGGGCCTGCTCTATCCAGCATTCGGATGGCTGCTGAGCCCGATGATTGCAGCACTCGCGATGAGCCTGTCGTCGGTGTCCGTGGTGGGAAACGCGCTGCGGTTACGCAAAGCGTCGATTGAGGTTGCCGCGAGGGAGCACCCGCGCACTGGGGCGACGCCTGTCGGCCGCCGCTAACGCAGCATTCCCGAGACCTTATCCAGCGCCGCAAGAATGCGATCGTGCAGGGACGCCCCCTTGTTCTGCGCGGCGGTCAGCGCCGTGGTGTGTGCCGCGCACAGGTTGTCGGCGTCCCGCCAGCCTTCGGCGAGTTCCTCGGCCCAGTCCCGGAAGTCCCGACCCGCACCCTTCCGCTTTTCGAGCGCCTGACGCAGGGTGGGATGGAAACGCAGGACGTCGCGGAATCCCAGCACCCGCACGGGCAGCGGCAGGCGAACATACATCAACGTGTCATCGACGTGGATCGTCCGCGATGCGCGATGCAACACGAGCACCGAGGAAAAGTGCACGTTCTCGTTTGCCGAAATGAAATCGACGCCGCGCGGTACTGAGAACTCGAAATCCTCCTCGAACAGCTTGTTCAGGCGAGTCTGCTCCGTGCGCGTCTTCTGCCACGGAAGATCGGGAAACCGCGACAGGTGTCGGGCCGTGCCGTAGAGCTTGGCCTTGGGGTACCGCCGGTGCATCGCGCGCACATGAACGGTGTGGAACGGATGGAGGTTGAGTATTGCCTCCACGTCCTTGCCGCCGTTGGTCAGTGCGTCGACATCGCGCTGCACCGCGCCGCTCAATGTGTAGGAATCGAGAAACACGAACCTGCCATTGGCACGCCGGACCAGCGAGCACTGGTTGCCGATATCGATCAGTCCGCCGACCTTGAACGAGCCCCGGATGTTCAGGAAGTCGTCCGCGACTCTGATTATTGAGTTCCCCATGAGTTCACCGGATACGCCCGCTGCAAGCAGGCGAACAAGAGGGATTGCCGAATCGTGCGCAGCAGGACCGCAGTCCTCCTCTGGCGGCAGCCATCAGCCTGCAGGTAAAGCATCGCCGGCTTGCAGCTCGTGAACGTCCTCGCCCTGCTCGCTTTCGGACGCCTGCAGTCGCCTGCCGCTCTGTACGGTAGGAAACAGACCGGCCGGAGATGGACGGTTAGTCTGTAGTTCACCTGCGCGATCGCGCGAGCAACGCCGATATCGGCAACACGATAGGAAATGCACATGAAAACCGGAATCCTGAAACTTACCGCAATCCTCGCCGTGCTGGCGGTGGCCGGCGCCTGCTCCTCCACACGCACCCAGCAGTCGGCTGGAGAGGTCATCGACGACAGCGTACTCACCTCCAAGGTGAAGGTTGCCCTGATCGACGATCCGATCACCAAGGCAGGCCAGATCAACGTCGAGACGTATCGGGGCGTCGTGCAGCTTGGCGGCTTCGTCGACAACGCTGAGCAGAAGAACCAGGCCACGAAGGTTGCCCGCTCGGTCACGGGCGTGAAGGAGGTCCGCAACGACC
>Ga0316627_100000121_pt1 | contig 16523 bp, 21 predicted proteins | sample OWC_Aug_M2_C1_D1_FD_207653 | JGI IMG/M metagenome (GOLD analysis project Ga0316627, IMG submission 207653) | Wetland soil microbial communities from Old Woman Creek delta, Ohio, United States - OWC_Aug_M2_C1_D1_C | ecosystem: Environmental > Terrestrial > Soil > Wetlands | place: USA: Ohio...
AAGGGCGTGATTGATCATGTCACACCTGCGAAGGATACCAAGACAGCGCAGCAGGGGAAGATCCTCCGGGACTGGGCGCATCGCCACCAGATAAAGGATTTTTTTGATATTGGCAGAAATGGTGTGTGTCATGCACTTTTTCCCGAGCAGGGTTTCATCAGGCCTGGATACACGGTCATTATGGGAGACTCCCATACCTGCACCCACGGCGCATTTGGTGCCTTTGCAGCAGGTGTGGGTACGACAGACCTGGAGGTTGGCATCCTCAAGGGGGTGTGCGCATTCCGTGAACCGAAGACCATCAGGATCAATGTAAACGGTGCCGTGCCCGAAGGGGTATACGCCAAGGATATCATCCTGAGGATCATCAGGGAACTGACGGTGAAGGGCGCAACAGACTGCGTGATCGAATTCCAGGGAAACGTGGTCAGGAAGATGTCCATGGAAAGCAGGATGACACTCTGCAATATGGCTATCGAGGCTGGAGGGACGTCCGGCATCTGCATGCCGGACGGGATAACCGTCGATTATCTCTGGCCGTTCATATCGTCTGAATACCCTGACAAGAAGGCCGCACGTCGCGATTACCGGAGGTGGTGGTCTGACAGGGGATGCACGTATGTCAGGGTCATTGACATCGATGTGACCGGTATGGAACCCCAGATCACCAGTGGTTACAAACCTGACGAAGTGAAGGGTGTATCCGAGATGTCCGGCACACCGGTCGATCAGGTCTACATCGGTTCCTGTACGAACGGCCGTCTCGAGGATCTCCGGATTGCCGCTCAGTATCTTAAGGGAAAGACCATAGCCCCATCAGTGCGGGGCATTGTTTCACCTGCGACACCGAAGATATTCAGGGATGCAGACAGGCTGGGGATCATCAGGATATTCATGGATGCCGGTTTCTGCGTCACCAATCCGACCTGCGGTGCGTGTCTCGGCATGAGCAATGGCGTGCTGGCTCCCGGAGAGGTCTGCGCATCTACAACGAACCGGAACTTCAACGGCAGGATGGGCAAGGGCGGCATGGTGCATCTGATGAGTCCTGCGGTTGCTGCCGTGACGGCTCTTGAGGGAAAGATAGCAGACCCGCGGCACTACCGGAAGGAGAAACTGAGATGAAATCATTTGGAGGCAAGGCCCTCTTTCTTGACAGGTCAGATATCAATACGGATGAAATAATACCGGCAAAATATCTGACCGAGATATCCAAGGAGGCATTGAAAGCCCACATGCTCGAGGACCTGAAGGGCTTCGATCCGCAGGCGCCGGAGAGTCGCGGTGCCCGCGTGGTCGTTACGCGGGCCAACTTCGGGTGCGGCTCCTCACGTGAGCATGCGCCGTGGGTCTTTGAGATGAATGACATCAATGTGGTCATTGCAACGAGCTTTGCGCGTATCTTCAGGCAGAACATGTTCAACTGCGGCATGCTTGCCATAGAACTTCCTGAAGACGCCATCAGCAAACTCTTCCGGCACAATGACGGGACTGCAGAGGTCGCCGTGGAATTGAGGAACGACACCCTTACGATCAGTTCCGGCAGGGGCAGGGAAACCGTGCCATTTCAGATTGCGAAATTCGATAAAGCCCTTGTTGAGGCAGGCGGCTGGGTTGATTTCGCAGACGCAAAATACTAGATGGAGACGCCGAGGTGGACATGAAACCGGAAGCGAGACTGCGAGAACTGGGGATTTCGCTCCCTGATCTGCCGAAACCTCTCGGTTCCTATGTCCCGTTCGTTCAAACGGGGAGCCTGATCTTTGTGAGCGGCATGCTTCCTTTTGTCAACGGTAAGATCAATTCCTGCGGCAGGGTGGGCGAAAGGGTCACGCTTGTCGAGGCAGAGCACGCTGCGAGAACAGCTGCGATCAATGGCCTTGCGGTGCTCAAATCTGCTGTGGGCAGCCTGGATCACGTGAAGCGGTGCGTCAAGATTACGGGCTATGTGGCATCTGCCCGTGATTTCACGGATCAGCCGAAGGTTGTCAACGGGGCATCAGATCTCCTTTTTGAGGTATTTGGAGATGCCGGCAGGCATGCCCGTGCTGCTGTCGGCGTGGATGTCCTGCCTATGGACTCGCCGGTTGAGATCGAATTCATCTTTGAGATTTTCTAGGAACGCGCGGTACTTTTCCCGTTTCCTGTATAATGCCTGTAATGAAAAAAACAGGTCTGCATTATGATCATGGTGTTCGGTTTCCCGGATGTCCTGTCGCTGTATGAGGTCGTGAAACGCTATTGCGGTAAGGAACTGAACACATGGCGGCAAAGGGTATCGGGAGGTACACTGTCTCATGAAACCCTATGATATCGGGATATCTCCCCTCGGGCCTTCGCGGAAGGTGAAGGCTGCGATTCGAAAGGCCGTAAAGGATATCAACAGGGGATCCCGCGATGCGCAGGAACGCTTTGAGCAGTTACTGCGCTCGCGATATGGCCTTGGTCACGATAATCTTTTGTTCGCCAACTCCCTGAAGGAAGTGGTTTATGCTATCCCCCAAACGCTGAAAGTGAGAAAGGTGCTCATTATCGGTCCTGCCGTCAATCTGTATGGGGATGCTGCGCGTTTTGCCGGTGCGCAGATTGAATTTCGGGAAGGGAGGGAAGAGGTAGGATATATGCCGGATCTTTCGGTGCTTGGGGAGAAAGACGGCAGTTTCGATATGGTCTATATGGCCAGCCCGAACAGGATCACCGGCAAGGCTATGGATGAAGGGAAGCTCCGGGAAGCGATTGAAAGACTTTCGGACGGCACCTGCATGCTGGTCATTGACGAATCCCTCATTGAATTCACGCAACAGAACAGCCTCATGGAGCAGGTGCGGGAAAAACGTAATATCATCGTCCTGCGGACAACAGCCTGCTATTATGGGCTTGTGGGTCTTGAGCTTGCTGTAGCTGCTTCGTCGGGGGCAGTCATTGCTGCACTGAGGGAACGTATCCATGGGGAATTACATCTCCCTGCTGTTGTAGCGGCCCGGGCTGCCATAAAAGACACGGCTTTCAGAAGAATGACCAGCACATTCATCGAAGACGAAAGGAGGCTGCTACAACGGGCGGTCAGCGGATTGCGGGGGATCGGACTGTACGGTTCAGACAGCAACGTGCTTCTTTTTAAACACCATCCCTGCATGGCCGCGGTTGCCCGCACGGCACGCAAGGCCGGTCTTGCAGTAGAACTCTATGAAGGGCGGGATGGTTCAGAACCTCCGCTCCTCAGGATTTCGATCATGCGGCATGAGCATAATCTGCAGCTTATCAAGATACTGAAAAAGGTCTGCGCTGAACAAGAGTAGCCGGTGACGGTGTCAGTATGGGAGGGGGTGGCGGTCAGGAACCGGCATGCACACGAACATATCCGGTTGATGCCAGCAATGTCTCGCCCTTGAGATTGAGCATCTCGATGAATGATTCAACAACATAAGGATCAAACTGCGTGCCGGCATGCACGATCAGTTCTTCCTTGATATCATAGAGAGACAACGCCTTGCGGTAGGGTCTTGCGGACATCATGGCGTCGAACGCGTCAGCAACAGAAAGTATCCGCGCCTTAAACGAAAGTTCTTCAGCACGTAAGCCGTAGGGATATCCCTTTCCGTCATATCGTTCATGGTGTTGAAGAATGGTCTGACGGACCCCCTCAAGCGTGTCAATGGGTCCAAGGATCTCCTCGCCGATGAGAGGGTGAGACTTGATAAGGCCGTACTCCTTTGGGGTGAGTTTGCCCTGTTTCTGCAGGATGAAGCTCTCGATCCCGATCTTGCCGATGTCGTGAAGAATTGCAGCATGTTCAAGGAGCTCAAGTTCCTTAAAGTCAAGGCCGATAAAACGGCCGAGTTCAAGAGAGAGGAACTTGACCCTTTCCGAATGACCACGCGTATATATATCACTGGCTTCCAGCGCGTTGACCAGCGACTGGATCGTCGAAAAATAATTTCGCTTGACGCTTTCATAAAGCGAGGCATTTTCAATGGCAACAATGGCCTGATTTGAGAGGGTCATCAGCAGTTCCATGTCATCATCATGAAGCCCTGCTCTGTCGGTCCCGATCTCCATGATCAATGCGCCGATGACCTGACCTTTTATCCTGAGAGGGACGCCGATATGAGACAGCAGGGATGCTTCATGGTGGAAGATCACCGGTTTTGACAGTTGAATAATGTCAGCGTAGTGAGTCTCAAATCCGTGGGGGAACTCCGTCAGCGTCTCAATGCCAAGGCCTCGACGGTACTGGATAATAAGGGGGGCTTTGCCGGCCTGCCTAACATGCAGCAGTGCGGTGTCGATATTGAACAGGTCGGCGCCGGTACGCGTGATGATCTTCATGACCTCTTCGGTCTCGATGATCGACGTGAGAAGGCGTCCGATGTGGTTCATCTTCTTAAGCCGTTCAATGGCCTGTTCGAGATCTTTGTTCTTCCCTTTCACTTCCCGGGACAGTGTGGTGATCGCCCTGTTTGCGGTCTCGAGCTCTTTCAGCCTGAACTCCAGCTCCGCGTTCAGTTCCTCAACCTTGTTCTTATGCTCGAGGTCTATTCTGATCTTCGAGAGCTCCCATTCCTTCGCTAAGCTCTTTTTATACAGTTTGTTAATCTCGTCTATCATGGAGTTGAATGCTGCCCCGATCATGCCCAGTTCATCTTTCGTGATATGTTTGACCGAGGCGGTCCAGTTGCCGGACTCGACCTCGCGGATAGCGGTGAGAAGTCCGTTGAGCGGTTTTATGACAAAGCGTGTAAAGAGGAGGCTGAGGATGACAGAGACGGTGAGGACGATAAGCAGGCTTGAAACGACAAGGGTTCTCTTGACCGCCATCATGGTCGATAAACCCCGAGATATGTCCATTTTGACCTGGATCACGCCATTAATCAAATCCCTATCACCATGGCATCCGTGGCATTCCCTGCGGTTTGCGATATTCTTGAAGTAGGTGACCGAGGTATTGCTGATCGATGGCTTCTGCTGGGGTTCGCTGGTCGGAAGGGTCAGATAATCAGGGGACTTGATGCCAATTTCCGACATATTTGCCGACTTGAGGATCTTTCCATCCGGAGATAGTATCCGCAGATGAACGACTTCCCGGTTTTTGCCGATGTTTTCTATGATCTTCTGTACATCTTCGGTTTTGCCCTCTTTCATGGCGTTATCAATTGTTCGCTCGATGATATCGGCAAGAAAAAGAGTGTCCGCGATCTTCGCTTCTTTCAGCTTCTCATCCTGAATCTTGAGAACAAATACTGTGGTGATCCCTACCGTGATGATGATGGTGAGGGCAATGATCGTGATAATTTTAGTTTTTATAATCATATGCTTTCTTGAAATATGCAAGAAATATGCCCAAAAAAGAACATATCATAGCATAAAATAAGGCTTTTTTGGCGTATTCGCGAGCTTTATTTGGGCTTTTTCACACAGTGTGGTGAAATGCACAATAACGGCGAAAGAAGTCCCTCCCGGCAGCTTTTTAGTGTAAAATGAATACCTTATGTCAAAACCACTGGTAGTAATCGTGGGCAGGCCGAATGTTGGCAAGTCAACACTGTTTAACCGGATGACGGGTACCCACGCTGCTATTGTCGAGGATATTCCGGGAGTTACCCGCGACAGGAACTATCTTGATACTGCATGGGAAGGTAAGGCATTCATACTTGTCGATACCGGTGGCTTTTACCTTGACCCTCCCGAAGACATCTTTGCCCAGGCCAAAGAGCAGGCTCTTTTTGCCATTGAGGAAGGGGATATCATAATACATCTTCTTGACGGCAGGGACGGACTTACTCCTGCCGATATGGAACTGGCCCGACTTCTTCGCGCATCCGGCAAGAAAGTCCTCTGGGCAGTGAACAAGATTGATGCCCAAACGCGCGAAAACAGGATCTACGAGTTCTACCATATCGGCACTGAGGACATATTCCCGGTTTCAGCAGCAACAGGGTATGGATATGAGGAATTCATGGAAAAGCTGGGTGAACTGCTGCCTGACTATCATGAGGAGAAGGTAACGTATCCCATGATCGCAGTCGTGGGCAGGCCGAATGTGGGAAAGTCTACACTGGTCAATGCACTTACGGGGAAAAGGCGCATGGTGGTTAGCCCTGTCGCAGGAACTACCCGCGACGCGATCGACAGTATTTGTACGTATCACGGAAAGAATTATGTGATCATTGACACGGCAGGGTTGAGAAAAAAAGGGAAGATAGGATATTCCATCGAGCGGTTCTCGATGGTAAGGGCTATCCGGAGCATTGAGCGGTGCGATGTCGCGCTTGTCGTACTCGATATGTCAGGGGGAATTACTGAGCAGGACCAGAAGATAGCCGGTATTGTGAAGGAATATGGCAAGGGGGTCATATTCCTCCTGAACAAGTGGGACCTTGTCCCTGAGCCTGAAGAGACCTTCAAACAGGTAATGCCGGAGCTCTACCGGAAGATATGGTTTTCTGAGTATGCACCTGCAATCACGATATCCGGGACTTCCCGAAGGCGGATAACCAAGGTATTTCCGCTTATTGACGACGTGATCAGGGAGCGGACAAAACGGATTCCGACAGGGGAACTGAACCGCTTTTTCCGGGATGTCATCTCACGCCTCTCGCTCCCGCTCTACCGGGGAAAGGCAGTGAAGATGTATTACATGACCCAGGTCAGTCAGGAGCCCCCCACGTTTGTTATCTTCTCCAACTTCAGGAACGCGGTAAAGGAATCTCACCTCCGGTTTCTGGAAAAGAAACTGAGAGAATATTTTGGGTTTGGGGGGACGCCGGTGCGAATTCATATAAGGCCAAAGCAACGGGACGGGCGGCGGTGAAAACCCTGCGGCTTATCCTCAGGAGTTGTATCGATTTTTACCGGGATAACGGCATCATGCTTGCCGGGTCGATGTCCTATTTCACCATGATGGCAATTGTACCGCTCTGTATCTTTCTGATAACGGCATTCGGCCATTTCCTCGGCGAGTATCCGGGATTCTACAAGTTTTTTCTCGCCAAGATCACCAGTTTCTTCCCCGTTGCAACTCAGGAAATCACCAATGACCTTGCCAAGATCATTTCATACCACGGGCTGGGAAAAATGAGTCTTGTCCTGTATGGTCTGTTGTCCTATCAGGTCTTTGCGTCCATTGAGACATCCCTAAACGCCATATTCAAAATAAAAAAGCAGCGGCATGTCATCTTTTCCCTGATGGTATCTCTTGCTGTCGTGGTACTGGTCTTCGCGCTCCTTACTACAACATTTGCCGTCGCCTCATTCGTCCCGCTTCTCAGGACCCTCGGTCATGTTGTGCCGATGATCAAGGTCGGACTCATAACGAAATTCTTCCTGCAGTTCGTGCTGCCGTTTATGCTGGTCATGTTCCTGATCTTGCTTCTGTACGTGCTCGTACCAAGAACGCGCGTATTGGTAGTACCTGCATTGAAAGGCGCTTTTTTTGCAGCCGTCCTGCTCGAGCTTGCAAAACATGCATTTACCTGGTATGTGAGTTCCGTTGTACACTTCGGAAAGATCTACGGATCTCTGACCGCCTTCGTGATGTTTCTCCTCTGGATGTTCTATTCTTCGAGCATCTTTTTAATTGGTGCGGAAATAGTGCATAATCTCCAGAGTCCGAAGGCAATGAGAGGTGAAAAATGATCGACCTGGTCGGAAGCATGGTAGAGGTTGGTACCGTCGAGGCTGTGTACGTGGGCAAACTTGTTGAGATCAACGAGTATGAGGTCCATCTGGAGTCGGAATCCGGGTGGGTAGTCATTCCGATGGACCGAATAGCCTTTGTCAGAAAAAAAAGAGAGGATTGATCCTATGATACCACGGAGAACGATATTGCCGGTGTGCCTGTTCTTGCTGCTTCCTGCCATGGTCTTTGGCGGAGAAGAATGCTCAATGGTGGGAGGTGTTTGCAGGGATGCGTGTGCAGCTGACGAGTATGCAGAGGTCGGAGCTTTTATCGACTGCACGGAAAAACAGGAATGCTGTGTGAAGAAGAAAGAGGAACCGGCAAAAGCTATTCTGCACCCCGAAGATACCGGAAGGAAAGGCAAGGAATAGGAATCCCTCTGTCCCGTGATCTGTGTTCCTGTACCAGCCGACAAGAGCGCCCTCAGATCATGCCCTGCAGGATTTGATGTCATCCCTATCTGACCGTAATATAACCGCGGCTTTCACGTCAGGCAGTCTATGGAGCAATATCTGGCGTATGTCATGGCCCATGCTCCTTGTCATGCTGCTCAACTTTTTTGTCGGACTCACCGACATCTATGTCGCGGGCTATCTTGGGTCTGAGGTTCAGGCCGTCGTTGGTTTTGTCGGTCAGCTTTACTTCTTCATCGTCATTGTTGCGAACGCCATCGGCATTGGCACGGTGGCTATTGTATCGCGTGCTGTCGGTTCGGGAGACGAGCCTGGTGCCCTGCACGCAGTGCGGCAGTCCCTCCTTTTCGGGCTTGTCTGCTCGGTGATTCTGATGCTTGCAGGACTGGTATTCCGGGATTTGCTGCTTGCCCCTGCAAAATTTACCGGACAGTCAGAGATTATTGCAAAAGAGTTCCTGACGATCTTTGCCTTTGCGCTCATGCCAAATTACCTCGTCATCATCGCGAATGCCATCTTCCGGGCCGGGGGTGAGGTCAAGCTGTCGCTGGCGGCAATGTGTCTTGTCAGCGTGGTGAACATTGCGTTGAACTTTGTGCTTGTTTTTGGTGTCGGCGGTTTTCCCGGCATCGGGTATAAGGGGATTGCGCTTGCAACTGCCCTTGCAATGGCCTGCGGGACACTTGCCTGTCTCGTCCTGATCGTGCAAAGCCGGTGGCGAGGGCTGTTTCATGATACCTGGGCACTTTCCGGTGTTTTCATAAAAAGGATAGTTGCCGTGAGCTGGCCGTCAGCCCTCATACAGATTTCATGGAATGCAGGTAATATTTTTCTCTATTCGATTCTCGCTGCGCTGGTTTCCGGCAGGATAACGGCAATGGCCGCCCTCACAAACGGCTTGAGGATCGAGGCTGCTATTTACCTGCCGGCTTTTGCTCTTCATATGGCCGCAGCAGTGCTTACCGGACAGAACCTCGGGGCGGGCGATCCCCGGAGAGCCGAACGACTGGGATGGAAGATATCGCTGGCCGGAGTGCTTTTTGTGACTGTTCTGTCCGTGCCGGTACTTGTATGGCCGGACATCTTCTCTTCCATCGTATCACATGACGGCCCTGTCATTTTTGAAACATCCCGCTATCTGAGAATAACCATGCTGGTCGAGCCGTTCATGGCCATCAGCGTGGTGCTGGGAGGTTGTCTTCAGGGAGCAGGTGATACCCGTGGCGCAATGGCCGTTATCATTGCAACGCTCTGGGGAGTACGCCTGCCGCTGGCATTTCTGCTTGCAGTGACGATGGGCTATGGTGCATTGGGGGTATGGGTCGCAATGGCCGTATCCATGGTCATTCAGAGCCTGGGCATGACCCTGAGGTTCAGGAACGGCAGATGGAAAAAACTGAAGCCCTAGCCCGGATAATTCATGCGATTTTGACAGCAGTCTGGCCAAGTCACCCTCTCTCATCTATGAAAAAGGATTTCAAGTGTACAGTGCACGCCCCATAGCGTTGTCTGAAGGAAGCAAAGAGACTCTATTTCTGTCTCGGAGCTTCCGGAAGGCATTTTATCCTATTTCGTGCCTCCTCACACAGCCGCCAGATTCGATATTTCTCCCTTTCACCCCATTATATTGTTAGCCGTTTTTTGCCGTTTTGGCCTTTATGCCAGTCATCTATCCGCGCTCTTGGCGCACATTAACGGTCCGGCAACGGTCCCCTAATCATTCTGTGAGCCTTCAAAGGCTATGAGTGAGGCAGGGCAACCGTTACAGTTTTCTTGTAATATGGCTTGTGCTCCGTCCACATGCGGTAAATGATTTCCAGAAGTTTTCTTGCTACAGCTACCCGCGCAGTTTTCTTCCCTTTTCCTGATATCCTGTTGTAAAACTCCTTTAGCCATATATCGGTTATCGGCGCCCTTTGGGCAGCTCTATCATTGCCCACCTGAGCCATTTATTGCCCTGCTTTGTAATCCTTCCCTGATACGTTTTTCCGCCAGTCGAGTAGGTGGAAGGCACTTATCCCGCATAGGAGCACAGTTTCTTGCCGGAAATGAATCGTCCGATATCGTCAATCTCATACCGGATAGTCACGGCAAGGATATCTCCTATGCCGGGAATCGTCTTTAACAACCCGCAGATCTCATCCTGCTGGCATACTGCCTGTATGCGGCTTTCAGCTGCTTTGATCTTCGTCTCGATTTCCTCCAGAAGATCCAGGTATTGGTTGAGAACTTCCGTATCCGTCCCTCGTAGCGTTATTGTCCGCAGATATGCTCTGCCTTTTTTACAAAACTCGTCACTGAGGCTCCTGAATTGCGTGCCTTCTATATGATCCCTGGCTAAAACGGCATGGATCATGTTCTTGATTTGGACCTTTATGGCGGTAAGCGAGGAGCGATACCGTACAGATTCTTCTTGTCCCTGGTGTCAAAAGACGGAGAATATGCTCTGGGAATCAGGTCCGCCCTTAGCAGATGCGCAAGGGTTTCCGAGTCTATTTCGTCCGTCTTGATCCTGGCCTCGGCAATAAGCCCGGTCTTACGTGGATGAGCAAGATACAGTTCTGCGACAAGATCCCGTGCCTCATCATAGAAATACCCCCCCATCCATATCCGGCCTCCATTACTGCCGTTACAGGTTGTTCAGCGCAGGCATCCTTGAAGTAGTGCCGTATCGCGGCCCGGTCTGTCGGGACCCGTTGCTTCCTGAACACCTTTCCTTTTTCGTCCATCGTCGTTGCCACAAAGTATTGCTTGTGATAATCAATTCCCATATACTTCATCTGTGCGCCTCCTTATGTGATCTTTCAAGATCCTGGGGTTAGTTTAATACTTAACGCCCTGCAACGGAGGTGCACTTCTTTTTCATGTTATCATTCTCGCTCGCCAGTCAGGCTCGCTCCGAGGCACCTGCCTTGCTCAGACATTCTGTCTTTCACAAGGACAGCTGAAACCGTTCGGCTGCCTTGACCTGCATGCCCCTGCACCAACGGGCGGTTACTTTATGAATAAAGTGGGTTAGCGGCGTTGTTGAAACAAACGGCCTGCGCACAAGGGCCCGAAGCGCCATACCTCGTATAACAAGAGTTTTCAGCCGTTGATGAATGTTTCTGACCGCACATTTCCGGTCTCTCTAAGCATGTTTGACTATCTGTTTCCAAAGCGGATAATGAAAAATGAATTCGATGCCGGGCAAGTTAACATGATGCGTGGCGGAGGGGGAGGGATTCGAACCCTCGATGGAGTTGCCCCCATAACGATTTTCGAGACCGTCCCATTCAACCGCTCTGGCACCCCTCCGAAACGACGTATTGTATAACAAAAAGTTGCACGGCGACAAGCAAGTGGCAGGTATGTCACTTCAAAGAATGACGCCGGCTGTGATATGGCGGTGACCCGGAAATTGCCCTGGACATTGAAGGGATGAATGCAGGAGCGATGATGGGCAGACGGTCTTCTGGTCTTTACCTACCTTCCCCCTGCTTATCACGGAAGATTAATCTCTGTCTAATGAGTAACGAATGCAATCAGGTCGCCACGTTTTATCTGTCCATGACGGCCGGCCATTCATACCCATTATGGCCTGCGGCACGAATACTATAAGAATTGAATTTTATTCAGTAAAACTGGTAAAGTTGTCTCATTCATGATATCGGTATTCTCAAGAAACAGTGAACTTAAGGTCAGAGAGGCCATCCTGAAAGGCGTCTATGAAGAAAACCTTGTAATTCTCGGCAAGGGGGGAAGCAGACGCACAAAACAGAGTCTGTCCTTTCGTAAGAGGTTTTTTGTTTTCCTGCTTCTGTCTCTCACAGCACTCTTTATACACGAGAATTATGTAGCGAACAAAATTTTTCCCCAGGAACAGCTGACAGCGAACACCGCGGCCCGGGGAGCCGTGGTCCGCCCAGGGGATACTTCTTTTGTGGGGGAACCCGATGCTTCCCTCTATAATGCATTTCTCGGTAACCAGGAAGTTCCGCTCAGCCGCGTTTTCGGCCTGGGCGTTCAGACGATCATGATCGATGCCGGCCATGGCGGTTCTGATTCGGGCACCAGGGGAAAGATGGGGACAATGGAGAAGGATGTGACCCTGGACATCGCAACAAGGCTGAAAGCCCGGCTCCTCCGTACGGGTAAATACCGTGTGGTCATGACCAGAGAAGATGACAGCAAGATATCTCTCAGCAGGAGAGTGGACATGGCCCGGGATGCAAAAGCCGACCTGTTCATCTCTGTCCATCTTAACTATCTGCCGCGTAAGCCCATTAACATTGTTGAGACATATTATTTCGGAACATCTTCGGATGATACGGCGATCATGCTCGCGCAAAAGGAAAATGCAGATTCCGAATACACGATGAGCGATTTTAAGGAGATTATCGAGAAGATCGGCAAAACCATGAAGCTCCAGGAATCTAAGGAGTTTGCGACTGCTATCCAGAAAAACCTTTTTCTGAACAGCAGACAGCATAATGGTGCCATACAGGATTTCGGCGTAAAACGAGCCCCCTTTGTAGTGCTGCTCGGGGTCGATGTACCGGCAGTGCTTGCCGAAGTCTCATGCCTCAGCAACAGGGAAGAGGAGATCGAACTCGCGTCTGAAGCCCACAGGGAAAATATTGCCAGATACCTCGAGGCCGGCATTCTCGACTACTTAGATAAAGGAGACATCACGCATGAAGCAAAAAGATGAGCAGAATCAAGATACTATCCTGTTTGTCGGTATCGATCTTGGGACATCGAGGAGTTCGATCTGTGCGAGCAACCAGACACGGGAGTGGATTGAGAGCTTTGTAGGCTGGCCAAAGGATTTTATAGCCCAGCAGGTGATCGGCAAGCCCGTCCTTTTCGGTGCCGAGGCTCTCGAAAACAGGCTCTCTCTTGATTTTTACAGACCCCTCGAACGCGGAATCATCAAAGAAGGGATCGAACGGAACGACGAAGCGGTCAAAGAGATTATCCGGCACCTTATCGATCTGGCGAAACCGCGGCCTGGACAGAAGATACACGCCGTGGTGGGAGTCCCTGCCGATTCTCTCAAGGTGAATAAGCTGGCGATCAGAAAAGCTGTTGCAGACTATGTCCATGCGCTGATGGTGGTATCAGAGCCGTTTGCCGTGGCGTATGGAATGAACCTCTTAAACAATTCTCTGGTCATAGATATCGGTGCCGGAACAACCGATTTCTGTATCATGCACGGGACCATCCCTTCTGAAGAGGATCAGAAGACGATTCTTATTGCCGGTGACTATATCGATGAGCAGCTCTTCAGCTATCTGAGTGAAAAATATCCGAATGCAAAGTTCAATAAGAATATGGTCAGGCAATTCAAGGAAAGATTCAGTTTCGTCAGGGAAATTCCTGAAGATATCTCTGCAGAGATACCGGTTGACGGCAAACCGGTCATGCATGACATTAAGAATGAGATACGGCGTGCATGTGAGAGCATATTACCGGCCCTGACCGAGACAACGACGGAGATGATAGCGCGGTTCGATCCCGAGTTTCAGGTAAAGATAAAGAACAATATTGTGCTTGCGGGAGGCGGCAGCCTGATAAGGGGAATAGCCGAATACCTGCAGGATGCGCTGAAGGAATACGGCCCCTGTAAGGTCACCTGCGTTGCAGACGCCCTGTTCGCAGGGTCTGACGGCTCGCTGAAACTTGCCCAGGACATGCCGCCAAAGTACTGGGAGACACTTTGAGAAGATGCATGCATAACTGTCCGGCTTTTTTATGGCAGAAAAGGGTGATGATCGTATGACCGGTGACACGATACTTCTGGTAGATGCGGACCCTGAGATCGAGGAGAAGATCGTTTCCATCCTTGAATCAGAAGGATATATCGTGTTTGCTTCCGCGGGCAGCAAGGTCAATGCAGAAATGGCAGACAAATTCAGACCTGCCCTCATTTTTCTGAGACCTCTTTCGCCTAATGCGGCAGGCTTCACGGTCTGCAGAACGATCCATACGATCGAAACGCTCAGGGATGTCCCCATCGTGATACTTGCTTCGCTCAAGGGTCCCATCGATCGCCGCTTCACCGATTATTACGGAATCGTAGACTTTCTCAAACTCACCTTTACGCCCGAAGAGCTCATAGAAAAGACCACTGCCCTTGTCAGGGACAGGCAGGATGAGGAGCGTTCTTCTTCAACAGAGCAGGCTACTCCTGTTGAGGAAGAGGTCAGAACAGAGCAAGAAGCTTCATATGTTGGGGATGACACTGATCACGTGGAAGAAACCTCCCAAATTGCTCCTGCAGAGGACAAGAAAGAGCCGAAACGCTTCACGGAAGAATGGCATGCCGGGGACGAAGAGAATGTAGCAAGAGATGACCGACCCGCTTGGGGTGATCAGAAATATACCGCCCGGCAATATGACAGAAAGCGGTCCAAGAAGAGTGGCATGAAGAAGAGCTCTGTTTTCATTGTCATGGCACTCATAGCGATCATCGCCGCAGGGCTTGTCCTGTATCTTGGCAATATGCCGTTTGAGGATCAGGTTCGTGAGGTGAGAACATCGCCCGAGCCACAGAAGCAGCAGGACATTACCGGGAATAAGCCGGATGCGACGTCACCCCAGCCCTCATCCTTGCCCTCTGCTCCGGTTCAGGCTCCTGAATCTGCTCCAGTACCACCAGCAGCAACGTTCTATGCTGCCCAGATAGGTGCATTCAAAACCGATGGCATAGCTGAGGCATTTGCGCAGAAATTCAGGCTACAGGGCTATGAGGCATATGTACAGAGAGGTACTGCAAAAGACTCCAGTGAAGTTTATAGGGTTCTGATCGGCAGGTTTGAGAAGAGGAAAGAAGCAGTGACCCTTGCAGGAGAAGTTGGAGCCAAGGAAAAGATAAAAACAACCGTATTTCAGGGGGAGTGATTCCCCGCTGTCTGCCTCAGCGGTGGGTGCCGTTTGATTATTGCTGTCCTTGATGCCTGTCATTTTGGCCGAGCAGCCTGTGGCAGACCTTCTCTTCATATTCAGGGAAGTCTTCAAAAAGAAAGGGCTTTTTCCTCAATTCAGAGAGCTTCATGAGTTTGAAGTTGAGCTCCCGTAGTTTTCTTGTCCGGTCCTGATCATCGTCGATAGTCCGCAACAGACAGCGGAGGGAAATGATCTCGTTCCTGAGTTCAAGCTCCGGCGGAAGGCAACCGGCATTTCGTAATACGCGGTAGGACATCCTGAGGTCTTCCGGCACCCAGGGGAGGTCGTCAAGCTCGATCGGCTTTCCCGCATTCTCAAGGCATTTGAACTCGCCCTGTGCGGCCGCCTCGCGGATCTTTTGTTCAGCAATAACTGCCAGGATATCCATAGGAAATGCCGCAGGACATGATCAGAAACCCTTGTCCTCGGTGCTGATATCGATCACCTTGCCGTCCCGTATGGTGAGGACATAAATGAAGCGGGTAGAACCGAAGTTGTAGGTCCACTTCTCCACATACCTTTTGGCTCTCCTTGTTTCCCTGCTGTCGCTTTCGCGCGTGAAGTCCTCGCCCACCTCTTCCTTCAGGGTCGGCTCACCGCATTTTGAAAGGACCTCGATCTTGGTGTCGCCGACATCAACGATATTGTTGCCGCACCTCAGGGCAAGGGCAGGGCTCGCAGCAACGAGTAAGACGCAGATCAGAAACGCTGTGCGTATGCATATATTCTTCATCATGATGGCTCCTTTTCTATAGGGTATACCAATGCCGTGGTCTTTTCAATCCCTCCTTCACAAAAGGCCGCGTGGTGGGGGGTGCATGCTGATTTTCACGGGTGAAGGAGGGAGTCATAGACCTCCCTGAAGTCATGCAGTCTGAGATCTGAGGCAATAACAGACGTTTCTTCTTCATGCCAGTAACCCTTGCAATCCATTACTAAATCCAGCAGATTTTAATCATAGGGAGCGTAAAGAGTTTTTCCCGATCCTGCAGGAGGGACAGGTATCGAAAAAACTCGTGAAAAGGAGGCGCGACATGAAATGCTGGGAATTTACGCAGTGCGGACGGGGGCATGAAGGGGGATGCCCTGCATGCCCTGACAGCGGAGAGATATGCGCTGAGGTTGTGGGGACATTCTGCATAGATAAGGACCGCATTCCGGGCATTAATGCGATCAAGCTTAAGGACTGCACCAAATGCGCGTTCTTTAACAGTATCCATTACAAAGGCAAAAAAGAGCTCTAATCGACTCTTCGCATTCCTTCTTGAAAACCGCAAACCTGTATCTCGGACACCCGGCCAAGGATATCCTAAAAAGTAAGATGGCCTCTGCATATGTACAAGGAGGTACGTAAAGATAATTGAGACAGGGTGTCGATAGGGCGAAAAAATCCTACCCGTTATCCAAAGTGTATGGCCTGCTCGAACCCGGGCCGGTTGTGCTGGTTACGACAGCCCGGGAGGGGCGGGCGAACATCATGCCCATGTCATGGCATACGATGA
>Ga0316627_100000125_pt1 | contig 16308 bp, 20 predicted proteins | sample OWC_Aug_M2_C1_D1_FD_207653 | JGI IMG/M metagenome (GOLD analysis project Ga0316627, IMG submission 207653) | Wetland soil microbial communities from Old Woman Creek delta, Ohio, United States - OWC_Aug_M2_C1_D1_C | ecosystem: Environmental > Terrestrial > Soil > Wetlands | place: USA: Ohio...
CCTCAATTATGATTGCCTTATACCGTCTTCTTTCCACTCACTGTCATATTCATATCCTATTTCTTAATAAAAGTGTGCGCTTTAGTACCTATGAAGTCAATCCTACTTGAGTAGGGGGTGAAGATTTTGAGGGTTTCTATTGACTATCTGTGTTTAAATCCTGGAGCGTTAAAGAGAATGCTCGCTAATGCAAGCCTGTTTTCAAGACCCAATTTCACATATATGTTGCTCAGGTAGTCTTTTACCGTCTGTCCCGCAATATTAAGATCATCTGAAATTTCACCGTTCTTGAAGCCATTGAGCACACGCCCAAGCGCATCTGTTTCCCTCCGTGTCAGGTGGAATTGGTTCCTTATTATATTGGCTCTACCGGGATTTCTGTGGGTACATGTCCAGCCTTCCACAGAAAGAACAGTATTGCAATTCTATAGTTCTCAAAGTTTCTGAATCCCCGTGCTGCTGACTTCACCTGCTGTATTTTGCTGTTGATCCCCTCAGCCACTGCATTCGTGATCCGATGCCTGCCTCTCCGGCGGCCATTCTACCCACACGTCTGCCTTGAGTCCCACAATGTCAACTTTGATCTCGCTGACTCTCCAGGGTTCACGTAAGCCTATCAACTGACGATAGAGTTCCTTGTCCTGCACACCGCCACCTCCTTTTTAGGAGATTGCTTGCTATATCACTACCCCTTCAGGCGACCCATTACCACAGACTTCCCCGTAGAACCATATTTTGAAACTGTTGCCAAGGAGCATGCTTGAGGTGTTAAGATTATGGAAAAGAAATTGGATCAGAAGGCGAAGCGCAGACTAATCAATAAACCTTAGTCCCATCTTGTAGAGATCGGCTGCATCTTTTTTGGCCCATCTTACCTCTGCCCACAAATATGACATGGGAAGAGAACTTCTGATTTCTATAATTGCACCTTCGTTGTGGCTGCTGTCCGAATAGATACACATTCCAAAATCGCTTATATTAGCGGTTATACCAATCTGTATGCCGGGGGAATCAAGTGGGACGCGGTACGCAAAAGCGATGATAGATTTTTTTCTCTGATGTCTCCTTCTATCTCCATTGAGAGGCAACATAATGTTTCTTTTTTTATTATATCACGGTACAAGGCTGACCATTTCTGCCATCCTTCTTCAAAGCGTGGATGGTGGAGTAAATTCTATAGGGGATGTTGGCATAAAAATGGTGCTTGCTTCCCTCTCATATCAGCGGTTTGTACATCTTGAGACATACAGGTAAAGACGTTTACGTCCGCACATAACATCCTGCGATCTTACTGATTACTTAAAGATACGTAACTAACACGTTAGCTCAACAAGCGTTTCAGAGCTTGCCAGTCTACCGGTATTATTCGACATAGGCCTTCAAACCCTGCAGGATAATCCCGTCAGCAGCATTGCCATGGATAGCGCTGTCATGAATGATTCCTCAAAGAATAACATGAAACGGTGAGTGATCCCGGGAGGAAAAACGATAATGAGGCTGTATGACCGTGCAGATGATAACGTTATAAGTGCACTTGAGATAGGTCCTTTTTTACGGCTTTCCGCTGTTACGTCGGATATGCCCCCGGGTCGCCGGGGGAGGTAACTGCCGTCATCAACATCATATTCCTTATCATGTGTATCGCATCGACTATTGTCAGGCATGACATTGACATTACGTACCGGCATGATAAAATAAAAATAACAAAGTGAAGACATTCCGATAAAGCCGAACCCTCCGTGAGAAGGGGGCGGAAAGCGGCGGGTCTTAACGGCGATAAGATGGCTGAGCTGCCGGATGAAGGCGTTCTGGTATGCTCAGCTTTTTTGTTTGCATGAAAGGAGGTAATCATAAGGCTCATTTCTTTCCGCGCAGGGAATAGGACTAGGGGAAAGTGATCCCGGACAACGCATGACAGACAAAAAGAGAGGCGCTATCCAATATCTGACACCAGGGATGGGGCTGCGCGCGAACACGGTATATCCGGGGTGATCATGTTTGCAAACAAACGGAGAGGGCGGAGAGGGGAAAAGGAGGACGGCCATGCCGGTACTGGAATATACAGACGGAAAAATACAGTTGGATGATGAAGGGTTTCTCGAAAATCCGGATGACTGGAACGAAAAGGTTGCCTGTGCCTTGGCGGAAAAAGAAGGTATCGAAGAACTTACCAAGGACAGGATGGAGATAATCAGATTTCTGAGAGACCACTACCGGAAATACAACTTCTTTCCGGTCCTTAATTCGATCTGCAAGAACGTTCATCAGCCGAAGGGATGCACGAACGAGCTGTTCATGGACCCTCTTACCGCCTGGAAGGTGGCTGGTCTTCCCCGGCCGAATCCACAGGTAGAGGGCTATCTTAGGGGAGAAGGCGGTGTTGTTTGATGGAAGCACTGCAGAGCAACCGATGCAGGTTTCTACCAGCAGACCTGCATTCCTGAAAAGAAAGGAGACGAAAGCAATGGATCTGAAGCTGACGAATTTGGAGGCAGTTGCGGTCATGAATGCGCTGCAGCATTATCTGAAGGCGGTAGAGAAGATGGGCGACGAAAAGGGTGTGCAGACCGAAAGGAAAACTGTTAAGGGCATTATCAGCAGGATAGAATCCATGCCAGCGGGTGAAGTACAGTAGGAAGCATTCCGGTAAAGCAGGTTGGTCCCGGAGGAGTCTAGAAGGGTGTCGTCTGAAACGTCGCAGGATGCAGCTCAGCAAGAGAATGCTGCTGCGGACCACTGAGGGTAGGACCGGGAAGAGCTGCACCAGAACAAAACAGAAAGGAAGGTTTCGATGGGCTATACACAAGTGGGATTGAAGGACAAGATCACGGAGATGTATCCTGAGGTCGCGGAACACGGCATTTCGCTGAGCCTCGATTACAGCGAAGAGAAGCATGCTTATATCGTGAAGTTCAAAAAAGGGCCCCATGAACTTACCACGCATCTCGACAAAAAAGATGCTGACGCATGTATGGACGGATATCGCTGCGTCTATCTTGGCGTGCAGATTGGGGAGTTCTTCAAAAACTTCGAAGCGCGTGAAAAAGTCGAATAAAGGATCTGATCGTGAAAAAACCTGTGGTTGACTGGGACACCTGCATCGGTTGTGGTTCTTGCGCGGAACTCTGTCCGGTGGTTTTTGAACTGAAAGATGAAAAGGCATATGTCATTGCCCCTGATAAATGCGATACCTGCAACTGCCAGGAAGCAGCTGACATCTGCCCCGTCGAAGCCATTACGATCATGGATGAATAGGGAAAACCGGACAACATTCATTTCCTGATATTCCGGCGTCGCCGCGGGCACTGAGGAGATCAGGTTTATTGAGCAGACTGCACATGATGTTGCGGCCCGCGTCTTTTCTTGCTCGTGGACGGGCGAGGTGAAGTCCGACCTGTTGAAAGTTTATCTTATATTTTCGGGGCCGTTCTGAGGATACGAAGGCATTCGGAGCAGTTTCCCGCAGTTGAGATAAGGCGATAATGGTCATTGATCGCTTTTTTCATGTCTTTCTTGTCCCATGAGCAGATGGGGATGTGCATCTTCTTTGACATCAGTTCACTGAGCCTGTCCTCGAGTTCCTGAATGCGTTGTTCGTGCGGGGAGACCAACCTGCCTCGTTCTGTTATATCCTCCCCCAGACTAAGGGTACCGACGATTGACCCGGCGACATTCTTCAGTACAATATTATGCCATCCGATGATTCTTTCCTGCCCGGATTTTGTCAGTACGACATTATCAAAATATTCGGCAAGCTCGATCTCTCCGTCCATCAACTTGCTGTAAACCGCCTTTATGTCCTTTCTAATTCTTTCCGGAAGAAAGTTGTCAAACCAGTTCTTCCCGAGGATATTGCCTTTCTCGTATCCCAGGAGTTCACAACCTTTCCTGTTTATATAGCTGACTCTCTGGTCGGCATCGACGACCACAATAATACCCTCTACAAGATCAAGAATCTGCGAGACTTCAGAGATGTTGGGCGCCATATTTAGCCTTCCGGTTTGAGACCGTATTTGTCATTATTCTACAAAACGTGAAAAGTGAAGGCTATAGGATTGCCTATTCGCCCCCTGGCCCTTTTTCAGTTATTATAACATTCACTCCCGGACGCCGCATAGCTTTTTTCTCGGTTCCGAATAAGCGTCATTCTGCTGCGATAGTTGCTGAATGACGCTTATTCTGAGAACAAAGGCTATAGTGACTCAATTCCTTAATGCACAAAGGCATTCACTCTTCAATTATTGTGCGGCTTTAATAACCTCAAGTATAATTGACCATGTTTAGATCAGCTTCAGAGCTTCCAGTGACGCGATATCTTTTCGTCAGTACGTGGGCCTTTTCACTGTTTGCGCTGTTTTTCAAGTTGGGCAGGCCTTATCTTGTGGATTGGGACGAGGCATGGTATGCCATCATGGCAAAAAATGCATTATACAGTCATAAATATCTCACACTCGAATTTCGCGGTCACATTTTTTGGGATAAATCGCCATTTCCGCTTTATCCAATGATTGGTTTATTTAAACTCTTTGGTGTCAATGAGCTGACCGCAAGGTTGAGTTCTGCTTTGTTCGGCTTTGGCATCTTTGTGCAGATTTACTTCATAGCAAAACGCTTCTATGGAAAAGCGGTCGCCCTTCTCAGTGTGGTGATTATGACAACCTCAACACAGATTATTTTTTATCACGGTCTATCTACAGCAAATATTGATGGCATTACGCTTTTTTTTATGATTGGTGTGCTCAGTTGCTGGCTGTTAATAAATCGCAGCGACTATAAGATTATTTTTACAATGATAAGCCTTGGCTTCACTTTCTTGTGCAAGGGTCCAATAATAGCTATACCCTTTACAGTAATCCTCTTGTCATTTGTTGTGGACAGGTCACGGTTAAGCTGGCGCTATATTATCGCCTTTTTCCTGGGCTTAGCGGCCATGCTTTTTATTGCAGCTCCTTGGTATCTGTATATGCTAAATCTTTTCGGCGATGAATTCGTTAGAAATCATATCCTCCATAATTTTGTGCAACGTTACACTGCTGGGATAGAAGGCCATCATTACGGGTCAATGTTTTTTTTGAAAACGCTTTCTTCTCCAAAGAATTACTTGTGGTTTGGGACGGCAATTGCTTCCCTTCTCTATTTTCTCCACAAATTCATAAAGGAGCGAAAATCGGAAGATTTTATTTTTATTATGTGGTTTGTTGTTGCATTTATTATAGTCAATTATTCTCAGACAAAATTGGCCTGGTATATACTCCCCGTGTATCCGCCTTTGTCAATTATGATCTCAAGAGCACTTGGTGATTTTTTTGAAAATCGTTCTCATGGCAATGCAGCGGTATTCTTTGCAGGCGTGTGCATGTCTTCTTATTTTATTGCTCGCAAACTCATTCCCCATGATATCACCGAACAATTAGCGATAGCACTTGCTTTCGTTATAATGTTCTCTGTGACGCTCTGTTTGCTCCGGCGTTATAGGCCTGCACTTACGAGATGCTATTATATCTTCTTGCTTATTATTATATTATCTTTCCCGATGTATCAAACTATCAGAGAAGTCAATAGCCGGAAAACTGACATGCCTCCTATCATGTCTTTTGTTGAGAGCCTCAACCGTGATAAGCCTTATTTTGCGTACAATTTGGAACCGAGCTCGAGTTTTTATCTTTCACAGAAAACCAATATTAAAGAGTATTATAAGCTGAGCGATCTTCTGGATAAAAGTGGTGCGCTCGTCTTGATCAGTGCGAGCAGCTTGAACACGCTACGGTCTCAAGATATTCAATTCTCCGTGATTAGGAGTAGTGAAGGAATATGCCTTATATCGCTGACGTGATTTTCTATTGGGTCTCTCCACGCTACTGAGTGTGGTAGCTATGAGATAGACAGAAACCGCCCCACAATATCGGAATTTGTATATGAGAACCTATCTCAAGATCGATTTAGGAGTATTTTAATGGAAGCGAGTCTCACAAAACCAAGGAAATTCGCCGCATGATATTCCCATCAAGTCAGGAGTCGCCTCTGCCATCCAAGCCACGCAAAGAATCTCAGGAGCCGATTTTGAATCTGCTGAGAATTTTCGGAGGAAATCAGCGTTTCTACAGGACGAGATATATACCGACCACTCCTCAATGACGTCTGATGGCAAAAAGTGTTGATTTACGGAAGAAAGGAGCACGATACAAGACTCACCTGTAGCGAACGCAACCCAGCAGTTAAGAAAAGCTGGCAAAATATGAGAAAGTAGTCTTTCCTGATTTTCAAGTAAGACTATTCTCTGATAGCCTGCCCAGAGATGAGCGGACAAAGACCATCGGGGGATCCCGCTGACCGGGAAGTTCTTGACAGCTCGCTGGGTTTAGGGGCACCGTAGATGGCATCTGCCGGGACGAGCACTTCCCCCAGTGCATCGCGTTCGATACAAAAACATCCATCGAACAATCCCGGCCTATTGAAAGGTCTTTAGAACATATTTGGCTATCTTTTCGGCATCCTCATCAGAAATGGTGGTTTTGTCGAACTGCGTCATGCCTTCACCGGGGTTTCTCATTTTCCCGATGATATCCTCCGGGGACTTGATCCCGCTCGCATCAAGGTCTTTCTTGTGCAGGGTCTTTATAGTGTTTATAATGTTCCCGCCTTCAGGGTGACAGGCAGCACAGTGCCCCCTGAACAGCTCCTCTCCAGTCTTCCCGGCTCCATGACTGGCTGCGATGGACTGAGCGGCAAAGACAAGGACAGCGAACAAGACTGCACACACCAGTTTGGTTGTTTTCATGACCTTCTCCCTTAGGATGGTTTTTTTCGGTGATTAACGCACCGGATATTTGGTAAATACAAAGTCCCTGTCCTTCACAAGGGCATGACACTGATAGCATTCGTCGGCAAACGAGGGCTCTTTCCCGTAAACCTTATACGTATCTGTCGCTGCCTCATAGGGGAACCTCGCATATCCCCAGCCGCCGGTCGACGCGAATCTTTTCGAATCCTTCATCATAAACTCGACTCTCTGCAGGACATCAGGCACAAGCGCACTCGGAAACGCCGGCTCTTTGATTTCGGAATACGATATCTTCACAAGGATCGACCCGTCAGGAAAAGCCATGCCGTTTTTCGGCACCCCTTTTTTATAAGCTTCCACGATAACCGGATTACCGAGTATGTATCTGACCTCTTTCTTGTCAGGCCGATAGCTCGGCGCAAGTACCTGCCAGGTCTCGTATCCCCTGATGTCCTGAAAGGACAGTCCGTTAGGCGCCTTAAGGTCGTACTTCCCCTCAGCCAGCAGATTGTCTGCACCGGAAATCGTTACGACTAATGCTGCAAGGCATGCGATCAGAGCAAGTTTCCGTATTCTCATAAATAGATCCTCCCTGGATAGTTATTAGTTGATACGCAGTTATTAATTAACTTTACTGCGAAAGGTGGAATATGTCCAGAGAGTATTCATGTAAGAAATAGCTGACATAATTACTATACAGTTCCCTATAGCAGAGCTTGTCTAATCATGATATTATTTAGCAGTTCTTATTATTCACTTGTTATCCTTAATAAAACGGAGGTATGACAATGTCTGAAATGAATCTGACCCGCAGGAGATTCCTGAAATTTTCTGCAGGGGCTGTCGGAATGGCTGTTGCCTCTGAGGCTGCCGGATTGGGACTCGACAATGGCGCTTTGCGCAGCAGTTCAGGCGGGGTGCCGATCAAGAAGGGGAAACTGATCCCCAGCGTCTGCCCATACTGCTCGGTCGGCTGCGGCCAGATGGTAATGGTGAATGATTCCGGAAAAATCATCGATATCCAGGGCAATCCGGATTCCCCTCTCAGCGAAGGCACCCTCTGTCCCAAAGGCGCTGCAACCTATCAGCTCGTAATGAACGAACACCGCTGGACAAAGGTCAAATACCGTGCGCCAGGCAGCGACCACTGGGAGGAGAGGACCCTTGAGTGGGCCATGAATCGGGTGGCCGAACTCGTAAGAAAGACCCGTGATGCAAATTTCAACGAATTTGAGAATCTGCCCGACGGCAAGGGCGGGACCGTGAAAAAGCGGGTCATGAACACGTATGCCATCGCCTCACTCGGCGGTGCGACGATCGACAACGAATGGAACTACGCACAGCAGAAACTGATGCACGGCCTGGGAGTCGTCTATGTAGAGAACCAGGCCCGAATATGACACTCCTCTACGGTCCCCGGGCTGGGGGTCTCATTCGGGCGAGGCGGTTCTACAACATTTCCAAGAGATCTTGTTAATTCCGACGCAGTAATGATTATGGGATCGAACATGGCCGAGTGCCATCCTGTGGCGTTCCGCTGGCCGCTTAAGGCGAAGACCGAGAGCGGCGCAGTGCTGATGCATATAGACCCGCGTTTTACTCGCACCTCCGCAATGTGCGACATCCATGCGCAGATCCGGGCAGGATCAGATATAGTCTTCCTGGGCGCTCTTATCAGTTACGTCATCAACAGCAGCCGCTGGAACACGGACCCTTTTTTCAGGGAATATGTGGTCAATTATACAAATGCGGCTACTCTGGTCAACCCTGACTTTAAGGACACGGACGATCTCGATGGTGTCTTTTCCGGTCTTTCTGCAGACGGAAAGACATATTCGAATGCGAGCTGGTCCTATCAGCGCCATCCTGCGGCTGAACCGTCAGTGACCGAAGCAAAAACATTTACTGACCTGCTCCTGCAGCGTATTCCGGGGAGGCCCAAGACCGACCCTTCGCTCAAGGACCCGATAACCGTTTTTCAGATAGTAAAGAAGCATTATGCGAGATATACACCTGAAATGGTGGAGCGTGTCTGCGGGTGTTCCAAAGAGACCTTCCTTAAGGTGGCAGAAACGCTGCTGAACAATTCAGGACGCGACAGGACCTCTAACATCACCTATGCTGTGGGATGGACACAGCACACTGTCGGTGTACAGATAATTCGCTGCGCCGGTATGCTCCAGGCCCTGCTCGGCAACATCGGCCGGCCAGGAGGAGGAGTGCTTGCCCTGCGAGGCCACTCCACGATCCAGGGGTCTACCGACATCGCCACACTCTACCACTCCCTTCCGGGCTATCTGAACATGCCTGATGCGCGCAAGCCGCATGACAGCTTTAAGGATTTCATCCTGACCGAATCCGTGCCGCTTTCGACCAGCTACTGGGGGAACTACCCCAAGTTTGCGGTCTCTTATTTCAAGGCACAGTTTGGCGACGCAGCGACAAAAGAAAACAACTACGGATATGACTACCACCCAAAGATAACTGGCGACCATTCCCACCTGCCGATGTTCATCGACATGATGGAGGGCAAGATCAAGGGGTTCCTCTGTGTCGGACAAAACCCTGCTGTCGGTGGTCAGAATGCCCGCTACCAGCGGAAGGCCCTTGCCAAACTAGACTGGATGGTGGTCCGAGACTTTTACGAGACAGAAACTGCGGCCTTCTGGAGGAACTCACCCGAGGTGAAATCAGGGGAATTGAAGACCGCGGACATCAAGACCGAGATCATTTACCTGCCTTCAGCCTGTGTCCCTGAGATGGAGGGCTCTTTCACCAATACCCAGCGTCTTCTGCAGTATCATGAAAAAGCGGCTGATCCGCCTGATGACTGCCGCAGCAACCTCTGGTTCACCTATCACCTGGGGAAAAGACTCAAGGCTATGTATAAAGATTCATCCGCAGACCGCGACTGGGCCATAAGGAACCTTACCTGGGACTATGAGCCAGAGCCTGCCGAGGTGGCCGGCTGGAGGATCAAGGACGAGCCTTCTGCCTATAAAGCCTTGAAGGAGATCAACGGATATAACTGGAAAGACAAAAAACCGCTCCCCTCGTTTGCCAACCTTGCAGAGGACGGCTCGACTGTCTGCGGCGCTTGGATTTATACGGGCGTCATCCCTGAAGAAGGCAAGAACAATGCTGCTCGCCGCCAGGGGGACAACTGGATATCGCCCAGCTGGGGTTTCGCGTGGCCTGCAAACCGTCATATCATGTATAACCGGGCCTCTGCCGACCCCGAGGGAAAGCCCTGGTCAGAAAAAAAGAAGCTGGTATACTGGGATGCAGCTGCCGGCAAGTGGGTCGCGCCCTCTGGTGAGGGCATAGACTTTGCCCCGACAAAGGCCCCGGGCTCACGCGGAAGGGACAACGGTATTGGATTTGACTGGCTCGGAGGCAATGATCCGTTCATAATGAGGGCAGACGGCAAGGCCTGGCTCTTCGCACCGAGCGGCTTGGTGGACGGGCCGCTGCCTGCGCACTACGAGCCATATGAATCGCCGGTCCACAATGTCCTGTACAAGCAGGAGTCAAACCCTGTGGCCAAGGTCTGGAAAGTGACCGGCAATCCCTATCACAAGGTTGCGGACCCTGACTATCCGATTGTCATTTCTACCTACAGGCTGACCGAACATTATCTCAGTGGAGCCATGAGCCGCTGGCTGCCTTGGCTTGCCGAGCTTATGCCCGAGCTGTTTTGTGAGATATCGCCGGAACTGTCAACCGAAAAAGGCATCGTCCATGGGGAATACATGACGATTTGGACTGCGCGCGGCGAGATACAGGCACGGGCACTGGTGACAAGACGAATGCGGCCTTTTACCGTAGATGGCAGGACCGTACACCAGATAGGGCTCCCCTGGCACTGGGGCTGGCAGGGCACGGCCCAGGGCGATATTGTCAACAACCTCAGCTCACTGGTGGCCGACCCTAATGTCTCGATCCACGAGGGCAAAGTCTTCACCTGCAATGTCCGCGCAGGAAAGAAGGGAGGTGCTGCATAACATGGCAAAGGGAATGTTTGTCGATACCTCTATCTGCACCGGCTGCAAGGCATGCCAGGTGGCATGCAAGGAATGGAACGGACTTGAGGCCGAACCCGACCACTTCACGCAGGGACCGGGAATGCCTTACCCGGTTGCAACCAATTTTACGGGCAATTCATATGACAACACAGGAAAATTGAGCGCCCGGGACTGGAGGCATGTTCTGTTTATCGAACAGATCAATTACAGGCGAACGGGCTCAAGGTGGCTCTTCATGAGCGACTCCTGCAAGCACTGCTCCGATGCAGCGTGCCTTAACGTCTGCCCGGTCGAGGCTATTGAACGCACAGACCTCGGCAATGTTATAGTCCGTCAGGACAAGTGTGTCGGCACTAAGCTCTGCAATAAGGCATGCCCTTACGGTGTTGTCAGGTATAGCGAAAAGACGCGGACTTCCCATAAGTGTACGCTCTGCAATGACCGAATTCATAATGGTTTTGGAACGGCATGCGCAAAGGCCTGCCCGACCGGATCCATCACCTTCGGAGAGGTCCCTGACCTGAAGGCAAAGGCTGATGCCAGATTGGCCAGGCTCAGGGCCTTGGGTGAAAACAAGGCGAACATTTACGGATACAGCGAGGCCGGGGGACTTAAGGTATTTTACCTGCTTGTTGAGAACCCGTCCGTATTCGGGCTTCCGGAAAAACCCGTTGTTCAGCAACGCCGAAAACTCTCGTCCCTCGGTACCAGCCTAACTACTTTGCTGGCTGGAATGGTTGCCCTTGTTAAACTCCGCGAGCGCAGAATGCTTAAGGAAAGTGATCACAAAGACGCAGGGACTGAGACGTGATCTCTGGGGCAGATATGCGACCGGCCGGAAGATCATGACAGCGGCATTATCGGATTCAACCGGACGGCAACCTGCCAAGGCTGGTGATCCGCTGGTATGCCGCCTCCGCGCGCTTTCTTCGAGTTCTCCGGAACTCAGGGATGCTGCATTGGCTTACGAAACCATCCTCCCCATTATTCGGGAAGCTGATTTGGGTGTCACTCCAATATCGATTTCTGTCAGAGAGACGGTCGCAAAAATGGAGAGGGGATCATTTATTCTGCAGGATATGGAGCTTTATATTGACAGTTGCGCATACAGTGACTTGGTGGCGAGTCTGGCAGGAGCTCTCGAACAGCTTGGCACGGTCAAATATTCCGGCGCAGGAGTTGCGCGTGATATAAGGATTGCACTCGAAGATGAATCATTCGATTCAGGCAGTTTTCTTATGCATGTCGCCTGCGGTATGAGAGACCTGATCGGCCCTTTGGTCACTAATCATCGTCTGGACCATGATCTTCTATGGACTCTTGGCTGTATGTCTATCAGACCGGCGCTGCGGGAGTGGCAGCAACAGTTGACCCCTCTTGTTGATGCCTCCGGATGGGGCAAGGGGTATTGTTTCGTATGTGGGGCTACCGCTACCCTTGCCGAACTTCGCGGAAACAACCAGTCCCGCCATCTCAGGTGCGGACAATGCGGAGCCGACTGGCCGATCAGACGCCTGCAGTGCATATATTGCGGCAACGATCATCACCATTCTCTTGGGTTTTTATATGCCGAAAGCCAAAACGATCATGCCAGAGTAGAGGTCTGCGACAAGTGCAGCGGATACATCAAACTGATATCGTCATTTGACCCTCTGCCTTCTGACTTATTAACGGTCGAAGATTTGGCGACTCTGCGTCTTGATTTCATTTCAACAGAACGTGGTTATAGACGTGGCCATCGGGTTCGATAATCTTCAATGATCTTCAGAGGTCCTTTGGTATATGAATCAGGAAAGCGGGGAGGGAAATTAATTGCGTTGTAGACTGGCACACGCAACGCCTCTCATCAAAATAATCCTTTCCCTGCTTCTCTTTATTCCTGCTGGTATTACGGTATCATTTTCCGAGGTCCCGGAGAAATTGCCTGAGGTAGGAATTCATGAGAAGCTTGGAGATATTATTCCGATGGATATCCCTTTCACGGATGAGCAGGGCAGAAGAGTCATGCTCGGAGAGCTTGTTACAAAGCCGACGGTCCTGTCCCTGGTTTATTACAGCTGCAGCCACACATGCCCCTTGCTGCTTTCCGGGTTGGCGGAGGTGATATCCGCAGCAGAACCTGAACCTGGAAAGGACTATTCGGTTGTGACCATAAGTTTTGACGAGACGGATTCGCCGGCCGTAGCAGCCCAGAAGAAAAAAGACTATATCAGGGCGGCCCGTCGCGTTTTCCCGGAGAGATCATGGAACTTTCTGACCGGGGACAAAGAGGCGATCAGCAAAATAGCAACTGCAACAGGGTTCAGGTTCAAAAGGTCTCCTAACGGCTTTTCACATCCTGTAGGACTGATGGTCATATCCCCTCAGGGCAAGATTACAAGATATCTTTATGGGGTCACCCATTAAAGGCACCCCTGTCAAGAGCCCGCAGTAATCTGTACGTAAAAAGAGTCTTTTTACGTTTCATAACCGTCGGCCGCCATCTCTTCACCACACCTGGGGTTTTCATTGCTTACGGTGTCAGCCTTTGCTGCACCAGTCACCCATCAGGATCAAGGACACTGAATCCGCATTGACGGATACAGCTCCCGTTTCGCCTTTCGGCGAACCAGAAAACCGTCAGTGCCATGCGATGTCCAAAGAGTGCATCTCAAATCTCGTGGTTGTTAGCCAACCCATTACAGGCTCATCACATAGGCAGCAAAGTCACCGGTAACCGGTATATGTGGATGCAACGGCTGCCAATCAAGTCTGGTGGTTTTGCCAACCCCTATGCCCGGTTCACCGTTGCATCCGACCTTTAGGCGAAGAGCTTCTCCGCCATAAAAGGCACATCATCTCTCATGATGTAGTACGCTGCCCGCGCCAGCTTATGCGCAAGCGCCTGGTGCGCCACCATGCGATTGCTCCTCTGGGCCTTCCGCTGAAAGTACGCCCGCGCCTGTTCATCAAAGCGCCTCGCCAGTTCGGACGCCTCAGAATACGCCCATGCAAGGTACCTGTTGCCGTTTTTCTCGTTACCCTTGCCCTTGGCCTTGCCGTTGCTCATCCATGTCGAGCCGACTTTCCGGCAATAGGAGACGTAGTTACCGACCTTTTGGAAACGGCTGATCGACCCTGTCTCCAGCATGATGGTCAAGGCAAGTATCTTGCCCACGCCAGGAATGCTCAACAACTGCTGATAGGGCAACGACAGCTCGACCTTTCCTTCTACGATCTTTTCGATGCTTTTTATCTTCCGGGTCATGTAATCGATCGTCTCTTTGCTGACCGTTCCCGCCATGAGAATATCCTCATTACTGTCCAACAGAGGGCTGATCCGATCCTCACGCAAACGTTTGACGTCGTTGACCCTCACCATGATCCCGCAGTTACGGGTGATGATGTGCTGAAGGCTGATGATCAGTGAGGTCCTCAGCCTGACAAGGTGACCGCGTTTCCTTAAGAGGTCCCTGAGCGCCCGTTCTTCCTTGGGATAAATGTAGCCCTCCGGCAGTATGTTCAGCCTCAGCATCTCGGCAAGCCAGTTGGCATCGTGCCGGTCATCTGCGTGTTTCAGGCCCTTGTACTTCTGGATCGCCGCAGGGTTTGCCAGATGCACCTCGTAGCCCTTTGCCATAAGGAGATCAACCAGCCAATACCAGTTGTAGGTCGACTCCACCGCAATTCCCGCTATCTTCTTTCGGTACGGGCTGAGCACCCGCACAATGGCCTCGGGGTCATTGCCAAGCTTTTTCTCCAGATGTCGTTTGCCTTCCTCATCAATGACGGCTAGGTAACTGTTGCTTGAATGCAAGTCGAAAGCTGCGTACAATTTCATCAGGCACCTCCATGGGTAAAGTTTGAGCTCTTTCCCAAAGCATAGCAGGTGATATCTCATCTGATATGCTCGGAGGTGCCTTTATATGATTATCAGGTTTCTGCCCATGGACCTGACGCTGGCGATCACCGAGGCCTCAAAAGGATTGGCTGTGCCTACCGTGAGAAAAGTACTTATGTACTGCTACAGCTACGACCCGGAAGGCAGACACTATGTCTTCAATATCCTTAAGGTCACTGCTGCGGCAACGCTTTTCTTCATTGCTTTATTTATAGGCTGGCTCACCCTTTGGGGCAGGAAAGGCCGTAAAGAAAAATGAGCGGCGGAACCGGTTTTTATTCTGCTTCCGGCGGCAGGAGAGGGATAAGGTCCTGGATCTTCTCGACTGACCACAAAAGGATCGGGATACTCTATCTATTCTCCATATTTTCCTTTTTCGCCATCGGAGTGACGTTCGGCCTGTTGATGCGGCTTGAACTGATCGCCCCAGGGAAGACTATTGTTGAGGCATCCACCTACAATGCCTTTTTCACTCTACACGGTGTCATCATGATATTCCTCTTTATCATTCCCGGGATCCCGGTTTCTCTGGGGAATTTTTTTCTTCCGCTCCAGATCGGCAGCCGGGATGTCGCCTTCCCCCGCATCAATCTCCTGTCATGGTGGTTCTATATCACGGGCGGGTTGCTGGCACTTTTATCTCTCTTTACAGGCGACGGACCGCCTGACACAGGATGGACCTTCTATGTCCCCTACAGCATCAAGACAGGGACTAACGTTACCCTGGCTGTTTCCGCAGCCTTCATTCTCGGGATGTCCTCCATTCTGACTGGAATAAACTTCATTACGACGATCCACAGGATGAGGGCCCCGGGCATGGGCTGGTTCAGGATACCCCTTTTTGTCTGGTCGCTGTATGCAACCGCATGGGTCCAGATCCTCGCAACTCCGGTCCTCGGCATAACCCTTCTGCTGGTGATAGTTGAAAGGGTTTTCAGTGTCGGGTTCTTCGACCCTGCAAAGGGAGGAGACCCGATCCTCTTCCAGCACCTCTTCTGGATATATTCTCATCCGGCTGTATATATCATGATACTCCCGGCAATGGGCGTGGTGACCGAGATCATTCCGGTCTTCAGCAGGCGCAATATCTTCGGCTATAAGGCGATAGCCTTTTCGAGCATGGCGATCGCGTCTGTCGGCTATTTTGTATGGGGGCATCACATGTTTACCAGCGGCATGAGCGATACTGCTCGGGCGCTCTTCTCGTTCATAACGTTTATTGTAGCGGTGCCGAGCGGGGTGAAGGTCTTCAACTGGGTCGCGTCCATGTACAAGGGATCGATTAGGGTGGATGCGCCTTTGCTGTTCGTCTTCTCCTTCATCTTCCTCTTCTCGATCGGTGGGCTGACAGGTCTCATTAACGGCGCCCTTGCCACAAACATCCATATCCATGGCACCTATTTCATCGTGGCCCATTTCCATTATGTGATGTTCGGAGGGACAGGGTTTGCGTTCATAGCTGGTCTGCATTACTGGTTCCCGAAGATGAGTGGCAGGCTCTATAATGAAAAGCTTTCTAAAATCGGCTGGGGCTTCCTCTTCGCGGGCTTCAACGCCCTTTACTTCCCGATGTTCATTCTCGGATGGCAGTGCTTGCCGAGGAGATATTACGATTACCTCCC
>Ga0316627_100000129_pt1 | contig 16170 bp, 14 predicted proteins | sample OWC_Aug_M2_C1_D1_FD_207653 | JGI IMG/M metagenome (GOLD analysis project Ga0316627, IMG submission 207653) | Wetland soil microbial communities from Old Woman Creek delta, Ohio, United States - OWC_Aug_M2_C1_D1_C | ecosystem: Environmental > Terrestrial > Soil > Wetlands | place: USA: Ohio...
ATGACCCCCCAGCGGAGCGATCCGCTGAGGGACGCCGGCACCGAGATCGTGTAGGGGTCACCGCCCCAGATGAGGAGCGCGAGGTCCTGAAAGATCAGGGCGAAGCCCATGGTCATGAGAACCTGGGCCAGGACCTGCTGCTTGAGGCGGCGGAGGAAAAGGCGCTCCATCCCCACACCGACCAGGGCGACGGCAACCGCACCCGTGACAAGGGCCAGCGGAAAGCTCTTGGTCTGCCATACCGTCGTCAGCCCGACATATCCGCCAAGGAGGAAATAGGAGCCGTGGGCCAGATTGACGATCCGCATGACGCCGAAGATGAGCGAAAGGCCGCTGGCCAAAAGAAACAAGAGGGCCCCGTACGAGATCCCGTTGAAGGCCTGCGTCACCCAGAATTCCATTGGAAGCCCTCAGACACTGTGAAAGACCCCAACGTGCGTATTCGAAGCGTACGCCCGACGAAATCCCCCATCGCCCCCCTTTCTAAAAGGGGGGAACGGGGGGATTTGGCTGACGGCTCTGCGCGGACTACTCACTACAGCAAGCGCTCGTCGAAACCGCACCGGTTCAAGACCTCCGGCTCGCCATCGGTCACCACGATGGTGTCCTCCAATCGGACACCGCCGCCGCCTCGCACGTCCGGCACCCAGATCAGCGGCTCCACGGCGAAGACCATCCCGGCTTCCAGCACCACCTCGCGCGAGCCTTTTTGGGGCTCACCGATGTACGGTGGCTCGTTGGGCGTGATGCCGATCCCATGGCCGATGAAGAGGTGGATGAAGTTCTCCTTGAGTCCCGCCCCGGCCGCAACGCGCTGGATCTCCGCAGCCACGTCGGTGTTGGTGCGGCCCGGTCGCAACTCCCGGTGCGCCACCATCAGACAGTCATAGACCGTCCGGTACACTTTCCGTTGAATGTCGGACGGCTTGCCGCAGATGACCGCCCGCCCGACATCTCCGAAGTACCCGTTCCAGCAGGCCCCGATGTCGATGAAGACCAGGTCCCCGTTCTGGATGAGCTTATCGGTCGCGAATCGGGTCGGCGGCGACATCCGCTCACCCGACGCCACGAAGGGGCTCGCCAGGTGCGCATACTCGCCGCCCAGGCGGAAGAGCGTACGCATGGCCTCGCCTGCGACCTCGCATTCCCGGACGCCGGGCCGCACGGCCTCGATGGCCGCCTGCGTGACGGCGTCCGCCAGGGCCGCGGCCTCCCGTAGGATCTGCACCTCATCGGGAAGTTTGATCCGGCGGACCTCCTGCATGAACGTCTCGCCGTCGGCCATCGCGGCCTTGGGGAGGTGCTTGGTGTACGCGTTGAGCTGGGGCACGGTCATCCCATCGAAGCCGATTTGCCCGGTGTCCGCTCCATGCTCCCGGAGCAGCCGAGCCGTGTGCTCTGCCGTCACCGCATCCACCATCCCCACCTCTTCCATGATGGGGATGACCACGAACTCCCCGATCCAGGGCATCGCCTTTTTGGCGCGGGCGTACTCGCCGCCCGACAGGAAGAGCGCCGGCGCCCCCTGGGGGAAGAGGATCACGCCGTACTGGGTCGTGGACCGGTATTGCAGCGTGATGGCCCGGAGACTGGTGAGGTAGCGGACATTCTCGTCCTTCCAGAGGACCAGGGCATCCAGCCCGCTTTCACGCATAGCCGCCTGGGCCTTGGCGACCCGCGCGGAGCGAAGGCGATCGAAGTCCACCCTGGCTTCGTAGTCGACCTGGAACGTCCCCTGAGCGTAGTCGATCACAGGAGGCCCTCAGCTCACAGCGGTCATCCGGAATTCCTTCGCGGCTCGGTGCTCGTCGATTAGTCAATCAGTCGAATGGCCAACTGGTAAGAAACGGATCACATTGACCAGTTGACGAGTGGACTCCCCACGCCCCTCGCCACTCGGCACTTGCCGTAGTACTCACGGACGCAATTTCGACGACGTATCCATTGGCCCTACAATCCGAGGTCCCCCCGGGCCGACCCGAGACACCGCGCCCGCGGGCGAGCCCGTCCCCGGCACGGAGGGCGCCGTTCTGGGGCGACCGACCCGGGGTAAGGGCGAGCCGGCATCGGGTACCCACCGGGCACCCTCTGGGTGGGGTGGGTGCAGGCGCCAGGCGTCCGAGGGGCGGCCCGGGGGGACCGGCGATACGTCACAGTAATTACGGTCAGTACCACTTAGTTGTACACCTCCGGATTGTGCAAGTTAGGGGGTCGCTCCCCATTCAAGACTGCCTGGATGTTGTCCACCACCACGTGCGCCATCTGTTCGCGCAGTTGCCCGACGGCGCTCCCCAGGTGGGGAGTCAAAACGACCTGCGTCAAGGGCAGGAGTCCTGGATGGACGCGTGGCTCCTCCTCGTACACATCCAGCCCCGCCCCGGCGATCTTCCGGGCGCGCAGGGCCTCGACCAAGGCGGCCTCGTCGACCAGGGGGCCTCTCGACGTGTTGATGAGAAACGCCGTCGGTCTCATGAGGGCCAGCTCGCGCGCGCCGATGAGATGCCGCGTCTGCGGCGTGAAGGCGGCGTTGACGGACACGAAGTCCGCCTGCCGCAGCAAGTCCTCCAGCGAGACGTAGGTCGCGCCGACCTCGCGCTCGTCCGCCTCGGGGAGGCGGGTTCGCTTCGTGTACAGGATACGCATGTCGAAGCCGCGCGCCCGCCGTGCCACGGCGCGGCCGATCCGACCCAGGCCTACGATCCCCAGGCTCTTCCCGTGGACCGCCGCACCGTTGAAGTGGTTGGACTGGGAGCCCGGAAAGATCCCCCGCCGCAGCGCCGCGTCACCCTCGGCGACGCGCCTGGCCGCGGCCATGAGCAGGGCCCAATTCAAATCGGCCGTCGCCTCCGTGACGATGGGGGGAATCGTCGTCACCGCGATCTTCCGTGCCGTCGCCGCGCCCACGTCCACCGTGGCCGGGATGATTGCCATGCTCGCGATGACGCGAAGGTTCTTGGCCGCCGCGATCATGTCGGCGTCCACGAGGTCGTGCATCAGGTGGAAAAGCCCATCGGCGCGGCGGACCCGCTCCAGCAGGTCCGCCCGCGCCATGATCCGGCTGCTGTCTTCGCCCATCTCCACGTCGGCGAAGGTCTGGAGACGCTCCAGGGCCGACGGCGGGATCGGCTGGGAGATGACGACCAGCGGTCTGGTTGGTGCCATGACGCTACCTCTTCACCACGGCCTTGACCATCTTGCGGAACTCCTGGTCCTCGACGAGCCCCTTCTTCTTCAGCGAGGCGGTCTTCACCCGGAGGACGAGCTCGTTCACCTGATCGTCGGTGGCCTTCACCCGGAGGCGCTGCAGGTGCATCTTGATCGAGTCGAGGCCGCTGTTCTTCCCCAGCACCACCTTGGCCGGCCGCTGCCCCACCAGGTCCCAGTGGACCGGAAACACTTCCAGCATGTGCTCCGTCCCCACGTTCTTGAACCAGGAGGCGATGATGCCCGACTCGATGTCGTAGACCGTGTCCCCCACGATCTGCCGGTTGGAGGCCATGGCCAGCTTCGCGATCTTCCGGACGTAGCGGGAGAGCTTGGTCAGGTGCTCCGTCTTGATCCCGGTGTCCACGCCGTACATGGTGAGCAGCGAGAGCAGGGTGTCTTCCGTGGGCACGTTGCCCGCGCGCTCGCCGATGCCGCTGATGGTCGAATGGACCACGTCGGCCCCGGCGGCCAGGGCGATGATGGTGTTGGCCACCCCCATGCCGAAGTCCATGTGGAAGTGGGTCTCCAGCGGCTTCTTGATCCGCTTCTGGGTCTCGCGCACGAAGTAGCTCACCGCGTGGGGCGACAGGACGCCGAAGGTGTCCACCAGGGCCAGCGCGTCCATGTGGCCCTCGGTGGCCACCCGCTCCATGGTGTTGAGATACCACCCCATCTCGGCGCGGGAGGCGTCGATGGGGAAGAAGACCACGTAGAGCCCCTGGGACTTGGCGTAGCGGGTGGCTTCCACGGAGAGATCGATCGCCTTCTGCGGCGACCACTGGTAGGCGTACTGGATGATGTGCTCGCTGGCGGGGACCTCCATCACGATCCCTTTGACCCCCGTGTCCACCGCCCGCTTCACGTCTTCCACCATGCAGCGCGAGAAGGCGAAGATGTCCGCTGGGAGCTTGAGCTTCACGATGTCCCGGACGGCCTGGGCGTCGTACTTCGAGACGGCCGGCATCCCGGCCTCGATGCGGTGCACCCCGGCCTCGGCCAGCATGGTGGCCAGCTTGACCTTTTCCTTCGGGGTGAACTCCACCCCGGCCTGCTGCTCGCCGTCGCGGAGGCAGACGTCGTGGAACTGGACGCGCTTGGGGAAGGCGAAGCCCTGCGTCACCTCTGGTAAGTAGTTCCACGGGCTGACAAACCAGCGGTTCGTATGCCACGGAGTGGGGTTCCCGTTGCCCTTCTGACTCGTCATGTTGTCCCTCCCGTAGGTTTTCGTCTCGGTTTGCGCGAATCGTCGCGGCCGCGGGGCTCTCCCGTCCGGCCGCGCGGTTCTCTCATTCACAACTTCAGCAGCTTTGCGGCCACGCCGCCCAGGATGGCGTCGCGATCCGCGCGCGCCAGCGGGCGCAACGCGCGCACCGGGCCGGCGGGGTCCAGGAGTCCCATGTCGAAGCGGTAGTCGCTTCCAAGCGCCACGCGGTCCGCGCCCATCACGCTGATCAGGTACCGCAGCGCCTGCTCGGAGTGGGCGATCGTGTCGTAGGTGAATCGCCGCAGGTACGCGCTGGGCGCGCGCCGGAGCGTTCCCCGCGCTTCCTTCCGGACGCGGTAGACGCGGTCCAGGCGGCCGAACAGGTACGGCAAGGCGCCGCCGGCGTGGGCCAGGCACACCTGCAGGCGCGGCAGCCGGTCCAGGACTCCGCCGAAGATGAGGCGGGCGGCGGCAAGGGCGGTCTCGTAGGGGTTCCCCAGTCCGTTGTGGAGGTAGTAGGAGCGCAGGCGCTCGACACCCAAGACATCGATCGGGTGGAGAAACACCGGGGCGCGTAGCGCTTCGGCCTTGGCCAAAAAGGGAAACAGATCCGGGTGGTCGAGGTCCTTCCCGCCGATGTTGGAGCCGATGTAGACCCCCTTCAAGCCGAGTTCGCGGACGGCTCGCTCCAATTCCTGCGCGGCAGCGGGGATGTCCTGGAGCGGGACCGTGGCGAGGCCGGCCAGCCGGTCCGGACGTGCCGCCACCGTCGCCGCCAGCTCGTCGTTGTACAGTCGTGCCAGCCGGATACCGAGCTCGGCGTCGGCCCAGTACACCATCGGCGGATTGAGCGACAGCACCTGCATGTCCACGCGGGCCTTGTCCATGTCCGCAAGCCGGGGCCTGGTCTCGTAGTAGTGCCGGGTGATGGGACCGTAGGGCCGCCCACCGACCACGATGGTCGGGTCGGCCCCATCCCGTCGGAGCGAGGCGCCGTGCGGCGCCCCGTGTTTCTCGATGGCCTCCAGGAAGCTCCGTGGTACGTAGTGAGCATGCAGGTCAATGATCATGGTGCCTCCGCTGTGAAATGCGAGCTCTCCTGTTTCAGGGAGCGCCTCTCGCGAGCCGCCGAGCCGGGGTAACTTACGTCAGATGGAGCGCCGACCACTCCATCTCGTCTTCCGTGACGGCCGCGCGACTCCGCCTGTTAGGCCGTGGTCTTGGCCGACCGCGGGCGCACACAGCGGCCCCAGATCCATCGAAGGGCCGGGCTCACGGCCAATCCCACTGCCCCGACGAGGAGCGTCGCCGAGATCGGCCCCTCTACAAATACACGCAGGTCTCCTCCCGAGCCGATCAACGACTGCTGCAGCGTCCGCTCGAGCTGCGGCCCCAGGATCATGGCCAAAATCAGCGGTGCCACCGGGAAGTCTGCCTTGCGCAGTAAGTACCCGACGGCCCCGAAGCCGATCATGGTCCCGACGTCGAAGACGCTGTTGTTCACGCTGTACGCACCGATGATGCAGAAGACCAGCACCCCTGCCGCCAGATAGTGGTACGGGATGTTCAGGAGGCGGACCCACAGCCCGATCAGCGGCAGGTTCAGGGCCAACAGCATGGCGTTGCCGATGTACATAGAGGCGATGGTGCCCCAAAACAGACCCGGATGCTCCTGAAGCAACAACGGTCCGGGTCGAATGCCGTGGATCATCAGGGCCACGAAGATCATGGCGATGGAGGCGTTCCCCGGGATTCCGAGCGTGAGGAGCGGAATGAAGGAGCTGGTCGCCGCAGCGTTGTTGGCCGCCTCTGGAGCCGCGACGCCTTCCATGGCCCCGTGGCCGAACCGCTCGGGATGTCGGGAGACCCGCTTCTCCACCGCATAGGCCATGAACGAGCTGATGACTGCGCCGCCCCCAGGCAGGACGCCGATGAAGAATCCCAACAGGGAGCCGCGCGCCAGCGACGCCCAACATCGCCGCCAGTCCTCGAGCGTCGGCAACAGTTTCCTGAGGGCGGTGCGGAAGACGTCCCGCGCCTCCGGCGCCTCCACGTTGCTCAGCACCTCGGCAATGCCGAAGAGGCCCATGGCCACGACCACGAAGTCGAGGCCGTCGGTCAGCTTTGGCAATCCGAAGGTGAAGCGCTCGGCGCCCTGGACCGGGTCGAGGCCCACCGTCCCCAGGATGAGCCCCGTCACGGCCATCACGAGCCCCTTCAAGGCCGACCCCTCGGACAGGTAGACCGCCATCATGAGCCCCAGGAGGATGAGGGCGAAGTACTCGCGGGGCCCGAACTTCAGCGCAAACGCGGCGAGCGGCGGCGCCAACAACGAGACGCCCAGGACGCCGAGGCTCCCGGCAACGAAGGAGCCGATGGCCGACATCCCGAGGGCGGCGCCGGCACGCCCCTGGCGCGCCAGTCGGTACCCGTCCAGGCAGGTCACGACGGAGGCTGCCTCGCCCGGGATGTTGAGCAGAATCGAGGTGGTGGATCCGCCGTACATCGCTCCATAGAAGATGCCGGCCAACATGATGACGGCGGAGGTCGCTTCGACGGTGTACGTCACGGGCAGGAGCAGGGCGATGGTGGCCGGCGGCCCGAGCCCGGGCAGCACCCCGATCGCGGTGCCCAGGAGCGCCCCGATCGCCGCGTAGAGCAGGTTGCCTGGCGTCAGCGCGACGGAGAAACCGTGGGCCAAGCCGCCGAACCAATCCATGTCGCCTCATCCGAGGAGCGCCAGAACGCCGGGCGGCAACTCGACCCCGAGCACCCGGCGAAAGAGGATGAACGTCACCACCGCAAGGCCGAGACTCACGCTCAGCGCCACCGGCAAGCGGACACCCAGGATGCGCAGGGCCACCGCACACAAGCCCGCCGTGGCCAGCGGATAGCCCAGCGGCTCGAGCACGGGAACGTAGAGTACCAACGCCGCCAGCAACAAGGCCGGGCGTGCCCACTCACCTGTCGAGCCGGTGGCCGGACCGGTGCGCCGCGCGGCCTGCGCGAGCAGGGCCGTGGACAGGCCCACCAGGGCGAGACCGCCCAGCCACGGAAAGAAGCCGGGTTCGGGCGCGCGGACCGATCCGAAGCCCAGCCGGCTCGCCCCGACGCAGACCCCGACCCCGAGCAAGAGGAATGCGAGGCCGGCCGTGAAGTCCCGTCTGCGCGACACGGTGCTCCCATCCACCCGCCCAGAGGGTTCACTCTGGCGCGGTTACTTCTTGTAGAACTTCGCCAGCTCCTTTTGCCCCTCGTACTCCGCGCGCCAGAATTTCTCGAACTCGTCCGGGCCCATGTAGTTCACGTCATCGCCCAATTGTTTGATCAGAGCCAGGAACGACTTGTCTTCGGTCATCTGTTTTACAGCCGAGGCGAGCTTCTCGATGATCGGGCGAGGCGTGCCCTTCGGAGCCAGAACGGCGCGCCAGATCGAATACTCCAGGTTGAAGCCCTGCTCCTTCAACGTCGGAACGTCGGGAAGGTCGCTCTCGCGTTTGGCCTCCAGTACGGCGATCGCACGCAGCTTCCCGGAACGGATGTGCGGCAGCATCTGCGGCAGCGGGTTGATGTTGGAGTCGGCGTGTCCGCCAAGGATGGCGAGAAGCGCGGGCCCGCCGCCGTCGTAGGGGACCAGGTGGGCGGTGAACCCATTCTCCTTCATGAGAATCTTCATGGGGAGATCGGCGATGCCCCAGGGTCCTGTCGTGGCATGCACGAGTTTGTCCGGGTTCGCCTTGGCCCACTCGACCAAGTCCTTGACGTTCTGCCACGGTTTGGCGGGGTTGACGGTCCAGACGAGTGCGCCGTGATTTATCTTGGCGACGGCCACGAGCGTATCAGGCCCGTGGGAGCGTCCTTCCACCGCGGGTAGCGTGCTACTCCACCCCGGTCCGCCGAACAGCAGGGTATACCCATCGGGTTTCGACTTCGCCACGTAGTCCGAGCCGATGGCCCCGCCTCCGCCCGGCTTCAACTGGATAATCAGGGGCTGGCCCAGATACTGGGGTGCCACGCTGGCCAGGGCCCGAGCCGTGAGATCGTGGGAACCGCCGGCTCCCACCGGGAGGACGAGCGTCACGGGCTTGGTGGGGAACTCCTCGGCCGCGCCGGCAATCCCTGCACCTGCCAGTGAGAACAGGATCACCATGGAAAGAACCGCCAGATGACGCGAAAGTTGTTTCATGGCTTTCTCCCTCGCCCCGTCCCCATGGGGCTCTTCGCCCGCCTCTTTACTCGGGGGGCTCGGCGGACATTCCGTGGAAGGTGCCCCTCATTAGGCGTTGAGGACCTCGCGATTCACGGGCGACCTGGGCGGCTCACCCCGGAAGGCTCGCGCGGCCTCCTCCGCCACCTTTGTTTGGAGCTCCACCACCGCTTCCCGAGAGTAGAAGGCCAGGTGCGGCGTCAGGATGACGTTGGGCGCCTTCCGCAACGGATGATCGGGTGGCGGCGGCTCCTTCTCCACGACGTCCAACGCCGCCCCGGCCAGCCGTCCCGCCGTCAGGGCCGCGGCCAGCGCCTGCTCGTCCACCAGTCCGCCGCGCGAGGTGTTGATCAGGAACGCCGTGGGTTTCATGCGAGCCAGCGCGCGCTCCCCGATGATGCCGCGCGTCTCGGGGGAGAGGGGTACGTGCACCGAGACCGCATCGGACTCCGCCAGCAGGGTGTCCATGTCCACGGCCCGCACCTTCAGACGCGCCATGGTCTCGGCGTCCACGAATGGGTCGACCGCCAGCACGTGCATGCCCAGAGCCTGCGCCTTCGCGGCGAGGGCACGGGCGATCTTGCCGAAACCGAGGAGGCCGAGCGTCCGACCGCGCAGCCGCTGAATCCCCTTGTGGGCAACCACGTCCCAGGCGCCGCCCTTCACCGCCTGATCGGCCGCCACAACCCGTCGGGCCAGCGCCAAGAAGAGGGCGAGGGCGTGGTCGGACACCTCGTCCACGCAATAATCCGGGACGTTCGTCACCACGATCTTGGCCCGGGTGGCCGCGGCCAGGTCGACATTGTCGACACCGATGCCGTACCGGGCGATGACCTTGCAGTGTTTCAGCTCGCCGATGACGCGGGCCGTCATCTTGGCGTAACAGTTGAGGATCGCGTTCGCGTCCCTGGCCAACGCGATGACCTCCTCTTCCGAGCGGCACTGCCCCGCACGCAACTCGACCCCCAGGGGATCCAAGACGCGGTGCTCCGGCTCCAGGGAGGGGAACACGGAATCCGTCACCGCTACAATGAATGCCATCCTGCCCTCCTCATGACCGCGGGGCAAACGTGCGCCTCACGCCAGACAACAGATGGACGAACAACTTCAGCCGAGCACCGTGAGATACATTCTCCGCGGGTTCTGCCCCCGGCAGACCAGCAGACCAATCTCGGGTCTGCCGGGGGAACCGTCTGACCGTTCGGCAGCAGCAACGTCCGCACCCACCGTCTCGCCGTGCCGCGCCACGGGGCGCGCTTCCCGTCCCTACGAGCAGACGGTGATTTCGCCGATCGGGAACCGCGTCAGGACCTCCGCTCCGGTCTTGGTGGCGATGAGCATCTCCTCCAGCCGCACGCCCCACTCGAAGAGTTTGCCGTGCTGGGTCTCCAGGGCGAAGGACATCCCCTCTTCGATGGTCACCGGGTTATCGAGCGAGTAGATGCGCGACACCACAGGCAGGTCGTACTGCGCGAGGCCCAGGCCGTGCCCCCACATGTTGGCAGCCGCCTGCTCTTCCTCCTCGTAGCCCCACAACTCCTTGGCCGAGGGGAATTTCAGTGCGATCTCGCGCGTGGTCGTCCCCGCCCGGACCTCGTTGATGGCGTCGTACAGCCAGTCGTACGCCAGCTTGTAGTACTGCTTCTGCTCCTTGGTCGGCTCGCCCCCCACACAGTAGGTCCGGTAGTAGCAGGACTTGTACCCGTTCCAGGTCACCGCGGCGAGGTCGATGAAGAGCAGGTCCCCGGGACGGAGCATCCGGTCCGAGAAGTTCCGCCAGTTGGGCCAGCAGTTCGGGCCGCTGGAGCAGATCAGATCCTCCACGTCTTCGACGCCCGGGAAGCTGTAGAGGTACTTCAAAGCGTGGGCCGTGATTTCGTTCTCGGTGATGCCCGGCCGGATGATCTTCGAGATCTCGTAGTGGGTCGCGTCGCAGATGGCCGCGCAGATGCGCAGGCACTCGTGCTCGTCCTGGTTTTTCACGGCGCGGGCCCGCATCATCGGCGTGACGCCGTCCACCCAGTTGATCCCGGCCTCCTTGAAGGCGGTGATCATGTTCATGTCGATCAGATCCGTCCCCATGGGCCGCTTCTCGACGCCGGCCTTCTTGAGCTCCTTGAGGATCGAGTCGGTAAACTTCTTGACCTGGACCTTCGACGCCGGGCCGGCCGCCCCTCGGATCCACGCGTAGGAGTACCGGACGTTCTCCTTGGGAATCCAGGGGCAGTGGCGCTGGATGTGGAATCCGATGTCCCCCTGCTCGAACAGGATTGGCTCCTGGTCCTCGATCAAGAGACAGTAGCGAAGGCCAGGCTTCAGCTTGTTCCAGTTCGGCGTGAGCGTGCTCGTGATGTGTCGGATGTTCTCCTCGTACATGCAGAGGAGCGATCCCAGCCCGAACTCCTTCATCATCTGCCGGGCTCGGTTGAGCCGGTACTTCCGCATCCGGTCAAAATTGATTCGCTCTTGCCAATCCACCCCGACCATTCCGAAGTTTGCCATTATCGCTCACCTCCGTTGCGTGGTTGTTACGGTATACGGCACACCCGTATCCCAGGTCAGGCCCTCTCCCGCTCCGCCCCGCTGCCCCGTCCCCCCATGGGCGGGTTCACCTCCTTGTAGCCGAGAGCCCTGGACACGGCCTCGGCCGCATCCTTGAGCAGCTTGATCAGTTCCGGTCGTCTCGCCGGTTCGAAGCGGGCTGCCGGCCCCGCGATGCCCAACGAGGCGACCACGGCTCCCGTGTAATCGCGGGCAGGGGCTGCCAGGCAGCGCAGGCCTTCCTCGAACTCTTCATCGTCGAACGCGTAGCCCTTCTCCCGGACCTCCTGCAACTCGGCCCGCAGGGCTCGAGATGTCGTGATGGTTCGCGGCGCGTACCGTTCGAGCCGCGAGTCCAGAATGTCCCGCAGCACGGTCTCCGGTTGATCGGCGAGCAGGACTTTGCCCAGCGCCGTGCAGTGGAGGGGCGAGCGCCGACCGACGCGCGAGTACATCCGGATGGTCCGCGCGCACTCGATCTTGTCGGCATAGATGACCTCGTGGCCCTCCAGGATGCCGAGCTGGACCGTCTCGTTCGTGGCTTCCATCAGCGCTTGCAGATGCGGGTGAGCGGCCGTCCGGATGCTGAGGCTGCCCTGGACAACTCCGCCCAGTTCGAGGAACTTCAGGCCGAGGCGATACCGGCCCGAGGCAGGCTCCTGGACGGCGTAGCCGCGTCGCAGGAGGGTTTGCAGGAGCTTGTGGATGGTGCTCTTGGCGAGGCCGAGCTCGGCGCCGAGTTCGGTGACCCCGCAAGAGCCCTCGGTTCTTGCCAGCGCTTCGATGAGCTGCAGGCAGTGGTCGACGGCCCGAACCACGGAAACCTGGGCGGGACTCCGTTTCGACTCACTCATCGCGGGCACCCCGCGCGACGGGTCTCACCGAAAAGCCGACTGTTTCTTCTGGAGAAACGCGGTTCGGGAACGAGGAACATACGACGTATAGCCCGCGATCCGTGCCGCCGTCAAGAGGATTTCAAGACGCGCCGGCGGCGGAGCGGCGTGCTTATCGCCCCGGATATTTCTCCTCGGCCTCCTCCGCTCCCTCGGCCTTGTTGTAGTCCTGATTGAGGTCCCCGCTCCCCGCGGGATATTTCACGGTAAAGAACACCGCCGTCCCGCCGACGGCCCGACTTCGGTGCGGCGTGAAGCGGGGAATGTGGATGAGGTCGCCGCGCTCCACGATCCGATCTTCTTCGCCGAGGATCATGTGGAGCTTCCCCTCGAGGACCAGCGTGAATTGCTCTTCGTTCGGGTGCACGTGCAGCGGCGGGCCTTCCCCCTCCGGTTTGGTCACGATGCCCGCCTTCATGAACTCCCCGGCGACCGACTGGATGATCATGGCGGGATTGACGTCCGGTCGCTCTCTCTTCATCTCGGCGATGTGGTAGATGGGCATCTCCTTCTCCTCCCCGTCGATCTATCGCATTCGCCCCGATTGCGCGTCTCCAGTGTCCTGAATCACAGTGTCGCTGACCAACTGAGACCCTCGGGACCGCCCCGAGCCCGCTGGGCCACGCCCGCCCTGGCGAGGGTCGGTCGAATTGGCCGCGGACTTCTGTCTCGACACGCCAGCATGTTGCCAGCGCCCTCAGCCGACTCGCTTCTCGTCCTCCGGCGTGATCGGCAGCTTGACGGAACACTTCAGCCGCGCCGACAGATCGATGGCCTTGGTGAGCATCAGCCGGTTGTGCCCCTCGCGCGCCGTGGCGTGCTGCGTCGCCAGGCCGAGCGACACCCGATTCAGCCACGCGTTCGTCTCCTCGGGCATCGGGCCGCGCAGTTCCCCGAGCGCCATGTCGCCGACCGGATAACTGGTCAAGAAGTCCACGTGGCGCCGCTTGTCGGGGGCATACCCCTCGCCCTGCACGAGGTTGGTGGCCAGCACGATGTCGCGATGGGTGTCGTCGATCGTGAGCACGCCTTCCGTGCCCACCGCGCCGATCTCCAGACTGTAGACGGCGCCCGGCCAGACCTCGGGAAGCGCCCACGAGATGACGCCGTGGTAAATGGCCCCGTCGCTGAAACTGATCAGATACCCGGTCCCGTCGATCCCCTTCCAGGTCGGGCCGAGCGCTTTGTTGACCGAGCGCGCGAACACCTCGACCGGGGTCTTGGCTTCCATCAACCACATGACCATGTCGAGGGCGTGTGTGCCCGAGATGACCATGGGGGAGATCTGGGACGGGTCGTCCGTCCGCTTGTAGTTGTCGATCGCCACCAGGCGGTTCATGAAGGCGCGCGAGGTCACCATCGTCACATCGCCCAGCGCGCCGGTGCGCACCTTTTCCTTGGCGACCAGCCAGCGGCGGCGGAAGCGCTGCGTGTAGCCGATCACCGCGTCCACCTTCGCCCGCTCGATGGCATCCAGCACCCGCTGCGACTCGGCGAGATCGGTGGCCAGCGGCTTCTCGACCAACAGGGGAATGCCACGCTCGACGGCGGCGAGCACGGGATCCACGTGGAGGTGCTCGTCGGTGGAGATGATCGCCGCGTTGACTTCCGGGCGCTCGAGCAATTCGCGGAAGTCGGACGTCACGAAGTCCGCGGCGATCCTGTCGCCCACCAGCTTGGCCCGCTCGGGGTTCTTCTCGGCAATCCCGATCCATTCCACCTCGGGATGCCGTGACGCCAGCTCCCCGCGAATCAGCCCGACGCGGCCCGCACCGACGATGGCCAGCCTGATCTTCCTTGGCAACTTTCTCATCGCACCTCTCCTACGGGAAGGGGTGCCGCGAGGACCGCCGGCAACGGGAGGGTGACCGCCTCGTTCCGCTCGGCGGAGAGGTCGGCGGCGATGTACAGCTCCATGACCTGCCGCGCCTGCTCCGGGGTCACCAGGATCGGGCGGTCGAGCGCCGCGGCCTCCAGGAAGTGAATCGTCTCGGCCTTCATCGGCCCTGCATACGTGTGGTCGACGAACTCGCCCGGCATGGACGACATCGGCAGCCGCATGCCGTGCTGCATCGTGTTCAGGACCACGTCGCGGTGGCTGTCGTCGACGAGCAGGGCGCCTTCCGTCCCGACCATTTCGATCCACGTCGTGGAGAAATTCGGATAGCCCGGCGGCAGGTTCCACCCCGCACCGATCACGAAGGAGACGCCGTTGTCCATGGTCACCATGAGGTACTGGGTGTCGGGGACGTCGCCGCCGGTCGCCGCCTTCAGGGCGCCGTAGTTGACTTGCGAATACACCCGCACCGGCTTGGCCGGCTCGAGGCACCAGAGAATGAAGTCGAGATCGTGGGTGGCTTCCATGGCGGCCGGAGAGAGCTTGGTCCTGCCGGTGATCTTCTTGCCCAGCCCGCGCGTGATGTGGCGGCTCACCAGGGCGCTGACCGGCCTCCCGATCGTGCCGTCGGCGATCGACTTCTTGACGTACGCGAATTTGTGGTTGAAGCGCTGCGAGTAGCCGATCGTGAACTTGACGCCGTTCCGGCGCGCGAGCGCGATCAGTTCGTCGGCCTCGCGCAGCTCCACGGCCATGGGCTTCTCCAGGAACACGTGCTTGCCGGCCAGCAGGCACTCGCGCGCGATGGGATAGTGGAGGCTCTCGGGGGTGGCGGAGACATAATACGCGTCGATCGCGCTTATCTTGAGGAGTTCCCGGTAATCCGCGGTGGCGGTGCGGGCGCCCGTCGCCTTGGCGACCTCGGCCCGACGTTCCGGGCGGATCTCCGCGAGGTGCAGATCCCGTACGAGCGGGTGGGCGGCGCAGGTCTCGGCACGAATGCCGCCGCACCAGCCGGTGCCGATGATGCCGACGTCGATTTGCTTCATTCCCATCTCCTCATCGCCGACCGACGCATGCAGCCGTCAGGAAAAGAAGGCGAAGTCCAGAGCGTGAGAGCGTCGCGCAGAAGAAGCGCAACCGTGGCGAGGCCGTGTCGCTATCGGCGCGTGTGCATGAAACGCGAAGGGTGGGAGATGCGGTGGGACGACGGTTCTGCCGACCATCACGGGTGCCCCGGGATACCCAGCGCTGCGGACAGTTGCATGTTTCGCGATGGGAAACGCCGTTCATGAAAATGGAACGACGTTATATACTCACGGCCGCCCGGCCGTGTCAAGCGAATTTGGGGGTGTGATCCGGGCTGAGCCGTGCCGCTTTTGCTGTTGACAGGCGCTGTGGGACTGTGGCAGGGTCCGTGAATCGTTTCCGAGCAGGTTTGCGGATGCAATCCACCGAGCCCCAGCCCGTCAAGACGTCGGGCATGTCCAGCCGGAGCAACAAGAGCGCACGCGCCACGATCACCCAGGTGACGGAGCGGGTCCAGCTGTCCAATGCCACCGTCGCCCGTGTCCTAAACAATGTCGCACATCAGCTCGGCCCTGCCGCCCGACGACGAGTTCTCCAGGCAATTCGAGAGCTGGATTTCCGCCGTAACGCCTTGGCGCGCAGCCTGCACCAGCGGCGCACCCACACCAGCGGCCTGACCATTCCGGATATCTCCAAGCTCGTGAATCCTCCAGCTCGAATGAGCGATCAGGGACGACAGCCGATCCGATCCCCTCGAAGCCACAAGGGAGGTGAGCACGAATGAGCACGGCGACGGAGAAGAACGATTTCTCGATCCCCTCGAAGATGAGGGCGTGGGTGTTGGACGATCCGGAGCATCTCCGGCTGACGGAGAAGCCGGTGCCGCAGCCCGGCCCCGCCGAAGTCCTGGTGCGCATCGACGCGGTCTCCATCTGTATGACCGACGTGGAGATCCTGACCCACGGGTTGCCCGCGTGGGTCGAGGGGGGCTTGCCGTTCAACAAGAACTTCACGCCGGGCCATGAGTACATGGGCACGGTGGTCAAGCTCGGGCAGGCCGTGGACGAGTTTAAGGTCGGGGATCGCATCGCCGTGGAGATCCACGCCGGCTGCGGGCGGTGCGAGCGTTGCCGGATGGGCATGTACACCTCCTGTCTCAACTACGGCCTGAATTACGGCGACCACGACAAGGGGCACCGCGCCAATGGGTTCACCACGGACGGCGGCTTCGCCGAGTACGCCGTCAATCACG
>Ga0316627_100000137_pt1 | contig 15810 bp, 10 predicted proteins | sample OWC_Aug_M2_C1_D1_FD_207653 | JGI IMG/M metagenome (GOLD analysis project Ga0316627, IMG submission 207653) | Wetland soil microbial communities from Old Woman Creek delta, Ohio, United States - OWC_Aug_M2_C1_D1_C | ecosystem: Environmental > Terrestrial > Soil > Wetlands | place: USA: Ohio...
AAGCCGCCGCCGCGCCAAGTACCCCGCTAGGCCGATGGGTACGAAAAACAATGTGAACATCCCTGCAAGGACCCCCAGCACCATCAGTACCATCCCCAAGAAGAGAATAATCCCGCCCTTCACCAAGAAACCGAGGCCAATAAGCAGGAGCAGGAGGGGAATGATGCCGTACGCCAGCCCGATGGAAAAGACAACCAGCCCTCCGGAGAAGAGTCCGGGCCATCCCTCCCATTCTGGAAGTTCCGCCACGTCCCGGCGCAGGACCCCTTCGTAGGCTCGAACCACGTATCCGATGGCGGGCAGATTCACTATGACGGCCAGCGGGGCGATCCCGAAGGCCGCCTCCTCGGACGCCAGGTACGCCAAGCCCACAAAGACCAATTCGAGCAGCAGTCCGGTGGCGCCGCCGATCAGCAACTTGCGCGGCCAATCCACTCCGCCCAGCGGAAATAAGGCGGATGCTTTGATCTGCAGCGACATGGTTAACGGTTCCCCAGGATGAGATCGGCGATCCGCGCGAGATCATCGCCGGAGAAGTAGGTAATCTGCAGCGTCCCCCCCTTTCCGTCGGCCACGATCCGCACTTTCGTCCCCAGGGTCGTTCTGAGCTGATCTTCGAGCGCGCTCAAGTTCGGGTCTTGGCTGGCCCCCCCCGCGCTTTTGGTGTCCGGCCTCCTCAACCGGCGAACCAGGGCCTCCGTGGCACGAACATTCAACCCGCGTCTCACCACCTCATCACGCGCTTTGAGTTGATCCGCTGTTTTCTCCAAGCCCAGCAGGGCACGGGCGTGCCCTTCGGACAGCGTGCCTTCGGCCACATCCTCCCGGATCCGTTTCGGGAGGCGCAACAATCGGAGGGAATTCGCGACCGAAGAACGGTCACGTCCCAACCTCCCGGCCAACTCTTCCTGCGTAAGCCCGAACTCCCCCACCAGCTTTTGATATGCCTCCGCGGCCTCCAACGGATTCAAGTCCTCGCGCTGAAGATTCTCCACCAGGGCAATCTGCAATACCTGGGAGTCGCTCGCGTCTCTAACGATTGTCGGCACGTGGGTCAAGCCCGCGAGTCGTGCCGCACGGATCCGCCGCTCGCCTGCGATGATCTGAAAGCCGTCGGCAACCCGTCGTACCACCACCGGCGTCAGGATCCCATGTTCCCGAATGGTGGAGGCCAACTCTTCGAGGGCCGCTTCGTTGAAGTGTTTTCTCGGCTGGAATGGATTGAGTTCCAGATTCGCCAATGGTAACTCCTGAACGCTCGGCCGTGTCAGGTCGGCGCCAGGAATCAGCGCTCCCAACCCCTTACCCAACCCGTGTTTTTGCACCATCGATCACCTCTCGAGCCAATCGTAAGTAGCCCTCGGCACCCGCACATCGGATGTCATACAAAATAATTGGTTTGCCGTGGCTGGGGGCCTCGCCCAGACGGATATTGCGAGGAATCACGGTCCGAAAGACTCTTTGGCCGAAATGTTGTCGAACCTCGGCCGCCACCTGGCTGGCCAGATTCACGCGCCCGTCGAACATCGTGAGTAGAATACCTTCCACGGCCAACAAGGGATTGAGCGTCTGCTGGCAAAGTCTGACCGTCTCCAAGATTTGTCCGAGTCCCTCGAGCGCGTAATACTCACATTGGAGCGGGATCAGGACGGAGTCTGCCGCGACGAGAGCGTTCAGCGTGAGGAACCCGAGGGACGGCGGGCAATCAATCAGCACGTACGCGTATTCGTTGGCGATGGGGTGAAGAGCGATCTTGAGGCGCTGCTCGCGATCCGGCAACTCGACCAGTTCAACCTCGGCGCCGACGAGCTCCCGGCGCGATGGGAGAATCTGCAATGTGGGAAGCGCGGTGGGGAAAACGACCTCCGAGCTCGGGATTTGTCCAAGCAGCGCATGATAGATGTTGTGCTTGGCGGCGTGCATGTCGATGCCGATCCCGGTTGTGGCGTTGGCCTGTGGGTCGACATCGACGAGGAGTGTGCGCTGCTCCGCCGCGGCGAGACAGGCAGCCAGGTTGATGGCCGTGGTCGTTTTTCCCACGCCGCCCTTCTGGTTCGCCACCGCGATGATTCTGGGCACGTCCCTCCTCCGGCGCTCGCGGCACCATAACACAATTCCGGTCGGTCGGCCAAGGGCGATGTTTCACGTGAAACATTGCGGCTACTGCGGAGCGCTTGACCTTCTGAGTGTAAGGATGCGTCGTCCTGGCTTCCCGAACTCAGGCGGCACCGCTCTCTCGCCTATCGCCTCGAACCCGTCGCGCGCCAAACGACGCACCGCGTCGTCGATGTGTTCGGCCGCCCCCGTCTGCGCCAGAAAGATCCCGGCCGGCCGAAGGAAAGGGAGGACCAGTCGGCCCACGTCGGCCAAGGGCGCCACTGCCCTTGCGAGGGCGACGTCGAATGTCTCGAGCATGCCGCGCTCCCCCAGCAACGCCTCGACCCGGTTCGGGCGGATTCGGACATGCGTCAACCGCAACCGTCGAATCAGGTGCCGCAAAAAGGTGACCTTTTTCCTGGACGGTTCAACGAGGGTGAAATCCAAACCCGGCTTGACGAGTGCGAGCGGAATGGCGGGAAACCCGGCCCCGGAACCGATGTCGATGACCCGTCCGCTGGCTGTGGGCAAGAGCGGCGCGCAGGCGAGCGAATCCAGAAACCCCTGCCGAACGATCTGCAGCGGTGTCGCGAGTGCCGTGAGGTTCATCCGCTCCGACCATCGGAGGAGATCCTCGCGATATGCCCGGAAGGCTGCAACGGCATTTACGCCGATGGGAATTCCGAGCGCGGTCGCACCGGCGACGAGGACGTCGTCGGGCCCGGTTGCGGTTTCATTCGCGGTGGGAGGCAAGACGCAGTTAGGCCGGCTGGCCCTCGCTTGCTGGAGGGCGTGCCGGCCCCCGGTTGATCAGCCACTGCTGACCGATCTGAAGGATGTTGTTTACCAGCCAATACAGCACCAATCCCGAGGGGAAGCTCCAGAACATGAAGGTGAAAATGATCGGCATCGTCCAGAGCATCATCTGGGCTTGCCGTGGATCCCCAGTCGTCGGAGACATTTTTTGCTGGATCCACATGCTCACGCCCATGAGCAGCGCGAGGAGGTTCAGTGTGTATCCGCCCCAGAGCGTGAAGCCGAAAAGCGAGTCGGGTTGTGTCAGGTCCCGGATCCATAGAAAGCGCGCTTGCCACATTTCCACAGAACTGGACAGGGCGTTGTAGAGAGCGATGAATATGGGAATTTGCGCAAGCATGGGCAGACATCCCCCCATGGGGTTGACGCCATGCTTTCGGTACAAAGCCATCGTCTCTTCTTGTTTCTTTTGTGGGTTGTTCTTGTATCGTTCCTGGATGGCTTGAACCTTCGGTTGTATGGCCTGCATCGCCTGCATGGACTTCATGCTCTTTGCAGTCAGCGGATGGAAGGCGATCTTCTGCAGCACCGTGACCAAAATAATTGCGATGCCATAGTTGCCTGTATAGTGGTACAGGAACTTCAGCAGCCAGAGCGCCGGACGGGCCAAGAAATCGAACCACCCGAGATCAATGAGTTGGTCCAGGTTTTGTCCCACGGCCTTCAGCACATCCAGGTCCCGTGGTCCGGCGTAGAGGCGAGCCTTGAGCGTCAGTTCGCCCCCCGCTGGCAGATTCTGCTTTGGGCCGAGCAACCCGACGACGCCCTGGTCCTTCTCTGCTTTGGCCACGAAGGCGCGAAGGTCCGCGCCGTTTTCTTTCGGCAAAAGGGCTGCCGCGAAATACGTATCCTGTAGCGCCACCCAGGAGAGTTTGCCCTCTATGGTCTTCTCGCCGCTCAGCTTGGATACGTCCTCCTGCACCCGTTTACCATCCAACCAAAGGGTCGGGGGTTGAATCGTGCTGGCGTGAACAGCCTGCTCGTGTCGCAGCCCGGGTCCCCATGTGATTCGGGGTTGAGCCGTGGCCGCTTCTGCGGCGACGTTCCGGACGACCAACTCGATATCGACGTCGTATCGGTCGGCGTGGAAGGTCAAACGCTTCTCGACTTGAAGGCCCGCGGCAGTCACCTGCCTGAACGTTAGGGTTCCGGACGACCCCGGCTGAGTTAGGTCGAGTCGCTGCTTATCAACCTCGAAGGCGCCGTCGAGCGGCTCGGAATCCACCCACACGCTTAGAGCGCCCGGGCCAGGTTTCGGTGTCTGGTCGGCCACCAAATCCACTCGCTCGCCGCTATCGAGCTTGTAGTTCTTGAGTTGCCAACTTGTGACCCGTGCGCCTGCGGTTGACAGGACCGCATACACCAGTGGTGTTTCGACCGTGACCTCTTTCGGTGGAAGGTTCATTTGCGCTGTTGGCGTGTATGGTCTTGGAAGAGCGCTGGGCTTCGTGATGATGGGTGAAGGTTGGGCCGCTTGGGGTGCTGTCGTCTTTTGATCACTTGGAGGTGCCGTAGTAGCGCGGGGCGCCTCCTGCACCGGCACCTCATAGTGCGACATATACCATTGGTAACCCAAGAGGATGAGAATCACCAGGACGGTCGCTAAGATCGCGTTGCGCTCCATACTAGACTCCAGGCCTGTATATGATTAGGCTTATGGTACCGGGTCAAATCCGCCGGGGTGGTAGGGGTGGCACCGCAGCAAACGCCGGACAGTCAACCAAACACCGTGCGGGATGCCATGGCGTTCGATAGCCTCTAGCGCGTAGTACGAACAACTCGGACTAAACCGGCAAGCGGGAAGAAGCGCCGGCGCAATCCAGTGCTGGTACCCGCGGATCAGTCCCCGCGCGACCACTTTAAGACTCTTACCCAACAGGATCGTCCTGCGCAGGTCCCCGCCGACCCAAGGCTTCGGCACCGCGCGTCATGAGCCTTTGAAGGGTTTTGCGGATGTCTCGTCGCGATTGATTGCGAATGTCGCCACGGGCCATGAGAAGCAAATCGATCTCTATTTTTTTGTCGCGCAGGAGATTGAACGCATCCCGTGCGAGCCGCCGGACTCGGCTTCGCGTGACGGCGCCACCGGCGCTCCGGCCAAGCGCCACAATCAACCGGCCGTCGGAACTTCCGCTGGGTGCCGCGTATGCGGTCCAAGAACCCATCGACACTCGTTGCCCGGAGCGTCGTATTGTTCCCGCCGGTGAATTCGGTCGTCTCCTCACTGTCCACGTGTGTCTTAATCAATCAGACAGTCAGGCGTTGCCGCCCCTTTGCCCTGCGTCGCCTCAACACTTTTTGGCCGTCGGGTGTGCTCATGCGTTTGAGAAAACCGTGGCAAGCCTTTCTTTTGCTCCGGTTCGGCTGATACGTCCGCTTCATTTATGGCTCCTTCTGGATTATTGGCGAAGCGCGTATCTTATGTCTCATCCCAAAACTTGTCAAGCCTATGAGCGACTTTTTTGTGCCGCAAACAGACAGGGGTTGCAAGTTGGCGCCCTGAGGTAGTACGGAAAAACGTGTGGCGTCCGTGGTGCTCGTCCATGGCGAATCTGTCGAGGTGTTCAATCGCTATATGATGGTCGACTGCCGATTGTTGGGATACAACACCGTTACGGCAAGGGGTTGTCTGGGTTGTGTGGTATGGATGATTGCGTTGATTGGGTAGCATCCCGCTCCATTCTCGAAGTCCTAAACTATCCACACTGCTTCTGTTAAACTGTTTGAATGTATAGACTTGCTGGGTTATCCACAGCTGTGGAAAAGCCTGTGTGTAACCTTTGGTGTGTAAATATTTGAGTTCTTAAGTAATTCCGATTTGGATTGGGGGGCTGTCGGGTTGAGTGAATCCAACTCCTGTTGCTGTTGTGGTGGGTGAATGTTGTTCTGTTCTATCTATAAAGACCTGTATGGTTAGATAGCAGAAACCCTCGAACCACCCGAGCAAAAAGAACACCAAGACAGCCCGCATAATGGTAACATGCATCACGAAAGCTCTTGTTGACATATTTGCTAACATTTTGGTAATATTGTAAAAATTGTGGCTAATTCGATTTTTTTCTTGGTGATTTCCACAACGCGTCACGTTGGAGATTTATAGCGTGTCTGTTCCGTGTATGATCCACAACGTCTTAACATTCACAAACGGTCGATGCGATCCAATAAGTTGATTGATTATAGAGTTATTCACACTGTCCGATTCCTATTACTGTTACTTCTGTACTTCTTTCTCTTTTTTAAGAATACACTCATAGAACGATCTCATCAGTCATCGAGTCGTCTTCCGACATCCCGATTACAACTATTGAACCCAACATCGGAGAGGGAGACTCATGCACATTCGTGTTGAGCGCGACGCCTTTGTCGACGCCCTTGGGCCTGTGCAGAGTGTCGTCGAGGTGAAGAAGGCTTTACCGATCCTCTCTCATGTTCTCCTGGATGCAGGTCAAGAGGGACTATCCCTTTTCGGTACCGATCTGGATGTCGGGCTTCGCAAACAGGTCGCCGCGGAAGTGATAAAGCCTGGAGCGATTACCCTTTCAGCAAAAAAACTCTATGAAGTAGCAAAAGAACTCCCCTCTGCGGTTATAGAGTTTCAAGCGGATCCAGACCTCCAGGTAGCCATCTCATGTCAACGATCCAACTTTCGCATGAAGGGACTGTCGCGCGAAGAGTTTCCCTCACTTCCCGACCTTCGTGGCGGCGACGAACTCATTCTTGAATCCGGGTTGTTCCGAGATCTCCTTCGGAAAACACTCTTCGCCGTATCCTCGGATCAAACGCGATACGCCTTAACCGGTGTTCTACTCCAAGCGCACAACAAGAACCTCAACATGGTCGCGACGGATGGTCACCGACTGGCATTGGTTCGCATGGCGCGACCGGAAACATCCGGTACAGCCGTAATAGAAGCGCTCATTCCTAAAAAAGCCATGGCCGAGGCCGTGAAAATTGCGCGCGACGAGGTGGGACAAGTACGGATTCGTCTCTCTGAGAACCAAATCGTCCTTCAACAGGACACGACGACCTTGGTCGCCCGCTTGATAGATGGTCAGTTTCCGAACTATGACCAGGTGGTTCCGTCTTTCACGCCCAATCAGATCAATATCTCAAAGGACGTGCTTCACGGGGCGTTGCGTCGCACCTCGGCGATCATGGGAGAACGGACGACACCCACAGAATTCGACTTTCAGGCGGGGCGACTGCTGATCAGTTGTGTGAATATGGATCTCGGTGAAGCTCATGAAGAGGTTGAGATCGCGTACAGCGGTGAGGGTGTGAAGATTGGTTTTAACGCTCGATACATTCTCGACTTCCTTTCCGCCGTGGATTCAGAGTCAATCACACTGCACCTCACCGATCCGTTGAGTCCCGCGGTCTTCAGAGCGACCGGAGACGATCAGTACAGCTGTGTGATTATGCCAATGCGAATATAGACGAACCCTTATTCAACAAAGGAACAAGGTTCAGCGGTCTCACAGAAGGCGACGGGTCAGATCATCCACGAGGGGTGTTGGTGATCCAAGAACGCTACCCGGTGTGTCGCCCGGCTCAGCGCCCGCCTAGTCGTTCATTTTCACAGCGTACAGTACTTCACACACGTGGAGTTCTTCTCTGCGCGGAGCCGGGCGACTGAGGGGGAACGCGAGTCATCCGCCCGCTAATATCACGCTGCGCCGGTCCGTGAACAAGATGAATGAGGAAGTATGGCGAAGCTAAACGGGTCGCAGGAAAACGGAAGCGCCACATACGGCATTGATCAGATCAAGATCCTTGAAGGCCTCGAGGCCGTTCGAAAGCGTCCCGCGATGTACATCGGTGGGACCGGGCCCGAGGGTCTTCACCATCTCGTGTTCGAGGTGGTGGACAACAGCGTGGACGAGGCCCTCGCCGGTGCGTGCGATCGGATCGACGTGACCATTCACATCGACAACAGCGTCACGGTAATCGACAACGGTCGAGGGATCCCCGTCGATGCACACGAACAAACAGGCCGCTCCGGCGTTGAGGTGGTGATGACCACCCTGCACGCCGGCGGCAAGTTCGGCGGCTCCGCCTACAAGGTGTCGGGGGGGTTGCACGGCGTCGGCGTCTCGGTCGTGAACGCCCTATCCGAATGGCTCGAGGTTGAGGTGTGGACCGCCGGCAAGAAATATCTTCAGAGGTATGAGCGCGGGAAACCGACGGGCGATCTCGAGGAGACCGGCAAGGCCCGCCGCTCCGGGACGCGGGTAACCTTCCTGCCCGACGCCGAGATATTCGAGGACCGCACATTCAGTCTCGACACCCTGAGCAATCGCCTCCGCGAAATGGCGTTCCTGAATCGGGGCCTCCGCATCGCGCTGACCGACGAGCGAGTGGACAAGAGCGCGGAATTCTACTACACCGGCGGCATCAAGCAATTCGTCGAGCTCCTGAACGAGAACAAAGCGACGTTGCACCCCCGCCCCATCTTCATCGAAGCGCAGCGCGAAGACACCAGCGTCGAGATCGCCCTCCAGTACAACGACGGTTACGCAGAATCAGTTTTCTCTTTCGCCAACAACATCAACACGCATGACGGCGGCACCCACGTCATTGGCTTCCGATCTGCGCTGACGCGCACCATCAACAATTACGCCTCGGGTCGCAACCTGCTCAAGGATCTCAAAGCCAGCCTGAGCGGAGACGATGTGCGCGAAGGTTTGACGGCCGTCATCAGCGTGCGCCTGCCCAACCCGCAGTTTGAGGGGCAGACGAAGGGCCGCCTGAACAACCCGGACATGAAGGGCTTGGTCGAGGCGGTCGTCAATGAGAAGTTGGGCGAGCATCTGGAGGAGAATCCGGGCATCGGTCGTCGCATCGTCGAGAAGGCGACCGAGGCCGCGCGGGCGCGCGAGGCCGCGCGGCGCGCCAGGGAGTTGGTGAGGCGCAAGGGGGCCCTCGACAGCAATGATCTCCCTGGCAAGCTTGCCGACTGCTCCGAGAAGGACGCAGCACTGTGCGAGTTGTACCTCGTGGAGGGGGATTCGGCCGGCGGGTCGGCCAAACAGGGGCGCGACCGGCGCTTTCAAGCCATCCTTCCCTTGCGCGGCAAGATCCTGAACACGGAACGGGCGCGCGCGGATAAGATGCTCGCCTCGCAGGAGATCCGGGTGCTCGTCTCCGCCCTCGGGGCCGGTATTGATCCGGAATTCGACGCCGCCAAGCTTCGGTACCATCGCGTCATCATCATGACGGACGCCGACGTGGACGGCGAGCACATCCGGACACTCCTACTCACATTCTTCTTCCGGCATCTCCGGAGAATTGTCGACGACGGCCATCTGTTCATCGCACAGCCGCCGCTGTACAAGATCAAGAAGGGAAAGGCGGAGCGATACCTCAAGAACGACAGGGCCATGATCGAGTTCCTGATCGAGAATGGCGCGGAATCGCTCTCCGTGGAGGCTGCCGGCAACGGCGGGCCGTGGACAGGCCAGCGTCTCGGTGCGTGCCTCAAGAAAGTGGTGGCGTGGCAGCGCTGCCTCAACGCCCTGGAGAGGCGCGGCCAGAACCCGCACGTCGTGGCGGCGCTCATACAGCAGGGTGGCGTGCCGCGCGGCACACTGAAGGATGAGGCCAAGGCCACGCGACTCCTCGATCGGTTGCTGTCCCGAATCCGCCGGGATGTGGCCCAACCCGGCGAGGCTGAAGGGCGCGTCGAATGGGACGAGGACCAGGGGGCGCACCGGTTGGTCATCACCCTGGGGGCCCAGCCGTCGTGGGGCGACCGTGCCGCCTGTGTGATCAGCCCCGCCCTCCTCGGGTCAGCCGAATACCGGGAACTGGAGGCGGCCAGCGCCGCGCTCAACGCCATCGGCACCCCGCCATTCACGGTCCGGGGCGAGTCGGAGGTTGTGGAGGCAGGTAGCTGGACGGCCCTCTACGAGCAGACGCTGGCTCTGTCGAAGAAGGGCATGACGATCCAGCGTTACAAGGGCCTCGGTGAGATGAACGCCGAGCAACTCTGGCAGACCACCATGAACCCAGAGACACGTACCCTGCTCAAGGTCCAGGTGGAAGACGCCCTGGCTGCCGAGCGCATCTTCACCACCTTGATGGGGGACCAGGTGGAGCCCCGCCGTCAGTTCATCGAGACCCACGCACTCGAGGTAAGCAATCTGGACATCTAGCCCAGAATAGTCACGAAGCGATCGCGACCAATCTGGATCGAATGACCAATTTCCAATGACCAATGGCGCTGGGAGCGACACACATACGGCCACAGTCTCTCCGGATCGCTGTATGTGCCATTGGTCAGCGACCATTGGAATTTGGTCATTCCCGCAGAATTCCCGCGCCGTCTTCGCGGATAATGCGAGCCAGTGAGGCGTAGCGGCCGCGGGCCGAAAGGGCCTGCGGGTCTGCCCGACGAGTCGAGAAGGGACATCCTGTGCCCGAAGAGAACGACAGCATAGCCCAGCAGCGTGTAGGCGACGTGCATCCGACCGACATCCACGAGGAGATGCGGCGATCGTACCTCGACTACGCCATGAGCGTCATCATCGGCCGCGCCCTGCCCGATGTCCGGGACGGCCTCAAGCCCGTGCACCGGCGCGTGCTTCACGCCATGGACGAGATGGGGCTCCACTACAACCGGCCCCACCGAAAGGCAGCGCGCGTGGTTGGCGACGTCCTGGGCAAGTACCACCCGCATGGCGACACGGCGGTCTACGACACGATCGTGCGTTTGGTGCAGGACTTTTCCATGCGGTACCCGCTCGTCGACGGGCAGGGGAATTTCGGCTCGGTGGACGGAGACGCGCCGGCGGCTATGCGCTACACCGAGGTGCGCCTGGCCCGCTTGGCGCAGGAGATGCTCCGCGACATCGACAAGGAGACCGTGGACTTCATCCCGAACTACGACGAATCCACGGTGGAGCCGGTGGTCCTGCCAAACGTCCTCCCCAATCTCCTCGTCAACGGATCGTCCGGAATCGCCGTGGGGATGGCCACCAACATCCCGCCTCACAATCTAGGCGAAGTCGTCGACGCCGTCGTCGCGCAGCTGGAGAATCCCGAGATCACCATCGACGGGCTCATGCAATTCCTACCTGGGCCCGATTTCCCGACGGCGGGGTACATCCACGGGCGCCAGGGAATCCTGGACGCGTACCGCACAGGCCGGGGCCTCATTCAGGTGCGCGCGAAAGCCTTCGTCGAGAAGGCGCGGGCAGGACGCGAGAACATCATCGTGACCGAGCTCCCCTACCAGGTCAACAAGGCCAAGCTGGTGGAGCGGATCGCCGAGCTGATCCGGGACCGGAAGATCGAGGGGGTCTCGGATTTGCGCGACGAGTCGGACCGGGAGGGGATGCGCGTCGTCCTGGAGCTGAAGAAGGACGAGCCGGCGGTGCCGGTGCTGAACTCCCTCTACAAGCACACCGCCATGCAATCCACGTTCGGGGTGATCATGCTGGCCCTCGTGGACAACCAGCCGCGCGTGCTCGACCTCAAGCAGACGATCAGCTACTTCATCGACCACCGAAAGGTGGTCGTGATCCGACGGACCCGCTACGAGCTGCGCCAGGCGGAGGCGCGGGCCCACATCCTGGAGGGCTATCGCATCGCGCTCGATCACCTGGACGCGGTCATCCAGCTCATCCGCCGCTCTCGCTCGGTGGACGAGGCGCGGACCGGCCTCATGCGCGATTTCGGCATGAGCGAAACGCAGGCCCAGGCCGTCCTGGACCTTCGGCTGCAACGCCTCACGCAGCTGGAGCGGCAGAAGATCCAGGATGAATATCAGGAGACGATCCAGCTCATCGCCAAGCTCCAGGCTATTCTGGGGAACGAGGCGCTGGTGCGCGAGATCATCCGGGGAGAGCTCGTCGCCCTCAAAGACCAGTACGGCGACGCCCGGCGCACGGAGATCCTGGACGAGACGGCCGAGATCTCCTATGAAGACACGCTGGCCGACGAAGAAATGGTGGTGACCATCAGCCACGGCGGGTACATCAAGCGGAGCCCGCTCGCCATCTACCGTTCGCAGCGGAGGGGCGGCAAGGGCATGACGGGCATGGCCACCAAGGAGGAGGACTACGTCGAGCACCTCTTCGTGGCGACCACCCACAGCTACATCCTGCTCTTCACCAATCTCGGGCGGGTCCACTGGCTGAAAGTCCACGAGTCCCCGCAGCTGGGGCGGGCCGCCAAAGGCAAAGCGCTGGTCAACTTCCTCCAGGTGCAGCCGGGAGAGGTGGTCACGGCCATGATTCCCATCCGGCAGTTCGAGGTGGGCCGGTACCTGTTCATGGCGACCCGCCGCGGCGTGGTGAAGAAGACCGAGCTCCAAGCATACGCCAACCCGCGTGCGGGGGGGATCATCGGGCTCACGCTGGACCAGGCGGACGAGTTGATCGCCGTGCGCCTCACCGGAGGCGAGGACGAGATTTTCCTGGCCACCAAGCAGGGCATGGCCATCCGCTTCGGAGAGGAGGAGGTCCGGGCCATCGGCCGCGGCGGCCGCGGCGTCATCGGCATCGCCTTGGAGACGGGGGACGAGGTCGTGGCGGCGGAGGTCGTCCGGGCCGGGACCGCGGTTCTCACGGTGAACGAACGGGGGTACGGCAAGCGCACCGAGTTGGAGGAGTACCGCCTCCAGGCCCGCGGCGGCAAGGGTATCATCAACGTGCGGGTCACCGAGAAGAACGGCCCCGTGGTGGGCGCGCTGCAGGTGCAAGAGCAGGATCAGGTGATGATGATCTCCCAGGAAGGAAAGGTGAATCGGGTCAACGTCCGGGAGATCAGCATCATTGGCCGGGCCACGCAGGGTGTTCGCCTGCAAGGGCTGGAGGCCACCGACCGCATCGCCGCCGTCACCCGTCTCGTGGCGGACGAAGGCGAGGGCGAGGCGGGCGGCAACGGTGCGGACCCGGTGAGCGAGAACTAAGGAAAGGACGCGAAACCGCATGCTGGACGCCAGGATGGTGCGGGAGAACCTCAAAGCAGTTCAGGCCCGCTTGCGAGACCGGGGCCTGGAGGTGGATTTTGGCGAGTTCCTGGCTGCGGACGAAAGCCGCCGCCGCATCCTGACCGACGTGGAGCAGCTCAAGCACCACCGCAACACCACCTCGGAGGAGGTCGGTCGCCGCAAGAAGGCCGGCGAGGACGCCGGCGCCCTGATCCGGGAGATGCGCGAGGTCGGAGACCGGATCAAAACGCTGGACGACGAGGTGCGGGTGCACGAGGAGCGGATCCAGCAATTTCTCCTGACCGTTCCCAACCTCCCCCACGCCTCGGTGCCCGTGGGGCCGGACAGCGGGAGCAACCTCGAGGTTCGGCGCTGGGGCGAACCGCGCCGATTCGATTTTCCGCCCAAGCCCCACTGGGAGTTGGGCGAAACGCTGGGGATCCTGGATTTTGAGCGCGCGTCGCGGATGTCCCAGGCGCGCTTCACGGTGCTCAAGGGCCTGGGCGCCCAACTGGAGCGGGCGCTCGTGAACTTCATGTTGGACCTACACACCAAGGCGCATGGCTACACCGAAATCTTTCCGCCGCTGCTGGTGAACGCGGCAGCCATGACCGGAACAGGCCAGCTGCCCAAGTTCGCCGAGGACCTGTTCAAGACCCAGGACGAATCGCTCTATCTCATCCCGACGGCCGAGGTGCCGGTGACCAACCTCCACCGAGACGAGATCCTCCCCTTCGAGGCTCTGCCCCTCTCCTATGTGGCCTTCACGCCATGCTTTCGACGCGAGGCGGGGTCGCACGGCAAGGACACACGAGGCCTGATCCGGCAACACCAGTTCAACAAGGTGGAATTGGTGAAATTCACGACACCGGCCGACTCGTACGAGGCCCTGGAGCGAATGACCCGCGATGCGGAGACCGTCCTGCAGCGCCTCGGCCTGCCGCACCGGACTGTCGTGCTGTGCACGGGGGATATGGGGTTCTCCGCGGCGAAGACCTACGACCTGGAGGTCTGGCTGCCCGGCCAATCCGACAGGGGCGGGTATCGGGAGATCTCGTCCGTCAGCAATTGCGAAGCGTTTCAGTCGCGTCGCGCGAGCATCCGCTATCGGCCCGCGCCAAAGGCCCCGGCCGAGTACGTCCACACACTGAACGGCTCGGGGGTCGCGGTTGGCCGCACCTTCCTCGCCGTCTTGGAGAACTATCAAGAGGCGGACGGCAGCGTGTGCGTCCCCGACGCGCTCCGCCCGTACCTGGGCGGACTGGAGCGAATCCGCAGATCGTAGTCGCCCACATTTCCGCTTCACTTTCGGCGCCGGGTTCTCTATCATGGCCTCTCGGCGGGGGCGCCCGGCGACTGTCGATCGTAGGGAGTGGCCCTCGCCGACGCTGAACACGCGCGGGAGGGGTGGCCGAGTGGTCGAAGGCGTCCCGCTTGAAACGGGATGACCGAAAGGTCCGTGGGTTCGAATCCTACCCCCTCCGCCAGATTTGCAGGACAAGAACACAGGAGTGCGCACGGAGAACCAACCCGGGGTGCGTGCCTATCGCGCCCGGGTGCTACGGATATCAGGGCGACAACGCGGTGGCAGGAGCGCGGAGAGGTGGCCGAGCGGCCGAAGGCAACCGCCTGCTAAGCGGTTGGTCGGGTAAAACTGGCCCCCGGGTTCGAATCCCGGCCTCTCCGCCATATCGTGTCGGTTGTCCGCGGGGATCGGACTGAGTGTTTCGGACCGGGGGCGCGATCGTCTCAGAAGGGACAGGTTGCGCCTTTGACGTCTGTACGCGCGAGTGGGCAGGTGGGCGAAGGCGAACAGCGACCGACAACGCGGCGGTGGATTTTTCTGGGCCTGGCGATCGCAATTCCACTGGGCGCGGTCGCGCTCTATTTTGCGGTTCTTGCGCCGCCTCCGCCTCCCGCGCCTGTCGCGGCCGCACCCCGAGGCGCCGCGCCCGCAGGGCTGCCGGCGGATCACCCCCCGATTGGCGGCGCGGCGGCCGGCGCACAGGGCGGGGAGCGAGCCCATCCTCAGATGGGCAGCACCGGCCGCGCGGTGCGGGTGCCTGATGCCGTCAAGGGGAAGTGGCGGGCGGTCAAGGCAAAGGTGGAAACGAAGGGCGGCGGAAGCCCGCCACAGACCATCACGCTGAGTTTGGGCGCCGAGGTTGTGGTTCCGGGCACCACGCTCAAGCTGCGCGCCGAGGAGTTTCTTCCGGCGCTGCAGGTGAAGGATAACGAGATCACATCCGGCTCGAATGAGCCTGCAAATCCGGCCGTGCTGATGACCATCTCGGAAGACGGCAAACAGGTCTTCCATGGCTGGTTGTTCAGCAAGTTCCCCGACATGCAACCGTTCGAGCACCCCAAATATCGAATCACGCTGATCGAGGGGGTGCCGGCGGGCTAGCCGCGGGAACGCCGCCGACGTCGGAGAGGTACCGAAGTGGTCGTAACGGGCCCGCCTCGAAAGCGGGTTGGGGGGCAACTCCCACGTGGGTTCGAATCCCACCCTCTCCGCCAGCCCCCTGACGAGGACAGGTGACGGTCAATCGCGGCGGTCGCGCTGGTGGTGAAGTGAGAGATCTCCTGCTGGAATGCGGAGAGGTGTCCGAGCGGTTGAAGGAGCACGCCTGGAGAGCGTGTGTGGGGGAAACTCCACCCCGGGTTCGAATCCCGGCCTCTCCGCCACCCGGCTGGCGCGTGCCGGCGGGGTTGGGCCATCAGGAGGCTTGATCGGAGAGGACAGTCGGGCCTTGTGGGAGCACGGTGCGCCGGCGATCCAGTGATTGGCGGAGCGTGCCCCCTCAGAAGAGGCCAGGAGTTTCGGCCGGCAATAGCCGCCGATCACCTGGGCGCCGGACGGTTCATGCGGCGTCGATGATCGGGTCTCGCGCATGGTAGCCCTGTGAACCCCGCCAGATCCGGAAGGAAGCAACGGTAAACAGCGAGCGGCCGGTGCCGCG
>Ga0316627_100000138_pt1 | contig 15796 bp, 26 predicted proteins | sample OWC_Aug_M2_C1_D1_FD_207653 | JGI IMG/M metagenome (GOLD analysis project Ga0316627, IMG submission 207653) | Wetland soil microbial communities from Old Woman Creek delta, Ohio, United States - OWC_Aug_M2_C1_D1_C | ecosystem: Environmental > Terrestrial > Soil > Wetlands | place: USA: Ohio...
TCGCCATTTTCTGAATGCGTTTTTGGCCTAATAATGGCCCTTTTATCTTTTGGCCTGATCCGCGCTATGTATGGCCAAATGGCACAACTTGCAGACAGTCAACAGGTTAGACCACACGAACGTTAGATCAGGACGGAGAGCGCGTGGTGTCACATGGTGCACCTCCTCACCGAGCGCGCCACACCGAGCGCACATCGGATGCATTGCAAGATGCTGGTTGCGCATCTTGGTCCATCGCCCCCCGGAAAGTGCCTTCGATTTTTCAGACCTCACCCGGTGGGGAAGGTTCAGAGTGTGTCGGAATTGTTCCATCGATAGCCTTCCTCATTACCTCGGTTCGGTGAGCGCGCGCGCGCTGGGCCGCAATGGAATCGTCCACCCATTGCTCTAGCGTTTGAACGATCAGCCATGTGCGCATGCCATTTTGCCGATGCGCGATGATCCATCGCCCACCATTTGATTTGCTATCGCGTTCCACCTGGGCAAGCGTCCGCTTCCACGGCAGTCTCTCACAACGCTTCACCTCGACATGGAGCGTAAGACCGTCCACGGCGATGTCCGCGGCATCGCCAGTGTTGCCGCAGTATTGAGCAGTCCGGCGCGCCATCATTCCCGAATCGTTGAGGCGCTGCACCAACTCGCGCTCACCCACCGCGCCCTTGCTCCGGCTGTTGATTGGCATTGCTACCACCTTTCTCAGATTCAAGCTTCAGAATGTATGACCACATGTCTTCAATGAGCGCGCGAATCGGTACGGACGGATGGCCGTATCGCGTCACCCAATTCCGTTGCGTAATGATCGACTCCCGCAGCGTCACAATGCGGGTGGCCTTCGCGGCCAATCTAGGCTCGGACATCCACACCTCCCATCAATTCGGTAATTCGGTCCGTAGCGGCCCGTAAAGCCATCCTGAGCCGTTCGACCTCGGATTGTGCCGTCAGTTGCTCCGAATAGCGCGAAGCCGCCAAACGGGCGCGCTGGGCCGCCCCAAGCGGAGAGAAATAGGGCACATGCTGGCGGTAGCGTTCGACATCGCGGCCGTCCCAAGCGTCAAGGCAAATGATCGCCCAGCAAATCCCTGTCGGAGCGTATCCAAGTTCAGCGTACTTGGTCTCACACTCCCGAACGAACTCCGGCGGTAATCGTTCGAACCGTTCCATTTCCCGCGCGCGCGCGGTGGGATCGATTCCGTCCGGTGCGGTTGTCCTGGCGGGGGGAGCGGCCTCAGCCGCTTTACCCCGCTGTCCGGTTGTCTGTGGTTCCGTCCGTTCGTAGTGCTTCACAAACTGGTCGGGATAGAAACCGCGATATGGTTCGTTGCGGTAGTTCGCCAGCGCAACGAGAGCGCGCGCGTAATCAAGCTTCGCGACGACTGCGCTTATGCGCGCGGTGAGTTCATGCGATAGCCGCGTATGGAAAAGCTCCAATCGCTTTTCGTGCCACAGTTCGAGTTGACGCGCGTCCATGCGTGTTGCTCCGGGGTTCGGGTTGTCCGTTAGCGGTATACGCTGGGACCCGCGCCACGCGCCCCGAAGGGGGCTTGGGACGCACCCAGCGTAACCGCACTGTCAACCCCCCGCAAGGGGGGGTACTAGGGGGGGATTTCTCATGCAAATGACAGGGGGGCGTTGCCGCCCCCCTGTACTTCCAGCGGAGCGGCCGGGTGGAACGCTCCGCGCTAGATGGCATCGGTGATGTTCATCCAACTTCGGCCATTCTGTTCTCGCGACTCGAAAAACACTTGGGTCGGTTGCCCAATCGACGCGTGAAGCCTTTGGGCTACGGTCTCTGAGAATGTCGACGCGCTGAACCTCTCACCGTTCGAACTCTCAAACTCAACCGAAAAGAACGGCTTTCCGCTCTTTCCCTGCTTTCGCTCCACATTGATGGGGGTGCTGAGTTCCGGTGCTGGCTTCGGCTTGGCCTTCGCCTTTGCCGCCGACTTGGCTTGCTCGGCTTCGCGGATTGGCTTCTCAATCGTTTCCGCATCGTCGTCCTCATCCCCGACAATGCCCAGCATCGCAGTGAGCGAGTAACGCCGCAGATATGTGATAGCCGTTCCGATTTGCTGAATACGCGCATCCAGTGGAACGGAAACGCGGGATTCCATCGATTCGCCCGACTTGTGTGTAAGCACCGTAGCCACGGTAATCATCGAAGGATGATCGTTCGAAAGCGGTTGCGTTACCGCGATTCCGTGCTTGTTCAGCGCAGGGCGCACGGCATCAAGCACACTCGCCAAGGTGGCGTAACGGTTGTAAAAGTGCGAATTCGCACGATCACAAGGGGGATTCTTCATCTCGGCTTGAGCCGCCGCCAGCGCCGCCGCCAGTGCTGGGGTCGGTGGATTCGTTGTCAAGTTCATCGTTTCCTTCCCGGATGAGCGGTGCTACTGCGCACAGGGCGACGATTCCGATGCAGACTGCGTAGAGCAAGATTTGGGCGACGATCCACATTTACGGGTTTCCTTTGGCTTCGTGAGCCGCTTGGTGTGTTCGCGAAGGATGAGCGATGCGAGGAATGCCGATCGCGACATGCCATCGTCAAACGCCATCCGCGTGGCCATTTCGTAGGGCTGAGCGGCCAGTGATACCCCCTTGAACGGGCGGGGGATGCCCTTTTCGGTTTCCATTCCCCAACGATAGCTCTATCGGTGCGATATCGCAACCAGCGTCAGAAATTTCTCATGGCCATCGATTTAGTGGACAGGTAGCCTTCGGCATCCTCCCCTTTACGGTGAGTTCAGCGCGGCCACCATTTCCACACCCGCACCGCTTGCAATGACCAACCAAGGGCTCGGGGAGTGGATCCAATTCGGTGCATTCCTTGCATGCTTTGATACGCGATTGAAAGGCCTCATCACGGAGCGGCCCATCAAGGATCATGCTGGCCTCGGCGCGGAAGTAACTTGCAGCGCGCTCAAGAAACGAAGCGCCGCCCACTACGGTGGACGGCGCTTCGCGGATTGGGGAAAAGATCGGCGCTACTGTAGCAGAGTTCTCCCCCCTCTGCAAGCAAACCGCGCAACAGCCGTGCGAAGGGGTTCCACCAAATCGCTTGATGTCGCAGCATCCCCCATCGGGGATGTTGCAATCGCGCCAGTGTTCACAAGGAATCATGCGACCACCGCGTAGCCGATTGGGATCCACGCTGATCTATCGCACATGGTGGAAGCGGTCGCGGCGTAGGCGTTCCATGTTCCGATTGGGGTACACGACTTTCGCGGGTCATAGTCCACAACGATGATTTCCGGGAGCGTTACCGTTGCCTGTGTGTTGCAGCAATCGCAGACATTGTAGAGCGCCGATCCGCAGTTTCCGGCGAAGTACATGGGGCCGCACTGAAACCAGTGCTTATCACACGGCATGCACCCGCCATCGGGTAGAGCGCCAATCCGCTGGTTACCGCTTTGGTATGTCACCGGGTGGCATCCCGCCGGAACCTGTTGCAACGGCGTTGCGGGAACGCATCCCGCATCATCGCCAGGGCAAGGTTGGTGCGCAGCGGAGTATGCAGGATCGATCTTCGTGCAAGCTCCAGCGCAAATGTTCTCAAGGCCAGCGCCCCCAAGATTGATCGCGCCGGAACAGCATGCCGACTGTCCCGTTGGGACGGTATTGACGCATAGGAAATGATTGTACTTGTTCCGGTACTTCACCCATCCGGCATGAGCGCGCTCGATTGGAACCGCGCCGACGAAATCCGGCCGGATCGTCGGGTGATACCCGGCGCATGCGTTGGTAACCGGGTATTGCATGCAATCAGGGGTTGCACCAGCGCACAAAGCGGGGAACGCGCAAATCGGGATTGTGTAGTCACCAAGCGCAAGCGCGTAACTCGCCGTAAGGGTATCCGCCCCACACCCGTTCGCGCCGCCGCATCCGATCGTGTGCGCGTACAGGTTCACCGCGACGCTGCCCGGCCCATTCTCGCAGTACGAATGAACGCACCCGCAAGGCTCGGAATACCGACACCACTGTTTTGGTGTGATGGAAAAATCTATCGATATGGTGAGGCTTTGCCCTGCGCTTGCGGTGCTCACCGACCATGTTTCATTCCGCAAGGTGCTGTCAGGCCATCGGAGGGTTTGCCCGGCCGTGATTCGGCTTGCAGCTCCGAACATGAATCGAACCCGGCCGACCGATGTGCAGCAAATCCAAACCTTATCAAGTTCCCCAACCGCAGCGGTAGTGCTCAATCCCATCGATGTGAGCGCGTCATAGAGCGCCGCATTCTTGATGTCGATCGCCCATGCGGCTTGAATCGCGCCATTCTCGGGGCTGTCGACAAGGCATGGGTATGGGCTTGTCGGTTGCCCACACGCGCAAGCCCCGGTAGTTCCGCATCGGGTTTCATCCGCGGAAGTGACAACCGTTTGATGGCCGGGAACGATCGTAATCGGCATATCCACGCACACCGCTTGCGAGGTGGTGGTTGTGCTGGTGGTGCAACGGTTCACAGTGGAAGCCGCACCACACGCTGCTACCTGTGGGAAATCGGTGCTTGGCGCGGCGCTAGCGGTAACGGCGAGGTTGTTGAAGAACCTCGGAACGATTCGACGGTTCTCACCCGGCCACCAGTTCGGATCGGATGTGGTTGCAATCGGGGAATTCGGCGTTGCAAGTGACCTAGTGCAGTCCGTCAGAATGAAAGGGTACGGTCCGGGAGGAATCCCGCACCACTTCTCGCCAGTCGGGGAGGTGTGGACGCACTCCTGTTGATCCAAACTACCGCCCTTAAGATAAACCGTTCCTTGTGCGGTCCAACTGAAATTGTCGATGTACTCGGTCCGCTTGCAGAATCGCGCGCCGACCAACCCCGAACTGTTGCAGTTCGCTCCGCTGGTCGGCGTTGGAAGTGCCGTGCAACTCGGGCAACCCTCCTGGACGATCTTCCTGCGGTACGCGTTGACCTTGAGGTTTACCAAAGCGCTTGCTTCGTTCCGCGCCACAACCCCGTTGTGCCATGCAACCCAAAACGGACCGTCGAATTTCGTCGGCCCTACGGGTCTTCCGATCGTCACATACCCGGGAACGGTGTAGGGGGTGATTGCGTCACACGGGTCGCCAACGCATGGTCGGTGCACATCGCATCCGGTTGAAGCGTTGGGGGTGCAGCAACAGCGGCTAGGTGCGCTCATTTGAGGTACGAAGGGGGAACGAGATACCACCCCTCGGGTATCTCAATCGTGTTGGTGGATAGCGTCCACTCACCACCAACGCGGTGGTACACGCGTAACCGCGAACTGGGACCGACTCGCATCGGAGAATCCTCCGGTACGAAAACGGTCCTACTTGCGCTGCAACCACTCGCGAATCCGAGCGCCAGCACGATCAAGGGAAGCGCGATCGCTATCAGCGTCGACAGCCGTCGATTGCCTGTCGATCCGGTTTCCGAGCCACGACAGCGCGGCAAGCGCAATCTGAGCAACAATCCTTTCAAGCACCGCGGTCCTTTGCATCGCGCGCGAAGATCAAGCCGAGTCCGGCAAGGACAGCGGCCACAACGGTCGGCCAATCAGGGGTCGGCCATGCCGAGATAGCACCACCAACGGCAGTAAGGATCGCACCGACACCCGCAAGCGTGGTTTTAGCGTTGCTCATTCCGCGACTTCCTTTCGAGTTCCGAAATTCGATGTTCATACCCGGCCATCGTGGCGCGGAGTTCGGCTAGAAGAACTTCCACATGGGTGAGTTTGCCTACCACCACCACGGTGGTGGTGACAATCGTTCCAACGATAGCCACCGCACTAGCGAGGATTTCGACGCTCACAGCTTCTCGCTACTCCAAAAAACTTGAATGTCGGGAGTTCCGGTGGAGGAAGCAACGTAAAGCTTGTCGAAATTCACATTGAGGCCGTGGCAAAACAAAACGTTGGTCTGAACCTTGAAGGCATTCGCGGTAGCACTTCCACCGCAACCGTTGAAAAGCGTGATCGCATCCGACCAGGTGTACAGATACTTATCGGGATGCGGATTCGCTCCGTTCATCAGTGCGGTTACCGACATTTGTCGCGGGGTTGCGGTGAGTTGCTTCGTTACATGTCCGGTGTACATAGTCAGGCCTCGGGAGTGGTGAAAAAGGATCCTTCCATAACGCGAGTCGATACACCCGATAGGGTGGCTTCGATCGTGTACACGCCTCGGAATGGATTCGGAAAAGCCGCGGTTTCGGTCGCGGTGAGCGTTACCGCAATATCGGTATGCGATGATCCGCTACCACTCACAGCAATGCCGCCTGTGGCGCTCGAAAGCACCTTCAGCGCGGTGGAGCTGGAGTGGTCGCGGCGAAATGACATGATTACCACATGGCTTGCGTGGTAGTTCACGCCAGTGATTCGGAATGATTCCGAGTAGGTGGACCCACTCTCAATGATGATGTCAGATTGAACCGCGGTCATGGGCAAACACCGTCAATCGCCTGAGTGTTGAGAATCAACCAAACCAGTGTGCCGTCGGTATTCCGGTGAGGTACTACCCAAACGGTGGTATTGTCGGGAATGCGTACCGGAGCAAACCCCGATGGGATTCCGGCAATGGCAACGCCATAGGCCACATAGGTGCTTGTGTTACCGAGTTCGCTTACCGATAGTGCGGACCCTGTGATACCGCCCGATTTCGCAGCGGAAACATAGGTCGGCGCGGATCCGACCTGCGCCTCGGTCCATTGGTAGAGCCACCGATACCCACCGCTCCCCGAACTGATCGCGGTCGCGCTGGTGATCCTCGCAAGCACCCCATGCAATATCGGGGCTTCGTCGGGCAAACGGGAAGCCCTGTCGACATCGCCGGAGCGTCGATAGTCGATTCCCTTCCGCACTTACCACCACTTCCCGGTTAGGGCTTGGTACTTCTGAGATTTACCGAGATCGCCCGATGGGAAAATATCATTGAAATCGACGCTTCCCCTGGCCTCTCGCATCCACCGTACTTCCTGATAGTTCGAGCCGTTCATCAATGGGCGGCCATCGGCCCCCTTCGTCGCTACCTGAGAATGGTGGAACCAATTGTCGGCGGTGTAGTCTAAAACCAATTCGTAGAACTCATGTTCAAGGTGGTTCAGTGTCGGGCCATCACACACGACGCTACCAGCGTCGAACCCCATGAATGTCTTCGAATTGATCTTCCCCATGTAGGCGTTTACCACGCTGATGATGCCATCGATGGGAAGGCTTTCGACATCAAGGACCATGCGGAGCTTGAGCCGGATTTGCCGTACCTGCTCCTCGCGTTCCTTGATCGTTCCACCGATGTGCGCGCTCACATCAAGGTTGTCGGGTGGATTAACCGAATAGCCATCGTGAAGTAGTCGCGCGCTCCGGCTGGTGAATGTCGGCATCATCGAACAAGGCAAAAACAAGCCTTTGCTGAGCGTTACCGCGTTGGCAAGGTTTTCGCATGTTCCATCGGTGCAAGTTGTCGTCATGCCTTTCGCCGCATCCAATTCGATATACCGGGATGAATAGGTAACTCTTACATCCGCTCCGCGGCCGGATTTAGCCCACTGAAGATCGCGAACAAGGAACCCATCAAGCCATCCCGTCGAATTCCCCCATGGGTCGGCGATGTTCTTTATCACAGGCCCGATGTTTGGAGTGGTTCCGCTGGTATCACCGAGAATCGCGGGGATGTCGTCGGGGATAGCCAAGAGGCCATCGGTCTCGGCAGATTCAACGTGCCAAGTCTCTGTAATCGTGTGGACATCCCAAATGTCCCCCTGGCGAAAATCAGTTCCGGCAATTCTCCACGCGCGCCATTTACCGGATTGCTTCATGTGTTTTGCTCCCGCAGCTGCTTTTTGAAATCCTCGCTTTGCTTGGCAAGGCGATTGATTTCATCGCTCGTCATGTAGGCTTGCGCGCCGCCAGCGGATGCCGCTACAGCCATCTCGGCGCGCCTCAGATTTTCCTCAATGTCATTCCCCGCCAACGCGCTTCCCGCGAACGCGGTCGCAAACTTCGCGTTTTCCTTGATGCTGGATGCCCAATCAAGCAGGAACCCCAGCGCTCCCTGCGCTTGCCCCTGTTCATTCATGTTCGCGCCCCAAAAGGTATCCCACAGGCCCCCGCCGCCTTGCGCTTGGTCGCGCGCGACACGCTCCCGACCCGCGGCGAGTGCAGCGGCGATCGGTAGGGAAATGCCGCTAGTGCGGTAGTCCTTGCCTTCCGCAAACGCGCGCATGGTTTCCGTACCGTTTCTCACGCTTTCCGCGAATTGAGCCATCACCATGTCGGAGTATTGGAACGGCTTCGATAGCGTGGAATACGCAAGGCTACCGTAGGTTCCAACCGCTCCCAGCGCACCACCCGCTTTTGCCATCGCGCCCAACGGGCCCGGAAGGCTTACCCCGGTGATCTTCTGTGCCTTCTGAGCGAATCGGTTAATATCCGAGTTTGCTTCGGCCAGTTTCTTTTGAAAGGTCTTTAGGTTGACGGATAAGTCAATGTTCAGGGTGGGGAGTTTCATCGGCCGATCCCGAAGTATGTCTGAACGCGGTTGCGCCGCGCGCGGCGGCCCGTTGCGGCTTGTTTCATTACAAAATCAATTTCGCGCATGAGGTACGGGTAGACCTTGTGGCTGGTGGCTTGAGCCGTCATCAGGGAAACGGCCTTACCCCGCTTGTAGATACCGCGGCCGCGGTGGTAAAGACCGCGCTTCCATCCCTTGCCGCGCGCGCCTGGCGGCTTCTGAAGGCCAGCGCCCCAAGTGTGGAATCCCAGTTCCATGAAATGGGTTCTCCACCCGGTTCCATGCAAGTCATACATCAATCGGCGGGTTCTTCCGATACCGTCAAAGTTGAATATCCCGGGAATCGTTCGGTATCCGACACCGCACCACGCGATTCCACTCGGCCAAAACTTCACCCGGTAGGCCAAGTGCTTTTTTGAGGCGTACCACGGTTGCGGGGTGAGCGATGCCGCTACGGCCATTTGGTCCTTCGCGTACTGGCGAAGCGCGTACTTGATTATGCGGTCCTGTACTTCGATACCGAAGGTATTGAGGTACTGGCGAAGTTCCGCGGCTTTCCTCGGATCAACTTCTACCTTGATGTCCGCTAGATCCGAGCTCATCCAGTTTTCTCCGAATCGCCGTCCAGTCGGGTACATCTAGTTCAATGATGAATTCCAGTACGGAACGCTCCCACGGTGGCGCGGTTCGGTTTCTCAGGGCGCGCGCCAATAGCGCGCGCGCGCCCTTCCCTAGTCCGAGCCTTCACTATATAGCCCTTCGATTCTCACACATGCCGCCGCGGCGAACCCCGCAGGGCACAGCATCGCCTCTCGGATGTTCGCAAAAACGGGTTCATCGTCGCGGGTGCGAAGGTGGGTAACCAGCAACCACGCGCGTGATTCTGCTGGCGACTTCTCGCGCATCTCAAGCGCATCGATGAGATTCGCGAGAGTCGGCCGCATGATCCGAACTTGGTAGCCGCCAATCGTTTCGTCAATCGGCTTGAGGCTCAGGATTTCAGAGACATCAAACAAGCGAAACCTCGCCAGTGAACTGAAGCGAAAGGCTCATCCGAATCACATCGTTTACAGCGATCTTGTTGGAAACCGATGTGACAAGGCAAGCGACTTCGTATGACATGGTATTTCCCGATGGCGCGGCCCATGTGTATTGCATGGTTACTTCGCTTCCGGCCTTCAGCGCAGCTTCAAAAAGGCCGTGCGCCGCCTGATCGTAGAACACGGTAAGCGAGGCAGTGCCCGAGCGGATGCCCTGCACATACTTCCTATCCCGGCCGGAATGCTCGGTTACCTCAATGGTTTCCTGATTCATCGTGACATCACCGTCCACAACGCCGGGAAGGGTGGTGAAGTCGCCCGTTCCAACCTTTGTCTTGATGAGGATTCCGTGCACCGGATAGATGGCCATTGTCACTCCCAGTAGATATCAGCGGTAACGCTGAGTTGTGCGGGTTCCTGCTCGTCACCCACGCCGACCGCGGGTTCGCTGAGCGATGATGAGATGTTCACGATTGCGAGAACCGTCCGTCCGTAACTACCCGGCGTGAGCGCCGCGCGGACCACAGGTTCAAGATCCAGCGCCGCAACGCTGGTGTCCGCGACGATATTCATCGTTAGCGTTGAAATACGCTGGATACCGATAGTCGCCGACGATTGATTCTCAACCGTGAAGGTGAGCGCGGGAAGCTGCGAACTCTGCAACCTGTATCCATGCGTAATCGATGCATCCGCAATCGATGCGTTTGCGATGTTGTTTGTCAACATCGTCCGTACCGTTTGCTCTATCGATACTGCGGCCATTACGAAACCTCCTCGGCCGAGATGATCGCCACCCGGTCGGCTTCGTCAAGATTCCTAATAGCGGTGATTCGCAGCGTCCGCGCGCCGACTGAAAGCCTGTCGAGTTCCGTTAGGCCGATTTGCTGGATCGATAGCCACCGCGCGCGGATTTCGCAGAAACGCCGAACCGCAACCCCATCGGCGTACTGTTGCTCGGAAACCGAATCGGTTCGGAACCCACCCCAAAATACCCCCGCCGCGGTGAAATTGGCCGTACGAAGACCGATCGCGTCCGTGCTGGCCGGAGCTGCAAGCCTGGTGAACTTCGTGCGCGTGGTTCCACCCGAAATCATCGGATGAACTGCCTCGCGTCATACATTGATAGCACGAACTCAACCGACATCGGCACAGGGTTCAAACCGATCGGTTGGAATGCCTCGGGATTGTTGTACCACCCGCCGACTAGAGCGATAATGCAATGCACCAGCGCCTCGGGTGCGCCATCGTATCCAGCGGTGTACGCGATATCGATGGTTGTCCCCCACTTCGTCACCGGGGCACTACTGAACCGGATGATCGGGAGGGGGCCGCAACTTCGATCAATCGCGTATTCGGTGGATGGAAGGGTCTGCGAGTTTCCATCCGCATCGGTGTAGTTAACCGATGAAATCGCGACGAACGGAACCGCTGGCAATAGCGCATCCGTGAAGGTGCTGAGGTACTGGACATTCGGCTTGACAGTGAGGCTTTGCCCGGTTCGCCGTTCGACCACTTCGATGGCCGCAAGGCGATAGCGGAGCAAATCCGCGTCGTCGTCCGAATAGTCGATCTTCAGCGCGTTCTTTATTGTGCTGAGTGGTACAGCCATGAATCCACCATCCGCGCTTTCGCGCGCATGGTGGGAAGAGCGGAGTTACTTGAGCACCAGCGCGGCAAAGGCCGCGGTGTTCGTGAACGCGATGTCCGATCGCTTCCACGCCTGAAGGTTGATACTCAGTTTCTTCAGGTCGGTCGAACGGTCGACCTCGAATTCCAGCGGTCCGCGGTCGAAGATCTCGCAATACGCGAAGTTTCCGCAAACCATGTGACAGGTTCCAGCGGCAGTTGCGGTCGGCATGAACTCGGAAATCTGCACGGGAACGCCGTAAAGCGCACCCGCCATCCCGTTCGTAAGTCCTTCGGTCACATTGTCGGAAACCTGCCACAGGAATCGACCGTTGGAATCCTTGAGCGTTCGAAGGTGCAGCGCCGCCGCATCCGAAATCACCCAATTGAGATTCCTGCGGTATCGCGGAAGGATCTTGTGGGACGCGCCGATCACATCGGTAGCCGCAATGGTGGTGAGGCCGTCCCCACTGCTTCCCGCGGTCGCGGTGAACTTCTGAGCGGCAACACCAGTGATCGCAGTGACAAGACCCTTTGGCTGTCCGGGATTGCCAGTGGCCGATGCGGATCCATCGCCGTTGAAGAACTTATCTTCCTCGGCAAGGTAAACGCCCTCACTGACCTTCCGCGCAAGGTAATCGCCGCCGCCGATGTAGTCGGCGTAGGCGAACTTCGTCACCGGAACCCGGCAGACATACGCATAATCCTTGATCGTGAGTCGGCTGAAGGTAAGCGCGACATCGGTTGCCGTGTGGGTTGGTGCGGCATAGTTGTCGGTCGTGGTGTTGTACTCGTCAACCAGGTATCCGGTCGGAGTGCTGGCATCGATCGTGATCTGCTGGTCGCTTGCAACCTGATAGACGGTAGCGAGGTTGCGGAGAACCAGTTGCTTGTTCGCGAGTTCAACAATTCGCCGTTGCATGTCGGTCGGCACGGGTGCGTTGGAAACGCCCGTGTGGGTGTTGACGATCGTCGCACGGTATTCCGACATATCGCCAGTGATGAGTGCGCGCGCGAACATGTCGCGATCGGAACGCGTAGCGCTGGAGCTGGCATCGGGGCGCGCGGTGTACATGCGCTCCGAAAGTGCCTTTGCACGGTCTGCGGTCTTCAGTGCGCGCGCCTCGGCCTCAATGGACTTGTCGAGTTCGACATACCTCGCGTCCATCCGCTCCCACTGTTCGCGCTCGGTTGCACCGAACTCGTCGCGCGTGTGGAGCTCCTGCATGTCCTTCAGGAGCTGCTTACGCTCTTCCATCATCGCCTTCAACTCAGCCATTTGCAATCATCCTTCCGCGCAGCGTGATCGTGCGCGCGTTGCGCGCGGCTTCAAACGATCGAAGCGCGCTATGTGTGTTCGGATACGCCGGATCCTGTACCAGCGAAATTTCGAGCAAATCGGCCTTGCGTACAATCCGCTCGGTCCGTTCCTTGTTCCATGAATCGTCGCGCACGATGAACCCGAAGGACATTTCGCCAGTGAGGTCCCCGCGCTGCAAAAGTGTTTTGATGTCGCGGCCGAGCGTGGTATCGGGAATATCCGCGCTAAACGCGATTCCCTGTGCGGTGCTCGAAAGCGTAAGCGTTTTACTGATCGTCCGAGCCAGCGGCATGGACACGTCGTGGTTGTAGTACAACTTCACATCCGCGCCGGACAGCGCGGAATCGAATGCACCCGGCGCGATGCGCTCGGTAAACCTCAACCCGCGCTCATTGATCGTGCGCGAATCGTTGTTGTAGGTGATCGCAATCCCGGCAAGAGTGTTGCCGTCGACGGAGTTCCGAACGGTCTGCACTGAACGCCTAGAAATCATTCGGGGTCCCCGTGTTCGCGCTGGTGTCGCTACCGATGTTGGTGGATCCACCGCCAAGGCCCATGTTCTTCGCGACGATTGGTTCATCCAAACCGGGAAGCGGGGATAGGTCGAGTTCCTCACGCGCTTCGTTGCGCGTGATTACTCCCGATTCCACTCCGGTGCGGAGCGCGGCGAACAATTCAGCCATGCTCGGCTTTGCGAGTTCGTCGGTATCGAATACCGCGGTTGCGCCGGGAAGTGCAAGCTTCGCGACGATCTCGGCCGACCAGCATGCCAGCCAACCGGATAGGCATGAATCCGTATACACGCGTCCAAGCCATTCGAGGGAACCATACGCGTTTCCTCCCGTGGCCTGTCCGAGCATGTGTGCGGGAACTCCGAAGATGCGCGAAACATCCTCAACGCTGTAGTTTCGCGCGGCGGCTAATCCCGTATCGTCAAGGGTGCTGCTAAGGCGTTCAATCTTCACGCCTTCGATGGCAACGAACGGCCTACCGCTGTTCTCCGCGCCAGCATGGTACTTTTGGTAGTCGGATTCGATCTTCTGCATGGCCTCGGGAGAGATGCGGCCTGGATGCACGATCGCGATCTTCGGGTTTCCACCATTCGCGTAGGCACTTGCCGCCATCCCCTCTTGAGCCGCGATCAACTGGATAGAGCCTCGGCAAATCTCTACCGGAGAATCGCCCCAAAGACCATTTGGCGATGGCGCTCGCAAATGGAACATCGAATCGGCGGGGACCATTCCGTAGCCATTCGTTCGGTACATCGGAACGCCATCGCGGATGTCGAGCGAAACCCCGATCGGGTCGAGCATGATGAGCTCGGCCATCTCGCCCATACCAGTTCGATTGATGATCGCGAACGCGTTGCCGAATAGCAGCACATTCATCGTCATGGCGCGCCGGAAATCAAACGCCGTCATGTACGGCGATGGATTGCGCATCAATTGATTCGCCTCGGGCGATGAAATCTCAAGCTCAAGGCGCGCGACATCCGTGGCGATCAGCGTAACCGCGCGGTAAACCGGGGAATACTGAAGCGCGCTGGATGCGGTCACATACGGCAACCGACCGCCACCACCGATGAAGGTGGTCTGCGGCGCTCCAAAGAACCAGCGGCGTAGGGTGTCTCGGATCACTGCGGGAATGTTTGCGTATAGCAATCGTTCCGACAGTCGCTAAACCATGTCTTCGTATGCGCTACGGGTTTCCCCTCCCCACGCGTGAAGGGCCATCACAGCGGATGCAAGGGGATCGATGATCGCCGCTTTCCGGCGCTTGTCGAGTCGAATGTTTCCATTGTGGTCGCGCACCGCGATTGCTTGTCGGCAAGCCGTGGCCAATACCGGATCGTCGGGAAATATCAGTTTTCTCTCTACCCAAAAGGATTGCCACAACTGGCAACCCGGGCCGACATTCGCGATCGTTTGGCGGTATTCCGCAAGCGGTAGCTTGTCGTTTAGACATTGCTCGGCGAAATACTTCGACCCCCATGGGTCAAACGCGATCTTCTGTAGGTTGAATTGCTGGGCCGCGGCCTTGAGTTCGGCGCGGACATCTTCGTACCGAACACTGCTACCAGGTGCGAGGCAAACATGGCCCTTCGCCGCCCAATTCCTGATCGGTAGCCTGTAGGTCATTTCCCGCTTCGCGATTCCCTCGGACGGCCACCAGTATTTTCCACGTATGGCCACGCGGCCATCGTCAAGGGGAATGCATATCACAAACGCCGTAAGGTCGAGCGATTTTGATAGGTCCAACGCCGCCCACGCCGCGCGATGTTTCATGGTTTCCCATTCGATCGCGCACGGCTTCGGGAGGAATTCCATATCCAACCACCCACCGCCCTCGGCTGTCGCCCGGCAACAGTGATAGCGGGTGAACGAAGCGCGCCCGACCGCGGTTGCCTTTGATCGCTTCCAAGCATCCCGGATGGCTCGGATATCAGGTTGCCCGTATTCGAGGCCGGGATTCGCCTTCTGCCAGCATTCCTCATCCGCTACATCGTCGGTCTCGTCTATGCCATAGAGCATGTACACCGATGAATCGTCGGATTCCTCCTCGCGTAGCACGGCTTCGCCGCGCTGGATGCGCTCACCGTACACATTCTCAGGATTGTCGCTCGGGGTGGAAATGATGATCCCCAGCGAGTCAAGCCGCTTGGGTAGCGATGATTCCAGCTTCTCTAGGAAATTGTCACGGTACTCAGCGGCCTCATCCGCAATCCAAAGGGAAGGGGTCAGGCCGTCGAGACTGGTTTTCTTTGCGGGAAGCGTGGAGAACCAACTATCCGATTCCTCCCGCGCAATGGTGTATTGCAGACACTTGATATCGCCAGCGGCGTGAGGGGCCATCACCCGCGCCGTATCCAACAGGATCTCGGCTTGCTCCCTTCGGTTTGCGATGCAGTGCACGCGCCGACCGTTTCCGCTGCAAAGGTCATAGAGCGCAAGTCCCGCCATCAATGTGGTTTTTCCGTTGCCGCGCGCGACTTGCAGCATGGCAGTACTGATACGCCGCCGCCCGTCGAGCCAACGCCAACCCCAAATATTCGACAGCGCCCAAAGTTGCCATGGCGATAGACGGAACTTGTTGGAACTGTGCGCCCCGATCAGCGGTAGCCGGGCAAAAAACTCATCGATACGGCCGACCTCATCCCAATCCATCTCAAGATCGGTACGCTGCAAATCTGATAGATACCGTTTCGCCGCCGCGTAGATCCATTTGCCGCTCGGCTTCTCGCCTGAAACGATCGATTCCGCATATGCCGTGCAAGCATCGCGCGCGTAAGTGCTGGATTCCATTGATGTTGCGGCCTCAATCATGCATAAATGTGTAGACT
>Ga0316627_100000139_pt1 | contig 15791 bp, 10 predicted proteins | sample OWC_Aug_M2_C1_D1_FD_207653 | JGI IMG/M metagenome (GOLD analysis project Ga0316627, IMG submission 207653) | Wetland soil microbial communities from Old Woman Creek delta, Ohio, United States - OWC_Aug_M2_C1_D1_C | ecosystem: Environmental > Terrestrial > Soil > Wetlands | place: USA: Ohio...
CCATGAGGCGGTCCAAGGCCTCCTGGACAAGGCGTTCCGACTCGGCATCCAGGGCCGACGTCGCTTCGTCCAGGATCAGGATGGGAGGATCCTTCTGGATGGCTCGCGCGATCGCGAGGCGCTGCCGTTGACCGCCGGAGAGGCGGGCGCCGCGCTCGCCGATCCGGGTCCTGTAGCCGTCGGGGAGCGCCTCGATGAACTCCGTGGCGTTGGCGATCTTGGCGGCCGCGACGACCTTTTCCGCCGGCACGTCGCCCTGGCCGTACGCGATGTTGTTGAAGATCGTATCGTCGAACAGGATCGTTTCCTGGGTCACGATCCCCATTTGCTGCCGCAATGAGGAGAGCGTCGCCCGGGCGATATCCACCCCGTCGATCGTGATCACGCCGGACGTCGGATCGTAAAACCGCGGCAGGAGATTGACCAGAGTGGTCTTGCCCGCCCCGCTGGTCCCCACGATGGCCACGATCTCGCCACGCTTCGCCTCGAAACTTATGTCCTGCAACACGGGTCGGTCGGGCTCGTATCCGAACGAGACATGGTGGAAGACCACGCCGTCTTGCATCCGGCTCAGTGTGACGGCATCGGCGGGCGCCGGAACTTCTGTCCGGGTATCCAGCATCTCGAAGACCCGCGCCATGCCGGCCAAACCTCGCTGGACGACGTTGTTGACCTGGCCGATTCGCTTCACCGGCTGGTAGAGCGAGACGAGCCCACCGAGAAACGCCATGAACGCTCCCGGAGTCAGGCTCTTGACACTGACGAGATACCCACCCACTCCAAACGCGATGATGATGCCGATGCCGCCCAGCACCTCGAGGACCGGGGACGTCAGGCTCTCCACGCGCCAGATCTGCATGAGGGATCGGAAGACCTGCTGGCTGGCTGCCTGAAAGCGTCGCTTCTCGTACTCCTCCATGCCGAAGGCCTTGACAACCCGGATCCCGCTGATGGTCTCCTGCAGGATGGTGTTGACTTCGGCACGCCGTTCCTGTGCCCGCGTCCCCCGCCGCCGAATCTTGGATCCGAATTTGATGATCGGCACGATCGCCACGGGCAGCACGCCCAGTGAAAGGAGGGCGAGTTCCCATTTGATCATGAAGAGGACAACTATGAAGCCGAGGATGTTGAGAGGCTCCTTCAGGGCATCGCGGAACAACTCGGTGGAGGCTTCGCCCAGCGTCTGGATGTCGGCGCTGAACCGCGACATGATGTCGCCCGTGGCACGGCGAGTAAAGAAATTGAGCGGGAGACCTTGCACGTGCGCATAGAGCTCATTGCGGATATCCCGCTGGATCCCTTCTGAGACATGCCGCATCTGGAGTTGCTGGACGTAGGTCACGGCCGACTTGGCCAAGAACACCAGAAAGAGGATCGCCCCGAGAAAATGAAAGACGCTGATGTCATGGGCCTCCAAAAACCCTTGAAGCTGAATCAAGCGCTGGCCCAGCATGTGCCGGATGGGAACGGGGACGCTGATGCCCAACCCAGCACCCTCGGATGCGAAGAGCGCGTCGAAGACGGGTTGAAGCGACCCTACCGAGATGGCGTTCAGCAGGGCGATCACCAGAAGGCATGCGATGGCGAAGGCGATTCGTGCCTGGTACGGAATCGCGTACCGGAGGAACCGGCGGAATTGCTGCCAGGGCGTTTGCATGTCACTCCGTTCGCACGCGCTCAGCGGTCATTCGTGGAATGGGGAGCCCACCCGACTCGTGCGGAACGCGCACCTCAATTCTCTCAAGCCGCCCACGGAGTGCTCCCGGTTGAGCGCGCGCTTCCGTTCTCCCCGTCAACACCTCGATTGCCGTCCCGTCATGTCACCGCATTCCCACGAGCAGCCAAACCCCCTGACCGTTTGGCGGCCCGCCTTGTCGCTCATCCAGGGGCCGCCTGATCAAACGCACAAGGCACAAGGTGGGTACGGGCTGCACCGGGTTGTCGCGGGGAGTCGATCGGCGGCGGATCAGGAGCGTACCTCAGCGTATCAGGAAATTCAATGCATTTCCGGTCTTCGCCACGCCGTGTTCTCCTTTGTCGCGCCGACCCATTGCCGGGGTCAGGGCCCCTTGGAGGCACCGGTCCCCTGGGCGCGCAAGCGATACAGTTCCAGGCGCTGGTCCGGGGCTTGCGGAGTCGGTTCCGGAAAAACCTTGACCAGCTCCAAGTCCGCGGAACTGAGGCGAGCCAGGAAATCGGGCGAGGTTTGACCGATCATAACCGGGTACAGAGCCACAAATTGGGCAGACCGCTCCCGGGCTCGGCGGAGGATCTCGTCGTAGGTACCGCGAATGTCGACGCGCTCCGCCCCGGCGTGGTATGTCAGTTTCGCCAAACTCGTCACGACAATCGGCGTTCCGGTTACCTGGGTTCGAATCCAGGCCGCGGCCGCTCTCAGACTGCGCCCCAGATCTGGGCCGCGCGTCCCCACCGCGAGGCCCGTCGCGAGAATGATGATGCTGAGTGACACAGTGGTGACCCACCGCCGAGTGCCCAGTCGATCACCCATCCAACCCAAAGCCCACACGAGACCGGCACCCGCGATGGGCAGCGTGTACAACACCAAGAGAAGCGCGTGATGCCGCCCGACGTACGTTGCCCCTTTGTCCGCCGCCAGTCCCACCAGGATTCCGAAGTGGAGAGCGAAAAGACCGGCGAGCAGGCCGAGAGCCGGATTCCACCGGCCTTTCCTCCGCGTCAGGAGGCAAGCCAACCCCACGCACGCCGGGACGATGACCACCGGACTCAGGCCGTTGACAACCGGCTTTTGAAAGACGTACAGACTGCGCAGGGAGCGCTGTGTCAAGCTCGCTCCGGGCGATCGAGCCGGTTGCCGCTCCCCTCGTGGTTCTATGTCCGGTACTTGTTGCCCCACGGAAGGCAACGGAACCGCTGAGCGGACGATACTTATCGCGCTTTTTTTCTTGGACAGGGTGAGAGCGCCGGCCTCCGCGCTGATATGCGCGACGTAGGGCCCGGCGACGAGCACCCATCCCGCCAGTGGGGCCAGGATCCAGCCCGCGCGACGGATGACGCTCGGTGCGCGAGACGATGGCACCGACCCTTCAGGGAGGTGCAAAGTGCCGAGTGCCGAGTCCCGAGTGCCCAGCAAAGCCATCCTGGCACCCGCTGGCTCCCTCGCTGGCTGATGCCATCGAAGGGCGTAGAAGGCCGCCAGAGCCAGGGCCGGTTCGAGGCCTTCCGGTCGGAAGAGAAACCCCAAGCCGCTGGACACCCCTGCCGCGCAGGCCCATGCAAGGCTGCGCTGCTCGACCGCACGGAGCCCCGCGGACAACGCCGCGGCGACACAGAGCGCCGTCGGAGCATCCGATAGAGCTTGCACGCCGAGTTGGACCGCGGATAGGTGAACGGCCCACAGGAACGCGGCGACCCAAGCGGCGTCTTCACCGACTGCCCGCCGAGCTATGGCGACGATCGGAAACAGGATGAGCAGATCGGCAACAAAGGCAATAAGCAGCCCGGCGGCATCGGCAGTCCCCAGCACGGGCTGAAGAACCGCGATGAGCAGCGCGTACAAGGGTGGGTAGTCGTAGGCAAGCGCCTCAGACCAACGGCCGCCTTGGAACAGCGCCGCCATCTCGAAATAGACCGCGCTGTCAAACGTCACCGGGTCGTAATAGAGACGTGCCACGCCGCGCAGCGCCACGAACGAAACACCGACCCATGCGACGGCAAATGGTCCGGCGAATATGCCTCCCGTCAGGCGGCTTCGTCCCCAAAGGCCTCGCAATCCATCAAGAGGTGCCATTACCTTTTCCGGGGTGACCGGCTACGCGTGATCCGCACCGGAACTGGGACGCGCCCCCCGCACGGACCGACTCTAGTAGGACACGGAGAAACTCGCACTGTGTCAGGCTGCTCAAAAAGGTCCAGATACCAGGCGGCGCGCAAGGTGCCGAGTGAGGCGTACTTCCGGTACGCCGCAACGAGCGCACGAGCGGACGGGGTACCCAGCCGATGGCTGGGTCACCGCAGATGGGCCTTTTTCAGCGGCCTGCTAATACGCATTCCGACTCACGAGGCCCTTCCAAAGAGTCAGCCAAAGAATCCGCACATCGAACCACAACGACCAGTGCTCGATGTAGTAGAGGTCGTACTCGATCCGCTTCTCGAGCGAGGTATTGCCGCGCCAGCCGTTCACCTGCGCCCAGCCGGTGATGCCCGCCTTCATCATGTGCCGCAGCATGTACTTCGGGATCCGCTGCCGGAACTCTTGGATGAACACCGGCCGCTCCGGCCGTGGCCCTACCAGGCTCATCTCGCCCTTGATCACGTTCCAGAGTTGCGGAAGTTCGTCGAGACTCGTGGCTCGCAGGAACGCGCCCAGTCGCGTCCGGCGAGGATCCCCGGCCCGTGCCCAGACAGGACCGGTCTCCTCCTCGGCGTCGACCCCCATGCTCCGAAATTTCAGCATGCGGAAGGTCCCTCCATCCAACCCCATCCGCTCCTGCCGGTACAGAACCGACCCCTTCGACGTCAACTTCACCAGCACGGCGATCACGCCCAGAAGGGGGCTCATCAGGATCAGCAGCGTCCCTGCCACCAGGACATCGAAGCTTCGCTTCAGCAGGCGGTCCCAACCATACACGGGGCTCCCCTGTAGACAGATGAATGCGAGCCCTTCGAATTCCTCGACGCTGCCCTTGAGGTTCATGTAACGGGAGAAATCCGGAACGACCCGCACGTCCACAGGGACGTCGTCCAGACCCTTGACCAGCCCGGGCAACTGTGCATATGCCTCCAGCGGAAGAGCCACAAACACCTGATCGATGGCCTCCTCGCGGACGTAGCTGGGCATGGCGTCCGGCTGCCCGAGCACAGGCAGTCCCCCCGGCGCCGCCCCGGCGAACGCAGGATCGAGAAAACAACCGCGCAGGCGAATGCCCAGCTCCGGATGGGCGCCGAGGCGCTGCACCATCTCTTCCGCCACATCTCCCCACCCCACGAGCACCGCGTGCCTGAGGTTGTATCCTTTACGCCGGGCTACCCGGAGCACCTCCCGGAACGCGGCTCGTGCCAGACTGAGGCCGGCGGTGCTCAGGACCCAAAAATACAGAACAACGAGACGGGAGAACTCGAACCCGCGCACGAAGAAGGTGACGCCGGTCAGGAGGAGGGCCGCGATGCTGCAGGCCTTTGCGACGTCCGCAATCTCTCCCACACGGGAGCCGATCCGGCGTGGCCGGTACAAGCCGAAGGCGTAAAACACGATCGGCCAGATGAAGAACATCGGCAGCAAGAGCAATAGATACGGCGCCAACGGTGGGACGACGCCGCCGGTAATCGGCGTGGGGTCGAGAAAGAAGCGATATGCGAACGCCCCGAGCCAGGAGAGCGCAACGATGGCGAGGTCCGCCAAGAGGAGAAGGTTCTCGAAAAACTTGCTATGTTTCTTTAGCATCGGTCGGCTCTTACTCAAAGCGGTCAGCAAGCAGCAGCCAGCTTTCAGCAGTCAGCGATCAGCAGTCAGCTATCGGCAGAGACGTTCGCGCCTTGGCTGATCGCTGGAAGCTGAACGCTGACAGCTATCCTCGTCGTCCGACGTGTTCGCCCCAGCGGTCTGCGACGAAGGAGGCAACACGTTCCCTAAACACCGCCCGATCGAATGTGAGGGCGTGATCCCTGAGCGCCTCGGGCTCGAAGCACGTGCTGTTGGCCTCGAACCTTTCCATCGCCGTCACCAGTGATTCTACCGTTTGATCGGCAAAGAGGATCCCCGTCGGCGCACGGGACGTCATCCCGCTTCCGTTTTTGTCCTCTGCCACGGGGGTTCCCGTGTCGGTGGACGTCTGGAGCGGGATCACCGTTTCGCGCGCCCCTCCTTGTCCGTAGGCGATGACCGGCCGCCCCGAGGCCATGGCCTCCAACGGTGTGATGCCGAAGTCCTCGAGGCCAGGAAAGAGCAGGGCGCGGCAACGAGAATAGAGAGCGCCGACTTCTTCGTCGGACCGTGGCCCGAGAAACTCCACCGTCGGGCCGGCTACGGCCCTTAGCTTCCGCTCGTCCTGCCCGCTGCCCACGATCTTCAAGGGACGGCGCAGGACGTTACACGCTTTGATGGCCAGGTCAAGGCGTTTGTACGGGGCGAAGGCGGATACGACCATGTAGAATTCTCCCGCCCCCTGACTGATCCGGAACCGTGACGTGTCCACGGGGGGATAGATTATGGTGGCCTCGCGCCCGTAGTGTCGCTGGACGCGCTCCGCCACGTGTCGCGAGATCGCGATGAAGTGGTGGACCCGCGCCGCGACTGCCACGTCCCAGCGCTGCAACCGGCGGCGGAACATCGCCATGAGTGTCCGCCGCAGCAGGCTTGCCCGCCCGGGGCCGAAGTAATCGTGGTACAGATCCCAGACATATCGCATCGGAGTAAAGATATAGCAAGCGTGCAGCGCCCCCCTCGGCACCCGCACGCCCTTGGCGACACAATGGCTGCTCGACAGGATCAGATCGTATCCAGCGAGGTCGAAACGTTCCACCAAAAACGGGAACAGCGGGAGGAACATACGGTATTTTCGAGAGATCCCGGGGAGCCGGCTCAGGACCGAGGCCTCGATCCGCATGCCCTCGATGCGCGGCGACACAGCGCCCGGCACCCGGACCAAGGTGAAGATCGTGGCGTCGGGAAAGAGCTCGCAGAACACCTCTAGGCATCGCTCCCCCCCGCGCATCCCTGTGAGCCAATCATGGACAAGGGCCACCTGCATTCGTGGTCTCCGTCAACCTCGCGTAAAGAGCCGCCGCCCGGCCCCGCGCGCAACTCGGAACAAAGAACGTTCCCAGACGAACAAGCTCCATCGGCAGCGACGCGCCCTATTCGACCCGAGGGAACGAGGCACTGCGATCTCACGCGACGCGCCCGTATGCTACGACGTACCAGATCACCCCACATGCGGGGCATGATCGCCGCCTTGGCGCAGTGTGGCCAGGTCGGCATCCACCATGATGCGCACCAAGTCCCGGAAGGTCACCGCCGCCTTCCAATCCAGCACGCGGCCTGCCTTTCCGGCATCGCCCACCAGTAGGTCCACTTCCGCCGGGCGGAAATACTTCGGGTCCGCCACAACATGCTTCTCCCAATCCAGGCCTACGTGGCCGAACGCTTCCTGGCAAAACTCACGAACGGAGTGGGTCTCCCCGGTGGCTATCACATAGTCATCGGGTTGGTCGTGCTGCAGCATCAGCCACATTCCGCGCACGTAGTCCGGCGCAAAGCCCCAGTCCCGCCGGGCGTCCAGATTGCCCAGCCGGAGCTCGGTCGTCAGGCCCAGCTTGATCCGTGCCACCGTATGCGTGATTTTCCGCGTCACGAACTCCAACCCTCGCCGCGGGCTTTCGTGATTGAAAAGGATCCCGGAACAGGCAAACAGGTCATAGCTCTCGCGGTAGTTGATCGTGATCCAGTGGCCGTAGACCTTGGCAACGCCGTACGGGCTGCGTGGATGGAAGGGCGTTGTCTCGCGCTGAGGCATCTCGTGCACCTTGCCGAACATCTCGGAGCTCGACGCCTGGTAGAACCGAATGGACCGGTCCACAATCCGGATCGCATCCAGCATCCGCGTCACGCCCAACGCCGTGAACTCGCCGGTCAGCACGGGTTGTTCGAAACTCGTCGGCACGAAGCTCTGCGCCGCCAGGTTATACACCTCCTGGGGCCTGTGTTCCTTCAGAATGTTGATCAGGCTCACCTGATCCAAGAGGTCGCCTTGCACGACCTCGATCCGGTCCTGAATGTGGCGGATACGGTCGAAGTTGACGGTGCTGGTTCGGCGTACCATGCCCGCCACTTCGTAGCCCCGCTCCAGCAGGAACTCAGCGAGATACGAGCCATCCTGGCCCGTGACGCCCGTAATGAGTGCTTTCGGCATGCCATCCTCCTATGACCGACGTCAATCTCAGACGTGACCAACGGCGGCGTAGCCGCTGTCCGGTTATCGGTTGTCAGTTGCCCGTCTTGCCTTGTCCCTTCACAACCACCTGCCCTCGCCAGTAGTCCAGGAGGTCCCGCAGGCTCTGCTCGAAAGGGATCTCGGCACGCCAGCCGGTTCGGGCGCGCAGCTTGCGGCAATCGGCCACGACGCGCGGCACATCCGACGGCCGCAGGCGCTCCGGGTCCTGGACGATCCGCACATCCAGCTTCGTCAGCGAGATCAAGGCTTGCAGCAACGCCCGGGTTGTGTGCTCGCGCTCAGAGCCTAAGTTATAGACCTCGCCCGGCTCGCCTTGAGTCAGTGCAAGGTAATAGCCGCGCACGATATCCCGCACGTCACTCAGGTCCCGCGACACATCGAGCGCGCCCACGCTGACCTCTGGCGGATGCAGTCCTGCCTCGATCTCGGCGATCTGCGAGGCGAAATCCGGGGCTACAAAGCCTTTGCTTTGCCGGGGGCCCATGTGGTTGAAGGGGCGCACGCGGATCGTTGCCACCCCGTGGGAGAGATAATACTGGAGGCCGAGATAATCCTGAGCAATCTTGCTCACGGCATAGGGCGTCATCGGGCGAAGCGGCGTGTCCTCATCGATTGGCAGGTCGTCCGGCCTAACCCGCCCATACTCCTCCGACGAGCCGACCACCAGCACCCGGCTCTCGAGATCCAATTCCGCCACGACGTCCAATATATTCAATTGGACGCGGATGTTGTTTTCCAACGTGAACCAGGGGTCGCGTCGGGACAGCGCTGCGCTCGGCTGCGCTGCCAAATGGAATACATAGTTCGGTCGCGTCTCCTGGAGAAGGTCGGTGACCACTTTCCTTTGGGACAGCTCCGCCGGATATATCGCCACCTGGTCCTTGAGATGGGCCACATTGTTCACCGGGCCGTACACCGTTCCCGCGACCCGCCAGTCGGTGTTGTGCAGGAGGTACTCGGCGAGGTGGCTTCCGACAAATCCGGAGACTCCTGTGATGAGCGCCCGCACCAATCATCCTCCTCAGCCACCTCTGCAGCCAACTCGGAATCCGAGGGAGTTCCCACAGAATCTGCGGCAGTATACTCCAGGGTGGAGTTTGTAGCCAAGCAGACTTGTGTTGTGAAACAACTCCGAGACATTTGATATTTGATCGCGAGCCAGGAAGGCTTCCACCCGCGGGCGCCCAGAAGGCCAACTTCCGCCTTGACCCTGTCCTTCTCCTGGTGGTAGCTTTCGTCGGGTTATCGTTCCCGGAATGTCTATCTGTGCGAGGTTACGCCGCTCTTGTGGCCCCCTGCCCGCCTTGGTAGCCGTTCCTGGCTCTGGCATGGCTTCATGTGGTAAGAGCGAATCGTGAAACTGAGTGTCATCGTTCCAGTGTACAACGAGGTCGGCACGATTGAGCAAGTCCTGGACCGTGTCCGGCGTGTGCCGATAGAGAAAGAGATCGTCGTGGTTGACGACTGCTCGACGGACGGGACGCGCGATCAGCTGACCACGCTTCAGCAGCGGGGCGGGGGCTTTCGCCTCGTCCTTCATGAGAGAAACCTGGGCAAAGGTGCGGCGTTGCGCACCGGTTTCCGGGAGGCCGCCGGGGATATTGTCATCGTCCAAGACGCCGATCTGGAGTATGACCCAAACGAGTATCCCAAGCTGATCGCACCGATCCTCGACGGCAAGGCCGACGTCGTGTACGGCACGCGTTTCTCGGGCGGTGATTCGCACCGCGTGCTTTACTTCTGGCACTTCATGGGAAACAAGCTCCTGACCCTTCTGTCGAACATCTTCACAGGCCTGAACCTTACCGACATGGAGACCTGCTATAAGGTGTTTCGTCGGGACGTGCTTCAGCGCATCCATATCGAGGAAAATCGGTTTGGTTTCGAACCAGAGATGACGGCAAAGGTCGCACGGCTGCGCGTCCGCGTCTACGAGGTGGGCATCTCTTACGCAGGTCGGACCTACGAGGAAGGCAAGAAGATCGGATGGAAGGACGGTATCTGCTGTCTTTGGTGCATACTCAAGTACAACTTGTTACGCTGACCTGGTCTGTCACGGAGACGAATTGACCAGAGAACTGGTTGCTCGAGTCGAGCCGAAGTACGTCGTGAGCCGCAACGGGAGCCCATTCTGCCCCGGGAGGGGACGGGCCGGTCAGGAGGCCAAGGCAAGGACGATGGGGAGGTGGAGCAGCCGGTGAAAGCTGACATCCACCCTCCGCTCGTCGATGGTCACATCTGCCGGGCCAGCAAGGGGAATAGCCCGATCGCCAGGACGAGAAATGCCATGTCGAAGTCGACTTTCCGTCCGACGGCCGACGACAGGCCGTCCCTGTGGATGAACCGCACCGCATCCGCCTGGGCGTTCTCGATCAGCATGCCGTGGGCGTAGCGGGTGATAAACCGCTTGACCGGCACGTGGTGTCGATTCGTCAGGAGGATGGTGAGACCGACGTGGCGCCGACTAGGGGGTGGGAACATTGCAGCTCACAAATGGGGACCTTATCAAGCGAATAGAGGAACTCGAGAGCGCCATCAAGGGGAACGAGGCCGCCCTCGCGGATAGGGACACCAGGATCGAGGACCTTGAGCGCACCATTGAAGAATTTGAGCGAGCCCTTGAAGACCGTGAGCGTGCACTTGAAGAAAAGGAAGCTCAAATCCAGCAGATTCAATCAGGCCATGGATGGAGGCTCTTGGCAAAGTACTACACATTCAGGGAACGGCTCTTGCCGCATGATACGAAAAGACGGCGTTTTGCACGGACAATTTTCAGCACAATTTTGAGCGCTGGGCAGACCCTAAAGAGGATTAAGAGAAGCCCTCGAGAACTGGTTCAATTCCAGACCTCACCATCCAAGACCCCATTGGTCTTTGACAATCTGTCTAACTACGCCGACACCGTTTTGCTCCCTGAGAGTCCCGGTCACCTCCTCGTAGTGGACGAGCAGGTTCCGAGTCCTGATCAGGACGCGGGCTCGGCACGGATGTACGCTATGCTGAAGCTGCTCAGGGAGATGGATTTCACAGTCACCTTCGTCTCGAGCAGCGAGTCCCGGTCGCCCGATTCCGAACGGAAGCTCGCCCAACTCGGCGTCCGCGTGCTGTACGGCTACTCCGCTACCGTGGCACACCTCGCGCGCCAGGGCTACCAATATGAATTCGTGCTTCTGTCCCGGCCCGATGTGGCCTTACGGTTCCTGCCAGCGGTCCGAGCCTACGCCTTGAACTCGACGGTCATCTACGATACGGTGGATGTGCACTCGGTTCGCTTCCGTCGCGCAGCGACGCTATCGGGTGATCCCGCGTTAGCGCGGGAAGCGGACCGCTACCAGCAGATGGAACGACTCAACGCGGTTTGCTCGGACCTGGTCCTCGCCGTTACCCAGGAGGACAAGGCTAGCCTGCTCGCAGTGGCTCCCAACGCGAGAATCGATGTTATTCCAACAATCCACACGCTTATGCCACCCTCCGATCTCGGGCAAGAGCGCAAGGGACTGATGTTCGTAGGCAATTTCCAACATGCCCCGAACGCAGATGCCGTGACGTGGTTCGTAAAGGAGGTTTTCCCCCTCATCCAGCGGCAACTGACGGGAATCGTCTTTCACGTCATCGGGGGCAAGGCGCCGGAGGACGTGACGACTCTAGCTTCGCCGAGTGTCCGAATCGCGGGCTACGTGCCCGATCTCGAGCCATACTTCAGGTCCTCGAGGGTTTTCGTGGCGCCGCTCCGCTACGGAGCCGGCATGAAGGGCAAGATCGGGCAGAGCATGAGTTACGGCTTGCCGGTTGTTACCACGTCCGTCGGTGCGGAGGGAATCATGTTGCAGGACGGCGAGACCGCGCTGATCGCGGACAGCCCGGAAGCCTTCGCCCAGGCGGTCGTCCATCTGTACACTGACGACCTTCGCTGGAAAAAGATCGCGGACAATTCCCTGGAGCACATTCGCACGCATTTCTCGGAGGAGGCAATCAAGCCCCGCCTCGCCACGATCTTCACCAGCCTCAGAGACGGCGGTCGGGCCGAGATTTCTGGCGCGGAGCGTGCGGCATGAGCGGGGCCAAGACGCTAGGCTCGGACACCGCAGAGCGCGTGCTCGTCGCGGGTATCTACCTTGCCGACCGCGAGAATAACATCGTGCCAATCAGCAGCGAGTTAGGCCAAAGCAAGCACTGGATAGTCGATCAACAATGGATCGCGCTGGGGAGGGGTGCGATCCCGGACGGACTCGCACCCGTCACGGTGTCGACGGTCGAAACTCCCACGCCAAAGTTCGTCCTCCTCAACCAGCTCCTGGGGAAGCTCGATCTCGATCGGTATTCCTTCGTCTTGGTCTGCGATGACGACATCGGTCTCCCGCCGGGGTTCGTGGATCGCTACATGGAGCTGGTGGTCGCGCATGAGTTCGCCCTCGCTCAACCCGCGAGAAGTCATTGTAGCGATATCGGTCACGTTTTTGTCGAGGCGCTCGACGGCCTGACGGCGCGCTGGACACGTTTCGTGGAGATCGGGCCGGTCTTCTCGATGCGTCACGACGCCGCCCGATTGCTCTTGCCATTCGACGAGACCTCGCCGATGGGGTGGGGCTACGATTTCATCTGGCCCGTCATCATCGAGAAGGCCGGCCTAAGAATGGGTATCGTGGACGCGGTGCCAGTCGACCATAATCTCCGGAAGCATGGGGCGGCCTATGACTATGACAGCTCCCGGCAGACGATGGCCGAGTTTCTCGCGCCTCGGCCGCATCTGTCCAGACACGAAGCCTTCTCAATCATCGAGTCCTATTGCTAGGTGATCATATGGCGTCGATCCGCCGGCCCCGTCCGACTCTAAGCGTCGTCCTGTGCACCTATAATCGTGCAGAGCTGTTGCGGCGAACCCTGGACAGCTTGTGCCGCCAATCGTTGGACAAGGCACTGTTCGAAATCGTGGTGATAGATGACGGCTCGACGGACGACACCCGGCCGGTGGTGCAGGCATACGAGTCTCTGCTACCATTGCGGTACTCCCGCCAGCGTAACGCGGGCCTCGGCTCGGCCAGGAATCACGGTGTGTTCCTGTCGCAGGGGAAGATCCTCGTTTTTCACGATGATGATGACCTCGCCGGTCCACGGCTTCTGGAGGAGCATCTAGAAACGCATCGCCGTTACCCGGAAAACCGATATGGAGTCCTTGGCTACACGGGGCTGAATCCTTCCATCGCCCATGACCCCTTGATGCGTTTCGCGACGCGTGTCGGCTTTTTCCTGTTTTCATATCCGACGCTCAAGAACGGTGACGTTCTCGACTTCAGATACTTCTGGGGCGGATGCTCATCCTGCAAGCGCGAGTGGCTGCTCGATTGTGGGGTCTTCAATCCGGTCTTCCGCTTCGGTTGCGAGGACATCGATTTAGGGTTTCGCCTGTCGAAGCACGGTTTTAGGGTCGTGTACAACTCGCGCGCGGCAAGCTACATGGTTCGCGAGATAGGCTTCGACGGTTTTTGCCGCCGCCTACATCTGCAAGGACAGTCCAACTACGTCCTCAGCCGATTACACAACGATCCAGCCATCCAGGAATGGGCCGAGGTCATCGGTGCCAAGGAAGCTTGGGCCAGGATTGGATTGAAGTACGACGCAATTATCAGGGCAGGACGGGAACTGGATCGCATCGCCCGCCTCAGGGCCGAGTGCGGTTTGTCCATGGACGAGGCGGACACAAAACTGCTTCACCAGTGCTACTTCGTCGCTTTTCGGGCGAGCAAGATCAAGGGAATCGTCGAGAAGGCGAACGCGATGGGGGCAAATTGGAGCTCCTAAGACGGAGGATGCCTGTTCGTTCACGCTGTCAAAGCTAAGCCCCCGATTGGTGGTAGTAGCGAACTCGTCACCGGACCCGCTGATATTTCAAGGAGTCCCGATGACGAGTTCAACGTTTAGGACGCCCTCCTGGCTGACAACAATCCGCCTCACAAGTCGCCTGAGCAATGCCTTTGCTGCCGGTTTCGGTCCCTCTCCTCGCACCGGTGGCGCAATTCCGCCCCGAGTGTCCGAAACATCGCAACGGTTGGAATTGGTACGGACTTCGCCTTCAGAGGTTCTAGCTGTTGGGTCTGAAAGCGAAATCCAGCGGTTCCGGTGGGCGTCGCCGATAGGGTTGTCGCCCGGCGCAATTTGGAAGCCAACAAACTTTGCGCCGCTGGAGATTCCCCATCAAAAAATTCCATTTGACAGCGTCATTCGCATAGTCCTAGCCTTCAGCCCGCCGCAGTTTCAAATGACTTTACCCCGGACCTGGAAGGCGTATCGTTGCACGCCTCACGGTTCTACCGCACGCCTCTTCCGGCCTGCGTGGTCTCGGCGTCTCGGGTCTCGTCACCGTTACGCCTCAACGGTATGCACTCAATGACGCGACTTCGATGTGCCAAGGTTCCCCCTTGCCTGCCCGCTTCTCGCGCTGCGGACCATAGCTCGGCTCCTGGGGCTGTCGGCCCGGGCAGCGCGCCGCCACGTTCCTTTCGCATCCGCCAGGGGCGTACATGAATCCATCCCAGTCGCTATAGGAGGGGAATGTGACCAGGGGGATGTTGCCACAAGCGCCCGCCGCCCCGCACTCCCGGACGCCTGTCATCCGGAGTATCCCGGTTCTACTGCTTGCTCTATCTCTGATTCTCGGATTGACCGTTCGCTATCGTGCAGCGAACCACGACTACATTGCTCAATGGGACGAGGCCTACCATGCGCTTGTTGCGAAAAACCTCACCATCAACCCGTTCGTACCGACCCTGAACCGTACCCCTCTCCTCTCTTACGACTATACGGACTGGAGGGACAATCACATTTGGCTTCACAAGCCGCCACTACCTCTCTGGCTCATGAGCTTCTCGATTTGGGCCCTTGGCCCCGTGCCCGAAATCTCTTTCCGGCTACCATCCGTGCTACTCGGAACGCTTTCCATCCTGCTCACGTTTATGATTGCCCGTGAACTGTGGGGTGCTTCGGGTCTCTTGCCGGGCGCCATAGCAGCCTTGCTGCAAGCCCTGAATCCTCTGCTGGTGCAGTTAGTGGCTGGCATCCTTCCAGCGGACCACGTCGATCTCATACTGGTGTTTTTCATCGAACTTTCAATACTTTTCTTCGCAATAGGCTTGCGGCAACAAGACCGCTGGGTCATGCTGTCAGCAGGAGTCGCCCTCGGCTTGGCGTACCTGTCAAAGTCTGCTCCCGCTTTTTTGGCTGCAGGTGTAGCACTTTCGCTCTTGTTCAGCCAGCCGCAGCGTCGCCGTGGAAGCCTCAGGCTATTCCGCACCGCGATCGTCGGCTTCGCTATTGTAGTCATTCCCTGGTCTCTTTACTGCACTCTACGCTGGCCTCAAGAGTTCGCGTGGGAGAGCAGTTATACCATCAAGCACCTTTTTCAAGTGATCGAGGGTCACGCGCATTCCGTGACCTTTTTCTTTGACAGAATTCCAAGTCATTATTATGGCGGGGTTCTTGGTCTGGTCGTGATCACCGGCTCCGCTCTTTACTTCGTGGTCGATGCCATGATCAGACGTGACAGCACGCGACTCCCCGTTTTGGCCTGGGCATTCTTGCCGTATCTTGTATTCTCAGTCGCAAAGACCAAGCTGTCCTCATATGTCGCGCCAGCGGTCCCTGCCGTGTTGCTGATGGTCGGAACCATGTTTTCATCGCTGCTCTATCGCTGGCGTGCGCGAAATGAGTCTACGAGTGGGAGTGCAGAAAGGCGAAATGCAACTCGCCACGCAGTGCAGCGCACTGTCTCTTTGTGCGCCGCGTGCTTAGCTCTCGCTTATGTCTTCTCGCTATTGAATGCAGCGCTTGCAATGGAGTTCCCCTCTGTTCCAGCGAACTACTTGT
>Ga0316627_100000142_pt1 | contig 15573 bp, 12 predicted proteins | sample OWC_Aug_M2_C1_D1_FD_207653 | JGI IMG/M metagenome (GOLD analysis project Ga0316627, IMG submission 207653) | Wetland soil microbial communities from Old Woman Creek delta, Ohio, United States - OWC_Aug_M2_C1_D1_C | ecosystem: Environmental > Terrestrial > Soil > Wetlands | place: USA: Ohio...
CGCCCACCGTCGTCGCTCCCCCGTCCCCGACCTGCTGCGATGCCCATGCGTATCTCCAAAGCTGCACACCCTGCGCCGGGCGCATCGTGGCCGAACGCGACCGCGCCGGACGACGTCCGTCGGGGCCGCATCCCGTCTGGATTCGGACCCCATGCAGCCGGGACGCGACCTCTTTTCCCAACGCAAGTACTGGGCCCACCGGTTCGGCCCCGAGCCGTTCCTGCCGATGTTGTCCCGGGCCGAGATGGACGAACTCAGCTGGGAATTCTGCGACGTGATCTTCGTGACCGGCGACGCGTACGTGGGAGCATACGAACATAGAAGCTTCAGGCGCCCCCGGCAATGTTCAGGGCAAGACCCAGGACTGCGCCCTGGACCGGCTCGCAGCGGCCTGCCGCGAATGCGAGCTCAAGACAGCGCGTCGAACATCGGCGCAGCGCCGTCAGCCGCCCGCCACGCCCGAACGGCGCTCGCGAGTCGGCGTCAGGCCTTGTGCGCACCGGGCCTGAAGATCGCGTAGTTGCCGTTGGCCAGCGCCACCAGCGTATCGCCGAGGTACAGCTTCGATTCCAGGTTGGCCACGCTGCGACCGCGGTTGACCACCTGCGTGACGCAGTCGAGCACGCCGGCGTGCACCGGCTTGAAGTAGTTGATCTTGATCTCGATGGTGGCGCAGATCTCGCCGTCGACCAGCGACGGGTACAGCGCCAGGCCCATGCCGGTATCCGCCAGCGCATACAGCACCGCACCGTGCACCACGCCGTGCGGGTTCAGGTGGTCGGGGCCGACCGTCAGGCGCATGCGGCCGTGGCCGTCGTGCTGCTCGATGACCTGCATCTCCAGGAGTTCGGCGAAGGGGTGCTGCATGGCGGCCAGGCGATGTGCGACGGTGACCGATCTTAGGCGCGGCGCCGTGCTCCAATACCGGCCTGCGCGCGGCACCCTGCCGCGCGGCGCCTTGTTTCCTCCTTCAACCCACAGGTACCGTCCATGAAATTCGCCTTCCCCCACGCCATCGTCCTGACCCTGGCTGCCGCCGCCTGCGCCAGCGTCCATGCCCAGGCCGCGCCCCCGCAGGCCACCGTGCTGGCCGCCAGCGCTCCCGGCAAAGGTGCCATCGCCGGCAAGGTGACGGTGTCCGCAACGGTGGTGGCCATCGACGCCGCCACGCGTACCGCCACGCTCAAGGGCGCCAAGGGCAACGTGGTCGACGTCGTCGTGCCGCCCGAGGCCAAGAACTTCAGCGAGATCCGGGTCGGCGACCTGGTCAGCGTGGAATATGTTCGCGCGCTGACGCTGCAGCTCAAGCCCACGGGCGGCCTGCGCTCCAGCACCACCGAGACCGCCACGGCGCCCGCGCCGGCTGGCGCCGTGGCTGGCGGCGCTGCCGCCAAGCAGGTGGTGATCATGGCCAACGTCACCGCGGTCAATGCCAAGGAAGGTTTCGTCACGCTGCGCGGCCCCAAGGGCAACAGTGTGGACCTTTCCGTCGACCCGTCGCAGCTGAAGCTGGTGAAGGTGGGCGACCAGGTCGAGGCGGTCTACACCGAGGCGATCGCCATCGCCGTCAACCACACGCCGAAATCCGCCGGCAAGTAAGGCGGCGCCGGCGCCGACGGCGCGCTCGATCAGCGCGGCTTCTTCTCCTCGGGCGCGCCCAGCATCGGGAAGGCCTCGCGCAGCTTGCGTGCGGCCTTGATCTCACGCAGCTTGTCTTCCATCAGGGTCGTCGGGTTGAACGACGGCGGGAAGGAGCGCGGCGGGTAGGCGTCGAAGCTCGCCACGAACTTGAAGACCTCGTCCATCAAGCGGTAGTTGCCGCCGATCTGGTTGAGGTACCAGTCCCAGTAGGTATTGGACGTGATGTCCGCGCGCTCGTACGGATCCTGCATCAGGTTGAAGATCTTGTTCATGCGCAGCGTGGTGAAGGGCTCGGCCCACACACCCATCGTGCCCTCCTTGCGCTGCTCGGAAAAGACGAACTTGTAGTCGCCCTGCCGCATGCCCACGAGCAGCCCGTCGTCGTCGCCGTAGAAGAACTTGTCGCGGGCACTCTTCACGCCGTTGTTGTTGCCGGGCGTTCCGCTGACCGTCGTCAGGAACCTGGACTGGTCGTAGCCATCGAGGTGCACCTTGTAGGTTCGCGCCTGGGGGCCTGCCGTGGTGTAACCCTTCAGCAGCTTGCCGACGACATCGGTCTCGCCGGCGATCGACATCAGCGTCGGCACCCAGTCGTTGTGGCTCATCAGTTCGTTGGTCACTGTGCCGGGCTGGATGCGGCCCGGCCAGCGCACCAGCATGGGCACCCGGAAGGCACCCTCCCAGTTGGTGTTCTTCTCCGACCGGAACGGCGTCATCGCGCCGTCGGGCCAGGTATTCATGTGCGGACCGTTGTCGCTGGTGTACACGACGATGGTGTTCTTCGCGACCCCCATGTCGTCCAGAGCCCCGAGCAGCGCGCCGATGGTCTGATCGTGTTCGATCATGCCGTCGAGGTATTCGCTGTCGCCGTGCTTGTAGCGGCCACGGTGCTCGCTGCGCACGTGCGTGCGCAGGTGCATGCGCGTCGCGTTGTACCAGACGAAGAACGGCCTGCCCGCGGTCTGCTGGCGCTTCATGAAATCGATCGCCGCGGCTGAGGTCTCGTCGTCGATCGTTTCCATGCGCTTCCTGGTCAGCGCGCCGGTGTCCTGGATGGTCTGCTTGCCGACCCTGCCGAAGCGCGGGTCAACGCTCGGGTCGTCCACCGCCGTGGCCTGGGTCCTGAGCACGCCCCGCGGGCCGTACCTGGCGCGGTAGGCCGGGTCCTTCGGGTAGTCGGCCAACTCGGGCTCTTCCTCGGCGTTCAGGTGGTAAAGGTTGCCGAAGAATTCGTCGAAACCGTTGACCGTGGGCAGCGTCTCGTTGCGGTCGCCGACATGGTTCTTGCCGAACTGCCCGGTTGCGTAGCCCAGGTTGCGCATCAGCCCGCCGATGGTCGGGTCTTCCTGGCTGATGCCCATCGGCGCGCCCGGGTACCCGACCTTGCTCAGGCCCGTGCGGATAACGTGCTGACCCGTCAGGAACGCCGAGCGGCCCGCGGTGCACGACTGTTCGCCGTAGTAGTGCAGGAAGCGGATGCCTTCCTTGGCGATGCGATCGATCTGCGGCGTCTCGTAGCCCATCAAGCCGCCGCTGTAGGCACTGAGGTTGGCGATGCCGACATCGTCGCCAAAGATGACCAGGATGTTGGGCTGGGACGGCTGCGCCCGCAGCGAGGCGGGCGCCAGCAACGAAAGGCCCGTCAGGGCAAGCAACAACAGCGCTCTCTTCACACTCCCCCCTTGTTGCCCGATGCAACTGTCGGACGAGCGGCATTGTTCAGTCGGAGCCGGCGCCCACAGTGCAGCACCGGGCAAGGTCGTTGACGGCACTCAATTTCCGCAGGGATTGGCTGGCACCCAGCCCGCGCGCCGGGTCAACAAGCAGACATCGAGCCTTTCACCCGGCGGCCAATTGCCGCTGCCATGCACTGCACGAAGCCCACGGTGTGCTCGGGGTCCAGCCAGCGCGCCACCACCACCGCGTCGTGCGCCGGCTCGATCCACACCAGATGGCCGCCGGCCCCGACCATGAAGGCACTGCGTGCCGACGCGCCAGGGAAGCTGCGGCCATCGCGGTTCAGCCACAGCAACCCGCCGTAGAACGGCGCGATGGCACAGGGCTCGAACATGAATCGCAACCAGGCTTCGGGCAGGATCTGCGTGCCTGCGTGGCGGCCGCCGTCCAGCAGCAGCCGGCCGATGCGCACCTGGTCGCGGGCCGAGATCGACACGCCGCCGCCCCAGTGCGTGCCGCCGGGCACCGACGGCACACGCCGCGCCGGCCGGCCGCCGCGCGCCGGCAGCTCGACCCACGCATCGTCGTAGCCCAGCCACTGCCAGGTGTCGCTGCAGCCCAGCGGGCGCATCACGCGCTCGCGCCACACCTCGGGCAACGGCGCGCCGAACAGGTGCAGCAGCGCCAGCGACAGCTGGTTGATGCGCACGTCGTTGTATTCCCAATAGCTGCCCGGTGCCTGCAGCGGGCGCGCGCCGCCCTTCGGCCCGGTGGGCGGGTTCGGGTCGAAGCCCACCTTGCGCCAGCGGTCCACCGTGTCGGGGATGCCGAAGCACGTGCCCTCCCATTCGCTGGTCTGCTGCAGCAGCATGGTCCAGGTGATGCTGCGGTTGTGCGCGCTGTCGAAACCGATGCCGGGCAGCCGTGCAGCCACCGGCTCGTCGCGGTCGGGCAGCAGGCCGTCGACATGGGCCACGCCGGCCAGCAGCGCCAGGTAGCTCTTGGCCACGCTGAAGCTGAGGTCGGCACGCTCGGGCTCGCCCCAGGCGGCGATCTCGCGGCCTGCCTGCCAGACCACGCCCGACACCGGCCCACGCACATGCACCGGGCCGCGCAGCCGGTTGAATGGCGGCGGGTCGTCGTGGTGCACGCCCCAGCGCGTCGGGTCGGCCGCCGGATCGCGCGGCCACGGCACCTCGTGTGCCTGCGCAAAGGCGATCGCTTGTTGCAGCGCGGACCCACCGCTCATGACGGCAGCCGGTAGTCCCTGAAGCGCTCGCGCAGCTTCAGCTTCCACAGCTTGCCGGTGCCGGTGAGCGGCATCTGGTCGATGAACTCCACCGCATCGGGCAGCCACCAGCTGGCCACCTTGCCGCGCATGTAGTCCAGCAATTCGGCTTCGGTCAGCGACGCGCCTTCGCGCCGGGTCACCACCAGCAGCGGCCGCTCCTGCCACTTGGGGTGGGCGATGCCGATGGCTGCTGCCTGCAGCACCGCCGGGTGGCCCGAGGCCACGTTCTCCAGCTCGATGCTGCTGATCCACTCGCCGCCGGACTTGATGACGTCCTTGGACCGGTCGGTCAGCGAGATGTAGCCGTCGGGGCTGATGGTGGCCAGGTCGCCGGTCTTCAGCCAGCCCTGATCGTCCACCGCGCTGCCGCCCTCGCCCTTGAAGTAGGCGTTGGAGACCCACGGCGCCTTGACGCGGAAATGGCCGAAGGCCACGCCGTCGTGCGGCAGTTCGTGGCCTTCGTCGTCGACGATGCGGTAGCGGTTGCCGAACAGCGCGCGGCCGGACTTCAGCCGCTGGTCGATGCGCTGCTCGAAGGGCAGGTCCGCGGCACCCGGCTTCATCGTCGCCGCGCTGCCGCCCAGCGCCTCGGTCATGCCCCAGGCCTGCATCAGCTGCACGCCGAAGTCGCGTTCCATCGTCTCGATCAGCGAGCGCGGCGGCGCCGAGCCGCTGGACAGCGAGATGCGCAGCGTGCTGAACTTCTTGCCGGTGCGTTGCAGCCACTCGGTGAGGATCAGCCAGAAGGTGGGCACGCCGCAGGTCAGCGTGACGCGCTCGCCCTCCAGCAGCTCGTACAGCTTGTCGGGCTCGTAGTTGCGGCCGGGCAGCACCAGCTTCGCGCCGAGCATCGGCGCCACGTAGGGGAACTGCCAGGCATTGCCGTGGAACATCGGCGCCATCGGCATCATCGTCACGCCGGCGCCGTTGGGCACGCCGATCGCGGCCATCGGCGCGATCTGCAGCGCCACCAGCAGGGCCGAGCGGTGCGAGTACAGCACGCCCTTCGGGTTGCCGGTGGTGCCCGAGGTGTAGCAAAGCGTCGAGGCGCTGCGCTCGTCGAACTCCGGCCAGTCGTAGTGCGCGCTCTCCGCGGCCAGCAGTTCGTCGTAACACAGCAGCTTGGGCAGGTTGGTCTTGGCCGGCATGCGCGCCGGCTCGCACATCATCACGTAGTGCTCGATGGTCGTCAGCCGCGGCGCGATGGCCTCCACCACGGGCAGCGTGGCCGCGTCGACGAACAGCAGCCGATCCTCGGCATGATTGATGATGTAGACCAGCTGCTCGGCAAACAGCCGCGGGTTGATGGTGTGCAGCACGGCACCGGTGCCCGACACGCCGTAGAACATCTCGAAGTGCCGGTGCGTGTTCCAGGCCAGGCTGCCGACGCGCTCACCCGGCTTCATGCCCAGCCGGAGCAACGCATTGGCCAGCTGTTGCGTGCGCGCATGCGCGGTCGCGTAGTCGTAGCGGTGGATGTCGCCTTCGATGGTGCGCGCCACCACCTCGGTCGTGCCGTGGAACTCGGCCGCATGCCGGATGGCCGCCGAGATCATCAGCGGCATGTCCATGATCAGTCCCTGCATGGCTTGCCTCCTTCAGAACTTCGGGATGCGCAGGGTCTTGCTGATCATCGCCGTGCCCGAGGCCGCGAACAGCAGGCTCATCGGATGCAGCTGCCAGGGCCCGAGCATCCAGACGCCGCCCCACAGCTGCGCACCCAGCGCGCCTTGCCAGGCGGCCCAGGCCAGCACCGCGGTGATGACCACGCTGGTGGGGATGGGCGTGCCTTCGAAGTACTTGACCTTGTCACTGCCGGCCGAAAGCGCTTCAGCAGTGACGTTGAAGCGCGCCAGCCGGCTGACGCCGCAGCAGACGAAGTAGCACAGGATGGCGATGTCCCAGCCGCCCTGCAGCCCGGCGGCAAAGCCCAGCGCGGCCGGGCCGACGCCGAAGGAGATGACGTCGGCCAGCGAATCGAGTTCGCGCCCCAGCGGCGAATGCTGGTGCCGCCAGCGCGCCACTTTGCCGTCGAAGACGTCGAAGACGAAGGCCAGCGGCGTCATGAGCGCCGACAGCAGGAGGTGCGTCAGCGAGCCGCTGGCCATGTACAGCATCGCCAGGAACACCGACAACACGCCGCAGGCGGCATTGCCCAGCGTGATGAAGTCGGCCAGGTGGAAGCCACGGATCATCGAGAAGTGGCGCGGCGGGGGCGTGGCAGAGGTCATCAGGGTTCCAGGATGTTGAACATCGGGTTGAAGCTGTCCATCGTGCCCAGCAACTGGCGCAGCGCGTGCACGTCGCCTTCGATCGGAATCTGACCCTGCTGCATCGCTGCGGCGAAGCCGGCGCCGCCGATGATGGCTGCCAGCGTGGCACGGCTCATGCGCACCGTGGCCATGGCCTCGGCGTCATGCGAACCCACCGCATGGCTCAGCGCCGAATGGCTGAGCGTGAGCTTCCAGCGCTCGGGCTCGCCTTCCATCACCCAGTCGATGCGCAAGCGCAGGCCTTCGGCCTTGTCGGCGTTGACACGCATCGCCAGGAAGTCGAAGAACATGCCCATCGGCAGCATCGCCACCACCTTGGGCGTGATGATGCCGGGCACGCCGGGCGGCGGCTTCGGCGCGCCGAAGCGCAGCTCCTTCGCGCCCAGCGCGTAGGCATTGCGCCAGGTGGAGCTTTCGCTCTGGTAGGCCAGCTGCTCCATCGCATCGGCCGCCAGTTGCCTTGCGCGCTGGTTGCCCGGGTCCGCAAACACCAGGTGGTGCGTCACCTGCACCACCCAGCGGTAGTTTCCGGCCTCGAAATCGGCCTGGGCACGCGCCAGCACGGCGTCGGCGCCGCCCATGTACTCGATGTACTTCTGCGCCGCCGCCTGCGGTGCCAGCGGGTCCAGGTTCACCGGGTTGCCGTCGTAGGGGCCCATGTAGTGCGCATACACCGCGCGCACGTTGTGCGCGATGGCGCCGTAATAGGGCCGCACGTGCCAGCTCTTCTCCAGCGACGCCGGCAGGCGGAACTCTTGCGCGATCTCGTGCGGCGTCAGGCCATGGCTCATCAGCCGCAGCGTCTGGTCGTGCATCAGCCGGTACAGGTCCCGCTGCTCGGTCAGGAACTTGCGCGCGCGCTCGCGGCCCCAGGTGGGCCAGTGGTGCTGCGCGATGACCACGTCGGTCTCTTCGATGAAGTCGTTCAGCGCCGCATCCAGGTACTTCGACCAGGCCAGCGCATCGCGCGTCTTGGCGCCGCGGATCGGGCACAGGTTGTGCATCGTGTGGCAGCCGTTCTCGGCCAGGTTCAGCACCTTGAACTGCGGGAAGTGGAAGTTCATCTCCGCCGGCGCCTCGGTCTCGGGCGTCAGCTGGAAGACGATGTCAACGCCGTCGATGGTGTGCCGCTCCACCGGCTGCTCGATGCTCTGGGTCGGCGCGATCAGGCTCTGCGTGCCACGGCCCATGGCCTTGCCCAGGCCGCTGTCCACATGCGAGCGCACGCCGGGCGCCAGCGTCGGGCCGAACTGGAACAGACCGCGTCGGCGCATCGGGATGCCGGCCAGGATGTTCTCGGCAATGGCGGCGTCCATGAAGCCCGCCGGCGCGATGACCCGCACCTGACCTCTGGACACTTGCTCGGGCGTGACCACGCCTTCCACGCCACCGTAGTGGTCGGCATGGCTGTGGCTGTAGATCACGGTGTGCACCGGCCGGTCGCCGCGGTGCTGGCGGTACAGTGCCAGCGCGGCGGCGGCGGCCTCGCAGACGGTGAGCGGGTCGATCAGGATCAGCCCCGTGTCGCCTTCGATGAGGGTGATGTTGGCAATGTCGAAGCCGCGCACCTGGTACATGCGCTCGCACACCTTGAACAGGCCGTGGATGCGGTTCAGCCGCGCCTGGCGCCACAGGCTGGGGTGCACCGAGTCGGGCGACTCGATGTTCTCCAGGAAGGCGAAGGCCGACAGGTCCCACAGCACGCGGCCGTCGGGCGCGGTGATGCGGGCATCGGGGATGCTGCCGACGAAGCCGCGCTGCGCCTCGTCGAAACACCTGTCGTCGCTGAAATCCAGCCGCGCGGACTGCGCGGCGTTGGCGCGACAGGTGTACTGCGTGGCCGGCTTCAACGCCGAGCCCGCGTCCTGGGCGGAAGTCATGCGCGTCTCCTGGGGCATGGCTGGATCTGCGCTTTGTACCTCAGCGTCCGCGGCGCAAGGGGCCGGGCTTCCCCGCTGGCGCATCCTCCACAATGCACGGCCATGGATCCCCTGCCCACGAACAGCAAGCTTCTCCGCGGCCTGCGCGTCATCGAGTTCTCGGCCTTCGTCGCCGCGCCCAGCGCCGGCCTGGCGCTGGCCCAGCTGGGCGCCGAGGTCATCCGCGTCGACCCGCCGGGCGGCAACATCGACATCGACCGCGCACCGCTCAATGCCCAGGGCCGCAGCCTGTACTGGGCCAGCCTGAACCGCGGCAAGCGCTCGGTGGCGCTGGACCTGCGCAGCGCCCAGGGCCGCGCGCTGATGCAGCGGCTGATCTGCGCACCGGGCGAAGGCCCGCCGGTGTTCCTGACCAACCTGGGCGTCGACGGCGAACTGTCGTACGACGCATTGGCCAAGATCCGACCCGACCTGATCATGGTGCAGTTGAGCGGCTCGCCCGACGGCACGAATGCGGTGGACTACACCGTCAACTGCGCGGCCGGCTTCCCGGGCATCACCGGCAGCGGCCGCGACGGGCCGGTCAACCACGTGCTGCCGGCCTGGGACATCACGGCAGGCCAGATGCTGGCCCTGGCGGTGCTGGCGGCCGAAAGGCACTGGCGCCTGACCGGGCAGGGCCAGCACGTGAAGCTGGCGCTGTCCGACGTGGCCATGGCCACTGCCGCCAACCTGGGCTACCTGGCCGACGTGGAACTCAACGGCGCGCAGCGCCGTGCCGACGGCAACTTCCTCTACGGCGCCTATGGCGACAGCTTCGCCTGCGCTGACGGCCGCCACGTGATGGTGGTGGCGATCACCGACCGGCAATGGGCCGCGCTGCTGCGCGCCACCGGCATGGGCGAATCGCTGCCGCAGGCGGCCGCTGCGCTGGGCCACCGGCTGGACAGCGAGAGCGGCCGCTACGCCGCGCGCGAGCTGATCTCCGCCGCGCTGCGGCCTTGGTTCGCGGCACGCACCTTGGCCGAGGTGGGCGCTGCCTTCACCGACCGCGCGCTGCTGTGGGGGCCCTACCGCAGCTTCCAGCAGATGCTGGCCGAGGATCCGCGCGTGTCCGAAGCCAACCCGATGTTCCGCCGCACCGCGCACCCCGGTGTTGGAACGTTCCTGACCGCAACCACGCCGCTGCAGTTCGGCGGCGTGTCGCCGCTGCCGCCCGGCCTGGCACCGCAGTTGGGCCAGGACACCCGCGCGGTGCTGCAGCGACTGCTGGGGTTGGACGATGCGACGCTGCAGGATCTGGTCGCGGCCGGCACCCTGGGCAAGGCATGAGTCCGATGAACGACACCGACGCCCTGCTTAGCCGCTGCCAGCGCGCGCAGCAAGCTGCCGACACGCTGCTGCAACAGCTGCTGGCCGCGCTGCGCGGCCGGCTGGCTGCAGCGCATTCCGACGAAGCCCAAGCTCTGCAACTCGAGCAGGCAGGAGCTCACGGCGTGGCCTGGGCTGCGACCTACGTGCGCGCGCTGCGGCAGATGCTGGCCTGGGCACAGCGGCTGCAGGCGGCCGGCCGCTTTGGCGAGCTGGAAGCGCTGTTGCTGCAGGCCGCCTACGGTGAGTACCTGGCGCAGCTGGCCGGCGGCTTGCCGATGAGCCAGGGCGAGATGTTCCGCGCCGCGGCGCTGGACCCCGGCGTGCTGGCCGCCTTCGACGCCGATGCCACGGTGCGGCAGCTGCGTGCCGAAGGCTTCACGCCGGCACTGCGGCGGCGCATGGCCACGCTGCTGGCCGAAGGCGCGGCTACGCGCCGCTTCGGGGACCCGGCCTACGACGACGCCGCGCTGTATGAAGTGCGCGAGCAGTTCGCACGCTTCGCCGACGACCATGCCGAGGCCGCGCACCGCTGGCACCTGGGCAACCGGCTGATCCCCGACGAGGTCATCGCCGAGATGGCGCGGCTGGGCGTGTTCGGCCTGACGATGGGCGAGGCCTGGGGCGGGGCCGGCATGGGCAAGTCGGCCATGTGCGTGGTCACCGAGGAGCTGGCGCGCGGCTACATCGGCTTGGGGTCTCTGGGCACGCGCACCGAGATCGCAGCCGAGCTGATCGAGCGCAACGGCACGCCCGAGCAGAAGGAGCGGCTGCTGCGGCCGATCGCCAGCGCGGCGCTGATCCCCACCGCCAGCTTCACCGAGCCGGACGTCGGCTCGGACCTGGGCGCCATCCGCACCCGCGCCGAGAAGGTGGACGGCGGCTGGCGCATCCACGGCAACAAGACCTGGACCACGCACGGCGCGCGCAGCGACCTGATGACGCTGATGGTGCGCACCGAAGCGGCCGAGCGCGGCTACAAGGGCCTGTCGATGTTCCTGGCACAAAAGCCGCGCGGCAGCGACGCAGACCCCTTCCCGGCCGAAGGCATGCGCGGCGGCGAGATCGAGGTGCTGGGCTACCGGGGCATGAAGGAATACGAGATCGCCTTCGACGGCTTCTTCGTGCCCGACGACGCGCTACTAGGCGGTGCCACCGGCCAGGGCTTCAAGCAGCTGATGCAGACCTTCGAATCGGCGCGCATCCAGACCGCGGCACGTGCCGTGGGCGTGGCGCAGAACGCCTTCGAACTGGGCCTGGCCTATGCGCAGCAGCGTCTGCAGTTCGGCGAGCCGATCATCCACTTCCCGCGCGTGGCCGACAAGTTGGCCTGGATGGCGGTGGAGACGATGGTCGCGCGCCAGCTCACGCTGTTCGCCGCGCGCGAGAAGGACGCGGGGCGGCGCTGCGACATCGAAGCCGGCATGGCCAAGCTGCTGGCCGCGCGCGTGGCCTGGGCCAACGCCGACAACGCCGTGCAGGTGCACGGCGGCAACGGCTATGCCGTCGAGTACCGCATCAGCCGCGTGCTGTGCGACGCACGCATCCTCAACGTCTTCGAGGGCGCGGCCGAGATCCAGGCCAACATCGTCATCAAGGGGCTGTTGGCGACAGCGTGAGTCGGGGCCGCCCGGGGGCCGCGTGCTGCTGCCGCTTCTGCAAAGTCGGCGCGGGCGCGCCGCGTCGTCGGCCGCAGCTGGCTGCGCCAGAATATGTTGCTGGGCCTCGCGTTCCGGTCGGATTCCAACTTCCAGGAGACAAACACGTGAAGAAAATTTCCACCACCCTCGTTACCGCACCGCTGCTGGCCGCGGCGCTGGTCGGCGCCTCGCCGGTGCGCGCCCAGGGCATGACCGATGCATGGCAGTTTGAAGTCTCGATCTATGGCTGGTTCCCTGCCATCTCCGGCACGACCTCGTTCCCGCCCAGCGGCAACGGGCCCAGCGTCGACGTCAGCATGGGTGATGTCATCGACGCGCTGAAATTCGCCTTCATGGGCAGCTTCGAGGCGCGCAACGGACAGTGGGGGCTGTGGACCGACCTGGTCTACGGCGACTTCGGCGCGTCCAAGAGCCGCACGCGCGACATCACCATCGGCGGCAACGAGCTGCCCGTCGGCGTCAGTGCCGACGCCAGCCTGGACGTCAAGTCGTGGGTCTGGACCTTGGCCGGCCTGTACAACCTGAAGTCCGACACCGACGGCCAGACCGACCTGATCTTTGGCGCCCGGTTGCTGGACATGACGAACACGCTGAAGTGGACCTTCAGCGCCGACGTGTCGCCCTACCCCAGCCGCAGCGGCAGCGGCGAGGTCTCGCTCAGCAACTGGGATGCCGTGCTCGGCATCAAGGGCCGTGTCAATTTCGGCGAAGGGCGCAAGTGGTTCGTGCCCTACTACGCCGACGTCGGCGCCGGTGAATCGAAGCTGACCTGGCAGCTGCAGGCCGGCCTGGGCTACCAGTTCGACTGGGGCGCGGTGCTGGCCACCTGGCGCTACCTGGACTACGACTTCAAGGACAGCTCGAGGATCCAGACCATGAGCATGAACGGCCCGACCATCGGCGTGGCCTTCAAGTTCTAGGACCCCGGGTGCAGCGCAGCGCGCGCCAGCAGGCGTCGCGCGCGCTCGACCACGGGCTTGTCGACCATGCGGCCGTCGACGCGGACCGCGCCCGACGACTGCGCGGCGGCGGCCATCACGCGCTGCGCCCAATCGAGCTCGGCTGCACTTGGCGCCAGCGCTTGGTGCACCCAGGCTACCTGCTTCGGGTGGATGCACAGCTTGGCACCGAAGCCGTGGGCGCGGGCCCGGGCGAAGTCGGCTTGCAGACGTGCCGGGTCGTCGATGTCGGGCGTGACGCCGGCCACCGGCGGCGGCAGCGCGGCGGCGCGCGATGCCCAGGCCAGCCGGCTGGCCGCTGCGTCCAGCCCCAGCGGCCCCACCGCGGGGTCGTCGAGCAGGTCGAGGTCGAGTGCGAAGTCCAGCGTGCCGAAGACCAGGCGGCTCACGCCCTCGGCAGCGGCCAGCGCTTCGGCCTGCAGCACGCCGCGCGCGCTTTCGATCAGTGCCAGCACATCGATGCCCGGGCATTCGCCGCGCAGCCGGGCCACCGTGTGCAGGTCTTCGGCCTTGGGCAGCATCACGCTGCGCGCCCGGGCGGAGGCGAGCATCGCGATGTCGGCGTCGAACCACGGCGTGGCCGTATCGTTGATGCGCAGCACCAGCCGCGCGCGCAGCGCCTCGCCCGCCGTCGCCAGATAGCGCGCCACGGCATCGCGCGCGCCGGCCTTGTCGTCGGGCGCGACCGCGTCCTCCAGGTCCAGAACCACCGCGTCGGCACCCGAGGCCAGTGCCTTGTCGAAACGCTCGGCGCGATTGCCGGGCACGAACAGGTAGCTGCGCGGGACCATCGCGTCGCGCTTCAGATGGCCTGCGCCGCGCGCAGCACGGCCCTGTCGTCGGCGCCGTAGCCGAGCTCCGCCAACAGCGCGTCGGTGTGCTCGCCCAGTGCCGGCACCGGGTCCATGCGCGGGCCCTCGCCATCGTCCCATGGGCCCGGCGGCAGCAGCGCGGGGATCGGGCCCACCGGCGAACCGATCTGGCGCCAGCGCTCGCGCGCCGCCAGCTGCGGGTGCTGCCAGAACTGCTGCATCGTGTTGACCTGCGCGTTGGCGATCTGAGCGTCGTCCAGACGGCGCATCAGCTGCTCGGCCGTCAGCGTGGCAAAGGCCTGCACGATCAGCGCCTGCAGTTCATCGCGCCGCGCGTTGCGCGCCGAATTGCTGTCGAAGCGCGGGTCATCGGCCAGTGCAGGCCGGCCCAGCACCTGTTCGCAGAAAGCCCGCCATTCGCGCTCGTTCTGCAGGCCGAGCATCACCGTCTTGCCGTCGCCGGTGGCAAAGGGCCCGTACGGGTAGATCGTGGCGTGGCTGGCGCCGCTGCGCGGTGGCGCCTCGGCGCCGTCGATGCTGTAGTACATCGGGAAGCCCATCCATTCGCCCAGCGATTCCAGCATCGACACCTCGACGCGGCGGCCGCGGCCGTCGTGCTGGCGTTGCAGCAGCGCCGCGAGAATGCCGCTGTACGCATACATGCCGGCAGCGATGTCGGCGATCGACGCACCCACCTTGGCCGACGCCTCGGGCGTGCCGGTCACCGACAGCAGGCCGGCTTCGCTCTGGATCAGCAGGTCGTAGGCCTTCTTGTCGCGGTAGGGTCCGGGACGCCGCGCGTCGTCGCCGTAGCCGGAGATGTCGCAGACGATCAGCGCCGGATCGGTCGCCGACAGGGCCTCGTAGGACAGCCCCAGACGCGATGCCGCGCCCGGCGCCAGGTTCTGCACCAGCACGTCGGCCTTGTCGCGGATCAGCCTGTGCAGCACCTCGGCGGCGGCCGGCTGCTTGAGGTCCAGCGTCAGGCTTTCCTTGGACCGGTTGGTCCAGACGAAGTGCGACGACAGGCCGCGCACGCGCTGGTCGTAGGCGCGCGCGAAGTCACCGCTGCCGGGGCGCTCGATCTTGATGACGCGAGCGCCCAGGTCGGCCAGGTGGCGCGTGGCCAGCGGCGCGGCCACGGCCTGCTCCAGCGCGACGACGGTGATGCCCTGCAGCGGCTGCATCAGCGCAGGGTGGCGGTGGCATCCATCGTCAGCCAGCCTTCGTCGTCCTGGGCCCACAGCTGGACGCTCTTGCCGTCCAGCTGCGGCGCGCCGTTGACGCGCATCGGCCGGCCGCAGAAGCTCGGGCGCAAGGCGCGGAAAGCAAAGGCCGAGACCTCGGCCGTGGGCCTGTGGCGATGCAGCAGGTCCAGCAGCAGCGTGGCGATCAGCGGGCCGTGCACCACCAGGCCCGGGTAGCCCTCGACCTGGGTCGCATAGGGCCGGTCGTAGTGGATGCGGTGGCCGTTGAGGGTGAGCGCCGAATAGCGGAACAGCAGCACTTCGTCGGGCTGCAGCTCGCGCTGCCACGCGGCGCCGTCGGGCGCGCTGCGCGGCGGCGGTGGCGGCTCGTCCGGCCGCTGGGCATCGCGGTAGACGATGTCCTGGTGCTCCACCAGCGCCGGTTCGGCCGCATCGTTGCAGCGCAACTCGTGCCTGAGCTTGACGAACACGAGCTCGCCGCTGCGGCCGGACTTGCCGGACACGTCCACGATGGTCGAGCGGCGCTGCAGCGCATCGCCCAGGCGCAGCGGCGCGTGGAAATCGAACCGGCTGCCGGCCCACATGCGCCGCGGCAGCGGCACCGGTGGCAGGAAGCCCCCGCGACGCGGGTGGCCGTCGGGCCCGATCTCCGATTGCCGATGCAGCGGCAGGAAGTACAGCCAGTGCCACAGCGGCGGCAACGGCAGGCCCGCTTGCAGCGCGCTCGGCGGATGGTCCAGCGTGGCGGCCAGCGCGGCCACCGGCGTCGGCTGCACCACGTCGTGCTGCGTCTGGCTGCG
>Ga0316627_100000143_pt1 | contig 15569 bp, 10 predicted proteins | sample OWC_Aug_M2_C1_D1_FD_207653 | JGI IMG/M metagenome (GOLD analysis project Ga0316627, IMG submission 207653) | Wetland soil microbial communities from Old Woman Creek delta, Ohio, United States - OWC_Aug_M2_C1_D1_C | ecosystem: Environmental > Terrestrial > Soil > Wetlands | place: USA: Ohio...
GACCAAAGGTAACAACCCGCATCCTTTCAACATTGACACCCATAAGCAGGGCTGCGTCCTTGTCCTGGGCAGTCGCCCGGATGGACTTGCCCATGTCGGTCTTGGTAAGGAAGAACCAGAGGGCAGCGGTAATGATAAGGGCAACACAGAACGAGACCGACCACGGCATAGAAAGGGAGAGTTCGATCGGCGATGCCTTCCAGTAATCCGACAGGTACCATGCCTTGGTTGCGTATTCGACGGGAGTAGTCTTGTAGTCGGATGAGAATATGATCGTGGCGATATTGGCAAGCACCATGCCGATGCCTACTGTAAGGATGACCTGGTTTTCCGGTATGATGGCCTCTACCTTCAGGACCGGATTGATGAGATACTTCTGGATAAGAATGCCGAGGATAAAAAGAACCGGAGCAGCTATCAAGATGGAAAGATACGGATCAATATGGAATGAGGAAAAAAGAACATAGGCAATATACATGGCGACCATCATCAGCTCGCCATGGGCGAGGTTGATGATCTTCATGACGCCCATGATCAGGGTCATGCCGATGCCGATCAGGGCATACAGGCCCCCCAGCAGGAGTCCTGATATCAGCGTCTGAAGCAGTACTTCAAGCTGAACTGATGTCACTGCTCACTCATCCGCTCTTTTCCTTGCCCTGTCCGGCCTGCTATCTTCTCTCTCTCCAGGTAGGGATCGGAAAGACATACTTTTTGCTGGCAATGCTGTCGGGATATACGCATTCATGCTCGCCCTTGATAACCTGCAGGACAATCGTTTCCATAAAATTCTGGTTCTGGTATCCTTCCTTGTTCTCAAACTTGATCGGACCGAAGGCAGTGGAAATATTTGTTGCCTTGAGAGCATCACGGATACCGTCAGGTGTCCAGGACTTCGCCCGTTCAAGGGCATCTTTTACAACATACAGAGCAGAATATGCCGAGACTCCATGGTAGGATGGATAATCGCCATAAAGCTTTTTGTACTTTTCCGCATATTCCTTTGCGCCCGGCTGCTTCATCTTAAAGCACCAGAGCGAGGCGGTAACAACGTTTTCCGCGGCATCCTTCGCGTTGTCAATGAACTCAGGGATTGCGAATCCGGCAGCCCCGCCTGCAAAAAGTTTTGCATCTATCCTCAGCTCTTTTATCTGCTTCATGAGCAGTGATGCGTCCATGACATAGGAGACCATATAGATGACGTCAGGCTGGGCAGCCTTGACCTTGGAAAGCAGCGGCTTGAAGTCAACGGACCCGGCCTCGTACTTTTCCTTCAGGATAACCTTCACGCCAGTTTTCTGGGCATCCTTTTCCATTGCGTCGGCTCCTGATGTTCCAAAGGCCGAGCTTTCATAGAGGATCGCTATCGTCTTCGGCTTCACCACATTTTTCATAAATTCTACGAGCCCGTCTGCATAGTGCGCATTCACGGCATTCTGACGGAAGACATACTTGTAGTTCTTCTGGGTTATGTCGTCATCAGCACTGGCAACAACGAGGTAAGGCGTCTTGCGCTCCTCGGCAACAGCTGCAACAGCCTTTGCACATGCCGAGGTGTATTCACCGACGATAAGCGGCTGTTTCTTGGTGTCGATCAGCTTTTCGACAATTGCCCGTGCAGTCTCGGGCTTTGCACCTGAGTCCTCAAAAGAAAGGACCAGCTTACTCTTTTTGACGCCGCCTTTTGCGTTGATCTCCTCTGCGGCCATTTCATAGGATTTTTTCATCATCTCGCCGAACTTCGCCTGCTTGCCGGTCAGCGGCAGAGGGATAACAAGATCAAAGGTGTCTGCGGCGAAAAGCGATGAGGTGAAAAGACTCAAAAAGAAAACGAGAAGTGAGATAAGCGATAACCGTTTCATGGTACCTCCTCAGAATATCAGTATTTTTTATAGCCTTCAGGAACGTGTTATCGAATCAATAAATAAATACTATAATTTGCCTTTCCGAAATGCAAGAAAAATGCGAAACAACCATCACGACTGCTCCAGGGGCACTATAAAAGGGTTCTTATATACTCTCTGTTCAGCCGTGCAATGAACGTCGCCTTGATTCCCTTCGGACAAACTGCCTGGCATTCATAGTGGTTGCTGCAGTGGCCGAAGCCTTCTTTGAGCATGGCCTCGGTCATAACACAGACGCGGCGGCCGGCCTCGACCCTGCCCTGGGGAAGCGATGCGAGGTGTGAGACCTTCGCTGCAGTAAAAAGCATGGCAGCGCCGTTGGGGCATGCAGCAACACAGGCGCCGCATCCTATGCATTCGGCTGCATCCATGGCTATATCAGCATCCTGCTTCGGCACCAATACGGCATTTGCATCGGGAACCCCTCCGGTATGCACTGATACATATCCGCCGGACTGCATAATGCGGTCAAGGCTGGACCGGTCTACGATCAGGTCCTTGACCACCGGAAATGCCTTTGCCCTCCAGGGTTCGATATAGATCGTGTCGCCGTTCCTGAAATGACGCATATGGAGCTGACAGACTGTTGTCTTTTCCTGCGATCCATGAGGAATGCCGTTGATAACCTGAGAGCACATGCCGCAAATGCCCTCCCTGCAGTCATGGTCAAAGGCAACCGGTTCTCTGCCCGCGGCGATCAGGTCTTCATTCACCGTATCGAGCATCTCGAGAAAGGACATGTCAGGGCTTATATTTCTCGCCATGTACTGCTCAAGCATCCCCTTGTCCTGCTTTCCCTTCTGTCTCCATACAAACAGGGTAAGGTCCATTACTTATAGCTCCTCGTTGCAAGCTGTATATGTTCAAACGTCAACGGCTCATTGTGCAGCTCGGGCTTCTTACCGGTCCCCCTGAATTCCCATGCAGCTACGTAACAGAAATTGTCGTCATTCCTCCTTGCTTCACCGTCGGGCATCTGATGCTCAACCCTGAAATGTCCTCCGCAGGACTCTTCGCGCAAAAGCGCGTCGAGAGCCATGAGTTCTCCGAATTCAAGAAAATCTGCAACGCGGCCGGCCTTTTCGAGTTCCTGGTTCAGATCCGCTCCGCTTCCCGGGACCTTTACATTACTCCAGAACTCGGCTCTGAGTTCGGGGATTCGCTTCAGGGCCAGTTCAAGACTCTGTCTGCTCCTTGCCATGCCGACATTGTCCCACATGATCCTGCCGAGCTCTCTATGAAAATCATTCACCGTCTTTGTCCCCTGGATGGAGAGCAGTCTTTTGACAGACACCTGCACTTCTTCCTCCGCCTTCCTGAATTCAGGATGATCGATCGATACCAGGCCGGGCGTTGTCCTGGCGAGATAGTCGGCAATGGTGTATGAGATGATAAAATAGCCGTCTGTAAGCCCCTGCATAAGCGCACTCGCGCCAAGACGGTTCGCCCCATGGTCAGAGAAGTTCGCCTCGCCAAGCACAAAGAGCCCCGGTATGTTGCTCTGCAGGTTATAATCCACCCAGAGTCCCCCCATGGCGTAATGCGGCGCCGGATATATGCGCATCGGCCGCTCGTAGGCGTTCTCTGCGGTTATCTTTTCGTACATCTCGAAGAGATTCCCATACCGCTCAGCGATCTTTTCCCTGCCAAAGCGCTGTATTGCATCTGCAAAATCCAGATAGACACCTCTTCCGCCAGGACCTGCTCCCCGGCCCTCATCGCATACCTCTTTTGCAGCACGGGAGGCAATATCCCTTGGCGCAAGATTGCCAAAGCTCGGGTATTTGCGTTCGAGATAATAGTCGCGCTCTTCTTCAGGTATCTCATGCGGCTTCCGCTCGTCAGCTTTTTTCTTCGGCACCCATACCCTGCCGTCATTTCTCAGGGACTCAGACATGAGCGTAAGCTTTGCCTGATGGTCTCCGGTGACCGGAATACAGGTTGGATGGATCTGTGTAAAGCAGGGGTTGGCAAATAAGGCGCCCCTTTTGTACGCGCGGTACGTTGCGGTAACATTCGAACCCATGGCGTTGGTCGATAGATAAAAGACATTGGTGTATCCGCCGGTACAGAGGCAGACCGCATCGCCTGCGTGGCTCCGTATAGCGCCGGTTATGAGGTCCCTTACTGTTATCCCCTTTGCCTGACCATTGATGACAAGCAGATCAAGCATCTCGGTCCGGGGATAGAGCCTGACCGTGCCGGCATGAATCTGGCGTGAGAGGGCGCCGTAAGCGCCTAACAGGAGCTGCTGACCGGTCTGGCCCCGTGCATAAAAGGTCCTTGAGACCTGAGCGCCGCCAAATGACCGGTTGGCAAGATACCCTGCATAGTCCCGGGCAAAAGGGACTCCCTGGGCAACGCATTGATCGATGATATTATTGCTGAGCATGGCAAGGCGGTAGACATTTGACTCCCGTGCCCTGAAGTCTCCGCCCTTGACCGTGTCATAGAAGAGGCGGTAGATGCTGTCGCCGTCATTCGGATAATTCTTTGAGGCATTAATCCCGCCCTGCGCAGCAATACTGTGGCCCCGACGCGGACTGTCCTGAAAACAGAACGCCTCGACATTATAGCCAAGTTCTCCGAGAGTTGCTGCCGCAGAAGCCCCGGCAAGGCCGGTCCCCACCACAAGGATCTTGTACCTTCTCTTGTTTGCCGGATTCACAAGCTTCAGCTCCTGCCTGCGCTTGTCCCATCTCTCTGCAAGAGGACCTGAAGGGGCTTTTCCGTCAAGAACCATATCCGATTACCGTCCCACCAAACCGCTGATAATGCCGGCGGGAATTGCAACATAGCCGAGGAACAGGACAAGGGCCACTGCTGCGCCGATCTTTACCATGACCGGCAGCGTCCTTTCGTTGTTCAGGCCGAGCGTCTGGACCATGCTCTGCAGGCCGTGGGAGAGATGAAGACCGACAGCGGCCATTGCCATACCATATACAACCGAGACAACGGTATTCCGAAAGCTGTGCAAGACCATGCTGAAGACATCTGGCCGCCCCAGGGCATCAAGGTTCCGGACCGCGGAAAACTCCGGCGTTATGACCTGAACGGTAAAATGCAGAAGGTGATAGCCAAGGTAAAGGGCGATGAGCAGTCCTGTCCAAATCATGCTTTTCCCCGCTGCTGTTGCGCTGAGATGCTTGTTGACCGCATATTTCTGGGCTCGGGAAGTCCGGTTCTCAAGAGTGAGCTGTATTCCGAAAACCATATGCAGCCCGAGTACAGCAGCCAGTATCACACGTATTACCCAGCGAAAAGGGCCAAGGCTATCGATCATCTTTGCATAGGCATTGATACCATCAGGGCCGCTGAAAAACGATATATTGCCGAGCAGATGGAGGGAGACAAAAAAGATCATTGCAAGCCCGGTAATGGACATTACGATCTTTCTGCCGACCATGTTTTTGATAAGCGTCACGTCCTTGTCCTTATCTCACTCCGCGCACAACTTCTCCCGGCAGACCGGTCAGCGAATACCGGAAAAATCGTATGTATTATACGACGAACTGTGGGATAATGAAAATACTATTGCGATGAGGAGGGAAATCATGTCCCAGCAGCCGAGCCCGAGTTACAGCATAACCCTGCGCCTTGAGATAGAAAACCGCATCGGCATGTTCGCCCAGCTTGCTACCGCGCTCAGCCTGGCAGGAGGGGATCTCGGATCCGTCGATATCGTGCGTGTCGAAAAGGGCAAGATCGTCCGGGATGTCACGGTAAATGCACGTGACGCAGAGCACGAAAAGGCAATTGCCCACGCCATACGGGAGATGAGGGGGGTCAGGGTGCTCAGGGTCATGGACAGGACCTTCTCCGCTCACGAAGGCGGCAAGATCGAGATTCACAACAAGATCGCAATCAAAGACAGGGCAGATCTCTCAAAGGTCTATACACCGGGTGTTGCCCGCGTCTGTATGGACATCCATGAACATAAGGAGCATGCCTACCGGTATACCATCAAGGGGAATGCGGTTGCTGTTGTGACCGACGGAACTGCCGTGCTCGGCCTCGGAGACATCGGACCGGAGGCTGCCATGCCGGTGATGGAGGGCAAGGCAATGCTCTTCAAGGAATTCGGCGGCATTGACGCATTTCCTATCGCATTGAACACCAAGGACACGGAAGAGATCATAGCCACCGTGAAAAACATCGCTGTTCCGTTTGGGGGTATCAATCTTGAAGACATCTCCGGCCCCCGCTGCTTCGAAATAGAGCGACGGCTCCAGCAGATGCTTGACATCCCGGTCTTCCACGACGATCAGCACGGCACTGCAGTTGTTGTTCTTGCCGCTCTTATCAACGTCGGAAGGCTGCTGAAAAAGGATATCAGGAAATTCCGCGTCGTTATCGCCGGCGCGGGCGCTGCCGGGATTGCAAATGCAAACATGCTCACCGCGTATGGCATCAAAGATATCATTGTCTGCGACAGGACAGGGGCCATTTACCAGGGCAGGAGACAGTATATGAACCCCTATAAAAAGCTCCTCGCCAAGACCTCAAACCCAGGAAGAATCAAGGGAACCATCTCGGAGGTTTTGCGGGACGCCAAGGTATTTATCGGTCTCTCAGGCCCGAATATCATCCCGGCATCTGACATTAAAAAAATGGCCAAAGACCCGATTGTTTTCGCCCTCGCAAATCCTGATCCGGAGGTATCACCTGAAGACGCCCTTCCTCTCGCAAAGGTCCTTGCTACGGGAAGGTCAGACTATCCGAACCAGATCAATAATGTGTTGGGCTTTCCCGGCATATTCAGGGGCCTTCTTGACGTAAAAGCAAAAGGAGTGAACGAGGCGGTCAAGTTCGCTGCTGCACAGGCGATTGCCCATGTCATTTCACGCGAGGAGCTGCATGAAGACTATATCATCCCGAGTATCTTCGACCGGAAAGTAGCCTCATCCGTTGCCCATGCCGTTGCTGAGGCTGCAAAAAAGACCGGGCTCGCGAAGTAACATATTCGTTCCTGGCGCTTCAGCATGCCGGAAGCTTTTCCCGCTGCCTGCATCATATCCATGGCATCGGACTATCGGGCCCTTCTGCGGTCCATGATGTAGATGCTCTTGGCAAATGACTTCGCATACTGCTTCAGCTCTGCTACTTTCTGGGAGATTTCCTTGGGATCCCTCACGAGTGTCCTGTCAGTATTTACCACCGCGATGGATACGGTCATGATGCCGAAAATTGCCGGCTTATCGTTCCGGTCGATGGAGATGATAAATCCTTTTTTTGCATCTTCGGGATCATAATGCGCGATGATCCCCTTGTCGAACTCCTCTATGATCTTATTGCAGATGGGCTGGACCCGGTCAGGCGAACAGATCAGAATAAAATCATCGCCCCCGATATGCCCGAGAAAGTCCTCAGGTTCTCCATATTCACTCTTAATGCTCACGAGCATCTCGGAGAGCCACTTAATAAGATCGCTTCCCCTGGCATAGCTGTAGCGGTCGTTATAGGCCTTGAAGTTATCAAGGTCGATGAGACAGAAGGAAAATCGCTGGGTCTCATTCAGGCGGACCAGGAGTTCTTTCTCGATCGCAAGATTGCCGGGCAGCTTTGTCAGCGGATTTGCATCGAGGTTGATCTCTTCAAGTTCCTTAAGCCGCGAGGACATCTCCCGGAAAGATATGGCAAGATCGGCAAGCTCATCAGCACCCTTGATATCGGGCATGCTGTCAAAATCTCCGCTCCGTATCATATTCGTTGCCTCTTTGAGCTGCTCTATCGCAGCATTGAGATGGTTCGTGAGCAGGGAAGCAAAGAGCAGGCCGAAGGCAAAGGATGTTGCGCTCAGAACGATCGTAATAAGCAGCGCCCGCTCGCTCAGGGAGTTTGACTTGTTGATGAAGACGTTCTGCTGAGCATTGATCTTGCGGTCGATATCCTTCAGCCCGAGTATTATCTTGTTAAAAACGGCCTTTGTTTCCCCGACTGAGATATCTTCAGCTTCCTTCGTCCTGTTGTCCTTTATCAGCTGTGATTCCCGGGTAAAAAGCGCATTGTACCTGTCGTGCAGGGAGATGATGGATTGAACGATCGTGGAGATATACATCTCGGTCTTGTTGATCTCCGTAAGTATTTCCCTGAATTCCTTGCTGCTGGACCAGAAGAGGTTCTCGGCATCCTGCTGCTGGAGGAGGAGAAAACGCTTTTCATACAGATCCTGGGCCAAGATGCTGTCATTGAGCTTTGTCAGCCGCCCGCTGGTCGCAAGGGAATTGAAGACCGTGTTCTGAGTGATGGTGTTCAGCTCCTTGAGGCTGAAGATGGCATAAAATCCCACAAGGAGCGTGAAGAATATCATGACGATATAGCCCAGAAAGATCTTCTGTCGGAGGGTAAAGTTCATGGCTCTGTCCTGTTTACCTTTCCCCGTGCTGCACGGTGATATCCCACCCCTGTCCGGACAATCGTTTCTGCCTTCCTACTGCATAAAAAATATGTTTTGGAACAGGGCGGATATACCGAAAAGCCGGTCGCAGCGATTCCTAAGAGCATCGTAAGCCACGATCGCATACCTTCAGAGGACGTCACCTTCAATGAACTCCTGCTGACACGATGCAATGCCAAGGGAAAGCGTATCGCCTTGAGCGGCTTTGAGGGATATCTGCCCTGCTCATATGCAAGGGTAAAGTCTATTCTTACGCTATCAAAAGGGAACGTTGCAATATTCCTGCCGCTCTCCGCTGAGGAAAGCTTGCAACCGCTGCCGGTCAATGTGCCGCTCCGCAGGCGGGACAGTGCGGATCTCTGAAACCTTTGAACGTTCTGAAGCTCATATCATGCCCTGACCAGACAAGGAGCTTTCCCCGCAGCAGCTTGCCGATGCCTGAAAGATACTTGAGGGCCTCCATTGCCTGAAGCGTACCAATAACGCCCGGTGTTGCCCCCAGTACCGGAAAAACTTCCTTGGGCGGGGATTCAGGGAAGTAACACCGGAGACACGGTGTTTCAGGAGACTGTATAAAGGTGAGGCGGCCATCCAGACCCCAGATGCTGCCATGCACCATGGGAATCCTTTTCCGCATCGCGCTTTCATTGAGAAGGTAACGGGTCGGGAAATTATCCATGCAATCAAGGATGAGGTCTGCATTCCCCACCAGATCATCGACATTTTCTGCAACGATCTTTTCGGGAAGCGAGGTGATGGTGATGTGCGGGTTCATCTCTTCGAGTGTCTGCTTTGCAGACACGGCCTTGTTCGTCCCGATCCTTTTGTGGTTATGCAGAATCTGACGATTGAGGTTCGACCAGTCAGGTGAATCAAAATCACAGATGCGGATGTTGCCGACACCTGCAACCGCAAGATAGATCGAGACCGGCGAGCCGAGCCCTCCTGCTCCTGCAATGAAGACCGTTGCTTCCTTGATCTTGCGCTGGGTATCATCCCCCCAGCCTTCCATCATCATCTGGCGGTTGTATCTTTTGAGTTCTTCTTCCGTAAAGGCCATGACACCCCCCCCTCAGCCGGCTGCCCCTAAACATGATATGATGTACCAGGGCAGCAATGCGTGAAAAAGTATACCAGATGTCCGAAAAAACCTTCAATAACGCATGAGTTCTATGGAACATGACATCGTAGCACGTTTTTTTACTGCTGCACGGACCTTTCCGGAAAACACCGCCTTCTTTTCTTTTGCGAACGGCTGGCAGACCCTTGTATACCGTGACCTTGCCGCCGATATAACCGGTATTGCCTCCTTTCTCATTCGTACAGGCGTCAGCAAGGCAGACCGGATCGCGATCCTGTCGGAAAACAGACCCGAGTGGTGCTCAGCCTACCTCGCAATACTTCTGGCAGGGGGCACCGTCGTTCCCCTTGATGCACAACTGAGCACAGAAGAAGTGCTGAACCTTCTTTCCGATGCCGGGGCCAGGATCGTCTTTCACAGCAGCAAGACTGCTGATCAGCTTTCTGCCCTGAGAGAGCGGTCCGGCAAAGTTCCGGGCTCCGGTATAGCGCTGATCAATTTCGACACCCCGGATTTCAGTGCCATGAAGCGGTCGTCCCCTGAAAGCAGTTTTCCGGCAATCGGAGATGAAGACGTTGCTTCGCTCATCTACACATCAGGCACAACGGGAAAGCCAAAAGGCGTAATGCTTTCACATGGAAATTTTTGTTCCGATGCCGACGCAGCCATCGCTGCCCGTATCGTATCTCATGATGATACGGTTCTCGCGGTCCTGCCGCTTCATCATACCTATGCCTTCATGTGCACGTTCCTGGTCCCGCTTTTTCTCGGGGGTACCGTGACCTATCCGCAGAGCATGAAAGGGCCTGATATGATGGCGGCAATACAGGAAACGGGAGTGAGTATCCTGGTCGGCGTGCCACAGCTGCTCGGCCTGCTGAGAAACGGCATCATCACCCGGATGCAGGCCCGGCCGAAACCGCTGGCCTTCCTTGCAGGCTTTCTTCTGCGGCTTTCCGGTTTCCTGCGGGCACGGTTTGGTATCGCTATCGGAAAACTCGTCTTTGGGTCCGTGCATCGTGCCTTTGGTCCGCGTTTCCGCTTTTTTACCAGCGGCGGTGCCCGTTTGGACCCCTCCATAATGCTGGATCTTGAAGCGCTCGGCTTCACGATGCTTGAAGGCTACGGCCTTACGGAAACATCCCCTATTGTTACATTCAATCCGGTCGAGAAACGGAAGCCGGGCTCCGCGGGAAAACCCCTGCCCTCAGTCATGATGCGTATCGTACACCCCTCTCCGGAAGGCGAAGGGGAGATAGAGATAAGCGGTCCCATGGTCATGAAAGGATACTATAACAACCCTTCTGCAACGCATGATGTGCTCCGTGACGGCTGGTTCAGGACGGGCGACATCGGCAGGATAGATCAGGACGGATACCTCTTCATCACCGGACGCTCCAAGGAGGTGATTGTATTAAGTTCCGGCAAGAACATCTACCCCGAAGATGTGGAAAAGATGTATCTCGGCACAAAACTTATCAGGGAGCTCTGCATCACCGGGATTGAACATCTGGGCATAACCGAGGCGCTGCATGCAGTGATCGTCCCTGACTTTGAGTATGCGAAACAGGCAGGCATCTCGAACCTGCAGGAAGCGATCAAATGGGAAATCAATGATGTCTCCGGCAGGCTCCCTTCCTATATGAGGATAACCGGCTTCTCTCTCCAAAAAGAACCCCTGCCGAGAACTCCTCTCGGTAAGCTGCGGCGGTTTTTGATCAAGCCGGATCAGACCCGGGCGGTCAGAAAAAAGGAAAGCATGGGTGTTGAACGGCCCGAGCCTATCGATGCCCTTCAGAAGAACGTTATCAGCGCTGTCAGGGAGCTCGCAAAGGGTGATCAGGAAATCCATCCGGAAGACAACCTTGAGCTCGACCTCGGGCTTGACTCGCTCTCGAAGATCGAACTGGTGGTGACACTTGAAAAGATCTTTTCTCTGAAACTTCCCGAGAACTTCATCTCAGATATTCACACCGTCAGCGAGCTTATCGAAAAGGTACGCCTCTCATCTTCAGGCCTTCAGGCAGAGAGAGCTGAGAAGGCCGGATGGAATGAGATCATCTCAGCAGAGCCTGAAGAACAGATAAGACTGGAGAGGCCCGGATCGCTGATGCTTCCTTCGAGGTTCATCTATGCACTGCTGAAAACCGTCATGAAGCTCTTCTTCCGTCTTGAGGCAAAAGGGCTGGAGCATATCTCTCCTGCAGGAAGCTTCATCATAGCTCCGAACCATACCAGCTATCTCGACGGGTTCGTGGTTGTGCTTTCCCTGCCTTTTTCTCGTTTCAAGAACCTCTATCTCCTCGGAATCAGCGATTTCTTCACGGGTTTCCTGAAAAGCAGGTTCGCGCAGATCGCGCACGTGATCCCCATCGACTCAGCTTCCTATCTGAACCGGGCGCTCCAGACATCCGCCTCTGTTCTGAGGCACGGCCGCTCCATCTGCGTCTTCCCTGAAGGAGGGCGCTCTGCTGACGGGAAACTTCTCGAGTTCAAAAAAGGGGTGGGCATCCTGGCGGTCGAGATGGGAGTGCCGGTAGTGCCTGCATATATTGCGGGAGCATTTGAGGCGCTGCCGCGAACTGCAGCATGGCCCCGGCCTGCAAAGATCGCCATAACGTTCGGCGCCCCGCTTTCTGCCGCAGATCTTGATTTCACAGGAAAGCCTGCAGCCATGGATGACTACCAGTATTTCGCATCTGTCTTGCAGGAGAAGGTCAGGGAACTGTCAGGACCGGCATGATGCCATAAGTTTACGAAGCCGTTCTTCTGCCGCTGTTATGACATGAGCAAGCCCTTTTGTGCGCAGGAGATGCAGAACGTGTTCCGAGGCGAGGTCCTTCAGGAACCGCTCTCTCCTTTTTCTGTCGCAGACATCAGCAAGCGCCTTTTTCCGCAGCGAACTCACGAACTTCAGATAGTCGCCGACTTCGGGGCCAATAACCTTCTCGAGTTCTTTTCTTATGGTCTTCGAAAAGGCCGGGCTTTTCCCTCCGGTCGATATCGCAATCGTCAGCGGACCCCTTCGGACCACTGAGGGGGCAATGAACGTGCACTCCTTCGGGACATCGACAACATTGACCGGTGACGGGGCGTCTCGCGCAACCCTGCTGTTGACGGCAGGCGTGTGCGTAGCTGCGATCACGAGAAAGCTTCCTTTGAGGTCTCCCCTCCGGTACCCCCTCCCGACATGCCGAATGGCATTCTTCTCTTTTTCCCGGGAAAGCCTTGGAGTAAGCGCCGGACTGACAACGGTCACAACGGCCCCGGCCTTCAAGAGTGCAAGGACCTTTCTCTCGGCAATAGTACCCCCGCCAACAACAACGACCTTCTTGCCGGAGATATCAAGGAATGCAGGATAATAGTTCACAGGCCGCCGAGGGAGGCTATTTCTTCTTCTCTTCCTTTTTTGACCATGATGACAGCTCCTTATTCGCCTCTTTCGTCAGCCTGCTGTTCGGATATTTCTCAAGAAGGCGGTTCAGCATCATCTCTGACTTTTCCCTCTGACCAATATTCTTATATGCAATGCCAAGGCTGAGCAGGACCCTGTCTTCTTTTTTGTAATCAGGGTATTGCTTGAGCAGGCCTTCAAGCCGGGCGATGGTGGCCTCAAAGGCCCCCTTCTTCAGATAGAATTCGCCAACAAGATACTCATAATCAGCCATCGTATCCCTGCACTTCTCGATGCGTATGTCGACAAGTTCCTTGTAAGGATTCCGCGGATAGTCCTTCTTCAGCTTTTCAAACTCGACCAGCGCCTTCGCAGCTCCGCCGTAACCGCGCTCAGGGCTTTCGATCTGATTAAAGTAGACCATCGCAATCTGATACCGGGCATAGGATGCATGCTGATGGTCGGGATAGATCTCAAGGAACCTGCGGTATTCGGCGACCGCAAGCTCCGGCTCTTCTTCCTTTACATATGAATCGGCAATTCTCAGCTGGGCAAGGGGTGCATATTTTTTCGTGAGGTCCCGGTTCTTTATCTCCAGAAGAACGGCCCTGGCCTCATTGTAATCCTTGCTATCGATAAGCTTGTTCGCTTTTTCAAAAGAACGCTCAGCATTGAAATCATCCGGTATGGCCTGCTTGACGGAAGATTTTGAACAGGAAAACAGCGAAGCGGCAAAGACAAGAAAAATGAAAAGTCTCATTATTTTCGCGGTTTTCATGCTGTTATTAAAGCCGTAACAGACAGGTGAAGTCAAGCCGTGTCATATCTCGCAGACTTACAGCCAACCTGCAATTCTTACTCGAAATATTACTTATAATCCATTACACCGTGCAGCCAACGGTTCATGCAGCCTCACCGACATCTGGACAATTAGCCGAAAACAAAGAGGCATTTCCTGGCCAGCTTCGCGGCACAGCCGATATTTGAAGCGAAACAGTTCGGGACATGAAGAATATGTGCTACTTCACCTTGTGAATGCCGATTGCAGCTCCCTGGGTGTAATCATACGTTGGCAGAGGGAATTCGCCTGCATTTATCTCGAATTCCTGCCTATAGCCCACCGGCAGAGCAGGATCAGATACATTGACTACTCCCAGCAGTCGTTTTTCAAACATATACTCTGAATTTTCCTTTGACTGTATGACGTATGTATACACCACTGTTGTATCGTTCATCTGGATAGATAAGAAGTTAGCCCGTTGGGTTTCTGGGTCCAATCTAAAAAGGGGGATTTTTTGGATAGTTCCATTGGTTATTTTCAGGGCAAGCATATAGGTAGTTTCATTGGTTGATGAAGATGTAGATGACAAAACAGTCCAGTTTTCATTAGTCAGGCGAACTGCTTCGTCAGCCACAGAACTGGCTGTCAGATCATATGTCACATGAGAAATGTTTTCATTCGAAGATGAAAACGTATTTTTTGAATATATCACGGCAAACGCCTGATCACCATTGACATTGTCGTAATCATGCACCGCAAAGCCCCCATCTAAGGTTGCCTGACTGCTATGCACGGTTATCGAAATCGTCTTAGGGGTCACAATGATCGGTTTGGTTTGTCCAGGTACGTCTACTTCATGGCTTGTCACTAAAGTAGTAACGACATGCTCATTGGAAGTACTCCCGATGTAATCACCGCGCGTTATTCTTTTGGCCTCCAGTGTATCGATAACCGATCCACCGATCTCCAAAGAGTATTTATTTAGCCCTGAAATGTATTCGTGTTGTTTCACAGGGACAACAAAAACACCTTCCACGTGGGAAAGATTATAATACCACTGCCCGCTATAGCTGTAATTCTCCCTGTCGTAGTTAAAATCGAATCGTTCTGTTGTTATCTTGTCCGACATCCAATAATTACTGCTACGTTCAGTTTTACCGACGATGGCTTTTCCATTGCCAAGCACGGCAAATATGCTGTTTGTGACAACCGGCCCGTCACACGCGATCCAGCCCTGCCCGTCCACATATCTCGAACTGCCTGTCCCGGAATGGTCAGTTGCAACAATCCCATCGTTTACAAATGCGCTGCCGCTGTCTGTCTTATACCGGTACAGATAATTCATGGCACATCCGTTTGTCATGTCTTTCCAGACACCCTCATTGATCTTAACCAAGTCGCCGGAACCATCCAGTGTGTAATTATGCCTGCCAAAAGCCAAGAGACTATAATTTCCGTCCCGGGCGGATTGCCACCAAAAATCGAGCGGCATCGATATGTCATTCGTCCCATAATGGCATTGATACTCATCCCGATAGTAGCCTGATGGCTCAGCAACGCCGTACTGTAGAATTCCATTGCTGTATGAACAGGTGACATACCCTCTGTACGCATTTAACCAGAATCTGCCGGGATAGCTGAAGGAGTGGCTCGTGTTGTTGTCCTTAGATTGAACAATATAGTTATGGGATGCAGGATCGGTTTTTTGAATCGGTATGGAAAATGTTTGCGGCATTGGAACAAGTCGATACTGGTTGTCTTCTATTCTAATTTGGAAGGCAGAGGTGCTTAAAGAATATGCCTGATCATCATAACGCACCAGAAATATGTATGTTTTTTCAGGCAGTTTGATGCTTTTCCCGACAACCGCATCCTCCTCGGCGCCGAGCTTACCTCTGAAAACCAGCATGTACTTATTGGGCTCCTTTGCATCCGCTGGTGCTATGAAGTTAATGCTTGTGCTCTTATCGTGCCCGGAACTCTTCTTAGCTATGGAGTATGTACCACTCCAA